>MKWU01001881.1_pt1 | contig 34197 bp, 25 predicted proteins | sample 809101 | NCBI WGS metagenome assembly MKWU01 (sample SAMN05860141, study PRJNA318959) | sponge metagenome | host: Aplysina aerophoba | place: Slovenia: Piran, Adriatic Sea, Gulf of Piran | collected 2013-05-07
GAGCCATTCTCCATCGAGGTGGACGCGGCGGCGGCCGATCGGCTCGGGCTCCCCCCCCGCCGCGATCTCCGGGAACCCCACCCTCGGCGCGGGCGCGGTCGCGCGCCGCCGCCCCGTCCTGGCGTCGGCGGGCCTGTCCCGGTCGCGGAATCCGTAGAGCCGCTCGTGCCGAGAGTGGAACAGCTCGGCGATCTCCCCGGCGTCGCCGCGCTGCCACGCATCCGCCGGAATCGTCGTGTTGAGCTCGAAGGCGGTACGTGGATACTGCATGTCCGCCGAAACTTCGAATCGAGCGTTCCTCACGAGCTCGCCCTCGGCCTCGACCCAACCGGCGGCTTCCCGCTCGAGGGACTGCACGACGCACCGGAGCGCTTCCCCCGCGGTCGGATCGAATCCCAGGGTCAACCGTTTCGAACGGACGAAGTCGCGCCGCAGATCAGACACGATCGCCCCGAACGCGCAGAACGTCCCCGGAGCCAGCGGGACAATCACGCGCCCGATGCCGGCCGCATCCGCAAGACGAAGCGCGTGGGTCGGTCCCGCGCCGCCGTAGGGCACGAGCGCGAAGTCCCGCACGTCGAGACCCTTCTCCGCCATGTTCTTCGAGATCTCCGTCGCCATGTGCGCGGTCGCGACCCGGAGCGCGGCATCGGCCGCCCGCAGGGCGCGGTCGGCTCCGTCGATGCGCAGGCGCTCCGCGACTTCGGACAGAGCCCGCTCCGCCGCGTCGCCGTCGAGCGGCATGCGGCCCCCGAGGAAGCGGGCGGGATCGATCAGGCCGCTCACGACGTAGCAGTCGGTGACGGTCGGCCGCGTGCCGCCGCGCCCGTAGCACACCGGCCCGGGTTCCGCGCCGGCGCTCTCCGGCCCCACCTTGAGCACTCCCTGTTCGTCAGTCCAGATGATCGATCCGCCACCCGCACCGATGGCGCGCACGTTGACGACCGGCACGACGAGCGGAAGGTGGCCGATGCGCGTTTCCGTCGTGTACTCCGGCGCGCCGTCCCGGGTGACCGCGAGGTCGCTCGACGTACCGCCCATGTCGAGGGAGACGATGCGCGGCTCGGCCGCAATCCCGGAGATCCGGGATGCCGCGACGACGCCCGAGGCGGGTCCCGAGAGCAGCGTGTCGACCGGACGCCGGCGCGCCGTCGCGATGCTGACCGTGCCGCCGTTCGACGTGGCGATGTGGACCGGCGCCGCGATCCCGGTGTCCGCGATGCGAGCCGCCAGGTCGGCGTAGTAGCGGTCCATCATGGGGTGCACGAAACCGTTCAGCACGCAGACCGTGGTGCGCTCGAACTCCCGGATCTCGGGCCAGAGCTGTGCGGAGGCGGTGACCGGCACCCCGGGCAGGTGATCGGAGAGGGCCGCGGCCAGCTCGGCCTCGAGGGCGGGGTGGGCGTAGGCGTTGACCACGACGACGACGACGGTCTCGGCATCCACGGCGCGAATCCCGGCGGCCAGCGCCCCGATTTCCTCCGCCCCCGGACGCGCGAGGACCCGGCCGTCCGCGGCGACCCTTGCCGCCGCCTCGAAGACCATGTGGGTGGGGACGAGCGGTACCTGCTTGGGGTGCTTGTAGTTGTAGGAGTTCGGCAGCCCGCCCCGGCCGAGCACCATCGTGTCGCCGAAGCCTTGCGAGATGACCAGCGCGACCCGTGCGCCCCTTCGCTGCAGGATCGCATTGAGGGCGAGCGTGGTCCCGTGCACGACGAGCTCGACCGACCCCGGGTCCGCATCCGCCTTGCGGAGCAGCGCGAGGAGCCCCTCGGCGACGCCGCGCGCCGGTTCTCGGGTGGTGCTCGCCTGCTTGTGGTAGACGAGCCGCGCGCCGCCGTCTCCCGCGTGCGGGCCGCCGGCGAGCACGAAGTCGGTAAACGTGCCGCCGACGTCGACTCCGACGCGACATCTTGGCCCGGAATCAGTCATGGCTTCCTGCAAAACATCTATTTTCCTGATTCTTGCCGACTACGCTCGCAATGCAGTTCCACACGCTCGGGATTCATTCGCCGCGCCGCCCGTTCTATCTTCGGCGCCAGGCCTGCAGACGGTACAGGAGCCGCCCGGTGACGATGACATGCAGGACCCGCACGACGATGCACGCATAGACGATCAGCATGGCCATGGCGGCGGCGGCCGCCGTCTCGCCGGAATCGTCCAGGTGGATGGCGGCGACGGAGGCGACCTTGGTGCCCGGTCCGTAGAGAAAGATCACCGCGGAAACGGTCGTCATGGAATTCAGGAACAGGTAGATCGAGATATCGAAGATCGCAGGCATGCACACCGGCATCGTGACGCGCCGGAAGCTCCTTGCCAGCGGCACTTTCAGCGAGGCGGAGACGGACTCGAACTCGCGGTCCATCTGCTTGAGCGCGGTCGCCGCCGTCAGGTGGGTCACGGTATAGAAGTGCGTGATGGTGCTGAGCACGATGATCGTGATCGTGCCGTAGAGGAAGCCGAGCGGATTCGACGGGTGGTTGATGAACATCAGGTAGGCCAGACCCAGCACCAGGCCCGGCACCGCCATGGGCAGGAGCGCCATCATCTGGATGGCCTGGCGCGCGACGGGATCACGGCGGGGCTTCTCCACCACGTAGGCGCCGATGAAGATCACGAACGTGCCGATGAGAGCGACGCTGGCGGCGACCTTCAGGGAGTTGTAGAAGTTCTCCCAGCCCGCGCCCTGGACCTCGAACGAGTAGTGGTCCAGGGTCAGCTCGAGGTTGTAGGGCCAGAACTTCACCAGGGCCGCGTACTGGGCCATGCCGAGAATGGCCAGGGTCAGGACGGCAATCGTGATGCAGTAGACCAGCATCGCGTTGTCGACCAGCCAGTTCGGTTTCGGCGCGTAGGGCACCGCGCGGGAGGACAGCAGGGCCACCGACCTGCGGGTCACGATGCGGTCGATGGCGAAGGCGATGACCGCCGGGATCAGCAGGATGACCGATACCACCGCCCCCATCTCGAAATTCTGCTGACCGATGACCTCCTTGTAGATGTCGGTGGCCATGACGTTGTAGCTTCCGCCAATCACCTTGGGCACGCCGAAGTCCGTCAGGACGAGGATGAACACCACGATGACGGCGCTGATGATGCCGTAACGGGCGCCGGGCAGGGTTATGGTGAGAAAGATGCGGGTGTGGCTCGTCTTCAGGACTTCGGCGGCCTCGTAGAGCCGAGAGTCCGAGAGGGCCAGGGCCGTGCCGATGATCAGGACCGCGTGCGGGAAGGTCCAGAACACCGAGGCCATGACGATTCCGATGGGCCCGTAGATGGAGTGTCCGAACAGCAGGTCCGTCAGGATCCCCTGCTTGCCGAACCAGTAGACCAGCGCAATCGCCTTGAGGAGCGACGGGCTGAGCAGCGGCACCATGGCGATGACCTTGAAGAAGCCCTTGAAGCGCATGCAGGTGCGGTTCAGCGCATAGGCGTAGGCAAACGCCAGGACGATGACGATCGCGGTGCTGATGCCGGCCACGGTGAAGCTGTTCTGAATGGAGAGGAACAGCGCCGGCGTGTCGAAGTACTCGCGGTAGTTGGCGAGCCCGATGAACTCGCCGTTCCGGTCGAAGAAGCTGCGCGAGACCATCATGTAGAGCGGGATGACGAGCGCGATCGCGAAGAACAGCGCGAAGCCGACAATGAGCCAGCGAACCGTCAGATCGTCCCGATCCAGGCGCAGCTTGCCCTGCGCCCGGTCAAGGGCGGTGGCGGCCGTCGTCATGCGGCCGGCCCGGTGCCGTAGAGCCGGATCGTCGCCGGAGGTATGCGCACCCTGACGGGGCGACCGGTCGCGATCTCGTGCCGCCGCGCCAGATCCTTGCGCACGTCCGCGCGCAATTCGCCGTCACCGAGGGCCGGCGCTTCAAGGTAGAGGCGGACGAAGGACCCGAGGAACTCGATGTCGCTGACGGTCGCTTCGATGGTGTTCTCGCCGCCGTCTCGACCGTCGTCGACCAGCAGGATGTCTTCGGGCCTGACCGCGCAATTCACCCGGGCGCCGGGGTTCAGGCCGCCGACATCGCAGGTGAGCGCCAGGTTGCCCGGGGTGACCGCCTCCCCGTCCACGACCGTGACCGGAAAGAAGTTCATGACGCCGATGAAGTCGGCCACGAACGGGGTCGCCGGTGCATCGTAGATCTCGTCCGGAGTGCCCAACTGCTCGATCCGGCCCCCGTTCATGACGAAGATCCGATCGGCCATGGTCTGGGCCTCTTCCTGGTCGTGCGTGACCATGATGGTGGTCACCCCCAGGCGGTCCTGGATGGCGCGGATCTCCCGCCGCAGACGCGCGCGTACCTTGGCGTCCAATGCCGACAAGGGTTCGTCCAGCAACAGCAGGCCCGGCGACGTGGCGAGCGCCCGCGCCAGCGCCACGCGCTGCTGTTCGCCGCCCGAGAGCTGGCTGGGGTACTTGGAGACGTGCTCGGAGAGACCGATCAGATCGAGCAGTTCGGTGACCCGAGCGACGATTTCGGGTCGGGCCAAGCCCTTGTTGACGAGCCCGTAGGCAATGTTGTCCGACACCGTCAGGTTCGGGAACAGCGCGTAGGACTGGAACACGATTCCGAAGTCGCGGCGCGAGGGCGGCAGCCAGGAAATGTCCTCGCCGCCCATGCGAATGCTGCCCCGGGTCTGCGTCTCCAGGCCGGCGATGCAGCGCAGCAAGGTCGTCTTGCCGCAGCCGGAAGGACCCAGGAAACAGATGAACTCGCCTTCGGCGACCTTGAAGCTGACGTCGGTGAGGGCGCGGAATCCGCCGAAGTCCTTGCTCACGCCCTCCAGTTGCAGGAATCCGTCATTGGCTGGGTTGGCCTCGGCCGTCATGACTGCTGCCCTCCGCGGGATACGCGTGGGGCGTGCCCCGGCCCGCAGCCCATTCTAGACTCCTTGCGGGGCCCCAATCTTTACGGATGAGTCATGGCGGACTTGCGGCGAGAACGCCCCCGTGGACCGCGGGTCGCCGGAACCTGCCCCGGCCGGCTCCCGGGTCTTCGAGAAGCCGGGAACGTCGGTGCGTCTCTTGTGGTTCAGATGCCCCGCATCTAAGCTTGGTTCTCCCCGCAGGGCCAACCAACGGGCCCTGACTCGATGGACCAGGAGGATACGAAATGATCAAGCGCTCGCCGCGTTTCGCGGTGATCGTCGGCATCGCGGCCGGATTCGCGCTCGGCGCGGCAACTGCCTCGGCCGCCGATCTGACCATCTATTCGACCACCGACGGTGACAACCTCAAGGTGATCGCGGAGGCCGTGAAGAAGGCTCATCCCGACATCAACATCAGTTGGGTCCGCGACTCGACGGGCATCATGGCGGCCAGGATTCTGGCCGAAAAGGACAATCCCCGGGCCGACGTGCTCTTCGGGATGGCAGCGACCAGCATGCTGACCTTCGACGAAATGGGCATGTTCGTTCCCTATACGCCGAAGGGGATCGAAAAGCTGGACGAGCGCTACCAGGACGGCAACAACGATCCCGACCATTGGGTCGGCATCTACGGCTGGGCCGGCGCCATCTGCTTCAACACCATCGAGGCCGAGAAGAACAATCTGCCCAAGCCGACAAAGTGGTCCGACCTGACCGATCCGGTGTACCGGGGTCATATCATCATGCCGAACCCGGCCTCCTCGGGTACCGGATACCTGGACGTGTCCAGTTGGATCCAGATCTGGGACGAAGCCCGGGCCTGGGACTACATGGACAAGCTGCACGAGAACATCACGTCCTACACGCACTCCGGTTCCACGCCCTGCCAGCGGGCGGCGTCGGGCGAAACGGTGGTGGGCATCTCGTGGCCGTTCCGCGGCGCCAAGCTGAAATCGAAGGGCGCGCCGATCGACATCATCGTTCCGGAAGAGGGCATCGGCTGGGAGATGCAGGCCGTGGCCATCATGAAGGGTGCGAAGGACCTGGAGGCCGCCAAGCGCTTCATCGACTGGTCGGTCACCGAGCCCGCGATGGAAATCTACGCCCATCGCTACTCCGTCGTCGCCATGCCGGTGATGACCAAGAAGTGGGAGAACTTCCCCCCGGAGGTGCAGACCCGCATGATCAACAACGACTTCCCGTGGGCCGCGAAGAATCGGGACCGCCTGATCAAGGAGTGGCGCAAGCGCTACGAAGGGAAGTCCGAGCCGAAGAAGTAGCGGCGAATGGGCGGCAGGGTCCGAGCGGGCTCTGCGGCCCCGGCGGCGGCCGGCGTTCCGGCCGCCGGCCGGACTGCCCGCCGCCCGCGGTCGAGCGCGTGGACGGTCCCCGGAATCCACCTCCCTCTCGTCACGGGCGCGACTTCAGCAGCATGAACGGGCGGATCGCGACCGCACGGGAAGGCACGGCCGTCGCGCCGGAGGATGCGCTCGCAGGACCGCTTCGCATCACCATGGTTCACGCACCGGGCGGCGGCACGCTCGGCCTGGTGCACTGCCCGGGGCGAAATCAGGTGGACGACTCCGGCCGCCACTGGCGGCGCGATCTGGCCGCCGACGTCGCAGCCATCGCCACCTGGCGTCCGTCGGCGGTTCTCACCCTGCTCGAGCTGCACGAGTTCTCCCGCCTCGGGGTGCCTGAGCTCGCGCGTGCGCTGCAAGCGGGCGGCGTTGAATGGCATCACCTGCCGATTCCCGACATGGGTACGCCCGGCCCGGACTTCGTCCGTGCCTGGGAGCGCGCGGGGCACCGGGTTCTCGGATCCCTCGGACGAGGCGAGAGGGTTCTGATCCATTGCGCGGCCGGCCTCGGGCGCACGGGCATGCTGGCGGCGAAGCTGCTCACCGCTCTCGGCATGTCGCCGGCCGATGCGATCCGGCGCGTCCGGGCTGCCCGTCCCGGTGCCATCGAGACCGAGGCCCAGGCCGCTTGCGTGTCGAACGGCCCGGCCCTCGGCGACGGCCCGAACCGAGGCCGCGTCCAGCGCCCCGCCGCCGCGGGGGGTCTGCACCATACCTGGTTCCGGACGGTTGGAGATGAAGGCAGATGCAGATGAGATTCCGACTCCGGCACTCCGTGTCGCGCACGGCCCGAGACGTCGCCACGGCACGGTGCGACGAGGATTTTTCCGCATCGCCATCGCTGCCATCCTGACGGTGGCGCGACTCCGGCCGGCAAGCGTCGGGTGCCGATGCGGTCGCTGCTCCAAGCAGGGGGACCCCGGCTCCGACCGGTTCGCGGCACGGCGCCGGCGGGCTCTTGTCGGGTCCGTGTCCGGTGATCCGATTCACCGAAAAGCGCGCTCGATCGGCGTTTGCGACGCCAGCATGGCGGTGGTACCTTCGATCCGTCCGGTCAGAATGTCGAGGCTGAGCCGGCCTGCGGTGGCGATCTAGATGAAGGAGAAACTAACCATAAACCAGTGACTTGCAGTTCAATCGAAAGACCGCGATCACGGTCGGGCGACAACCGCGCCGCAGCGTGTCGCGGAGTCCTCCGGAATGCCGGAACCGGCATTCGGCAATGACGACAGGCAGGAGAAAACGGAAAATGGGCATCAAGAAGCTTTTCGGACTCGCGCTAACCGGCGCCATGTTGTCGGGCGCCATGGCGTTCGGATTCGCCGTCCAGCCGGCCGGTGCGCAGGAGCGCTCGATCAAGGTCTGGTTCGGACGCGAGAACTTCATCCCCGACGACCGATTCGAGACGTTCAATGCCGAGTATCCGGACATCAAGGTTGATTTCGAAGTGATCCGGCTGGAAGACGTGAATGCGCAGCTCATCCTCGCGATGCGGTCGGGAAATGCGCCCGACATCGTGCAGATTCACTCCCGCGACGTCGAACAGCTCGCCATCAACAAGGTGGTCAAGGACTTCACGGCCGGGATCGAGGAATTCAAGACCCGCTTCCCGGAGACCTACGGGCAGCTCGCGCCGCTGACCTGGGAGGGCGCTTCCGATTCCAAGGGCAACCTCTACGGTGCCGCCCTGTTCGCTCAGTCGATCTACCTCACCTATCGCACCGACTGGCTTGCGGAAGTGGGCATCGAACCGCCTCTGAAGACGACCGACCGGGTGCTCGAGGCAGCCCGCAAGATTGCCGCGCTGGACGGCGATCGGCTCGGCTTCAGCCTGATCGGATGCTGCCACAGCACGGTGTGGGAGCTGCCGCTGTTCCTCTCCATGGGCGGACAGGTCGTCGACGGGGTCCCGCAGATCGACAGTGAAGCGGGCATCGAGTGGATCAGCTTCTATCAGACCCTGCTGAACGATGGCAGTGCCCATGCGGATACGCCGTCGTGGGATTCCGGTCAGATGCGCGCCGCCTTCATCGGCGAGCGGGCCGGCATGATGAACGAGGGCGAGCACATCTACGTCGAGGTGCACAAACAGATGCCGTACGGGGACGGGAAGTGGGCGTTCGAGGCGCTTCCGACGCGTCCGGGGCAGACCGAGCCGCAGGTCCAGTCCGGGTTCGCGTTTCCCTTCATCGTGACCTCCGCCAACGAGGATGAAGAGGCGGCGTTGCTGGTGATCGAGTACCTGGCCCGGCCGGCATTCGCCAAGCAGGTGGCCATCCGCTATCAGCCGACGACCAATGCCGCGGTTGCCGAGGATCCGGAGTACCTGGCCGCCAAGCCCTGGGCGGGCGACATCGTGCCGATCGCTTCCAACCTCATCTCGCTGCCCACCCACCCGACGCGGGTGATCCAGATCTATGACGTCCTGAAGGAGCTCCGCAGCGCGATGGTCGCCAATCCGGGCGCCGATCCTGCGGGCATTGCCGCGGAATTCCAGACAAAGCTGAACGACGCGGCCGGCATCTGACGAGCCACCCGAACCCGGTCACCGGCCGGGGCGCGACCCGCTCCCATCACTGGAGCGGGTCGCGCCCCGGCGGTACGGCGGCACTGGCACTGAACAAATGAACGCGACGCTCCACGATTCGGAGGCGATGACCGCTCGCGAGCGGAGCGCGGAGTTCGGAAAGCGGGCGGTACCGTACCTGCTGGTCATTCCGGGCCTCCTCTTCGTGCTCGGCGTTCTGGGCTACGCGGTTGCCGGCGGCTTCGTGTTGTCCCTGAACGAGACCGACATGTTCCTCAACAAGACGTTCGTCGGTCTGAAGAACTACATCGCAATCTTCCACAACCCCCGGTTCCAGAGCTCGCTCTGGAGAACCCTCGCCTTCGTCGTGCTGTCCATCGGGCTTGGCATATCCATGTCGATGATGTTCGCGCTGACCCTCTACCACGTCGGCTTCGGCCGGCGGTTCTTCCGAGGGCTCAGCCTCGTTCCGTACTTCGTCTCCGGAATCGCCGCGGCCGTCATGTTCCGCTTCATCTTCACGACGAGCGGTGGATTCGTGAACTACATCCTCACCACGTTCGGCATGGAAGGGCCGTCCTGGCTCGGCAATCCGGTCCTCGCCTTCACCGTTTCCATCCTCGCCAACGCCTGGTTCATGGTGCCGTTCGCGACCCTCATCCTGCTCGGCGGCCTCCAGACCGTCGACAAGGACATCTACGAGGCGGCCAAGCTCGACGGCTCTTCCGGGCTGCACACCTTCCGCCGGATCACCCTGCCCCTCATCAAGCCGATGATGGGGGTCAGCCTCATCTGGGTCTCGTACATCAGCTTCAGCACGTTCGACATCATTCTGGCGCTGACGGCGGGGGGCCCGGGACGGGCCACCGAGCTCATCTCGGTCTACATGTACCAGATCGCGTTCCTCGAGCTCGATTTCGGCCAGGGCTCCGTCCTGATGGTGATGCTGCTGACCTTCAACACCCTGCTGAGCCTCGTCTACCTGAGGTTCTTCGTCTACGGCGACCGCCGCTACAAGGTCGTGTCATGAACGCCGAGCGCACGGCCGCCGCGATGACGGGACGTTCGCGATGGTGAGCCGGGCCGAGCGCGCTCCGCATCCGATGCGCGAGAGCGGAATGTTCACCGCCGGCCTTCGCCACCGGGTTGGCCGCTTCCTCCTGATCGGCATTCCGCTCGCGATCCTCGTCATCTGGACGACGCTGCCGATCCTCTGGGCGGTGCTGTCGTCGCTGAAGGAATCGCTCGAAATCTACGAGTCGAACACGCTGCTGCCGGCCAATCCGAATCTCGACGGCTATCGAACGGTCCTCGCGATGCGCGGTTTCGACTCCTGGCTGTTCAACAGCTTCCTGGTCACCGTGGTCGCGACCATCGTGCCGTTGGTGCTCAGCATATTCGCCGCGTACGGATTCGCCCGCTATGCGTTCCGATTCCGCCACATTCTGCTTCTCCTCTATCTCGTGCCCCGCATCATTCCAAGGGTCAGCCTGATCGTGCCGCTCAACAGCCTGATGAGCGACCTCGGTCTCATCAATACCTACTGGGTGCTCTTCATCACCTACACGGCGAGCGCGATCCCGCTGTCCACCTGGATCCTGGTCGGATTCTTCGCGGCGATCCCGAAGGAGATCGAGGAATCGGCCACGATGGACGGCGCCAACATGTGGCACCGCTTGCGGCGCGTCATATTGCCGATCGCCTGGCCCGGGGTGGTGACGGCCGCGGTGCTGTGCATCCGCGAAGCTTGGAACGAATTCGCCTTCGTCCTCGCGCTCATCAACGAGACCTCGATGCGAACGCTTCCCTATCAGCTCTACATGCTCAAGGATTCCATGGGGGTGCAGGACTATGCGGTCTACAACGCGTTCACGGTCCTGACCGTTCTGCCGCTCCTCGTGGTCTACCTCCTGCTCGAACGAAGGGTGGTCGAGAGCATCGTGTCGGGGGCGGTGAAGTAGCATGTTGAAGCGCACGGTCCCGGCGGGCGAACCGCGAAACCAACACTCAGGGATTGTCCAATGAGCACGCCGCTCGTGGAGCTCCACGAACTTCGAAAGAGCTTTGGGCCGCTTGAGGTCCTGCACGGGATTGAGCTCGCGATCGAGCAGCACGCCTTCGTCGTCCTCGTGGGACCCTCCGGCTGCGGGAAGTCGACCCTGCTGCGGATGATTGCCGGGCTCGAGTCGGTGACGTCCGGCACGATCGTCATGGACGGGCGGGTCGTCAATCGGGTTCCCGCGAAGGACCGCGGGATCGCCATGGTGTTCCAGTCGTATGCGCTCTATCCCCACATGACGGTTCGGGAAAACCTCTCCTTCAGCCTGGAGATGGCCAAGACCCCGAGAGACGTGAAGCAGGAACGGATCGAGAGTGCTGCCGGCATCCTGTATCTCGATGCGCTCCTCGAACGCTTCCCGGCCCAGCTCTCGGGCGGCCAGCGCCAGCGGGTGGCGATGGGCCGGGCCCTCGTCCGGGAGCCGGAGCTGTTCCTGTTCGACGAACCGCTCTCGAACCTCGATGCGAAGCTCAGGGTCGAGATGCGGGCCGAGATCAAGGCGCTGCACCAGCGTCTCAGGAGCACGACGATCTACGTCACGCACGACCAGGTCGAAGCCATGACCATGGCGGACCTCGTGGTCGTAATGAACGACGGTCGGATTGAGCAACTGGGTCCGCCGCTCGAGCTCTACGATCGACCGGCGACCGTGTTCGTTGCCGACTTCCTCGGGTCGCCGGCCATGAACCTCATCGCGGGCACGGTTGCGGAGAGCGAGGCGGGTCCGGTGATTGATGCCGGGGACGACCTGACGTTGCCGCTTTCTCCGGGCTCCGCCGTGCGCCCGGGTGCGGAAGTCGTGTATGGCCTGCGGCCGGAGCACCTCAGAATCGGCGACGGACCGGCCGGGCTCGCCGCCACGGTATCGCTCGTCGAGCCGGCCGGCTTCGAGACGCACCTCCACGCCGACGTGGGTGGGCAGGTCGTGCGGGTCATTTCCACCGAGAGGCTCGATGCCGTGCCCGGAGATTCGATAGCGCTGGTCCCGGACACCGCACGCGTTCACCTCTTCGACTCCCGGACGGGCGCGCGCCTTTAGCCCCGGACCCGCCCGAGCGGGTGAGTCGGCAGTTCCGGGCCGGTGAACCGGAGCGGGGCGGCAGCAACCCTCAGCGCAGGCCGGGATCGAGCATGTCGCGCAGCCAGTCGCCCAGCAGGTTGACGGCCAGCGCGAGCACGACGAGCGCCCCGCTCGGAAACACCACCGTCCACCATTCCCCGGAAAACAGGTAGTCGTAGCCGAAGCGGATCAGCATCCCGAGCGACGGCTCGGTGATCGGCACCCCGACCCCGAGGAACGACAGGGTCGCCTCGGTGATGACCGCGAACGCGAGGCCGATCGTGGCGATGACGAGCACGGGGCCCATCACGTTCGGCAGGATGTGCCGGTACATGATGCGCAAGTCGCTCAACCCCATCATCCGGGCCGCGAGCACGTACTCCCGGTTCTTCTGCACGAGGGTCGAGCCGCGCACGGTCCGCGCGAACTGCACCCAGTTGGAGACGCCGATGGCAAGGATGAGGATCAGGATCGAGAACGATGCCCGGGTGTGTTCCGGCAAGGCGGCGTCGGCGATGCCGCCGAGGAGGAGGGCGACGAGAATTGCCGGGAAGGTCAACTGCACGTCGGCCATGCGCATGATGACGGCGTCCGTGCGCCCGCCGAAGTAGCCGCTGACGAGGCCGAGCGCGACGCCGATGATCATCGAGAGGATCACCGAGGCGAAGCCGACCAGCAGCGAGACGCGGGCGCCGAACAGGATCGAGGACAGCACGCCGGCGCCCTGGTTGTCCGTGCCGAGCAGGTATCGCACGTCGCCCTCCGGCATCCATGCGGGGGGCAGACGCGAGTCCAGGAGATTGAGGGTCTTCAGATCGTAGGGGTTCGTCGGCGCGATCCACGGCGCGAGCAGGGCCCCGGCGAAGAACAGCACGCAAACGAGCGCCGACAGCACGGCCACCGGGGAGGTGCGGAAGCGGTGGACGAAGTCGCTCTGCCACACCGACCGGGGACCCACGCCCCCCGAAGTCGAGGCGAGCTCGCTCATTGCGTGACGTGCAGGCGCGGGTCGATCGCCAGATAGAGCAGGTCGACGGCGAGATTGACGACCACGAAGATGAGGCCCACGACCATCAGGAACGCGGTCATGACCGGCACGTCCACCGTCGACACCGACTGAATGAACAGGAGTCCCATTCCCGGCCACTGGAACACCGTCTCCGTCACGATCGCGAACGCGAGCAGGGTGCCTACCTGCAGACCGATGACGGTGACCACCGGTACCAGGGTGTTCTTGAGCGCATGGCGGAAGTGGACGGCTCGGTTCGTTAGGCCCCGCGCGCGCGCGAACCGGATGTAGTCGGTGCGCAGCACCTCGAGCATCTCCGCGCGCACGAGCCGCATGGTGAAGGTCATCTGCACCAGCGCGAGCGATGCCGCCGGCATGAGGATCGACTTCCAGCCGCTGATGCTGGCAAGCCCGGTCGTCCACCAGCCGATTCGCACGAGCTCCCCGCGGCCGAATGACGGCAGCCAGCCGAGCGACACCGAGAACACGAGGATCAGCATGATGCCGATGACGAAGGTCGGCAGCGAGACGCCGACGAGCGACGCGGTGAGGAGCAGCCGTGCCCCCCAGGTCTCGCGATGCAGCGCGGTGTACACCCCCATCGGAATGGCGAGGACGATCGCGAGCACGGCGCTGACCACGGTGAGCTCGATGGTCGCGGGCAACCGCTCGGCGATGACCTCGACGACCGGCCGTGACGAGGTGTAGGACAGACCGAGATCGCCCTGTGCCGCGCGCAGCAGGAACGCGCCGTACCGGACGACGAACGGGTCGTTGAGGCCGAGCTCCTCCTTGAGCTCCTCGCGCGCCTCCTGCGGGGTATCGAGGCCGAGGAGGCTCGCGACCGGGTCGCCGACGAACGAGATGAGGGAGAAGCTGACGAGCCCCACCGCGAGCATCACGACGAGGCCCTGAAGAAGCCGGCGAACGATATGCGCAAGCATGGGGCGCGCCGGCTTCCCTTCCCTCAGGCGACGGTCAGTTGACGGTTATCCACTTCAGGTGCACGAAGTTGTCGGAACGCAGGGTCGCGTCGACGTTGGACTTCATCGCCCAGTTGATCGCCTGGTGGTAGAGACGAAGGTCGGCGAGATCGTCGCGCGCCAGGGTGATGGCGCGCCGGTAGAGATCCTGCCGCTTCGCGGGATCGATCTCGCTCTTCAGCGCGTCCACCGCCGCGTCGTACTCCGCGTTCGACCAGCGTCCGAAGTTCACCTGGCCGTCCGGCGGCTCTCGGGTCATCAGGTTGGACTGCAGGAGGTCGAAGGTGTCGTAGGCCGAAGCGGTGAGGCCGATGATGTAGAACGACGTGTCGATCTCCAGGAGCCGCGAGAAGTAGACGTTGCGCGGCACCGAATCGACTTCGGCCTCGATCTCGATCTGCGCGAGCTGCGCGGCGATCGCGCGGCACACCTCGGTGTCGTTCACGTAGCGGTTGTTGGGACAGAGGAAGCCGATTCGGAATCCGCCGCCCCAGCCGGCCTCGCTCATCAGGGCACGCGCCCGGTCGAGATCGAAGGCCGGCCGGCGGTCGAGCTCGGAATCGTAGCCGTTCAGCCCGGGAATGGACACGATGCCGGCGGGGACCCCGTTGCCGCGCAGGACCCGATCGATCAGCACGTCGACGTTGATGGCGTGCGCAACCGCCTGGCGCACGCGCAGGTCCTTGAACGGATTGGCCGCCAGCGGATTGCCGTCCGCGTCGAACGCGTGCAGGGGCTGCTCGCGGTGCTGGTCCATCCCGATCAGCAGGGTCCGGATCTCGGGGCCCTGCAGCACCTTGAGATCGGGCGAGGATTCGATCCGCGGAAGGTCCTGAAGCGGTGCGTCCATGATCAGGTCGACCTCGCCGGACAGCAGCGCCGCGACCCTCGTCGGCGCCGACGTAATCTGAAGGTACGTCGCTTCGGTCACGTTCCCCGGGTTCTCCCCCCACCAGTCGTCGTTGCGAACGAGCTCCGTTCGAATGCCGGGCTCGCGGAGCTGCAATCGGTACGGACCGGTTCCGTTCGCGTGGCGGGTCGCGTGGATCTCCTCCGCGTCCGCTCCGATGTCGCTGACGCTCTGCGAGTCGTGCTCGACGGCCCAGTCCCGGTCCATGATGTTCAGGGTGGAGAGCTTGCCCGGCAGCAGCGGGTCGACCTCGGCCGTCGTGACGTCGATGGTGTGGTCGTCGACGACCTGCACGTCCGTGATGTGGGCGAGAAACGCCCGGAACTGGGAACCGGGCTTTCCGCGTTCGATCGAGAACGCGACGTCCTCGGCGGTGAAGTCCTGTCCCTCGTGGAACTTCACTCCTTGCCGGAGGGTGAACCGCCAGGTGGCGCCGCCGACGTTCTCCCAGCTCGTCGCGAGGCTCGGCACGAGCTCGAGACTCTTTCCCCGGCCGACGAGCGTGTCGTAGATCTGGGTCTGGATCGAGAGGGTGAGCTGTTCGTTCATCGCGTGCGGATCGAGCGTTCGCGGGTCCCCCTGACTTGCATAGACGAACTTCGCGGCATGGGCGTGTCCGCCCATGGCGATCGAGAGTGCGGCGGCCGCGGTTCCGAGCAGAACTTTGCGGTTCATGTGATCGCCTCCCATGGGTTCGGAATTTCTCTGAATTGGCGCTTCCGATGTTCCCATGCACCCCCCCGGCAAGCAACCGAACCCGAATCGGGACGGGCGCCGGTCTGCGGCCGGTGCCGGGCGCGGTACGCCGGGACGCGCCACAAAACCATGCGGGCGGCGGCGTCGGGCCGGACGTCAGCGTCCACTTCGCCGCGGCGATTGCACCGTCCGGGCCGGTGACTTAGTCTGCCCCCACGATCCACGGCGAACTCCGCAACCAACCCGGGAGCCATGAACCGCGACCGCCTGCTCGCATCCATCGATCGCGCGGCGTGCCTCGACTTCGTCGCCCGCATGGTCCGGCACCGGAGCTACAGCAACACGCCGGGCGAGACCGAGCTCTCGCGTTTCATGGCCCGGTCGATGGAGGACATCGGACTCGACGCGGGCCTCCAGGAAGTGGAGCCCGGCCGGTTCCAGGCCCTCGGGACCCTGAAGGGCTCCGGGGGCGGGTCGAGCCTGCTGTTCAACGGCCATCTCGACACCAACCCGGTGACCGAAGGCTGGACGGTGGACCCGTGGGGCGGGCTGGTCGACGAGGACTTCATCTACGGCATCGGGGTCTCCAACATGAAGGCGGGCGACGCGGCGAGCTTCTGCGCCGTCAAGACCCTCGTCGACGCCGGGGTGAAGCTCAAGGGGGACGTCGTCCTCACCTACGTGGTGGGGGAGCTGCAGGGCGGGATCGGGTCGGTCGCGGCCATCGAGTCCGGTGTCCGGGCGGACTACTTCGTCAACTCGGAGCCGACCGACCTCGCGGCCCTCACCATGCACGCGGGTGCCTTCGTCTTCGAGATCGAGCTGACGGGAGTCACTCGGCACATCTCCAAGCGCGAGGAGGCGGTGGACGCGATCGCGGCCGCCTGCGACCTCGTGCCGCGGATCAACGCCATGACGTTCAGCGGCGCCGCCAACGCAGAGCACGCGTCCGTCAACCGGGCCAACGTCGGCGTCCTCCGCGGGGCGCTGTCGTCGCAGTTCCACGACTGGCGTCCACCCCAGGTGGCCGACTTCGTGCGTCTCGCCGGGACGGCCCGATATGCGCCGAGCCAATCGGAGGAGACGGTGCTGGCCGACCTTCGGGCGTTGCTGGACGAGCTCGAGACCCGGTTTCCGGGCCTCGGGACCCGGGTGGTCAAGCAGGCGGAGGGAGAGAAGCCGTCCATGCTCCCCTTCGAGGTGGCGCGGGACTCGCGGATCGTCTCCGCCGTCAACCGGGCCCATGAATCGGTGCGGGGCACGCCCCAGCCGACCGGGGCCCTTCCGCCGCCCTGCTTCTACGGCACCGACGCGGCCCACTTCCTCCATCGGGCCGGCATGGAGGGCATCGTCTGCGGCCCTGGTGGGCGCTACAACACCATGCCCGACGAACGGGTGGACGTGCCCGACTACCTCGACATGATCGAGGTCTACCTGCTGACCATCCTCGACATCTGCGAGCCGGCGTGAACGGGCGGCCGCGCGTCCTGTTCCTCCTCAACGGGCCGAACCGGGACCCCGTCGATCACATCGGCCGCCGCTTCGAGGCGGCGGGGCTCGACCCGGACTATCGGTGGGCCTGGCAGGACGATTTTCCCGCGGATCCGCACGGCTACGACGCGATGTTCCTGTCCGGGAGTCCCCACGGCGCGTACGAGGACGTTCCCTTCATCCACCGGGAGCACGCGCTCGTCGCCGACGTCGTCGATCGGGGCGTGCCGGTGCTCGGGGTCTGCTTCGGCAGCCAGATGCTCGCTTCGGCCCTCTGCGGCCGGGATCAGGTGTTCCGCCGGTCCACGTGCGATGTCGGCCACGCACGGCTCCGGAGCACGGCCGCGGCCTGCGAAGACCGGATCGCCCGGCCTCTGCCGCCCCGTCTTCCGATGGTGGGCTGGCAGAACGACGCCGGCGGCTCGCGCGCGACGGCGCGGACGTGGATGCCCTCATCGGCGACGCGGGCGACGTGAGCGCCGCCGAGACCCTGTTCGAGAACTTCATCGCGCTCGTGCGCGAGCACCGGGGCGAAGCGACGCCGATTGGCTGATGGCCGAGGGGTCGGGCGCACGTCCGGCCCTGACCCGAGCGCCGCCGCCGGCCGGCCTTTCGGGGCGGGGGGGCGCGAGCCGCCGCGCGGCGGTCCCGATCCGTTCGCACGGGCGCTTGCCCGGGCCGTCCTCGATCGACCGGCATCGCCCATGCGAGGTGGTTGAACCGATGTCCGACAAGGAGCTCTGGTTTCCGATCTCCGAGTATCGCTCCCGGGTCACCGGGGTGCAGGAGCGGCTCCGGGAACGCGGCCTCGACGGCCTGCTCGCCTTTCAGGCGGAGAGCGTCACCTGGCTCACCGGCCATTTCACGCGCGCCTACGGGGCGTTCCAGCTCGCCCTCGTCCCCCGCGACCGGGACCCCCTGGTCGTGTGTCGGGACCAGTCCGCGTTCTACGTTCGTCTGCGGGGCGCCTTCGACGGATGCTTCGTCTGGCGGGACGGGGACGACCCGGTGGCGACCGCCGCCCGGGCTGTCACCGAGACCTTCGGTCCCGCGGGGCGCCTCGGAATCGAGATGGGCGCGTGGCACCTGAGCGCGTCTCGCTTCGTCGCCCTCCGGAGCGCCCTGCCGGACACCGTCTTCGAGGACATCGGCGACCTGGTCGCCCGGCAGCGCCTCGTCAAGTCGCCCGGCGAGCTCGCCCTTCAGCGCCGGGCCGGGAAGGCGGCGGAGGCGGGGATGACGGCCGGGGTCGAGGCGGCGCGCCCCGGCGTCTTGGAGCGGGAGGTGGCCGCGGCGGTATCGGCGGCCCTGGTGCGGGCGGGGAGCGACGAGCCCGGTCCTGGTGTGCTGGCCTCGGGCGAGCGAGCGCTTCACCTGCATGGCGGCTACGGAGACCGTCGGCTCGAGGAAGGCGACACCCTGCAGCTCGAAGTGACGCCATGTGTCCGCCAGTACCACGCCCGCTTCATGCGCACCATCAAGGTGGGGCGGGCGACCCCTGAGGAGCGGGGCAAGGCCGAGGCCCTGCTTGCCGTCCAGGACCGGGCGCTCGCCGAGGTGCGTCCCGGCGTGGCGGCCGCCGTCCCGGACCGGGTGTACCGGGACGGGATCCTCGCGACCGGCTTGACGGACCGCTACACCAACAAGACTTTCTACTCCGTCGGCCTCATCCTTCGCCCTTCGGGCGGCGAGCCCCTGGAAGCCACCCCCGGTTGTACCTGGACCTTCGTTCCCGGGATGACCTTCCACACCTACCTGCTGGTGGACGGCTTCGGCTTCTCGGAGACCATTGCCGTCACCCCCGACGGCCACGAACGCCTGACCAACTACCCGCGCCGCCTCCTCGTCGCCTGAATCCGCGCCCGGACAGGGGAGGGGTCGGGAAGCCGCGGCCGGGCGGCCGGCCGGCTGCGTGCGGGCGAGTCACCTTCGATTCCGGCCCGATCGAATCGGAACCGAACGGGATCACGCCGTCTCGGTTCCCTCGGACTCGATCCGGCGCCAGATGGGCTCGACCGCCGCGAGGTCGGCGGGCGATATGTGGCAGGCGAGGCGGTGTCCGGCTCCCGCCTCGACGAGCGGTGGAGGCTCGCCGTCGCACACCGGGCCGAGGCGGCGCGGGCAGCGGGTGGAGAAGCAGCAGCCGGCCGGGGGGCGCTTGGGGCTCGGCAGCGGGCCTTCCCGGCGGATCTGTCGCGCCTCGAGGCCGGGCTCCGGGACCGGCACCGCGCTCAGCAGCGCCTCGGTGTAGGGATGGAAGGGGGGCGCGATCGCCCCGCCGGCCATCGTCCGCCGCTCGACGACACGGCCGAGGTACATGACCACGATCCGATCCGCGAAGTGCTGCACCAGGTTCAGATCGTGGGAGATGAAGAGATAGGCGGTTCCGAGCTCGTCCTGCAGGTCGGCCAGCAGGTTGAGGATGGAAGCCTGCACGGACACGTCCAGGCCGGAAGTGATCTCGTCGCAGATCACGAGCTCCGGCCGAGGGGCGAAGGCGCGGGCGATGGCGACCCTCTGCTTCTCGCCGCCGGAGAGCTCGTGGGGCCGGCGGCGCGCGTAGTTCGCCGGCAGGCGGACCTCCTCGAGGAGGGCGGAGACCCGCTCCTCCCGCTCCCGGCCGGAAAGCCGGCCGTAGAGCCTGAGCGGGCGCCCGACGATCTGGCCCACCGTCATCCGCGGGTTGAGCGAGAGGTCCGGGTGCTGAAACACGATCTGCACGGCGCGCCGATAGTCGTCGGCCATGTCCGCGGGGCCGCGGATCTGCCTCCCGCCCATGCGGATCGTGCCCCGGAAGCTCGCGAGCCCCACCAGGGCGCGCGCCAGGGTCGACTTGCCGCACCCGCTCTCGCCGACCAGGCCCACGGTCTCGCCGCGCCCGATGACGAGGTCGGCGTCCGTCAGGGCGTGGACCGGCTCGGGAGGCACGCGCAGGACCTGCTCGATGAGGCTCTGCCGGCCGTAGCGCACCTCGAGCCCGTTCGCCTCGAGGAGCGGCTGGTCCCCTGCGGGCTCGTTCACGGCCCCCGCTTCGACCGGAGCGGTGAGCGGCGAGCCGGCGATCTCGCCGCTTCGAAGGCACGCCGCGCGATGCCCGGTGCCGCCCGGCAGACGCACCGGCTCGGTCCGGCAGCGCTCCTCCACGAACGGGCAGCGGTCCACGAAGATGCAGCCGGCGGGCGGCGACAGGAGGTTGGGTGGGAGCCCCGCGAAGGTCGTGAGTCTCCGGCGCCCGCTCTCCCGCCCACTCTCCCGCCCGCTCTCCCGATAGGGGTTGGGCACGCTCGCCATGAGGATGCGCGTGTAGGGATGGCGCGGCCGCCGGAGCACGTCGTCGACCCGGCCTTCCTCCACCACCCGTCCTGCGTAGATGACGTTCACCCGCCGGGCCACCCGGGCCACGTTGCCGAGATCGTGGGTGATGTACAGGACCGCGGCTCCCGTCTCCTCCTGGAGGCCGCGGATGAGGTCCAGGATCCCGGCCGCCGTGGTCGCGTCGAGGGCGGTCGTCGGCTCGTCGAAGACGAGGAGCCGCGGCCGGCACGCGAAGGCCATCGCGATGAGCACCCGCTGCTTCTCGCCGCCGGAGCCCTCGTGCGGGAAGCGACGCATGATGGACTCGGGATCGGGCAGGCGGACCCGGTCCAGGAGCTCCGCGCCGCGGCGCGCGGCCTGGCGGCGGTCCAGCGCCTCGTGGCGGCGGATTCCTTCCGTCAATTGCTCGCCGAGGCGAAGGGTCGGGTTCAGGGCGGCGCTCGGGTCCTGGTAGACCATTCCGATGACCGAGCCCCGGATGGCCTGGAGGCGCGGCCCGCTCGCGGCCAGCAGGTCTTCGCCGTCCAGGGTCACCGTGCCGCCGAGCACCCGCGCGTTGTCGGCGAGATAACGGACGATGGAGTACGCAAGGGTGCTCTTCCCCGAGCCCGACTCGCCCACCAGGCCGACCGCGGTGCCGGGCGGGATGTCGAGGTCCACGCCGTGGAGGACCTGCGCGAGCCCGCGCGGCGTGCGGTAGCCGACCGAGAGGCCCCGCACCGCGAGACCCCCGTCCGCCGGCGCGCCTGCTCCCGCTCCCGCTCCCGCGTTTGCGCCCGCGCCCGGCGTCATCGCCCCACCCGGGGATTGAGGGCGTCGCGCAAGCCGTCCCCGAACAGGTTGAACCCGATCGCGACGCTCCCGATGGCGAGGCTCGGCCAGACCACGAGCCAGGGATTGCGGAACATGAAGCTGCGCGCCTCCGACACCATCAGCCCCCAGTCGGAGGCGGGCGGCTGGGCCCCGAGGCCGAGGAAGCTCAGGGTCGCGCCGATCATGATCGCGAAGGCGATGCGAATCGACGATTCGATGACCACCGGCGCCACCACGTTGGGGAGGATCTCGCGGAGCACGATGTAGGCGGCTCCCTCGCCCCTCGCCACCGCCGCGTGGACGAAGTCGCGCGTGCGCACGGACAGGGTCACGCTGCGCGCGATCCGGGCCATGGACGGGGTGAACGAGACCGCGACCGCAAGAACCGCGTTCGTGGTGCTCGGACCCAGCACGGTGATGATCAGCATGGCCAGCAGCAGGTTCGGGATGGCCATGAAGGAGTCGGTGGCGCGCATGATCACGTCGTCGATCCGGCCGCCGACGTACCCCGAGACGATGCCGACGAGGGAGCCCGCCGCGGTGCTGAGCACGGTCGCGACGACGCCGAAGAGGATGGTGGAGCGGGCGCCGACCATCACCCGGCTGAAGACGTCGCGGCCGAACTGGTCGGTGCCGAACCAGAACGCGAGGCTCGGGCCTTCCAGCCGGTTCCGGGGATGGAACTCGAGCGGGTCGTAGGGGGCGAGCGCGGGCCCCAGCGCCACCTGCGCCGCGGCGACGAGGAGGATCACGGTGCCGGCGAGCCCCAGGGGATTGGTGAGCAGGCGCTCGAGCCAGCTCCCGCGGAACCGGTCAGTCATACTGGATCCGCCGGTCCAGCGCCGCGTACAGGAGATCGGCGGCGAGGTTCGCGGTTGCGTAGGTGGCCGCCATCACCAGCACCCCGGCCTGGATGAGGGGCAGGTCCCGGTTCTGCATGGCGAACACCAGCAGCCGCCCGAGGCCCGGGTAGGCGAACACCTCCTCCACCACGATGATCCCGCCGATGAGGTACCCGACGTCGAGCGCGATCACCGTAATCGTGGGCAGCATGGCGTTGCGGAGCGCGTGCTTGACGAGCACCGTGCGCCGCGGCAGGCCCTTGAGGGTCGCGGTGCGGACGTAGTCGTGCTGCAGGGCGTCCACCATCTCCGACCGGGTCTGGCGGGAGATGTGGGCCATCAGGATGATGATGAGGGTAAGCGCCGGCAGCACGAGGTGGCTGAGGTACCTGAGGAAGTCCTCGCCCGGGGGCGTGTAGCCGCCGGCCGGGAACAGGCCCACCTCGGGACGGGTCAGGAACACGAGGAGCAGGGTCGCGGTGACGAACTCGGGGAACGACACCCCGGCGTAGGAGACGATGCTGATCCCCGCGTCCGCCGCCTTGCCCCGCCTCGAGGCAGCGAGCACCCCCATCGGAATGGCGATGCAGGTAACCGCGGCGAGGGCGATCGCGGCGAGGACCAGCGACCGGCCGAGCGCATCGAGCACGAGCGGCAGCACGGGCTGGCGCATCACCATGGAGGTGCCCCAGTCGCCGCTCACGAGGCCTGCGAGCCAGCGCCCGTACTGGACGAACCACGGATCGTCGAGCCCGAACTGCCGCTCGAGCGCCCGGAGCTGCTCGGGAAGGGCGAACTCGCCCAGAATCATCTGGGCGGCGTTGCCGGGCAGGATCTGGGTTATCGCGAAGACGATGAACGATACGACCAGCAGGATGACGGCGATGAAGCCGACCCGCTTCAGCAGGTAGGCCGGCCGCACCGCCGTATCCCGCCGGCCGACGCGCTACGGTGAATCTAGCCCCGCTGCGGCGCGCCCTCGGCCAGCCAGGTCCGGTCCATGTAGTAGGAGACCTGGAGGGGGTGCATGGTGTAGTCCATCACGTAGTCGCGATGGGCGGTCAGCACGTCCTGGTAGAAGGGAACGATGTACGGCTTCTCGTCGATGCACATGCGCTGCGCCTCGGCGTAGAGCTCGCGCCGCTCGTCGTCGTCGGTGGTCCGGCGCGCCTTGTACACGATCTCGTCGAAGGTCGCGTTGTTCCACGCGGTGTCCGCCCACGGCGCGTCCGAGGTCAGCAGCAGGGTGAACATCTGGTCCTCCATGGGCCGCATGTTCCAGCTCCCCACGTAGAACCCGCCCTTCTTCCAGACGTTGGCGATGTAGTAGTCGTGGGGGACGGTCTTAACGTCGATGTCGAAGCCCGCGGCGCGCGCCATCTCCTTGAGCGCCACCCCGAGCTGAGCCCGCAGCGGCGGCCGGGTAGAGCACGTGAGCTCCACCTTGACGCCGTTGGGATAGCCGGCCTCGGCGAGGAGCCGCTTCGCACCCTCCACGTCGTAGGAGGGTCGGTTGTGGTCGATGTAGTAGCGGTACTCGGGCGAGATGGGGTTGTCGTACGCCGGGCGTCCGAACCCTTCGAGCACGAGGTCCACCAGCCCCTGGCGGTCGAGGCACATGGCCATCGCCTGCCGCACCCGGATGTCGTCGAAGGGCTTGGTGTCCATCCGCAGCACCAGGTTGAGGAAGCGGCCCGTGCGCTGGCGCCGGCCGACCACCCCGCCGGTGTTCGAGAGCCGCTCGAAGTCGGCGTTGTTGACGGCCAGCATGACGTCGGTCTCGCGGTTGAGGAGCGCCGCCGACTCGGCCGCGAGATCCGGGAACAGGATCTGCTCGACCCCGTCGAGATACGGCTGCCCCGGCACGTGATAGCCGTCATAGCGGCTCACCTTGAGGGTGCGCGCCGGGTCGTAGTCCACCAGCTTGAACGGGCCGCACCCGTAGTCGCCCTGGGCGAGCGTGTCGAGCCCCTTGTCCAGGATCGCGGCCGGGACGATCTTCGCGCTCGGATGGCCCATGGTCACCGGAAGGTCCGCGAACGAGCCGTCGAGCGTGATCCGGACGGTGTAGTCGTCGTCGGCGACGATGTCCTTGATGGGGCCGACGTTCTTGCGGCCCGGGGACGCGGTCTCGGGATCGAGCACGGCCTTGAGGGAGGCGACCGCATCCGCGGCCGTGACCTCCGGCCCGTGGTGATACCGGACCCCCTTGCGGAGCTTGAACACGAACTCGCTCGCGTCCTCGTTGGCCGACCAGCTCTCCGCGACGTCCGGGCGCGGGACCATGTCGGGGCCGACCCGGACGAGGCCCGAGTACATCATCTCGCCGGTCATGTACTCGGGGTTGTTGCCCTGCTTGAAGGGGATGAGGGTCGTCATCTGCTGGGTGACGCTGATGCGCACGGTGCCGCCCGGGCGTGGCTCCGCGGCGAACGCCGGACCCGGCCGCCAGAGCCGGGACGTCGCGGCGGCGCCGATGAGGGCCGTGCCGCCGTAGAGCACGTCGCGGCGCGTGAGTCGATCTTTCGTTCGTCTGCTGGACATTCGAGATGCTCCTCCACAGTTGCGGCCGCGGAATACCGGGTGCGGCGCGGGTGCGGCGGCCGGTCCGGAACTGCCCGGCCGTCGACTCACCTTGCCGGCATGTTATCCGCCCCCCGTGAACCGGAACAAGCGCGCCGTGCCCTTCCCGGTGCGGGGTCCAGGGGGGCAGGGTGGGGTCCACTCGCGGGTGAACGGGCCGGAAGGGGTTCGTGCGGAATCGGGACGCGGGCTGCGGCAGCGGCTTCCTCCGCCGAAGCCCGTTCCGGTCCGGCGCCTTGCCGTTCCGGGCGGACGGGGAAGGTCGATGCGGTTCGCGCGCCGACGGTCCGCCCGGTTCCGGACGTCCTTCGTGACGGGCAGGGTCGGGCGTTCCCGCCGGCGGCCCGGCGGCTCAGGCCTTCACGGTCAGCGCGTCGGGCAGCGGATTGAGAATCTCGGGGGCATCCCCGGTCACCAGGAGGGTATGGCCGACGCCCATGGCGAGTCCGGTGTCGGTGTCGGTGATCATCACGTGGTAGAAGAGGGTCATGCCGGGCGCGCACTCGAGCGCCGCCCCGGGGTAGATCATCGGCGGCACGTCCATGGAGGTGGGCGGGAAGCTCACCCCGACCGAGTATCCGCAGGCGCCGTAGCGGTGACGGGCGTAGCCGCCTTCGTCGAGGATGCGGGCGTGCGCCTCGAAGATTTCCCCGAGGCGCCGCCCGGGCCGGGCGGTGGCGGTCATCTCGGCAAGGGCCCGTCGCGCCACCTCGTACATCCGCGCCTGCCGGGGGTCGAGCGCGCCCAGAACGATTGTCCACTCGGTCTTCACGTTGTAGCGCCGGAACGAGACCGGATACTCGACGATGATCTGGTCGCGCGCCTCGAGCACCCGCCCGCCGGACACCCCGCGTCCGTAGAGGGCCCGCCGGCCGGAGTTGAACAGCGGCGGGTTGGGGGGCATGTCGGCGCCGCCTTCCAGGACCCGCTTCAGAAAGGCGGACTTCAGGGTCGTGTCCATGACCCCCGGGCGGGCGGCCGCGATCACGTCCTCGAGCGAGGCGCGGCAAAGCTCGGCCGCCCTTCGAACGCACGCCATCTCCCCCGCCGACTTGGAGAGCCGGAGCCGGCGCAGGAGCCAGGACACGTCGACGAGGGTGCAAAAGCCGTCCAGGGCGTCACGCACCCGCTGGTGGTTGAGGCCGGTCAGCCCGTGGGTGCCGAGCTCGATCCCGACGGCCCGGCCGCGAAGTCCCTTCTCGGCGAGGATGTCCCGCAATTCGCGGGCCGGGTCGGCATCGTCCGCATCCCACCAGATTCGCACGTCGTCGATGATGGAGGTGTCCCGGGCCTGGACCTGGTCGGGGCGCCGGGTGAGCAGGGTAAGGGGTCCTTCGAGGGTCACGACGAGACACTGGAAGAAGACGAATCCGCCCGTGTCGTAGCCGGTCAGCCAGTAGTCCGTCTCCTGGGCGAAGACGAGCGCGGCGTCGAGCCCCTGGCCGGTAAGCGCCTCGCGCGCGGCGGCGATCCGTCCCTCGAGCTCGATTCGGGGGAAGGGGAGGGTGGTGGCCGTCGTCTCGGCGTTCACCGCGCTGCTCCTTCGAATTCTCGTGCCACCACGCGGCGGAGCCGGCGACCGGGGTCGCTGGCCGGTCGGGCCCGGGCGCGCGTGCCGTCCGGTCCGGGTTGCCGTGCCGTCGTCCCTTGCCCGGAGGGGCAACGGGCGAAGCTTAGCGCGACGGACGGCGGATTTCCGCCCGGTCGGGTAGCGACCGCAAGCTCCGCCCCGGCCGTAATCGAAAGGCGCGAGGGCCCGCGCCGCCGGACGGTGACGCGGGCCCGAAGACGGGGCAGGCGCTCGACCTGCCCGGGCGGCGGCTCAGAGGATGTAGCCCCGCTCGTCGTGCAGGGCGAGATCGAGCCCCTCTTCCTCGTCTTCCTCGCTCACCCGCAGGCCGATTGCGGCGTCGAGGATCTTGAGCAGGACGAAGCTCACCACGAAGGTGTAGACGAGGGTCGCGAGCACGCCGACGAGCTGGGCGAAGAGCTGCGCCCCGATGCTCTCGTTGTCGCCGCCGAATCCCGCTCCTCCGAGCGCCTGCGCGCAGAAGATCCCGGTCAGCAGCGCCCCGACGATGCCGCCGATGCAGTGGATGCCGAACACGTCGAGGGAATCGTCGTACCCGAGCGCCCGCTTGATCCTCGTCGAGGCGAGGAAGCAGACGAACCCGGAGGCGAGACCGATGACGATCGACCCCATCGGTCCCACCGAGCCGCTCGCGGGGGTGATCGCGACGAGCCCGGCGATGGCCCCGGACGCGATGCCGAGCACGCTCGGCTTGCCGTGCGAGACCCATTCGCTGGACATCCAGGCGAGCGCCGCGGCCGCCGTCGCGAGCTGGGTGACCGCCATCGCCATGCCGGCGACGCCGTCGGCCGCGAGCTGGCTCCCGGCGTTGAAGCCGAACCAGCCCACCCAAAGCATGGCCGCTCCGACGATGGTGTAGCCGACATTGTTCGGGGGCATCGCGGTGGTCGGATATCCCCGGCGCTTGCCGAGCGCGATGCACGCGGCGAGCCCCGCGATGCCGGCGTTGATGTGCACCACCGTCCCGCCCGCGAAGTCCAGGATCCCGTAGTCGCCGAGCCAGCCGCCGCCCCAGACCCAGTGGGTGACCGGGGCGTAGACGATCGTCACCCAGATCCCCATGAACCAGAGCATGGCGGAGAACTTCATGCGTTCGGCGAAGGCCCCGACGATGAGGGCCGGGGTGATGATCGCGAAGGTCATCTGGAAGGTCATGAAGACCGTTTCCGGGATGGTCCCGCTCATCGAATCCACGGTGACCCCGGAGAGGAAGAGCTTGCCGAGACCGCCCATGAAGCCGCCGCCCTCGTCGAAGGCGATGCTGTAGCCCCAGAAGGCCCACAGAATGCTGATGAGTCCGGTGATCGCGAAGCACTGCATCAGCACCGAGAGCACGTTCTTGCTTCTCACCATCCCGGCGTAGAAGAGCGACAGCCCGGGAATGGTCATGAAGAGCACGAGCGCGGTTGCGGTGAGCATCCACGCGGTGTCGCCCGCGCTCAGGTCGTCGGCCATCGCCGTCGCCGGAGCGAGCCCGGCTGCAATTGCTCCGAGCATCGGTGCCCGGGTCCACTTGACGCACTTTCTGAACATTGGTCCTTCCCCTTCCGAATCGAACGAATTCCGCATTGCAGCCCGTGCCCTCACAGCGCGGCTTCCCGGGTCTCGCCGGTGCGGATGCGTACCACCTGCTCCAGATCGGAGACGAAGATCTTTCCGTCGCCGATCTTTCCGGTTCCGGCCGCGCCGACGATGCACTCCACGACCTCGTCGAGACGGTCCGCCGCGACCGCCACTTCCAGCTTGATCTTCGGCATGAACTCGACGACGTACTCGGCGCCCCGATAGAGCTCGGTGTGACCCTTCTGCCGGCCGAAGCCCTTGACCTCGGAGACCGTCATGCCCTGAACGCCGAGTTCCGACAACGCGGCTCGCACCTCGTCGAGCTTGAACGGCTTGATGACTGCGGTGATGTATTTCATGTGAATCCTCCTGCCCTGACCGTGGTCCACGGAGCCGGCCTCGCTGCCCGCCGGGCGCGCCAGCGTCCGGACTCGGGCGAGGCATCGGCCGCGCTACGCATGCGAGGAAGCAAACAGCGTGCCAAGTACGCGCCCTCCCTCCGGGAACGAAGGCAGGGTGCAGGACTTGGCCGGAGATGCGGGCGGCCCGTGTTCCCGCCCCGTTTCAGGGCGGAACGTGGAAATTGCGCACCAATATGGTGCAGTGGGGAATTCAGCCACGGGGGGGAGGGTGAAGGTGCTTCGCGCATGGCGGGGCGAATTGCGGCCGGACGGGCCCGTCTGGTATCAAGGTGGTTCCGGCAACCGCCCGAGGAGTGTCACGAAACGATGCACGACTTCGTCATCATCGGCGGCGGGTCCGCCGGCTGCACGCTCGCGGCCCGACTGAGCGAGCTCGACGATGCGACGGTGCTGCTGCTCGAGTCCGGTCCGCCGGACCGCGACCGCAACATTCACGCGCCCGCCGGCTTCTACAAGGTGACGGGAGGGCCGCTCACCTGGGGCTACGACACCGCGCCGCTCCGTCAAGCCGACGCGCGCCGCATGGTCTTTCCCCAGGCCCGGGTCCTCGGCGGGGGCAGCTCCATCAACGCCATGGTCTACACGCGGGGAAACGCGGCCGACTACGATGCTTGGGAGAGTGAGGAAGGCTGCGAGGGCTGGTCCTACGCCGGCGTGCTGCCGTACTTCCGCCGGGCCGAGGACAACGAGCGCTACGCGGACGAGTTTCACGGGGCGGATGGCCCGCTCGGGGTATCGGATCAGATCAGCCCCCACTATCTGACCAAGGTGTTCGTTCGCGCCGCGCAGGAAGCCGGGATCCCCTACAACCCCGACTTCAACGGAGCGCGCCAGGCGGGATGCGGCCTGTACCAGGTGACGCAGCGGGGCGCACGGCGGTGCAGCGCGGCCGTCGGCTACCTCAAGCCCGCGCTCTCGCGGCCGAACCTGACCGTGCACACCGACTGCCGGGCAACCCGCGTCGTCATCGAGGACGGGCGCGCGGTCGGGGTCGAGTACGCGCGATCCGGCGGCGGCGGAGTCACGGTTGCGCGGGCCGCGCAGGAGATCATCGTCGCCGCGGGGGCCATCGGTTCGCCGCGACTTCTGCTCCTTTCAGGGATCGGTCCGGCGGACGAGCTCCGCAAGGCGGGGGTGGGCGTGGTGCACGACCTTCCGGGAGTCGGCAAGAACCTCCAGGACCATATCGACGTCTACACGATCAACGCGCTGTCGGGCCGGCACAGCTACGACCACTACCGGTCGCTCGGCCGCCAGCTCTGGGCCGGAGCGCAGTGGAAGCTCTTCGGATCCGGGCCCGCGACCTCGAACCTTGCCGAGGGCGGGGCGTTCTGGTGGGCGGACGGGGAGGAGGCGGCACCGGACATGCAGTTCCACTTCCTTCCGGGGGCGGGGCTCGAGCCGGGGGTGCCGCCGCTCGGGGGCGCCGGGTGCACCCTGAACTCCTGCCACCTCCGCCCGCGGAGCCGGGGCACGGTCACCCTGAGGGATGCGGACCCGGCGACGCCTCCCGACATCGATCCGAACTACTGGGCCGAGCCCTACGACTTCGAGATGTCGCTTCGGGGCTTCGAGCTCGCGCGCGACATCATGTCCCGGCCGGCATTCCGCAAGTTCGTCACCCGCGAGCACCTTCCGGGGCCCGCGGCGACGACCCGGGAGGAAATCGCGGCCCATGCACGGCGTTTCGGCAAGACGGACTACCATCCCGTCGGAACGTGCAAGATGGGGGTCGACGAGATGGCCGTCGTCGACCCTTCGCTCCGGGTGCGCGGTCTCGCGGGGCTTCGCGTCGCCGATTCGTCGATCATGCCCCGCCTCGTCAGCTCCAACACCAACGCGGCCTCCATCATGATCGGGGAGAAGGCGAGCGACCTCGTCAGGGGAAACCGCGCAGTCCCTCCGCAATAGGCGGGACGGCGCCGGCCGGCCGGCGTTACCCGACCGGGCCGGACGGACCGGTCGGATCTTGGCCGGACCGCCCCCCCGCGGCCGTCGGCCGGGCTCCGGGGCGTCTCCGGGGGGGAGAGTCAGTCCGAGTCGGCGCCGTAGCCCGCGCCCGAGCGGAACACGTTCGGCTTGCGGTACACGGCGAGGATCACGCAGCCCTCGTCGGAGTGGGTCTCGTGGCACGAGCCCGGCCGGCGCCAGACGTACTCGCCGGCCCGGGCGATGCCGTCGTGGTCGTAGAATGAGCCTTCGATGACGTAGCTCTGCTCGATCTCCGGGTGCCGGTGAAACGGGAGGCTCGCTCCGGGCTCCCACTTGAGCAGGCAGGTCATCTCGCCCTTTTCCGAATCCTGGTAGAGCACCTTGATCGAGATGCCCTCGAATCGGGTCGGCTTCCAGTCGAGATCCTGTGGGCGAACGTAGGTCGAACCGTCCGGCGTCGGTTCTCGCAGCGGTTCCGCGGCGGCCATTGCAATGTCCCTCGGTCGACGACGCTTCGGAACAGATGGTATCGCGCCGGCGTGCGGGCGGCCAGCGCCGCGCCGCAAGCCCGGGCGCGCCTCGAGCCGGGGCCGGGCGGCGTTCCGGGCGCGTCAGGTCTCGATGCGGTAGAACCGGGCCGCGGTCCCACCGAAGACGCAGTCCCGCGCCGCCGGGTCGAGGTGCCGGGTCAGCTCGTTCGTCGCCTCCCACCAGGCGTCGTAGGTCGCCCGTAGCTGGCAAACCGGCCAGTCGGAGCCCCACATCACCCGTTCCGGTCCGAAGACGGACAGGACGTGGTCGGTGAACGGACGAAGATCCTCCACCGTCCAGTCCTCGTTCGCCTCCGTGACGAGCCCCGAGAGCTTGCAGCAGGCCGCGGTTTCCGTGGCGAACCGGGACATCTTCTCCGCCCAGGTGTCGAAGATGGCCGGATTGTCCCGGTGGTGGCGGATCTCGGGCTTCATGCAGTGGTCGATCACGACCCTGAGGTCCGGATGGCGCCGGAAGATGGTGAGGAAGTTGTCGAGATGCGGAGGGAACCCGAGGGCGTCGAAGGTGAGGTCGATGTCGACGATCGCCTCGTATGCCCATTGGACGTCGTCGCGCAGCATCCAGTCCACGTCCGGGATGTCCTGGATGAGCGGGCGAACCCCGGCGAGCTTGGGATGCCGGGCGAGCCGCTCGAGCTGCCGGCGGTCGCCGGGGTCTTCGAAGTTCACCCAGCCGACGACGGCCGCGACCGACTCGCTCGCGTCGGCGAGCCCGAGCATGTACTCCGTCTCGTGGACACTCTCCGCCGCCTGGACGACGACCGTCCGGTCTATCCCGTTTCGTGCCAGGCTCGGCTCGAGGTCGGCCGGGCCGTAGCGGCGGTAGAGGACCGGCTCGTCCTTCGGCATCCAGTCGTAGTCGCCGCGCCGGGGTTCCCAGTAGTGCTGGTGCGAGTCGATTCGCAAGACTGTTCTCCCGTCTTCTTCGACCGCTCGGTTCGCTTCGTCCGGCTTGCGCGCTATCCGGTCGGAGCGTCGGTCCGCATCAGTCCCTGCGCCTTGAGGTCGTCCCAGAGCGAAGGGGGGATCTCCGCCCGGGCGGCGCGGAGATTGCTCGCGACCTCCTCCTCCCGCTGGCCGCCCGGGATCACCGAGACCACGCACGGGTGCAGGAGCGGAAACTGGAACGCGGCGTCGACGAGCGGGACCCCGTGCGAGGCGCACACCTCCCCGAGCCGTCGCACGCGCTCGAGGATCGCTTCCGGGGCGGGCTCGTAGTTGTAGAACGCGCCGGGCTTCGCCCCGCTCGTGAGGACCCCGGAGTTGTAGGGGCCGCCGACGACGATGCCGATCCCCCGCGACGCGCAGAGGGGGAGGAAGCTGTCCAGAGGTTCCTGCTCGAGGAGGGTGTAGCGCCCGGCGAGGAGGAAGAGGTCGAAGTCGCCGCGCTCGGCGAGGCTCTGGCAGACATCCCATTCGTTCACCCCGCCGCCGATCGCCTTGATCGCTCCCTGCTCCCGGAGCGAGACCATGGCGCGGTAGCCCGACGCCATGAACTTGTCGATCTGCGAGTCCGAGGCGGCCTTCGAGCCGTGATTCTGGACGTCGATGTCGTGCACCAGGAGGATGTCCACCCGGTCCGCCCCGAGCCGCTCGAGCGAGAACTCGAAGCTGCGCATGACCCCGTCGTAGCTGTAGTCGTAGACCTCGCGGCGGGCCGGTACCTCGAACCACTTGCCATGCCCGGTCCGCTCCGCCGGAGCGCAGGCTTCGAGGAGGCGGCCCGCCTTGGTGGACAGGACGTAGTCGTCCCGAGGCTTGTCTCGGAGGTGGGCGCCGAGCCGGCGCTCGGAGTGTCCGAGTCCGTAGAGCGGGGCGGTGTCGTAGTAACGCACCCCACCCGCCCACGCCGCGTCGAGAATCGCGCGTGCATCATCGTCGCCGATTGCCCGGTACAGGTTGCCGAGGGGCGCGGTGCCGAAACCGAGCTCGGTGAACTCGAGGGCCGCGCCCCCGCCTCGCTGCCATCTGCGAGTCTTCAAGGCCATGTTCCTGATTTCCGGTTCCGGGGCCGCCATGATAGGGCGTTGGCCGGGGCGCCGCACCGCCACGGGCGGCGCGCTCCGCGAAGGTAAACGGCAGCCTCGGCCGCTCGATCGGCGCGCGCATCGTGTTCTTCCGCCCCCGGCGCGGCCACGGAGGAAGCGAAATGCCCAAGGGGTTTCGACGCGCTGCTCGACGCCGACCTGCTCCCCGTGCGGGCCAGGGGCCACGTCGACGACCTCGTTGACGCGGACACCGGCCCTCCGGGGGCTCCGTCGCCCGGCGGGCGGTGTACGGGAAGCTGCTCCCGCTCAACGATCCGTGCGTCGCCGCGGTCGTCGCTGCCGTTGCGGCCGCCGCGTTCTCAGCCGTCGTTACCCCTCGGGAAGGCGGATGTCGAGCCAGCGCTCGGGGGTGGTGGTCGCTTCGTCTCCCGGGCGAAGGAGCACTGTCGTCGTGTCCGACTCGACGAGCGCCGGTCCCGCGAGCACCTGACCGCCGAAGAGCGTGTCGAAGTCGTATACCGGCGCTTCCATCCACTCGCCGAGCCAGATCTCGCGTGCGCCGACGGGAGCGGCCGCTCCGTCGCGCGGGGCCTGCGGCTCGATCGGAGGGGCGGGGAGGGCGCCGGACGTGGTCACCCTCGCGTTGATCAGCACCGGGTCCAGGTCCGGCAGAATATAGGTGTAGAGCTCTTCGTGCCGGGCCTCGAAGGCCCGTTTCAGGGCGTCGGCGAGGTCGGGCGAATCGAAGTCCACCCCGTCGAGGGGCACGTCGATCTCGTAGACCTGCTCGCCGTAGCGCATCTCCGCCGCGCGCCGTGACCGCACCCCACCGTCCGTCCAGCCGCCAACACGCGCGCGCCCGTCGGTCTCGAGCTCGTCGTATAGCGCGCGGAGCGCCGCGAGGTCCAGCTCGCCGGTGTCGCCGACGTGCGAGCGGGTCGCTTCGAGGCGAAGCTCGGTCCCGAGCATGCCCCAGGCGGAAAGGACCGAGGCGACCCGCGGCACGATGGAGCGGCGGGCGTGGGCGATGACCTGGCCCCGGGCGAAAGGGCCTGGGGCGCCCGGCGGCAGGTTGATGCGGCGGACGGGGAGGATGCGGGGGAGCTCGGTCGCCTGGAGGCCCGCCGCCCCGCCGAAGCCGAGGATCGCGAAGCGGCGCGGGTCGACGCCGCGGCGGACCGTGGCGACCCGGATCCCTTCCGCCATCTGGGTGTTGATCACCCGATGGACGCCTTCGGCCGCGCGCACGTGGTCCGTGCCGAGGGCTTCGCCGAGGCGCGCGAGGGCGTCCACCGCGGCCCCGCGGTCCAGCCTCGATGCGCCGCCGAGAAAGTTGTCCGGATCGAGGAACCCGAGCACGACGCTCGCGTCCGTCACCGTCGCTTCGTGCCCCCCTTGTCCATAGCACGCGGGACCGGGCTCCGCGCCCGCGCTCTGCGGGCCGACCTTGAGGAGGCCGCCGCCGTCCACCCGGGCGATGGAGCCGCCGCCTGCCCCGAGGGTGGTGATGTCGAGGCTCGGGAGGGCGATGCGCTCGCGCGCGATCGCCTTGTCGACGGCGAGCATCGCCTCGCCGTCGACGACGAGGGAGACGTCGCTCGACGTTCCCCCCATGTCGAAGGGGATCAGGTT
>MKWU01001882.1_pt1 | contig 34180 bp, 36 predicted proteins | sample 809101 | NCBI WGS metagenome assembly MKWU01 (sample SAMN05860141, study PRJNA318959) | sponge metagenome | host: Aplysina aerophoba | place: Slovenia: Piran, Adriatic Sea, Gulf of Piran | collected 2013-05-07
GCGACGCGCACCACGTCAGAAGATGGACGGCGATGGATTCGACTGGACTACCCGGTGGCGGTTCCTGCTGAAGTACACGCGCCGACCAGGAAGCGGGAAACGCGTCAAGCGCCGCCTCAACCGGGCAGTGCGACGCTGGAAGATAGAGATCGAGGACGAATAGCTCCGCTGGGACTCGCCATGAACGGCACTGCTGACCACCTTGGAGACATGTGGCACCAACGGGTTCCTTGCTGCAAGCTTGGCCTCTCTTGATGACGACCTGTTTGGCCAACAACGGTTGGCGAGTGCCAACTCACGATTGAGGCCACGGGGTTCCCATGGAAGCCTCGAACCATTTCAGGGCGGGCCAAGGCAGGCTGCCGCGAGTGGCCGGAACGCTGGCAATGCTTGCCTGTCCGGCGCTCCCCTTGCTGGGCCAAGTGCAGGTGACCGGTACCGTGATGGACCGTAACAACAGCCCCGTTGCACGAGCCAGCATCGTCATCGAGAACCGAGACAGCCTTGACTCGAAGGCGGCGCCCCAGCCCGATGGGCGGGCCCGGTTCGCCTTGGACTGGGGCCAGCCCCGCAGTTACCTGCTGGGAGTGGCCCACGCCGATTTCTTCCCAATCGAGAACAAATCTGTCGAGCTGATCAACGGTGTCAACATTTTCAAGATCGAACTCATCCGGTCACAGGACACTGGCACGACGCTCGATGTCTACGCGGCCCAACTGCTCCCGACGGAAGAGCTCGCCATGGCCCAAGCCCTAGACGAGCAGGAGATCGACTCCATCCCCACGACGCGCGCGAGCAAGCAGCGCATTCAAGGCGTAGCGGCGGTCCTTCCGGGAGTGCTCAGAAGCCCCCTCGGAGAGCTGCATTTCCACGGAAGCCCCGCACAAGAGACGAACTGGACTCTTGACGGGTTCACCTTGTCGGATCCGTCGTCGGGAAGACTTGAGATGGCTCTCGGTGCAGAGTCGGTCCAGTCGCTGGACCTGGCCTCGGGGAGATATTCCGCCGAGTTAGGGAAAGGAACCGGTGGCGCCATAGTCCTCAGCACCCGGATGGGAGAGGACCGGTTCTAGCAACGGTTCACGAATTTCGCTCAAGGTATCGAGGCCAATCAGGGACTGCGGTTCAGCGATTGGAGGCCGCGCCATAATTTCTCCGGCCCGATCCTTAAGAACCGCGCCTGGTTCTTCAATAGCTTGGACGTGCTGTACCAGCAGAACTTCATTCCCGAATTGCCTGCCGGGCAAGACCAAGACAGCTGGTGGTCGATCAATAGCAGTCTTCGGTTGCAGGCCAAGCTGAACCCCGGCCAGACGCTGAGTTCAGGATTCGTCGTGGACTATCTCAATGCACCGAATTCCGGTCTCTCCCCTTTGGATCCGATGGAAACCACGCTGGACAGACGCGCCCGAAGGCACTTCTTCAACTTGAAGGACCAGGTGGTGTTGTCGCCCGAGAGCGTACTAGAATTCGGATACGCCGCGTACCGATCAACCTATCGGGGCGTGCCCCAAGGCCACGCCCCGTACCAGATCACTGCATTTGGGCGGGCGGGAATTTACCCCATCGACATCCTCCACATCAGTGGTCGAGACGAGTGGCGAGCTAATCTGTTCACCCCCGTCGACTGGATGGGAGAACATCAACTGAAAGTCGGCGCGAACCTCAGCCACGCCAGGTACTTCCAAGATGTTCGCAGGAGCGTGATCCAATACTTCCGCGTGGACGGAACACAAGCGAGCGAGCTCTCGTTCGCGGGAAGCGCTGAATTCGGGGAATCCAACCTCGAGGCCGGCTCCTACCTGCAGGATCGCTGGTCTATTCGGTCACGGCTAGTGGCCGAGTTGGGACTGCGCTGGGACCGCGATCGGATCGTTTCGCGGGGAGCCGTGACGCCGCGGATCAGCTTGGCGTTCATGCCCCCTGGCATCAAAGGCACCAAAATCTCGGCCGGTCTGGGTTGGATCCCGGCCGCTACCTACTTGCGGATCTTCACCCGACATCGGGACCAGCGCTCGATCTACGCGAACTTCGCACCGGACGGCGAGACCCCGCTGGGGCCGCCCGATGTCCGATTCTTCCAGTTGGACAAGTCACCTCTGACCATCCCGAGCACCCGGAACCTGAGTATCAGCTGGAATCAGAGGATTTCGGGGGAGACCGACATCGCTCTCAACTACCTGCGGAAGCGGATGCGGAATGGCTACGCCAACGTCCCCGTCTCGACCTCAGGGGGCGCAGGCAGCTTCCTGCCCGACGGGGGTCGGGCCATTCCGTTTCAGCTGCGGAACTTCAAGCGCGACACCTACGACTCGGTCGAGCTCTCCTTGAGCAGACCGCTGCCGGGCTCGCACCGTTGGTTCGTCAGCTACACCTATTCGCGCTCTTGGTCGAACGTCTCCCGAGAGGTGGACACGAACGATCCCATCCGCTTTTCCGAGACGACAGGCCGCCTCGCGTGGGACGTCCCACACCGCTTGGTTTCGTGGGCGTCATTCCAGCTTGGGAAAAAGACTTCCATCACCTACCTCGCTGAATGGAGAGATGGCTTTCCGTTCAGCGTGCACGACGACAACGGCAAGCAAGTCGGTCAGATCCATAGTTGGAGGCTGCCGAGGTATTTCAGCCTCAACATTCATGTCCAAAGGGAGATTTCCTTCCTCGGACACCGATGGTCACTGCGCCCGGGCATCGACAATGTCACGAACCGCCCCAACTACGGTTTTGTCAACGGCAACATTGACTCTCCCGAGTTCCTCGATCTATCCGGCCGGTCGCCCATCAAGCTGGTCGCTCAAGTGCGCTGGCTCGGAAGATCGGAAGACTGACGAGCGGCGAGGAGCGGTCACAGGATCATTCGCTTCTCGGACGGCCGCCGACCCACCGTCACCTAGATCAATAGCGTTGGAAAATGACCTCGCGAGGCGTCTGATCACAAAGCGCTACCACCAAGGAGGGAAACCAATGGCATGGAATCGAAGCAAATAAGCTGCTGCGACCAAGCATGCCAACGAGACCGCTATCGCATGCAGGCCCGTAAACCTACCTACGTGCTGCACCTCGCTTCTCAACCCACATCGCAAGCCCTGCACAGCAGAACCTACTATCTATTTCAGGAAGAAAGAGCTTCAACCAATCAGATCGTGATCCCAAATGCAGGATCGCCACTTAAGCTCTCTTGGCCACGGAGCAGACTCCGGAAACGATGCCTCGTGCTCCCAGAATCCACGGGATTACCAGGACTCCCCGTTGCCCTTCTCTTCCAATCCTGACTGCACGGTCTTGCCATCGCGAACGAGGCACCTTCGTCTTGGAGATCGCTCGCAAGGGGGACGCATTGCATCGGTCTGCGTCCAGCAGACTCCCGTGATACGCGTCCCAGCCCAGGCTGTCCAAAGACAAGAATCTGTCGGTCCTGCGTAGCATCGGCTTCAGGTTCGAGCGTCATCTTCGAACGGTACAGGCCCGCCTGCACCGCTTCCGGAATACTGATTCAGGACAACCAGCACCGGAAACGGCGCAGGACTGGACCCCATCCCGCCCAGTTGCGACGTCCCCATTGCACTTCCCTACTCATACAATCGCTGGCCTGCAACCCATGCCAAAGCTTGGAGAATGTCTTGCTCTTGTTCCGGTGAACTCTGTGGCGTTGGTTCTCTCGAGAAGCCACCGTTACGCCCTTGAAGCCTGAGCACGGTGTTCACGATCGCTGGAATATTCGGGTGATCGATTGCGTTCCAGAGCGCCTAACAGGTTGTCGTGCAAACGTTTCGCTCGCCGGTGACCTTCCTCCTGACCGGAATGCAATAGTTCGACGCAACACTCCGGAACCGCAGTCAGGATGGCGGCCGCAGCACAGTGGGCGCCAAGCCTGAAGGACGGGAAGAGAAGAGCATCCACCCCCGCCAGAATCCGCATGCCCTTCTGTCGCGACAGCTGGGAATCAGCAAGCACACGAGCAGGTCTGCCAAGGCTCAGATATCGCTAACGCTCTGCTTGACTCCGATCACACCGTCGGCCCTACGCAAATTGCGAGTTAGTAACTTGGAAGAGATAGGGCCACGGCACGGCGTTGTCGATGATTGCCGGCAGGCTCGTTGTTTGAGCAATCCGATCGGAGTATCGCACCATCACATCGTCATTAGGACGAAACAGATAGTGCACCGGGATCACCTACAACGCCGCCATACCGAGACCCGCCACCCCTCCCCCTCGTTCGATCGCTGCCTGTGCGCTGTCACAAATGATTCCAGTGATGACCGGACTCTGTCCTTGCACTTCTTCCGCGGTGGACGCTGTGATTCTCAGGGTTCCGTGTGTGGTCAGCCTGCGGCCTTCCCCAGTGCTACCGCACACCGCGGGGCCGTCCGGCAAATGGGCGATCCATAGGCCGGTATCTAGGAGAAGTCAATGCGTTACTCGGATCAACCTTGTCGAGGGCCAAGCTCCCATAACGACGCTCGCGGCGATGAAACGCCTCGATTCCCCGCCGCAGATCCTCGGCATCGAAGTCGGGCCACAACGTGTCGATGAACAACAGCTCCGCGTAGGCCGACTCGAACAACAGGAAATCACTCAGGCGTTGCTCGCCGCTCGTCCGGATAACCAAATCGACCGACGGTGTTTCCGGATCGGAGTGGCATGCACGGTTGACCAGCCGCAGAAAGCCGTCTTCGTCGCAGCGTTTGTCCGATCGCAGGGTACCGGCCGCGGCGAGGATCGCCGAGCGAGCTGAGTAGTCTACGGCCAACCGCAAGTAGAGCCGCGTCCCGTCCCGTGTCGCGCGCTCCGTGTCCTCGATCGCACGAATCAGTCCGGGTCACAAACGGTCTCGCCGACCGATCAATGCGAGTCGGACGCCCTGCCGGCGACAATTCATCCGCTCTTGGATGAGATAGGACTTCAGCAACCGCATGAGCATTGACACCTCGGCAGCCGGCCGTCGCCAGTTATCGGCGGAAAAGGCGTAAAGCGTCAGCGTCGTTATACCGAGACTGGGTGCCGCTTCTACCGCCCGTCGCACGGCATCTGCCCCACGACAATGCCCCTCCGAGCGCGGGAGCCCACGTGCCATAGCCCAGCGGCCATTGCCGTCCATGATCAGGCCCACGTGCAGTCCGGTGTTCGCCGGTCGATCCATTTCACGTGGCCTCCCGCCGGACGTTCGCACGGTCAGGCATACCGCCGGCGTCGCCGCCAGCAGCGACTTGCTCGGCCTGTTGGCCGAAGCCGCGTAGGATCTGCTCGAGAGCGGGGCGCATACGCAGCACTTGACGGGAGCGGATGACCCAGTCCCAGAGCGGCTCGAGATTCTTCCACCCGGCAGCATAGGAGAAGTGGCGCAACGCGGCGATGGGGTGGTTCTTGCTCGATGCACCGCGCAAGATCGAGCCCCAACGGTAGAAGTCATGGTAGGCCCGCCAGTAGCCGGACTCCAGCTCTTCGACACTCATTCCGCGCGGGCGGAAGACGACGTGGCGTGTATCGTAGAGATCCCAGTCGCGGTGGAGCAGTCGGCCCTCGGCCTCGATGCCGTGGTGAAGCGCCGTGCCTGGATAGGGCGTGAGGATGTGGAAGGTCGCAGTTTCGATGCCTTGCCCAATCGCCCACTCGACGGTCCGCTCGAAAACGGACGGGTCGTCCTCGTCCATGCCAAAGACGAAGCTGCCATTGATCATCACGCCTAGGTCCTGCAGGCGTCGCACCGCCGTTCCGTAGTCACGGCGAAGGTTCTGGAACTTGCGTTGGGCCTTTAGGCTCTTCTGGTTCAGCGTCTCGAAGCCGACGAACAAACTGCGCAGCCCGGCGGCCACCGCCTGTTCGAGCAACCCCGGTCGCAGCACTGACTGAACGGTCCCGGCCGCTTGCCACAGCCGTCCCATACCTCGCATCCCGTCGAACAGCTCCGAGGCGAAGCGGGCGCTTCCGAACAGATGGTCGTCGAGGAAGTAGAGGTGGCGTCCCGGCAGCCGCTCGATCTCAGCCAGAGCGTTCTCCACCCTTTGGGTGTAGAAGCCTTGACCGCCCTCGAAGAAAGCCTCCTTGTAGCAGAAGTCGCATACGTGGGGGCAGCCGCGGGATACGACGATCGAGTTTGGCACCAGGTAGAGTGGGTGCTTGATCAAGTCGCGCCGGATGCGCGGAAGACCGTCCAGCGTCCGCACTGTCGAACGGTAGAGCGCCTTGGGCCGGCCGGCGCGAAAGTCGTCGAGAAAGACGGGCCAAGTGTCCTCGCCTGGGCCGAGGAACACGCTGTCCGCATGACGCGTGGCTTCTTCGGGGAGCGAAGTTTCGTGAAGGCCGCCGAGCGCAACCCAAGCGCCTTTGCGGCGGTAGCGGTCGGCCAACTCGTAGGCCCTTCGGGCAGATGTGATGTAGACCTGGATGACGACCAGGTCCGGCTCGTCTTCCACGTCGAGCTCTTCCACGTGCTCGTCCTGCAGCACGACCTCATCGTCATCGCGCAGGTAGCCGGCTAGCGTCGCCAGTCCCAACGGAGGGAAGAGCGAGTACTTGATCGGACGGAAGAAGGGGCTCTTCGCCTCCGTCAGCGCCGGGAGTATCATCTTCACCCTCACGCTGGCTCCTCCACAAGCTCCGGCAGCACCGAGCGCTGCGCGAGCCCCTCCCGAGCCCAAGCTCGCAGGAGTCCTGCCGTGGTGACGACGATCTCTCGCTCGCGGGGCCCATCTAGCTCGACCAAGAAGATCCGCTGCCATTGGCCGAGCTGGACCTCGTCGCTGATCACCGCCAGCGTGGTCGAGTTCTGTAGGGCCATCGCACATGCATGAGCATGGCCGTTTGGCCGCTCCTCGGGTGTCATGTTGGCAGTGCCGCGCCCGAAATCGTCGTGGGAGTACAGCGCGTGGGCCGGCGCACAGCCTGAGAGGATTCGCCCCAGATCGTCGAGCAGGAGGGACTCGTTCTCGTTCACCAGGATCGCGGCCGTGGTGTGCATAGACTGCACCGTCACCGTGCCGTCGCTGATGCCGGAAAGGCGCGTGCAGGAGAGCACCCGTTCGGTGATGTCAATGAACTGCTGGGGCTTTCGGGTCCCGAGTGCCAGTCGCTCGTGGGAGACGGCCCAGCCGGATTGGGGGGAGGCCCGGGGGGGAAGTCGCAATGCCATCGCTCTCGCTCCTTGTCGGCGGCAGGGCCGCGATCGGATTCGCTTGCCGTCAGTATCGGCAGATGGCCGCCCAGATACATGAGCGAGATGTGAGCGTTCGGTGATATTTCGCTGACAGCGACCGAAACGGGCTCAGCGGGGTCTCCTGCTCAGCCCGACAGCCAGACCGGAGCCAAACATCAGACCCTCGAAGACGCTGATCGTGACCCGGGTCACGACCCCCGGCTCCTGCTCGCCGAGGAGGCGGGCCAAGGGCGCCAGGCCGACTTGCGACCCGGGAAAACTCTGCGCCATCAAATCGAGGCTCATCGCCCCCAAGGCGTAACCGCTCCAACCCAGCACCCCAGAGGCCAGAGCGCAGACGAGCCCCGTCAGGAGAGCAACGCGAACCCGGGCGAGCCCGTGGGGAGTGGCCATACCGCCCTCTGCGGTCGGCGTGGTCAGCCCGTACCCCAGCCCGACCGCTCCGCCCAGCACCAGGCCCTCGACTGCACCGGTCAATGGCGAGAGATCCCGACCGAACAGACTGTCGAGCACGAGGCGTCCGAGGAGATGGGCAGCCCCGCCCACAGCCAGACCGGTCGTCGCCCCGGCCACGGCGAGCGCTAGCCGCCGCCACGCTCGGAAGGCGGCTTCCGCGGCGGCCAGGCCGGCTCCGACCCCCGCAGCCGCTACACCGCCGATCACCATTCCGATAAGCGGCAGCATCGGGAGAACCGCGTTGCCCGCCGCCGACCCGGGTCCGAAGCGGAGGACAAGGCCGCCGATAAGACCGGCAATCGCCCCCGCAACCGCTCCACCGGCGGCCGCGGCCATCCATCGGCGACCGGCAATTCCAGCCGCGCGTCGGATGCGCAGAAAGAACAGAATTCTCGCGGCCGCAAGCCAGCCTGGATGTCCAATTAGCGGAACCGGTCCTGACCCAGGGACGTCCCAGCGAGTCTCGCGCAAGTAAGCGCGGGCCACGGCGTGCCCCCTCCTGCGGTTCAGCCGGTCGAGAGCCTCCGCTGTGCCCAGTCGGTGCAGGGTCTCGGCGGCCTCTCGTCGTCGGTCGTCAGCTCCCTCGGCGTCGTCGGAATCGTCGTGGAACAACACTTTGAGAGCTTGGTCGATGGTGGAGCTTGGATCGGGCTCCATCGCAGCGGCCGGCACTGCATCCAGCGGTCCCTCGTCCGGCTCCTCAACGACGTCCTCACAGACAAAACGGTAACCGTGCCGCGACACCGTACGGATGAAGGTCGGCTCGCGCGGATCATCGCCCAGCGTGCGTCGGAGAATCCGGATCGCCTGGCTCAGAGCACCGTCGGTGACCACCACGTCGGTCCAGACCGCGTCAAGGATGTCATGCCTCGAGACCACCTCGTTCCGCCGTTCGATGAGCAGGACGAGCAAGTCGAAGCAGCGCGGGATCACGGGCAGTTCCCGACCGTTGCGGACAAGAGTCCTGCGAGCGGGAGACAGGATGTGACCGGAAAACCGGTAGCGAGGCCTGCCGGAGGACGATCGCATCGATGACCGGCAGTATACGCGGCCTCGCGCCCTCGGGCCACAGTATCGCGAGGCGAAGGGTCCAGGCGGTTCCGGAGTGTCCACACCAATCAGCACTCATCGTTGTTGATCCAGGAGCCTTCCACTCGTAGCCTCTCTCGCTCTGGTGGAAACGGAATAGCGGGCGCGGTCTTGGATTTGGTTCTGGCATTCTTCGCCATCCTCACTTCCGACCACGTGGTGGCACCGCACGACACCCGTTGACCGGTCATGCCGTGTCCACGCGCAAGGGCGTGTGCCGTGCAAGCGCATCGAAGTCGGCGTCGCAGTGCAGAACCGGCAGGTCAGCCCGGATAGCTAGCGCGCCGATGAGACAGTCAACAAGAACGCGAACGGTTTCGCCCCGACTGCGGCACTGGCGATAGAGCGCAGCGGCCTGGTCGAAGTCGCCGGGTTGCATCGAAACGACCGCGGCGCGCCCGATGAGCCTTCGGAGATCGCGCCGGCGCTGCTCGTCTCTCGCTCCAGCCAGCAGTTCCATACGAACGACATCGCAAGTTGCGAGGTCAGTGCTCAGAAGCTCTCCAACTCGAATGCACGTCGGCGATCCGGTATCACGGAGATACTCGACCCACGCGGACGTATCAACGAGAATCATTCGCCCGTCCGCGCATTTCGTCGAGGTCCCCGTCCCAACCGGCTCCGCGCATCCGGCGAGCTTCCTCAAGGCTGAATGGCTCCGATGCGAGCGATCGCAAGGCAAAATTGACGGCTTCCCGCTTGGTCGCCAAGCAGTAACGCCTCATGACAGCTGCACAGGCTTCGTCGTCAACATCCACGTTAGTGCGTGCCATACACCAACAATACACTACCAGCCAGGCTACGCCTCTGAGCAACCAGACTCGGTGCGAAGCTGCTCGGTCATTTCCGCGATTGGGTGCAGGCTCCGGACGTTAGTTCACTCTGTGGCCGGGGCCGCTGTATCGTCGACTCAGCGACAGTGTCCGTCTCATTGCGGTGCTGCGGGGAGCCCATCGCCCCGAGCTAGCGGCATGGCTGTGGCATCAAGTGTCGCCGAAGCCATCTCCGGCCCCGTCGCCCTCGAGGTGGAGTGCGCCGACCGTCTCTACCTCTTTTCCGAGCGCGGGAAAAGCGCCACCAATCCGCATGGCGGATTATTCCGAGTTGGCCACTCACGTAGCGCGAACTCAGAGCGGTTGCAACCTCAAGCGCGGAATGACCTCGAAATTGTCCGACCGACAGAACCAGTCAGCTGCCCGCCGGAGACTCCGAATTGCGCCTCGTGGGCTGTGTCGACAGGCATGCGGACTGTGGTTCCAAGCGGCCAAATCGTTCAGCTCCGGGGCGAGGATTCCCCAAGGCGCAAGCGATTGTCCAAACCATTGAACCGCGACCACGTTTGGGTTAGCTGCTGATCCCTTTACCTGGGAATGAGGATTCGGCAGGGACTAGCGGCTGGCGAATCTGGAACTATTGGGCTCGGCAGTCCCCGGAAGCTGGCTCGGAAGCCTGCCGCGTTAGTCGGTCATCGGCCTGAGCCTTTGCAACTTCAAGAATCGGACCAAGCAGTGCGGGTCAGAGGACTGGCGACTCGCTGATCAGGCGCCGGTAAGTGGCTCTGGCGTGCTCGTAAGCGGCACGTGCGTCTTCGCGCTCCGACTCGCGAATGCGGGGAGCTTTCTGAGTCCAGCACTGGTCCACCGCCGCGAGGCACCATTCGGCGCTTCGGCGCGATGCACGGATCGGTTCGCCATCGACGGTCACGAAGATCGGATTGGTGTGCGAAGACATCGGGATTCGCAGGGCTATCCAGGAACTGCGCTGGGGCGTGAATGCAAACTCAAGTTCGTGGACCCTGCCGTCCGCCTGAATCGGCGTGGTGTCCACAACTCGTCCGTTGACAACAAGTTCCACAGGCACTTCACGCGTTCCCGGAATCCGTGCCCGCTCCACGTCCCAGTACGGCTTCTCATCCTTGCGCAGTCCGTCGAATCGCGGGTCGGGGTACCGGGGGAGCATGGCAGCAGCCTTGACACGCACGCGGACCTCCTGGCTCGCGTCCAGCTTCAACTCGGGATTCCCCGAACCCAAGGCGACGCCGCCGGCTTCGAAATCCATGAGGTGGCTCTTGCCGTCGCCGACGTAGGCGGCGCCTTTTTGGACTCCGGCGACCCACCCGGCGTAGGAGAGCTCGTCCAGCTTGACATAGCTTCGGCCTAACCCGACCCGCTCCTGGTAGATGCACGGGAAGTCGGTCTCGCCCGAAATCCGGGTCCGGAATCCGACGTTCAGCGTGTGGTACCAGATATTCATTTCCCAGATATACGGCGTATCCACAGCTGAAATGAAGTCGATCACGCCGTCGTGGGTAACATCGACGATGTACTCATTGGCCCCGATGCCGTCGAAGCCCGGCATCTCGTAACTCGGCAACGTCTCGGAACTGACTTGCAGGCCCCATCCCGAATGGGAGAAGCCCGTCACGGCACCCTGCGATTTCGCCCACTTGAGTACCGGCAGGTCCCACGAGGGCCATTCCTCGATCCGTGTAGTGCCGGGATAATCATCCTCCTTCAGGCCCAGCAAGACCAAGTGTCCCGTGTGGCTCGAGGGGAAGCCCGAAACCTCGACGTCATAGTGCATAACTCTCTGGTCCCGGGAGAGTGGATGATCCATGCTCGAGAAGAACTGCTTCTGGAAGTACCATGACGGGCCCCATGTCAGCACGGCGCCAATGTTCAGATTCTCGCCGAGGATCTGGCGCAGCATTGCCAGCGGGCCAACCCCTTCGGTCGGGTTCTTGTAGTGTGCGCATCCCGACGCATGCACGTGGTGGTCTCCTGACCACCATCCGTACGTCGCAGGATCGATCCAGCGCTGCAACTGCACCTCGATCTCTTCAGGGGCCTCGTCATCGACCGGGAATTCCTTGGTGCGGGTGTGAAACTCTGGCCCGCCCCCGTACGCGACAGTGTAGTAGCCAGCCGGCAGGCGAATGTTCTCGCCATCAAAACGATAGACATGCTGCTGGAACGGGAAGTCCGGCTCGAGCCGTTTGGACGGGTTGGGGTATACCCTGCCCTGGCGGTCCCTGATGAGAAAGGAAGCGACGCCGGACTCGCCGTTCTCGTCCAGAACCCGTAGCGGAATTGAACGGGTCGGAGCAATGTTGAAGGCCACCAGGATGTCGTTGCGGAAGCCGATGTCCTGGGTCCCCTGACCAACATCCATCGCGATCTTGGCCGAGCGCTGGCCCCTGTCCCGGCTGTAGACCTGCAAGATCTCGTACTCGACCGGCAGGCCTGTCAGGCGTGGGGCCATCGGCGGGATGCTGTAGATCGAGATGTCAGCCCATCGCTCCCGAACGTCCGCCTTGTCGAGTTCCATGGCGGGCTCGTGTTCTCCCCTGGACCGCAAGGATGTCGGTCCGCTGTTCGGGCTGAACACCCGGAGCGGAGCCGTGACGCCAGCTTGGTTGAGCACCTTGACCAGGAACAGGCGCGTGCCCTGCTCGACCAGTTCCGGGCGGGCCATGCCCTGCCTGAGCTTGACGCGGCTCTCGGGGTTGATCTCTACTTCTACAAGAACCATTTCGTCCAGAACATTCTGAATCCGTGCCACGGCGGATTGCTCGTCCTCCATGCCCATAGCGTTGTTGATCGCCTTGGCGGCCTCGGGCGCCAATGGCTGGCCGAGGTAAACCAGTGCCTGCTCGAGCCGCCGCGTTTGCTGGGCCAACGGCTGCAGCGAAATGTCGGCCTGAGCACAGAGCGCCGTCGGAAACCCGAGAGCCACCGGTAACAGGATGGAAGCAGTTAGCTTGATCACGAAATACCCTCGATTGCGTCACTAGGATAGCCCTAATCGATCCGGCAATGGGGCGGTAGGGTGTTCTTCCAGGATGCGTCAGTCCCGAACGCTCTATCGATTGGACTGGCAGTCCGAGCCGGCCGCGTTCGGTTGCGCGATTCCGGCCGTTGCGCTCGTAGCAATGACGGCCACCAGAGACGGTCAGCAGCGCCGGCAAGGGATCGACCTGAGCGCGTCGACCCCGCGGAATGCAACTTTGTCACTGACGCTACGTGGCGTAGACCTCGTCCCGAGACTGACTGGCATCAGCATCCGCAGTCGGGGGAAGACGCTGACGGCGACGGGCGCCACGATGATTGCTGCCCGCCGCAGCCCGTGGGTGATCGTCCCGGCGAGCCCGTCAGGGTCTTGCACGCCCTCAGCAAGAACGCTCGCGGCGCAGCAAGCCGCATGGGTGTCCGGGTGCCTAACCATAGACGCTGGCCGGGAGAAGCGGCCTCGAGCCAATGCCAGCGTTCATGGTCTGGATGCGGGCCCTGATCACACCACTACCCGGCCAATCGAGAGGCCCTGGTCCTCCAGCGCGGGAACCATCGCTGGAGACCGGCACGAGGTACGACGACCCTGAAGAACCAGCCTTGAGCAGTTCCAAACCAAGTGGTGGCCGCTCCCCGACCTCGCCGGCTGCCAGAGGTACTGGATTGCGCGACCGCTGGTGGGACTTCCTGTCTGATTCTCGTCATGACATCGCTGCGGCCAAGCGAATTCGTCAAGTGCACCTCTACCTCGCCCATCAGGGTGCTTGTCGATGTCAATACAAGGAGTTGCGAAGGGCTGACCGATCCGATCGGCGCGGGCGCTGCATTGATGGTCACCCTGACTCCTCCCAGACTGTGGGGGAATCCGGCGTCCCCGGAGGCAGGACCCGTATAGACCAGCGTCGATTCAGCGAGGTTGCGACCGGTTATCGTGACCCATTCGTGATCTGAGATTGTACGAAGCGGAATCGTGCTGTTGCTCACTTGAGTGACAACTGGCAATTGCGGGTCAATGAACGGATCCGAGAACTTTTCGTCGGTTAGCAGGGAGTCGTCGGTCAACGTGTGCAAGAACGCGACCAGCGCCGCCTTTTCTCGCGCCGAGAAATTGTAATGCCTGGGTTCCCCGTCGGACCTGCGCAATGCCACAGCAAGGTTCGAATGAGCCCGCATCCCCGAACTGTAGTGATCAACCACTTCCTCAAGCGTCGCAAACCGCCCGTCGTGCATGTACGGAGCGCCGACGCCCACATTCCGGAGAGACGGTGACTTGAAATCTCCCGTGTTCCGATCATTGTTGGTCGTTTCCTCGACGCCACGGTCGGCGATTGAGACGGCATCCAGTCCGTTGTTGGACGCGTCCGTGCGTCGATTCCGGTTGGCGGCGGGATTAATCAGAGAAAAGGACTCGGTGTTGTGGCAGACCGTACAGGGTGCCCTGCCAACTCCTCCATTCGTCATGAAGATCCGTTTCCCTTCGTTTTCCAGGGCACTGAAGTTCGGAAAATCCGCCTGTGGACTGGCAACTTGGATCCGCCCTCGGTCGTACTTGGAATCCACGCTCACAATGCTGCGCACGAACTGTGCCAGAGCGCGTGCGATCCGACCCGAATCGACTCTTGTCGATCCGAATGCGGCCTCGAACAGGGCCGGGTAGTAGGACTGCGACCGCACCAGGGTCTCGAGTTGATCGAGCGTCAATCCCATCTCAACTGGATCCTGGAACGGCATCAGCACCTGGTCCTCCAGCGTCATCGCACGTTCGTCCCAGAAGAACTTCCCCTCCCGGTAATACCTCGCGTTCGTGAGGCTCATCGAGTGGCGTCGTGTGAAACCGCCCTCAAAACCCGTGCTCCGTCGCCTTGGATCCGTGAATCCATGCTCCTGGAGATGGCATGAGGAACACGAGATCGTGCCGTTTGCACTGAGGCTCTTGTCATAGAACAAGACGCGCCCTAGCGCGGCTCCCTCGTTTGTAAGTCTGTTGCTGGCAGGCGTGTTGTCGTGATTGACGGCCGCTCCTCCGGTGCGACGTCCTCCGGGAAAGTTGCTAAACCGGTAGTGGTCAGGCAAAACGATGCCCGCATAGTCGAATGGTTCCTCGGGAAGGTGCGGCCCAAGCTGCGCGTTGACACCATCAACGGCGGTCGCGGCGGCCAGGATTGCAAGGCTCCACTGAACCAAGTGATTCAGCACCTGGAATCTGACAGTCGGATTGTTGACGCCAAGCCGGTGGCAGTGCATGTGAGAAAGGCCATTGGAACAGCCCCGGAGTTACGGTTCGAGCCACGACTTTGCGAATAGTTTTCATGTTTCGCTGATCTGGCCGCCTGAGACGACGCGCATCGTCCTTACCCAGGCTGGCAGGTAGAACGAGTCGGGCCGGCCAAACGTGGCCAGGAGCACTCCACCTCCGCAAAGAGCTGATTGAACCGGTCTTCGGATCAGTCAGTGCGAGATTGGGATTCCGGGCGGTCTCACTGCGTGGGCCCCGGTAAGTCCAAGGTGATCCACAGCGGTTGGAGTTTGGTGACGTTGGACCCCACGTCCATAAGCGGGCAGCAATGTCCAGATCGCCATCAATCCAAGTCGCGACAAGACTCACGCACGGAGTTGCGGACAATCATCCAGTCGCATCCGAAAACCGCTCCGAACTCCCTTCTTGACACCAGATCTTAGGGCTCGGGCTTTGCGTGTCCAACCGCGTGCTTGCCGCGTGAGCGCGCCGCCTCTCGTTCCGCGTCAGCGAGCGTTCGATTGTAGGTCGCACCGAAGCCGTCGATCTGCCGGTACGCATAGCCTTGCCATGGGTCGCGTCCCTCGATGCGAGGGTCACCGTCCTCCCGCAGCGAGGACTCGAGTTGCTCCCAGAGTTGGGCGCGGATCTCTTGGTAGTCCGGATCGGGAGCAAGGTTGTGCATCTGGTCAGGATCGGAGCGGCAATCGTACAACTCTTCCAAGGGTCGCTTTCCGAAGCCGGCTGCGAACTCGACCGGGAAATCCCGCCGCGTCTCGGGGCGCAGCATAAAGTCCTTGAATGGCCCGTCGTCGATATCCCCGTGAGGAGCCTTGTTGGATGAGATGAACTCAGGCCCACCAGTCGGCCAGCGGTCAGGCTCAAAGTTGCGGATATACAGATACTCGTGCGTGCGGATCGCCCGCATCGGATACGTGGCACCGTCGGGACGGCACCAAGTGTGCCGCTCCATCGCTGTGACCACATGGTCCCGCGACGGCTCGACCTGCCCATCACCGGACGACTGGAGCAGCGGAACGATACTGCGGCCGTCGTGCATGTCATTCGGCTCCAGTCCCGCCACCTCGAGAAATGTCGGTGCCCAATCGACATGACTGACGAAATCATCGACTCGACGCCCGCCCGGAACGCGCTCGCCCCACCGCACCGCTGTCGGCATGCGTGTGCCGCCATCGTATAGGGTCGACTTGGTGCGGCTAAACGGCATGCCGTTGTCCGACGTCACGACGACCAGCGTATTGTCAAGTTCGCCCATTCGCTCCAAGGTGTCCAGCATGCGGCCGAGATGGCGGTCAAAATGCTCGATCTCGTAGTAGTAGTCCAGCAGTTCGGATCGCACTTCCGGCGCATTGGGCAGGTACGGCGGCACCTGTACCCGGGCCGGATCCAAACCGCTGCGCCGCCCGATCCCAGGCTCATAGTCGCGATGCGGCTCGGTCGCGCCGAAGAAGAAGAGAAAGGGTGCCTCGGGTGGCCGGTCGGCCAGGAAATCCTCAAAGTTGGCAGCGTAGTCACGCAGGTCGATGCCGGCGGGCGGACTTGGCTCCAGGCGTGCCGCATACTCACTGCAGAACGGGTGGCGCTCCAGGCCGCCGGCCTGCCAGTCACCAGGAGCCCACGGCTTGCCGACGAAGCCTACGTGGTAACCCGCATCCTCGAGAATGTGGGTGAATAACGGATACTCGGCAGGCAGCGTGCCGTACAGCACGCCAGCTTCTCCGATCCGCCACATCGGGCGGCCGGTGAGCAGGGATGACCGCGAAGGGGTACAGGACGGGCATGCCGTATAGGAGTGGTCGAACAGCACCCCCTCCCGAGCTACTCGGTCGAATGCAGGCGTGCGGACAACAGCGTCGCCCAGTATCGAGGCGTGAGGATACGATTGGTCGTCCGAATACGCCAGCAGGATGTTGGGGCGCCGATTGGAGGGACGGCCGCTGCATGCGGCTGCGCCACCGGCAAGCGAACTCGCGAGCAATTCGCGGCGCGTCATAGCTGTCATTGGTTCAGTCCTCCACTTTGGCCAGGATGGACTGCGAGCTGCGAGCCCCTTCCGAGCTTCTCCCCGGAAGCCCGTCCATCACGGCTGGATAGGGGTAGTGCAGGCCGAGCAGGTCTTGCATCGCTTTGGCGTAGCCACACGCCTCGTCCCGGTCGACGCACCGGCTCCAATCTTCGATCGGCTTAATCGACTTGATCGTGTAAGACCCCAACAGCGCAGCCCGCGAATCCCCAGATTGGTTGGTCTGACCCGCGTGCCACATGAGAGCCGGGAACAGAAGCAGGCTGCCAGGCCGCATCGTCACGCGGATGTGGTTGGCCGCAAACGTCTCGGGATCCGGCCACCGCGCAAGCTTTTGGCTGCCGGGCACGATAGCCGTGGCGCCGTTATCGACAGTAAACTCGTCCAAAGGGATGACAGACTCAACCGCGAGGTGATAGCTGGCGTTCAGGGCACGTGGCCAGCGGTCGCGGGCGTGCAAGTCCCAGTACGGGTAATCGACATGCGGCTCCTGAGCCTGCGCACCGGGATGCAGGACGTTGGCGGCAAAAGAACTCAGCATCAGGTCCTCTCCCAAGATCGGCCGCATGATGGCGAGCATGCGCTCGTCGGCGCACAGGCGCCGGAACAGATTGCTCTTGGCCGGCAAGTTCCAGACCCGCGCCTGCGCCGGGTTCTCGTTGTCACCATAGAAGTGAGAGGTGCGGTTCGGCTCCTGCTCGACCAACCGGTAGATCTCGTCCCGGGCTGCAGCTACCAGGTCGGCGGGGAAGAAGTCTTCCAGCACGATGTAGCCGCAGCCGTGGCAGAGTTCCTGGACGGCACCCTCGACATCCGGACTGCCCGCCTTCATGCGGTTAGGATACCGAGATCGGGATAATGCTGGATTGAGCCATCTGCGCATTGCATTGCTACCCGGGGACGGTATCGGCCCGGAAGTCACCCACGCCGCCGTCAAGGTCCTTGAAGCCGTCGAGGTCTACTCTGACGACCTCGTGTTCGAGTTCGAGACCTATTCGGTAGGTGCCGGAGAATACCTTCAATCGGGGAACCCGCTGCCCCCGGAAGCGCTGGCGAGGGCGAGCAGATGCGACGCGATCCTACTTGGCGCGATGGGCCTTCCGCAGGTCCGCTGGCCGAACGGGACGGAAATGGCCCCGCAGATCGATATCCGGGAGCAACTCGACCTCTACCAGGGAATCCGGCCAGTGCGGCTGTACCAAGAGTCGTTAACGCCGCTCAAGGGACAGTCGGCGGACAGCATCGACTTCGTGCTCTACCGCGAAAATACAGAGGGCCTGTTTGCGGAACGCAAAACACGACATGCCCTGGATGCTGAATTCGTCGAGAACGCCATGCGAATCACGCGCTTCGGAGCCGAACGCATCGTGCGGGCGGCCTTCGCCGAGGCTTCGTTACGAAAAGGCAAGCTGACGCTCGTGGACAAGGCCAACGTGCTGCCCGCAATGGCATTCTTTCGGGAAGTGTTCGATGGCGTTGCGGAGGAGCACCCGAACATCGAGGTGGAAAGGGTCTATGTCGACGCAGCTGCCTTGTACTTGGTTCAGCAACCCGAACGCTTCGACGTCATGGTGACAGAGAACATGTTCGGTGATATCCTCTCCGACCTGGCCGCTGGCATCGTCGGCGGCATGGGGCTCGCACCTTCCGCAGACATTGGCGAAGAGTATGCCGTCTTCCAGCCGGCGCACGGCAGCGCGCCGGATATCGCCGGCCAAGGCATTGCAAACCCACTTGCCTCAATCCTGTCCGCGGCGATGATGTTGGACTGGCTGGATCTCCGGGCCAGTGGCGATGCAATCCGCGATGCCGTCGAGCGAGCGTTGAGCGACCCGGATTGCCGCACACGGGATTTGGGCGGAGCGATGACCTGTTCCGAAATGACCGAGCAGGTTATCCGGAACCTGTGACCATCCAGTAGGGAGCCTACTCGGACAGCTTCGTGAGATCCGTCATCGGCTCGGGCAGCACGGTCGCGGCGTCGAAACGGGTTTCCATCAGTTGTTCTGGAGTGAGGTCCTCCGCCGTACGAATGTCGGCGCCACGCAGGTCCGTGCCTGAAATGTCGACCCCGATCATCCTGGCACCAACGAGGTTTGCATTCCGCAAGTCTGATCCGTGCAAGTCCGCCCCAGTCAAGTTCGCCATGATCATGCTGGCTTCGCGCAGATCAGCGTTTCGCAAATTGGCAAGCCGGAGATCAGCATTGCTGAGATCGGCACCTCGCAGGTCCACATGCACGTCCGGGTTCCGTTGCCGCCACTGATTCCAGGCGTCGACGTTGCTCCTCAACTTCCGCAACTGCAATGGATCCGCCATGATCCCCCCTCGGAAGCTTCGTGCCTCCCGATCCACAGAAAGCACTTAACCATGTCTTGCAGTCCATTAGACCAAATACGGCTACCCTTTGGAGACCTTAGCGCGGAGAGGATAAGCATAACCATTCCCTACCTTTAGGCGCCGCAGTGAGACAGTTCCGACGTTTCTCGGGACCCACCGGCACGATTTGCTTAGCCCGACAAATGGAAGTGGTGCGTGACAGGCTTCGGGAGGCGCTGCAACTGCCCTGCCGGTGTTCGGATTCCAGCCGGAAGTCCTCGACATCCGACCATCCCTCGGCGCACGGTGATCGATCAATTCGACCATCAGTTCGAACCCCTCGGGCGGGTTCGTTCGACTGCCGAGAAACTTCGACTCAGGCGTGAAACCGGGTCCCGGGGAACGAGTCTAGGGCCGCATGGTTCTGAGCGCGTCGCGGGCCATATTCTCGGCCGCGTCTGCGGCCGTGTCAATCGTAATCGCATATAGAACCACAACTCTAACCGCGGTTATTCCCATTCCTATTAGGACCTTCGTCGAGGCCTTCATGTTCTTCTTCTAACTAACAACGCCCGCTAGGGGATCGTACCTGGCGATACGACCCACGGCCCGCCCAACCTTGCGCCACGGTCCCCGTTTGCGGGTAACAGGACAGCTCATCGCTCTATAGCGGCCGCCAGCGAGATCCCGCAGCACCGATTCCGTATCCAGGGTCGGGCTCGCGGCCTTCCCGAGCAACTCGGTTTCGCCCGAATCGCCATTCACCGAGATGATGGAAGCAGATGATTGAAGCGAACTCATCGCGAGCAAGCAATCGGTAACTGCCAGGCGGAGCAGATTGGTCTTCATGACGTTCATTCCTATCAGGGGGTCTGGGGACAAGACCCTCGTCGCTTTTTCGCCAACGTATCACCCTCGAAAGATCTGAGGCGAGAGGGTGGGGGCCGGGCTACAATGCTATCGGCACCACGTGGAGGTATCCCATGATCCGATTGACACTCTTGATCACCTTGCTCGGACTTATGGGCTGTGGGTCCGCTCCGGATGAGGCAGAATCGGTCATCCCGGCGGAGAAAATCGTACCGGCACAAAAGATCACGGAAGAGATCAAGGACGAAACGCACCGCTTCGACAAGACCGGATTGGTCGAAGCCAAGGTGGTCGCGGACGATCTAGCCGGAAAGGACTTCATGCCTGGAGGCAACGTCGCGGTCTACGAGGAGGATGGCAAGAAATACGAGGTCTTCTTCACCCTCCGACGCAACAACGAAGTGGCCACGTTCCTGACGATGGACTACAGGGACATCCTGACCGATCCGAAGTTCATCGCGCACTTTGGAGGCTTCTATGGCATGGACGGTGAAACCCCAACCCTCGTGTTTCAGAAAAACAAGTACGTTATCGGAGTCGCCGGGCTGGAATTGGAAGACGCCGACCAGGCAGGACGCCTGATCGCCGGCTATCTGCAGTAGCCAGCCAACGAAAAACTCCAAGAGTCGGCGGCAATCGACTCAGTTCCAAGGCGACGCGCCGTACAATACAATCAGCTGTGTTTCGTAAACTCGCATCGTTATCTGCGGTCTGCGTAGGTCCCGTACTTTGGGGGCAAACCGACGAAGTCCGCCACTTTGAGGAGAGGGTCCGTCCGATTCTGGCAACCAAATGCCAGATTTGCCATGGCGATCAGGTCCAGACGAGTGGTCTGTCCCTGGCCTCCCGCGAAGAACTCTTGAAGGGCGGTATGCGCGGTCCCGCCGTCGTGCCCGGTAGTCCGGACGCAAGCCTGGTGCTGGCAGCCTTGGAGGGGTCCGGGCCGTTGCAGATGCCGCCGACGGGACCGCTGCAACCGGAGGAAATCGAAGCGTTTCGGACCTGGGTCCGAAACGGTGCGGTCTGGGGTAAGGCTCCAAGAGTTCCTGCCGCGGCCGCGGCCCTGTGGTCGGTCAAGCCAATCGAACGCCAGGATCCTCCGGAAGTAAACAAACTGGAATGGGTCCGCAACCCAATCGACAACTTTGTGCTGGCAGGGCTTGAAGCCGAGGGCATTGATCCGTCGCCCGAGGCTGATCGCCGGACGCTGATCCGCAGGGCCAGCCTAGACCTTACCGGTCTTCTCCCGGACCCGACCGAAGTGCGCGCTTTCCTCGCGGACAACCAGCCGGACGCCTATGGGCGCCTGATCGAGCGGTTGCTCGAGTCACCTCACTACGGCGAGCGCTGGGGTCGGCACTGGCTCGACATCGCTCGCTACGCCGACACCAACGGCTACTCAATCGACGGGGCCCGCTCCATCTGGCGATACCGAGACTGGGTGATCAACGCGCTGAACGAGAACATGCCGTTCAACGAGTTCGTGATCGAGCAAGTCGCCGGGGACCTGCTGCCGGATGCGACCGACAGCCAGCGAATCGCCACCGGCTTCCATCGCAACACGATGATCAACCAGGAAGGCGGGATCGACTTCGAGCAATACCGTGTCGAAGCCGTCGTAGATCGGGTGCGCACGACCGGCGCAGCGTTCCTGGGCCTAACTCTCGCCTGCGCTCGTTGCCACGATCACAAATTCGATCCGATCTCGCAGAAGGAGTTCTACCAAGTGTTCGCGTTCTTCAACAACGTGGACGAGCTCGGAGGAAATCTCGAAGAGTCCGTGGGGCGCAGCCGCATGATGGAACCGATCCTGGAATTCGGGGACCCAGAGGTGATGGCAAAGCGAGACTCGCTTAGAGAGCGCATCGATCAACTCGAGAGCGAACAGGACGCTCTCCAGGCCAATCTGGAAGCGAATTGGGGCCAGCGATTCCCGCCAGGGGACGACGAAAGTATCGAACGGGCTCGCGAAATCATCGCGATCCCTCTGGACGAGCGATCGTCAATCCAAAACAGCGTATTGCGCCGGATCCTCTCTGACCAGGTGACCGAGTTCAAGGAAAAGAACAGCGAAATCGGAGCCATCCAACGGTCGATTCCGAATATCGAGTGGACCATGGTAATGCGCGACTTGATTGAGCCACGCGACTCGTTCATCCATGTTCAGGGGGACTTCACGCGCCGGGGCGAGGATGTCGAACCGGGCACACTGGCGGTGCTTCCGCCATTTCCCGACACAGCGCCCAGAAACCGGCTCGGATTGGCTCGCTGGCTCGTCTCGGACTCCCAGCCGCTGACTCCGCGCGTGACCATGAACCGCGTCTGGCAACGCTATTTCGGCTTGGGGATCGTCGAGACCGAGAATGATTTTGGATCGCAAGGCACACCTCCAAGCCATCCTGCTCTCCTGGATTGGCTAGCTTCGGAATTGGTGCGGCGTGACTGGAATCTCAAGGACATGCACCGCCTGATTCTGAACTCAGCCACGTACCGCCAGGCATCGGACTATCGAGCCGACGCGGCCCAAGTCGATCCAAGCAACAGACTGCTGGCGCGGCAGAACCGGCTGCGACTTGAAGCGGAAGTCATCCGCGACGCCGCTCTTTCGGCATCAGGCCTGCTTGCTGCCAAGGTTGGCGGCCCGAGCGTCTATCCTCCGCAACCAGCCGGCGCGGGCCAGTTTACCCAAGTTGATCGAAAGTGGAAGGCGGATGAAGGGCCGGATCGGTACCGACGGGGCATGTACACATTCTTCAGCCGGTCGGCGGCGCACCCAGGCCTGGTGCTGTTCGATGCCCCGATCGCCCAGGAAAGCGTTACGCGGCGGAACCGCTCCAACACACCGCTGCAAGCGCTCACCTTGCTGAACGACGAATCCCAGACCGAGTTCGCCACAGCCCTGGCCCAGCGCGTCCGCGATTCCACGGCAAGCCGTTCCGAGCGAATCCAAACCGCCTTCGAGATTTGCCTGGCGCGACCACCGACCGAGGCCGAGCACTCTCGCCTGGACCGCTTCATCGCCCGCATGGAGGATGAATTCGCGACGGATCCCGAGACGATCGCAAGAGCCGGAGCCGATTCGGCATCAGACGCGGCCTGGACCGCCGCGGCGCGTGTCATGATGAACCTCGACGAGTTCGTAACCCGCCAGTGAAGGAATAATCTCGTGGATCTCAATCGAACCCTCCTTGCCCAGCGCACACGGCGCCAGCTATTCGAGGATTGCGGTGTCGGAGTCGGCAAGGTGGCGCTGACATCGCTCTTGGTCGGCGATTCGCTGTATTCCAAGCCAGCGGCAGATGCGCGCGGGATCCACCACCAGCCACGCGCCAAGAGCATCATCTACCTTTTCATGGCCGGCGCTCCGAGCCAGTTCGAGCTCTTCGAGCCGAAGACGGAGTTGCAGAAGCTGAGCGGGAAGACGCTCCCGCAGTCCATGCTCGACGGCAAGCGCTTCGCGTTCATGGAGTCCTTCGCAAGGAAGCCCCCCAAGCTGCTCGGCACGGTACGCAAGTTCGCACAGCATGGCCAGTCGGGTCAGTGGGTGTCGGAATGCCTGCCTCATACCGCGCAGATCGTAGACGATGTGACGTTCGTGCGCACCGTGCACACGGAGAATTTTAATCACGCTCCAGCCAAGATCTTCATGAACACCGGCACGCCCTTCTTCGGGCGTCCGAGCATGGGGTCATGGGTGAGCTACGGCATCGGCAGCGAGGCCAAGGACATGCCAAGCTTCGTGGTGCTGCAGTCCGGGCCCCGGGGGCCGCGTGGCGGGGCGATGAACTGGACCAGCGGGTTCCTGCCGACAGCCCACCAGGGCGTGCCATTCCTGAGCGGAGGCGCTCCGATCCTCAACATGAGCAGTCCGGAGGGATTCGAGTCGGAACGGCAGACAGTGACCATCGATGCGATTCTGGACCTGAACCGGATGAACATGGAAAAGACCGGGGACCCGGAAATCCTCACCCGGATCGGAGCCTACGAGATGGCCCATCGGATGCAGACGAGCGGACCGGAACTCATCGATTTCTCAACCGAGAACCAGGAAACGCTCGACCTGTATGGCGCGAAGCCGGGCGAGAAATCGTTCGCCAACAACTGCCTTCTGGCGCGGCGGCTGGTCGAACGCGGGGTCCGGTTCGTGCAGTTGTACCACTCCAGCTGGGATCACCACGGCGGCCCCGGCGAGAGCTTGACAAAGGATCTCGACGAGGTATGCCTCTCCGCGGACCAGCCCTGCAAGGCTCTCATCATGGACCTCAAGCAGCGTGGAATGCTGGAGGACACGCTCGTGGTATGGGGCGGTGAGTTCGGGCGAACCCCGATGGGCGAAGTCCGCGACACTGTCGGGCGGAACCACCATATCGACGCGTTTACGATGTGGTTCGCGGGAGGCGGGACGAAGCCCGGCCAAAATATTGGCGAAACCGACGAAATCGGATTCTCGGCCGTCAAGGATCCCGTGCATGTGCACGATGTACAGGCCACGATCCTGCACTTGCTCGGCATCGACCACAAGCAACTTACATTCCGGTTCCGGGGCCGCGACTTTCGCCTCACGGATGTCGGCGGCAACCTCATCGAACGGTTGCTGGCTTAGCGGCCGTGGATTCCGTGCGGTAGCAGTTACAATCTTCCGAGCGCAGTTCGAAGCGTTGGAAACCGAATTCGTATGAGCACGCTCGTACTCGTCCGTCACGGCCAGGCTTGCGCGTTCTCGGACGATCCAGACCGCCTCAGCGAACTGGGATGGGAGCAGGCACGGATTCTGGGACGCTACTGGGCGTCGCGCTACACGCGGTTCGATGCGGTGTTTCGAGGCACCCTACGCCGCCAGCGCGAAACGTTCGAGGCAGTGGCTGAGGAATACCATCATCATGGAGTTGCCTTCCCTGAGGCTGTCGCCATACCGGGACTGAACGAGTACGACGCGCAGGACCTGGTCAAGGTCATCGCCCCACGCATTGCAGAGCAAGATGCTGGATTCGCACCGCTGTGGACGGCTTGGCAGGAGGAGTCCGGAGGCCCCGAGGAAAACCGTCGTTTCCAGCTCATGTTCGAGGCGCTCGTTTCGCGCTGGATCGGCGGGCACCTAGACGGGCACGGTCTAGCGGTAGTTTACTGAGTGGAAAGAAAACACAGTTGTAACGTATTGGTTCAGCGGCAGTTAGGCGACGGTCGGTTGTATTACCCACCGTCGGTTTTGAGCAGTTTCTCCAGTTCGAGTTCGGACACCAGAGCGGCTTGTGCCAGCGTCTGCTTCGAGGTGACGGTGGCGACTCGCGGCGGGCCCTTCGTCCCCAGCGGCGGATACAGCAGGTCGATAACCTGGATCTGCCCCAGCTCGTGCAGTAGACCTTCCATCGTCAGCGTCGGCCAGGCCGCCTGTGCCTTCTGGTGCAGGTATTGCAGCAGCGACACCCCCAGCAGGCAGTAAAACGCATGGACTTGGATCTTGCTGTCGGTCCAGTGGTGCAGCGGCCCCCAGCCCAGCCACTCGCCGCCCTTCAGGCCCCGAAACACGCGCTCGACGTGCTGCTGGCCGTTGTAGGCCGCAGCCACGGCGGCCGCGCTCCAGTCCAGCCGGTTGGTGACTAGCGTGGTACGCCCGAAGCGCTCGCTCATCAGCCGGTGCAGGGCGTCTGTGTCGATCGCGAACTGCAGCTCCCAACTGCCCCCGTCGCTGCGCCGCAATGTGTAATTCAGCACCTGCCTCACGAAATTCGGCCCCAGCCAGCGCTGGATCCGGTTGTCCAAGCCCTGTCGCGTGTGGCGGTCCCGGGGTTGGCCGATCTCCCGCGCCAGGGCCCGCAGCTTGTGCGTCGCCTTGGCCAGCGACTGGCTCACGCTGTGGTTCTGCTCGGCGGCGAAACCCGCCGAATGGCGCACCACGCACAGATACTCGGCCCCGTGCGTGAGCGTGCGCTGGGAGCCGACCCGCACACCCGGCTCGCCAGGCACTGCGGTCAACTCCTCGAGCGACCACGAGCGCAGCCCGGGCGGGGCTTGGTTCCAAGGCAGCGCCGCGATCCAGCCCAGGCCGCTGTCCTGCAGTGCGAGCGTGTTGTCGAGCGCCGCGCTGCCCTTGTCCAGCACCAGCGTGACCGCCTGGCGCGGGATCGCGGCCCCGTCGAGCAGGCGCGTGATGCGCCCGAGACTGGCCGGCAGCTCGTCGCGGTCGCTGACGTTGCCGGGATAGACATGATGGCACAGGCTCAGGCCGTGCTGGCCGTCGAGGGCGTAGCTGAGGCCGATCTGGCGCAGGTCGTTGCGCTTCTGCTTGTTGTGCCCGCGCTGGGCGAGTTGGTTACGGGTGTTGGTGGTGCTGATCCAGGTATGGAAATTGGTGGTGTCGTAGGCCAGCACGCGTTGGCTGACGAGGTCCCGCTGCCGGAAGGCCTGTAGCAGGGCCAGCTGGGCTTGCTCGAGTTCGTCGGAGGCGGGCTCGCTGAGTGCAGCGCTGACGTCGATGGCGTCGAAATGGTCCCAGAAGGCCTGCGAGGAGAAGTGGCTGGGGGCAAAGCCCCACAGCTGGGCCAGGACCGAGTTGCGGTACCAGTCGGCGACCTCAGTCTTGGGGCCCGGGGCACAGATGCGGTGGAAGGCGGTCAGGAGCAGGAAATGGGGGATGGAGGGGCCGCTGCGAGGGGCGGGCCAGACGGAGAGCAGGGCGTCGAAGGCACCGGAGAGTTGGGCAGCCTGCCAGAGTGCGGCCGGCAGGCCGGCGTCGCGGGCGGAGGCCTCGAGCGGGACGGGGGCGGCCTTGTCACGGACGAGTTGGGCGAGACGCTCGGCGGTGCCGAGGTAGGTTTGGTGGACGATGCGGGGCTTGCCGTCGACGCGCCCGGAGGTGGCGACGTAGTAGTAGACTTGGTTGCCCTTTTTCTTGCCGATAATGCTAGGCATATAGGGTAATACTACATCAATTGAAACAGAAATACAAGCAAATGGAGTAAAAATCTCTCAGGATCAGATATAGGGTAATACAAACGGACTGGAACACCGATTGGTAACTGCTGTGCCTGCAATCACATAGAGGCCCGGAGCCCTAGGAATAGGGCGAGATCTAGTAAAGTACCGCTAGAGCCATGGGAGGAGTTTCAGCGTCGCGTGGATGGCGCATTCAGCCAGATACGCGCGAGTAGCAGCCGGGGGGCGAGACTGGCTGCCTTCACTTCGGGCGGACCGATCGGAGTCGCCGTCCAGAGTTGCCTGGGCGCACCACCGATGGCAGCACTGCAACTGAACTGGCGAGTGCGGAACTCATCGCTGACGACATTCCTGTTCAGCGGTTCGCGCGTCTCGGTGGACGGATTCAACGAACTGCCGCACCTCGTCGACACGCCGTCGGCAGTGACCTTCCGATAAGCGGGAATCTCCAAGCCCAACGGGCCGTTCAAGCGGAAAGACCACCTGCCTTGAAGTCGTCAAGACGGGCGACCTGCCCAGTGCGAAACGCCAGGTTCGCCAGATGGGCGCTGACGCAAGCTCGGACGCCTTCCTCCGCCGGACAGTTCGGTTTGTCGCGCGTGCGAATCGCGTCAATCCAATTCTGGAGATGCGGCGTCTCGCCGTCCACATCGAAGTCGGCTCCGCGCTCCCCGGTGCCCGGCGAGAAGACCTCGGCCTCCAGGCTGCTACGGGGCTCGGGGTGGATCTCGTACCGCCCGCGATCGAGGTACATCGTGCCTTCGGTTCCCATAATCTCGACCATCGCCTTGTTGCGCTGGTTGACGAAGGTGCCTTCGAAGTAGATCTGGACCTCCCGGTCGGGATAGCGCATCAGGGTCTGGATCGTATCCGGAGTCTCCCACTGATCCGCCGCGAATGTGTCGCCAATGGTGGTGGCCATCGCCGGATCTGGCAAGTCGAGCATCCAGTTCACGGCGTCGATCCAATGCACCATCAGGTCGGTAAGAATGCCGCCGCCGAAGTCCCAGAACCACCGCCAGTTGCGGAACCGGTAGGCATCGAACGGCTGGTCCGGGGCATTGCCGAGGAACGACTTCCAGTCCAAGGATGCGGGGTCGACATCGGACGAACGAGACGGGGCCGATGTCCGGTTTCGATTCCAGGTGAGGTGGACCTTATGGACGCTACCGAGTTTCCCGGCTCGCAAGATCTCTCGTGCCCTGACGAATTGCGGCATGCTGCGCTGTTGCGTTCCAACCTGCACAATGCGCCGGTTCTCGTCCTGCGCGCGAATCACGGATTCACCTTCGCCAAGGTCATGTGTCAATGGCTTTTCCACATAAACGTCTTTTCCGCTCTCGCAGGCGTCGATGGTCATCGGGACGTGCCAGTGGTCTGGCGCACCGATCAGCACAGCATCGACATCGCTACGGGCCAGCAGCTCGTGATAGTCCTTGCTCGCAAATGCCTCGGGGCCAGCCAGTTCCTTCGCTTGGTCGAGCGACTCTTCCCAGATGTCACAGACTGCCGTGATTCTGACGCCTGGCAAACTCTTCAGGGTCCCCATTAGCCGTCGGCAGCGTCCACCGGTACCGATGCAGCCAATGTTGATCGTCTCGTTCGCCGGGTAAGCCAGCGCACTGCCAACTCCGACAGCCGCCGTCGCGGCGGCAAGAAAATCGCGTCGCCTGGGATTGGTGCTCACGGGTGGCCTCCTCCGGGACCGCCCCAGTGAGGAGATCCCGAGGCATTCTACAATCCCGGCATCGCGATGATTGAAACGGTGGCTCTGAAAGCTCTATTCGGGGGGCGCTGTCCAACGCACGGTCTGGGTTGTATCGTATCGGACGGGAGCATCATTTGCGGACTCGATCCCAGGGCGGCTCGCTCCTGTTGAAACGACCACGTCGAACTTCGCCCGCAACTGCTCGACCATCTCCGGCCGCTCAGCCGCCAGATCGCGTTCCTCGGCGATGTCCTCTTCCAGGTTGTAGAGCTCGATGACTCTAGGCAGGCCGCGGGACTCGTTGAGGTTGGACTTGCTGTTCTTGAACACCAGCTTCCACGGGCCATCTCGGTAGGCAAACTCGCCAAAGTTGGAGTGGCTGACAAGCGACGAGCGGCCAGCAGACGATTCCCGGCCAAGAGCGGCGGCCAGAAAACTGATGCTGTCCTCGGCACCCAACTCCGGGAGATTGGACTCAAGGACCGACAAGACAGTCGCGAATACGTCGGTCAAACTCACCAATTGGTCAGTGGAAGAATTTGGGGCGATCCTGCCTGGCCAGCGGACGAGGAGCGGAACGCGATGACCGCCTTCCCAGATGTCGCCCTTGTGGCCGCGGTAGGGGCCGCTCGGCATGTGGCCGGCCTCGATGAGCCCTTCCCATCCGGTGTAGTGGGAGTGCCCGTTGTCAGCGGTGAAGATCACGATCGTGTCGTCTCTGATGCCTGCTTCGTCAACAGCCTGAATGACCTGGCCCGCCGACCAGTCGGTTTCCATCACAAAATCCGCGATCGGGTTGATCCCGCTCTTTTCCTGGAATGCAGCCGACGGCGATACCGGCTCGTGCGGAGAGGTCATGGAATAGAACAAGAAGAAAGGATCCTCGCCCTTGGCTCTCTCCTGCACTTGCTGCACGGCCCGCTTGGTGAGCTCAGGAACGATCTCCCTGAAACGCCATTCCGGTGCCATCGGGCTGCCCTCGAAGCGCCTGGGCATTACGACGCCTTCGGACTCGTCATGGACGTATGTAGCCGTTGGGACAGGGGTTGCCAGGTCGTTCTCGATATAGGTGAACGGTGGCATGTTGGGAAGGTCCACCCCGAAGTAGTAGTCGAATCCCCGAGTCGTCGGACCTTGCTGGGCAGGCTTGTCAAAGTCCCACTGCATACGATTCTGCCCGTTGCGCTGCTCCATCATTCGACTTGGTTGAGGCCCCGCCCATTCCCAGCCAAGGTGCCATTTTCCAATCAAGGCCGTCGCATACCCGTGGTCTCGCAATACGCCGGGAAGAGTCGGGCGATCAGCGGCGATCAGAGGTGGCTCCTGGGTAGCAAGCACCCATTCCTGGAGCCGAGTGCGCCAGGAGTATCGTCCGGTGAGCAGTCCGTAGCGTGTTGGAGTGCAAACTGCTGACGGGCTGTGAGCGTCAGTGAAGCTCATCGCCTCGCTTACCAGCTTGTCCAAATATGGTGTGGCGATCTTGTTTTCCGGGAAATGGGCCTGAATGTCACCGACCCCAAAGTCGTCGGCAAGGATCACAACGACATTTGGCGGACCCGGGGGCGGCTGTTCCGTCGCGCATGATGAGAGCACAAACCAAGAGAGGACGCAAAGGGGGATTGGAAGGCGCATGACAATGAACGCGGCACTCGCTAGGCTAGCAAACGAGGTAAGTACCTGTTGGGGATTGCCTACGGGAATCGACCCGGACTGAACGTTTGAATTCGAAGAAACAAGAATGCCGGGTGTTGTGACCCCTCTCTCCGGTACGATCCGTAACCTATATCTCCAGGCCCGCACCTTGATCAAGAGGTGGACCCGTAGGCATGGATTCTTATCGATGGGTAGTGAACACAGTGGGTCTGATGCGGGAATCCCGATCTTGCGGGCCGTCGGCGCGCGCCAGGATCTGGGAATCGCCCGTTGCAGTGTTGGCAGTCCTGGCCGTGGTTGCAACTGCAAGCATGCATGCGCACCACAACTTTGCCAGTGACTATGACCCGGAGCGCATGCTGACTGTTCGCGGAACAGTCGCGGAGGTCCGCTACGTCAATCCGCATATTCGCATCGCGATCGATCAAATCGCAGACAACCGCGAGCCGCTAAGGGATGCCCAAGGCAATCCAGTCCGCTGGACTGGCGAAACCATGTCGGTGCGGGTAGCCCAGCGCAGGAGCTTCACTCGTAGCTCGTTGCAGATCGGGCAGGTGATCAGTCTCCGCGGATGGTTGTCCCGGAAGGATGGTACGCGGGAGATGGGAGTGAGCGCGATCATTCAAGAATCTGGTCATGTCTTTCTCGCTCGGGAGCACATCGGCGGAGGCCGTCGGAGCCCACCCGCTCCCTATCCGGGCTTGGTGCCCTGATCGCCGGCTGGGCGATGCCGGAATGTCTCTCCAATTCCGAATTCGATCGTTGGGAACTGGCAAGTCGCGAGCGGAACACCGCAGCTTTCCGACTCCACCGATCGACCACCATCGGATCATGAGGTGGCGACGGAATGATGCGCAGGCCGTCCGGAAACCGCAACAATGACCGACAAGAAATAGTGAACCTGGAGAGAATCGACTTTGAACTCTGACCGATTGCCTCTACCACCGCGGATGCTACGAACCCCAGATCCCATTCGCCCCAGCAATTCTTGACCGGACAGAATTACCGGAACTAACCGGCCACAATTCCGGAGCCCCCACCTGCGGGCGATGATGGACCGCTCCGTAGTACTGCGCAGCCGAGAGCAAACCGACATAGTAGCGGTCGCTCCGCTCTCTCCGTCCGCCTCCTGCCCACCCATCGGAACAGTTGGGGGAAATCCGCTAGACCCGCAGCGGGCCTCTCCCCAAGAGGGTGCAATTCTTGGTTGCCATTGACACAAGCCGGACGGGTTGCGCAACTTCTCACAGGAAGGCCCCTTGGCTCCGCTCACGGTTATCGACAACTCTCGACGCGACACCAGTGGACGCGCATCCAGACTCAACGGTGAAGAGCTGCTAGAAACGGTACCCGATTCCCACTTCGAGGGATCTGGAGGCAAACTCATCAACGTAGCCAAGAATGTGCGAATACCCCCCTCGCAAGACAATACGCGGAGCAACGCTCACCAAGACACCCGCACGAAGAATCAAGGGCACGGTCGATACCGTATCCCTGAGTTCAATGAACTCTTCAGAGCGAACGAGAACACTGCTTCCGTCAGGGTTCTCCTGTGGAAGAGCGGGTTGAAATCTGATGAACTGACTTTGCCGCTCCAATCCAAGACCGCCACCGGCATAGAAGGAAAATCGATCCCTTCTCCACAATCTGACGACAGATGGCAGGACCGCAATCAGTCTTTGCGTCGTGACGTCGTTGTTCTGAACCCCGGGATTCACTTGATAGAAGTCAGAGAAGGGGTGGTAAGTGTGTGGACCATGTGGACCTTCGTTGACCTCAAGATTACTGGTGACCCCATCAATCATCACTGCCCAGCGGCGCCCGAAGGGCACCAAGACGCCCCCGGCAATCTGTGGATTCCATTCCCCGCCCTTCAACACATGGGCCTTGTTCCCAAAGTAGTAGCCGCCGGTCAGTCCGTAGATTTCGACCGCGATATCCCGCTGCTGCGCGCAAAGCGACAGCGAGCTGCACAATTGCGCAATCGCCGCCAGTGTGAGTGCAAATGGCCGGATGGAAAGCCGCGAGGGCCCTTTCGGCTTACTTGGGTCGCTCAATTCACTCGAGCCTCTTCGATCTCATCACCCGGTGCTGGGATGTCTCACCCGGCCTTAGCTGGATGTAGCGTGTGCCGCTGACGGATCCCTCAGCAGCGATCCGACGGGGGATGGAACCACGCCGAGCGTCTGTTGCGTCAACCGGTCTTCGTTCGTGACACCCGGGTCCGACTTGTAAAACACTGAAGTGGGATGGCCTGACTCAGGAAGGTGCAGGTCCTCGTCCAGCCTCAAGTCATCGAGAGCCCCGTCCACCATTGTCCCCCTTGGAACCGCGTGGAACCAAGCCCCTCAACGTAACCAAGAGAGCCAAGCGGTCGTTCCTCGGGAGATTTGTGCCGCCCACCGAAGGAACCCACCCCTGTCACGGCATGGCCTTCAAGTGCCGCGTCCCCGGAGTCAGGTCCGTAACGCGCTGTGGCACTTGGTTGCGAAAGCCCTCAAGAGGCGGCAACTCGTATGGGAGAAGGACCCGTGACACCGGACATCTCCGAGCGCGCGGGGCCGTTCCAGTGCCGGGTGATGGTCGGCATATGCAGAATTCCGATACGAATCGAACTGAACTCGCAGCCCCATAGCTGGACTCTAATTGTTTGTATTGCAGTAGCTTACGAGTTCACCTAGCTTGGCTATCGGGATCTCGCGAACGCGGCGAGCGCGATAGACATTAGGGCGGCTGTCGCAACGAGTCGTGTAATGGAAAGGAATCGGATTGGGAACTGGAACAGGGTTTCGCGGCTCATTCTCTTGTGTACGCTCTCAACTCGGCTTCGAAACGTCCGGCCAGCAGGTATCGATACAGATTCAGCGCCAGCCCCTCCTCGTGCTCCTCTAACCAGCTCCGGGCAGCCGACGTCAGCACCATAGTCTCGCAAGGCTCGTCCGCACTGACCGTGGGCGCTTTCTCGTCCGAGGGGTCAACCGGCCAGATCGCATCGCCGGGACTGTACTGCCGGAATCGCGTGCCCGCGGCTTTATGGGCGGAAGCGCGTCCGGATATCAGCAGTTGCAGGCCTTCTCTCGACGCACCCGGCCCGGCGAGGGCTTCCCCAGGGGCGTAGCGGCGCGGACTCAACCAGCTTCGGAGCTCGCCCATCAGATCCTCGAAACGGATCTGTCGCTCCAAATGGCGCTCGAGGTCTTCGGCAGCCCGCTCCAGCAACGAGGTGCGCCGCTCGTCCACGTTGCCCGCAGATGCCCTCCACGCGGAGATGACAATCTCCTCGCAGCGCTCCAACGCGCTGTCTGCGTTTGGCTCAAGCAGCACATGCGGAAGTCCCGAAGGCGGAAGGGTGCGGTTCAACCCAGTCCTGAGCTGTTCCGACGCCGCGCTCAGGACCACATGCACCTTAGCCGCATTCGCCGATTGCAAGAACCTCGCAAGGACGTTGACCGCGGAGAAGTCAAAGCCGGAGACAGAGGCGAAGTCCAGCATCAGGCAGGCCGGACGCGAAGCAGCGGTCAGGGACTCTTGAAGATGGTCGGCCAGAGGGGAGACGCTGCCAAAGAAGAGGTAGCCGCGCAACCGGTAGACCTGCACGCGCTCGCCCTCTTCCAGCAGGATGGCCTGGTCCGGGACGGGGCGGGCTTTCGTGCTCCGGCGATCGCGGACGGTGAAACGGGATTCGATCGGATCCACGCGGCTCAAGCGCACGGCGAAGAATACGAGCATGGCCAGCATTCCGACACCAACACCCTCGAACAGCCCGAAGGAGTTGATGACGACGACGATCAGCACGATGATGCCGTACTCGGACCGTGGAAGACGGTGGCGGCTTCTCACGAGCCCTTGGTCCAACATCCCAGCCCCGGCAAAGAACAGAATCCCTCCTACCAGTGGTAGCGGGACCAACTCCAGCATTCCGTCGCCCAAG
>MKWU01001884.1_pt1 | contig 34135 bp, 27 predicted proteins | sample 809101 | NCBI WGS metagenome assembly MKWU01 (sample SAMN05860141, study PRJNA318959) | sponge metagenome | host: Aplysina aerophoba | place: Slovenia: Piran, Adriatic Sea, Gulf of Piran | collected 2013-05-07
GCTGGGAATCCAGCCGCACGCGGCCCCGCCCCTGGAACCGGACCGGGCCGCCCAGTCGGAACCTAGTCACCAGGAGCAGGTTTGAAACCAAGCGGAAAGCCGTCGGAGAAGCGGGGAATCTTCAGTGCTTCGGAGGTCTAACCCATTCCATGACAACGACTTCTAGTCAACGAAAATCCGTCGCAACCTACTGCACGGCCCATTCTTGTACCGTGGAAGTTGGGTATAGAAGCTCCCGGCAACGGCTTCCATCAACGTTGTCCCCGTGGCAGCCGTTCCCGCGGAGCGCGAGATCGACGGCCTGAACACTCTCCGGAACCTCGACTGCGGGCACCCGGACTGGGTAGCGGGCTGGTTTTCTGGCAGGCCACCTGTATCGCCGGATTCGGCCGTATTGATCCAAGTCCCTGCCAATCGCGACCGAGGCGATTACGCGCATCACCCCGGCGCTACGCCTTCAACCTTTCAATCCGGGACTGAATCTGCGACGATGACGGGGGCGAATTGGCATGCAAGCGAATCGATCCCTCCCAATGATCAGCCGAGCCTCGTGGGTCCTCGCCGCAATGACCCTCGCCTGTGGAGGAGAGCCGTCGTCCGGGGAGGTTGAACGACCGAACTTCGTGTTCATCATGGCTGACGACATGGGTTGGGCCGATCTGGGATCGTACGGCTCCAAGGCAATCCAGACGCCCAATCTGGATCGGCTGGCGACCGAAGGCATGCGTTTCACCGACGCCTACGCAGGGCACACTGTCTGCGCGCCGTCTCGCTGCGCGCTCATGACGGGGATGCACTCCGGCCACGGGACTGTACGCGCCAACGCGGGAACGGCTCCGATCCGCGACACCGATGTCACGATCGCCGAGGTGCTCAAGTCGGCCGGATACGCGACCGGCGGATTCGGGAAATGGGGCCTCGGCGTCATGGGTTCCGAGGGGGCGGCCGAGAAACAGGGATTCGACACCTTCTTCGGCTACTACCACCAAGTCCATGCCCACACTTACTACCCGCCCTTCCTCGTCGAAGATGGAAGACCGTTCCTCTTGCGCGCCAACGCGACGATGTATGGCCTGGATCCGGAAAAGCTCTCCTCCGACCTGAAGGACTATCAGGCCTACAAGGCGATGAGTCCCAGGGGGCCGTTCGTGCCGCGGTCCACTCCGGAGGGCGAGTACCAGTACGCGCAAGATCTCGTGTTTGAGAGAACGCTGGACTTCATCCGCGAGAATCGAGACGGGCCGTTCTTTTGCTACGCGCCATGGACCCCTCCCCACGCCGCGTATCACATCCCGGAGGACGATCCAGCGGTTCAGCCTTATCGGGACAAGCCCTGGTCGGACCGGGCCAAGGTTCATGCGGCGTTCGTGACCATGATTGACAGGCAGGTCGGCGAGCTCATGGAGTTACTCGAGGATCTCGGGATCAGCCGCAAGACTGCGGTTTTCTTCATGTCGGACAACGGCGCTTCCAGCCGGTTCGAGGGCGAACTTGATTCGAGCGGCCCCCTGCGCGGAGCCAAGCGGTCCATGCATGACGGCGGGATTCGTTCACCGCTGATCGCGCATTGGCCCGGAAAGATCGCCGCGGGAGCGGTGAGCGGCCACGTCACCTACACGCCGGACATGATGCCGACGCTTGCCGCGCTGGCCGGCGCCGAGGAGCTCGTTCCGGAGGATGTGGACGGCCTGTCGATCGCACCGACGCTGCTTGGCAATGCGGACGACCAGCAGCGTCATGACTACCTCTACTGGGAGTGGGATCAACAGGATTACAGCCGCGCCGTTCGTCACGGGCAATGGAAACTGGTATCCCGCGAGCCTGGGGTATGGCAGGTGTTCGATCTCGAGACAGACATCTCCGAGTCAAATGACGTCGCGTCGGATCACCCGGACCTGATTGCAGGCGTCGAGGAGTGGATCCAGACAAATCGCACTTCGCCGGAGTAGAGTCCGCCGAACGCCTGAGGAGCAGCATGAAGAATCTGATCTCACATGGAATCGTCCTGGCGCTCGCCCTGAGCACTGCCGCGAGTGGCCAGCAGCCGAACATCGTTTTCGTCTTGTCGGACGACCAGGGCTGGAACGACGTCGGATTCAATGGCGCCGAATTCTACGAAACGCCCCACCTGGACCGCATGGCCCGAGAGGGCATGATCTTCACCGACGCATACAGCGGCGGTCCGAATTGCGCCCCGACCCGGGCGAGCCTGATCTCAGGCATGTATGTGCCCCGGCACAAGATCTACACGCCGGGAGGGAAGTCCAAGATCAATCCCCGGCAGATGAAGCTCTGGGTCCCGGTTCAGCAGCGCTTTCTCGAGCAGGCCGGCTTGGAAGCACCGAAGCGCGATCCCTTCGAGGTTCGCCAGGCCTTGAACCCCAGCGTCGTCAGTTTCGCCGAGGTACTCAAGAAGGGCGGCTACACGACTGCCAGGTTCGGCAAGTGGCACGGCGGGCCCGACACGCAGGGATTCGACGTCAGCAGCAGCGACGGCAAACCCGGTACGGAGAAGAACCACTACAACGACCCCAACGTGACGTTTGACCTGACCGACGTCGGCGTCGAGTTCATCAAGAAGAACCGCGACCGACCGTTCTTCCTGTACCTCGCCCATTGGGATGTCCACTCTCCGCTGGTCGCACGCAAGGAGCTGGTGGCGAAGTACAACGAAAAGCTCGCGTCTTGGACGAAGAACAAGAATCCCTACAATCCGACCTACGCGGCCATGGTCGAGGCAGTCGATACCAGCGTTGGCCGCATCCTGGGAACGCTGGAGGAGTTGAACCTCAGCGAGAAGACCCTGGTCATCTTCTCGTCAGATAACGGCGGCACCAGGGTCTCGATCAACCGGCCTATGCGCGGGATCAAGGGGTCGCTCTACGAGGGTGGCGTGCGCGTGCCAACATGCATGAAATGGCCCGGTGTGGTCGAGGCCGGAACCAGGTCCGCCACGCCCATCACCAGCGTGGACTTCCTTCCGACGTTCGCCGAATTGGCCGGGGTATCCCTGCCCAGCACCCAGCCGGTTGACGGTGAGAGCTTCGTCGCAATTCTGAGAGGACAGCGAGCACTGAGCGATCGGGCGATATTCTGGCACTACCCGCTGTATCTGACGGGCCGTGCGAGTCCGGCGAGCGCCATCCGCAAAGGCGACTGGAAGCTGATTGAGTACTTCGAGGACGGCCGTCTGGAGTTGTACAACCTTGCGACCGATATCAGCGAATCCAAGAATATGGCAGATGCGGCGCCGTCGATGGCCCGCGAATTGCACGCAGAGCTCAGGGCCTGGCGAAAGGCTACGAACGCAGTCGAGCCGGAAACGGTGAATCCGTACTACACCGACCCAGGGGAAGCCCGGCGCTGACCGGAATCGACAGCCGTCGCACGCTCCTTGCGGTTCGTGAATCTTTCCGATTTGCCCTAGAAGGTCCGTCCGCAATCGCAAGAGAAAGCCCCCGCGAGCGAACCGCTGCGCGGGGGCGGGTGGCGCCGGAGCGCCTAGTTTGCTTGTACCGGTAGTACCACTCGGAACGGCGCGTGGCCGGTCCACAGTAGCGGCGTCCCCGTACTGGCAATGACGGGGAATCAGGACGTCCGAACGGGCGCGTTAGCCTTCGGCCACCTCACCTCCGAGCATGGGACTATCAGCGATATTGTCGTTCATGTCTCTGGATCACCTCCTTCCGCCAGTGGTTCCCACTAAGCTAACCCACGGCGCAAATGAGTGTCAACCGCAGGGGCTCGCCCGACCAGGGACACCTCACGTCATCCGGAGGCCGGCCCCGGCGCCCCTCTGCGGCAGCTAGCGTTCCAGCTACAGCCAGGCAATGCGGGCCTGGCGAGGGCAGGCTTCCCGGTCCCGGAGGCGGACGGCGAGACCTCGCCTACGGCTTCATCCACGCCTGTCGGCGGGGCCACTTCGGACCGTCTTCGAAGAACCTCACTCCGGTTCCAATCCGATCATGGTCTCCGAGTTCATCGCGGGCCTTGTCCGCCAGCGCTGTGAGGCGCTCAACAACCTCCGGGTTCTCCGCCGCCACGTTATCCTGCTCCCCGATGTCGGTCGTGAGATTGTAGAGCGACAGTTCCGTGACAGGCTCGAGCAACTCTCCCAAGAATGCTCCACCCTTGGAGAGGAGCCAATCTGATTCATCGCGGCCGGGACGCGGGAAGACCAGCTTCCACGGACCGCTGCGAACAGCGTCAAGGTGAGTCTCCCGGTAGTAGTAGAACGCCTCGTGCGGACTTGCCGCGCCGGGCTCGCCCCGCATCAGTGGTCCGATGTCACGTCCGTCGAGCGTGCGGTCCGCGGGGAGCTGTGCTCCTGCCATCCCGATGAACGTTGGCAGGAGATCCATCGTCGTGGCGACCTCGCCGGTTTCCGTCCCGCTTGGAATGAAGCCGGGTCCCCACATCACGGTCGGCACGCGGATTCCGCCCTCCCAGGTTGTTCCCTTGGCGCCTCGCAAGGGGCCAGCCGACCCGGCGTGCTCGGCAATCGCGGCTGTGTACCGGGGATGGGAGTGATTGCTCCAGGGACCGTTGTCCGAGGTGTAGACGACGATCGTGTTCTGGTCAAGACCGAGTTCGGTGAGCAGGTCGAGGATTTCGCCGGTGCTCGCGTCAAGCTCCTCGATCACATCGCCATACAGTCCTCGCTCGGACCGCCCCCTGAATGGCTCCGTCACGCCGAGGACCACGTGCGCCATGGTGTGTGCGATGTAGAGAAAGAAGGGACCGTCCTTGTGTCGCCGGATGAACTCCAGCGCCTCGTCGGTGTAGCGTCTGGTCAAGTCGTCGACCCCGGCTGATTCCTGGATTCTCTCCTCGTTGCGATACACCCAGTGGACCTCCCCGCTGTCGTTCGCCCCGACGACACCGAACCAATAGTCGAACCCGCGACGGACCGGATTGAGCTCGGGCTTGAACCCGCGGCGACGCTGCGTAATGTCGATCTTGCCGATCATGCCAGTGGCGTAACCGGCCTGTTGCAGCACTTTCGGGAGCAGGATTTCCTTCTCATGCACGTACGGGAAGCTGTTCTTCTCGTTGCCGTACTCGGCGACACGGATCGGATAGCTGCCCGCGAGTAGAGCGGTGCGAGACGGGCCGCAAACGGTTTGGGCATAGAAGTCCGTGAACCGCATCCCCTCGCGGGCCATCTGGTCGATGCGGGGGGTCTTGAAGCCGGTCGCTCCGAAAACGCCGAGGTCGCCATAGCCTTGGTCATCGGCGAAGACGATGACGAAGTTGGGCGGTTGCGCGGTCTCTTCGGCTGGCGGCGGAGAGCACGCCCAGCACGTCGCCAGGAGTGCTAGCACAGGTAGAGTAATCGGTGATTGCATCGCGGTCCCTCCGGGCATTTAGAGTCTCGAACAGTGTAGCGACCGAATGCTCGCGCTCAAACACCGCCAGACCCGACTCGCGTTCCGCGGAGCTCGGCCCTTCTCGGCGGCAAGCCGTTGCGAAGCGCCAAGGTTCGGCCCAGCCTGCAAGTCAGATCGCTCCACAAGGGGGAGTCAACTACCATTTCGAGCGACGCACGGACTTGACTCCAACCGAGACTGCACGCATACTGCATACACACAACTGAGGAGACAGCAGGCCAGGCCAGACCAGGACAAACCAGCGCAAGCCATGCGACGTCTCGACGCTGACGGAGGTTAGGATGACGAGGATCGCGAAAGACATCATGGTCACCAAATTGGTGACGCTGGAACCGGAAACCCCGGTGTTGCTGGGGATACAGAAGCTGATTCGCTCCAACATCAAGGGAGCTCCCGTGGTCGACCGTGACCGCAACTACCTGGGCATTTTCACGGAACGTTGCTGTCTCAACGTGCTGACAAGGCTCCTCGACAGGCGGGGCTGGGCGCACCCTGCCGGCGCGGGGCCGGCCACTTGCGGCGACATCATGACCCGCAAGCTGTGGACTCTGTCCCCCGGGATGGACGCCTTCGACGCGGTGAACTTCCTCCTCGCACACCGTATATCGGGAGCTCCCGTCGTGGACTCCGAGCGGAGATTTCTCGGGGTGTTCTCCGAGTCTCGCAGCATGCGTGTTTTGATCGGCGCGATCTACGACAACCTGCCGGGCGCGGAAGTACGTAGCTACATGGACCGCAACCCGGAACGGCTTGTGAGCGAAGAAATCGGGATTCAGGAGATCGCCAACCGGTTCCTCACCCAACCGTACCGGCGCTTGCCCGTGGTGCGCGACCGGCGGGTCCTGGGACAGGTCAGCCGGCAGGACGTGCTTTCGCAAGCGTCGGCGCTGGTCGACGCCCTGCTGAAAGCCAACGAGGGATCGGGACGGTCGTGGACCGTCTCGGCGTTCATGGATTCCAGGGCCCGGACTATCGATGAGTCGACGGACCTGTTCAGCATCGTCGGTATCTTCCGAGAGACTTCCCGGCGGAGGCTGCCCGTGCTTCAAGACGAGCGGCTGGTGGGCCAGATCACGAGGAAAACCCTGCTTCGCGCTGCGAATAACGTCCTGAATCGCCCGGCTGCCAAGGCCGTCCAGCCGCTCTATTTCGCTTCAGTCCCAGACGCCAGCCCGCCGGGAGCATAGGCCTCTCGTCCGTACCGATAGAATGGGGTTCTCGGTCCGCATCCGCGCGGACTTGGACCCATGCACAACATCATCGTTATCGGATCGGGCTGCGCCGGAAACACGGCAGCCATTTACGCCGCGCGTGCCAGCCTCGAGCCGTTGGTCGTGGAGGGGCTGGAGGCCGGCGGTCAACTCACGCTCACAACGGATGTGGAGAACTTTCCCGGGTTTCCAGAGGGGATCATGGGACCCGATCTCGTCGACCGGATGAAGCAGCAGGCCCAGCGTTTCGGCGCGACCTACAAGCAGGGGGAAGTCACGAGAGCGGACCTTTCCTCCCGTCCATTCAAACTCGGGCTCGGCGACCAGGCGCTCGAAACCAAGACCTTGGTCGTTGCATCCGGCGCGTCGGCCCGTTGGCTGGGTCTCGACTCGGAGCAGGCCCTCATCGGCCACGGAGTGAGTTCTTGCGCGACTTGCGACGGCTTCTTCTTTCGCGGGCAGCCCGTGACGGTCGTAGGCGGCGGCGACAGCGCGATGGAAGAGGCGCTCTTCCTGACAAAGTTCGCCACCGAGGTCGCCGTCGTCCATCGGCGCGAGGCCTTCCGGGCTTCGAAGATCATGCTCGACAGGGCCAGGGCGAACGACAAGATCCGTTGGATCACAAATGCCGCCGTGACTGCCGTCGAGGATCCGGACGCACGGTCCGTGAAGAACGTGAGACTCCGCAGCACGGTCGACAGCAAGGAGTGGGACCATCCCACGAACGCCTTGTTCCTGGCGATCGGGCACATCCCCAATACGAAGATTTTTCGAGGGCAACTCGACCTTGACGATCAGGGCTACATCGTTTCCTACGGGGGAGCTCGCACCAATATCCCCGGCGTGTTCCACGCCGGGGACGTGCAAGACCGGGTGTACCGGCAGGCCATCACGGCAGCCGGCGCCGGCTGCATGGCGGCGATCGAGGCCGAGCGCTTGTTGGAGTCCGAAGAGTAGCTTCCGGTCCGGTGCACCACCGGCAGACGCGCTTGCCGTTCGATCAGGCGGACCTGCCGCATCGGATGATTGCAGGAACGGGAATCGAGTACAGTATTATAGTTTAGCTATCTTATTGGTCCGACTTTGGTTCATGCTAGATTTTACCTACATCTTGAGGGGGGAGAGGCAGTCTGAAAACCCGCACCGGTGCTCGATTCGCGCGCACTGCCTGCCAAGCCGAACCATGGCCTTTGGAAAAGTACGGCTGCAGGGACCATGCCGCGGGCGAATCTGAGCCGACCCTGGGCTATAATCCGGGCTTATGGTCGGGCAGACGCAGGTTCGCGTGCCGGCCTCGAGCGCGAACCTCGGGCCCGGGTTCGACACGCTGGGGCTCGCCCTCGGGCTCTATCTGCGCTGCCGGTTCCAGCTCGCGACGACGGACAGCATCCGCGCGACCGGGCGGGACGCGGACAGGATCCCTGCGAGCAAGGACAACTTGATTCTCCAGACGGCCCGGCAAGTCGCTTCCTCCCAGGGACGGCAACTGCCGCCCGTCGCCCTGGAAATCGAGAACGAGATCCCCGTGGGAAAGGGATTCGGGTCAAGCGCCGCCGCACTTGTTGCCGGCGTCGTCCTCGCTGACAGCGCGCTGGACCTGAACTGGGACGAACACCGCCTGTTGGATGAGGCGGCGCGGATCGAAGGCCATCCTGACAATGTCTCTGCCGCCGTGCTGGGCTCCGTGACGACCGCCGCGATCGGAGACGATGGCATCACCCGCGCGGTCCGACTCGAAGTTCCTCGCGCATTCTCGGTCGCCGCCGTTTGCCCGGACTACGAGCTTTCGACACCGAGCATGCGGAAAGCTCTGCCCTCCGAGTATTCACGCGCAGACGCGGTCTTTAATATCCAGCGTGCAACCCTGCTGGTGGCCGCCCTGCTCAAGGGGGATCGAGACGCGTTTCCGGTCGCGCTCGAGGATCGGCTGCACCAGCCCTATCGTGCCCCCCAAGTGCCAGGCCTCGACGCGATCCTCCGGCTGCGCATTCCCGGCCTGCTGGGCTGCGCGCTCAGTGGTGCGGGTCCGGCTGTACTGGTGTTCTACGAGACGGGAAGCGAGACTGCTGTCGAAGCCGTTGCGCGGGAGTTCCAGAAGGTGGGATGCCAGCCCGAGGCAATGTTCCCGGATCTGGACCGGACTGGACTGATCGTAAGGAAGTCCGGCAGGCGCACATGACCAGAACCAGAGAAGACCTGGACCGTCTCGGGGTGCCTTCCGGGGATCCCAGCCCGGCGCCCTCCTCGGCGAAGCACTTTCCCGACGGAGCACAGTACCGGATCGAGATTCCGAGCACCGAGGGTCCGGGTGCGTTCCGCACAGTGCTGGACGAAGCCCGCAATCTCGGCGTTCCTGTGCACCGCGTCAGCCAGGGAAGCGGGATCATGCTTCTGACCGACAGCGAAATAACAGAAATGGCGGATCTCGGCAGAGCCAACGGTGTCGAAGTCAACCTCTTCGTAGGGCCACGGGCAACCTTCGATGTCGGGGCCCAGGCCTATGCTCCGGCCGGTAATACGCTCGGCCTGAGCCTCCGCGGGAGCGAGCAGCTCGTTTACGCGATCGAGGATGTTCGCAGGGCTGTGGATCTCGGGATTCAGAGCGTGCTGGTTTCCGACATCGGCCTGCTGGCGATCCTCGGGAAGATGAAACGGGCTGGCAATCTGCCCGAGAATCTCATCCTGAAGACCTCGGTGATGATGGCCCCGGCAAACGCGGCATCCGCCCGTGTGCTGGAGGACCTCGGTGCGACGACCATCAACGTCCCGTCAGACCTGACGATTGGCCAGCTTGCGGCGATCCGCAGCGCAATTGACGCTCCGATCGACCTCTACGTCGAAGCTCCAGACAATCTCGGTGGATTCGTGCGTCATTACGAAGTGCCTGAATTCATCAGGGTCGCAGCACCGCTGTACGTCAAGCTCGGCCTGCGCAACGCCCCGGATGTCTACCCGAGCGGCACACATGTCGAGCCCACAGTGGTCAGGCTCTCGAGGGAGCGGGTGCGCCGCGCGCGGCTCGTTCTCGACCGCATCTCCCAATACGCGCCCAACCTTAGGATTTCGGAATTCAACGAGGATTGATCCGGAATCAAGGGACACTCGAATGACCTTGCCCTGGCAGACGGACGACGAACTCTTCGCACTGGCCGACAGAGAGCTGTTTCCAGCTGTCATCGGCGACGTGATGGACCACATGGGATTGCTCAGCCAGTTCCTGCCTGCCAGCATCCGTCCCCTGCATCCCGGCATGCGAGTCATCGGGCGGGCAATGACGGTGCTGACCGCCGATCTCCCTGAGGGTGCCACGGAAGCTGACGGATACACACCGTTTGGTCTCATGCTTGAGGCCTTGGACGATCTGAAGCGCAACGAAGTGTACCTGTGTGCGGGCGGCTCGCCGACGTACGCGGTCTGGGGCGAACTGATGAGCACGCGCGCCCGGTTGCTGGGGGCCGCAGGGGCCGTCATGGATGGCTACTACCGTGACTCGGATGGAATCGAGCAGCTCGGCTTCCCGACTTTCGGGCATGGAGCTTACGCCCAGGACCAAGGTCCTCGCGGCACCGTTGTGGACTACCGTTCCAGAATTGAGATCGGCCAGGTGACGATCGATCCGGGCGAAATAGTCGTTGGAGACCGCGACGGCGTCTGCATCGTGCCGCGCGATCACGAAGATGAGGTCGTCGTGCGGGCACTGGAGAAAGCGCGCGGCGAGAAGACGGTGCGTCGCGAAATCGAGGGAGGCATGCCGGCCAGGAAGGCCTTCGGCAAGTACGGCATCATGTGACAGCCGCGCTGTCAGAAGCGAATGCCGACGAGATCCCCGTCGATGCCGGCTTCGCCAGGCCGTTTCTCATAGGCAAAGGCGCCCCACCATCCGCGCCCTTCGCAAGGCAGCGATTTCCCACTGAACGGGCGATTGATGAGCTGAGGTGGATTGACCTCGCTGATCCGCAACACGATCCTCGAGTACGGCGTGTGCACGACGACCTTCTTGACATCTCCCGAGCAATCGACCCAGGCGATCCGGCCGTGTGACAGCCACGTGCCGTACGGCGGCCATCTGCGACTGGTGGCGGGGCCCGCCGGGGCTGGCGGCTGTTTCCGTGCCTGAAGATCGCGCGGCACATCAACCGGCACCTGCTGGACTGGAATCTCCGCGGCAATGGCGGGCACCGGCAGGGTCCGGAGCGATTGGGCGCGCCTTCGTCCGATTTCCCGGGCCTCGCGATCCGCCTGCCGCTTCCACCCCGGGAACGCGGCCAAGGCGCGCAACTCCTGGAACGCACCCTCCCAGTCCCCCTGCAACATCCTCGCCTGCGCCACAGCGAGCTGATGCACGGGCTCGCGCGGCATGGCATCCCTGGCAAGCAGCGCGAAGCGCAATGCGTCCGCTGTCCGGGATTCGATGTCCGTGCCGGGTCGCATCAGCAGCGATGCGTAGCGGTAGGCGGTGCGGGCTCGGGAATCGCCCAACTGCACGGCCTGGCCGAAGCGGCGCTCGGATTCGTCGAGCCGGCCCAGTAGTTGCAAGAGGGCGCCATAGGCAGCCTGTATGCGCGCCGCTTCAGGGAACTGGTCGGCGAGCCGGGTCATGCTCCGCTCAGCGGAATCAAGAAACCGAAGGTCGCGGGAAACCTCCGCGGCGAACAGCGGGATTTCCCATTCGGCGGCAGGCCGCACATCGACGTCCGAGGGAACAACCTCGACAGGATCGGAGCCGTCCGGCCGCGATAGCCGCAGGTCGTCCAAATGCGCCAGCAATATCTTGGTCAGGCGTTCTGCACCAAGTCTCTCCAGCGCCTCGGTGGCATCTTCCGGAACCAATCGCGCCAGTGGATTTACGGTTGCAGCGAGCCAATGGACCAGAAGCCAGGACTGCGTCTGGAACAGCTCCGCTGCGGCCGTCGCGCTGTCGCGCTGCGCGGCAAGCAGTTCGGCCCAGTCAAGCCACACGAGTCGCTCCAGCTGATTGAGCAGGGTGGCTAGGGGATCGGCGCCCGATCGCAGCGGCATGCGCCGCGCCAGATGCACGGCACGTCCCTCTCGAAACCAGAGCGGCCAATCGCGATCTTCGAGTTGGTGAGCGTATTCGTGGGCGAGCGTGACTCGCGGGCCGGGCAGCTCGTGCCAAGGCACGATGGCGACGGCGTGGTCGGACCCGCGAATCGTAATACCGTGTGTGCGCGAGTCGAGCGGGTCCCGAAGCATCAAGTGCAGCTCAAGCCTCGTGGCGACAAGCAGCACTTCGACTGGCCCATCCGAGTGCCGCGGAGGTCCCAGCCCCTCGCTCAACGCCTGAGCCCGTACCGATTCGAGATCTTCCGCTGCGGACCGGGCTGTCACCGCATCCACGCCGGGCCGTACCGGCGCAATCACGCGAAAATGCGGGGTCTCCGCAACCCATCCCGGCTCCGCACGCACGGACGGCAGCGCCAGCATTGCCACGGCGAGGCACGCCACGGCTGCAATGGGGGCCGGAAGGCGTGGACTGGCAATCAACATCGCAGCGCGCGCTCGGTCAGGGAGAGATTCCCGGCAGGCCGTCCCTTCCTATAAAGCATCGCGGATCGGATGGCAACTGGCCAGCGATTCCCGGCAATGGATTGATCTAGGCAGAAACCCGACGAGCGCGCCTGTTGGCAACGATGCCCGGCGACGTATGGCAATTCCGGTTTGGTACCCTGATATCAATGCGGTTTCATACATCAATTTTTCTGATTGTTGTTTTAGCCCTGCCCATGGCGGCATCCGCAGCCACGAGTCTGCGGGCAACGTCAAGGTCCCAAGCCGATCAGAACCGTTTGGCCGACCAAGACCATCTCTCGCGGATGCAGGACAAGGAGATGGTGCAGCGCTGGGCCCGCCTCGAACTCCTGGTCCCGATACGGGAGAAGACGCGGGACTACTACCTGCACGCCGTACCTGCCGACTACCGGTACCTGCGCCCGTGGGCCAAGTTGCTGTTGGACCGGCTGGGCAACCAGTTCAGGACGAGGTTCGGAAGGCCGCTCCGTGTCACCAGCCTGCTGCGCACCGTCAGCTACCAGAATGCCCTGGCCCGCCGGAATGCGAACGCCGCGCCATCGAGCGGCCCCAAGGCTTCCGCTCACCTGACCGGCGCCTGCATGGATATCTCGAAGAAAGGCATGACCCGAACACAGCAGGCATGGGTGCGCAACGTGCTCTCTAGCCTTCGAGAAAAGCAATACCTGTACGCGATCGAGGAATTCCATCAGCCGACCTTTCACGTGCTGGTCCACCGTCGATACGAAGAATACGTGTCGCAGCGCATCGCCGCTTCCAAAAAGTAAGGGAGCGCGTCCTGACTTCGGCTTCCGAGCGGCAGGCTCCTGGGGACGCGGGCCATGGCCCCGGCATGCAACGGAGGCTGCCCATTGAGGAGCCAGCGCAAATCTTCCTGCGTGCATTCATGAAGCTAATGCCCCGGACAACGGTTCCCGAATTCAAGGTGCGCTTCCGTCCATATGCCAGCTTGCGCTCGAGTATCTGCTTCGAAAACGCGACCAGGCGGATCAGCGCCAGTCTCAGCGACCTGCTGGAGGAAGCCCCCCCGGATGTAGTCGGGGCACTCGCCATGGTCCTCCTCGCGAAGCTCTATGGAAGGAGGATTCCGCCTGCCGCAAATGCCAACTACAATCGCTGGGTAAATCTGCCCGAGACGCAGCAGAGAATGTTGGGCAACAAGAGGAAACGCGGGCACAAGCGGATGCTGCCCCCGCGCGGCCGTGTCTACAGTCTGGATGCGCTATTCGACCGTCTGAACGCGGAGTATTTCGGAGCGGCCTTGCCAAAGCCGACGCTCGGTTGGAGCCTTCGAGCCTCAACGACCCGTCTGGGCCACTATGACGTAGCACACGACGCGATCGTCATCAGCCGGGTGTTCGACAGGCCCCACGTGCCATCGCTCGCACTGGAATACGTGCTCTATCACGAGATGCTGCACATCAAACACCCCGTGCAGGTCCGCAGTGGCGGCCGCCGCTGCGCGCACACGCCGGAATTCCAAGCCGAAGAGCGCCGCTTTCCCAGCATCGACGAAGCGAAGCGGCTGCTCCTCAGGCTGTAGCTGGCCGCTCGATCCTGACCGTTGCCGGCGCTCCGGCTGCACTGGTGCACGGCAGCGGTGTGCCAGAATGGGCGCGCCATGACGGTCCCCAAGCCCTCTCGCAGAATCTTCCTCGGTGCCGCCGCAGCCTCGGCGGCGGCCAGCGGCCGCATTCGTGTCGGCATCATCGGCGTGGGCAATATCGGCACCCGCCACCTCCAGAGGCGCCTGCTGCCCATGATGCGCCGGGACGGAATTGTGGATGTTGTCGCCGCGAGCGACATCTACGACCGGGCCAAGTTTCGGGCCAAGGAAATGATCGGTCTTGGCGACCGGGATGTCCATCACGCCTACGAGGACCTGCTCGCCCGGGAGGACGTGGATGCGGTGGTGATCTCGACGCCAGACCACTGGCACGCCCGAATGGCCATCGACGCCATGCGAGCCGGCAAGGACGTCTATCTCGAGAAGCCCATGTCGCGGACGATCCCGGAAGCCAAGGCGATCGCGGACACAGCCCGCGAGACCAAGAGGATACTGCAGGTCGGCAGCCAGTGGGTTTCGGACCCGGCCTACGCGCAGGCGAAACAGATGGTGCGCAACGGCCTGACCGGACCGGTCCTGATGGCACAATCGAGCTACTCGTCGAACCACGCGAACGGGGTGTGGCAGTACTACGTCGACGAAGAGGCGTCCTCAGAGACGGTGGATTGGAAGCGCTTCCTGGGAGACGCACCCGAACAGGCCTTCAGCGGCGAGCGCTTCTTCCGGTGGCGCAAGTACTGGGATTTTTCCGGCGGCATCGGAACGGACTTCCTGTACCATCGCCTGAGTCCGCTCCTGTACGCGCTGGGGCCGCGCTTTCCGCGGGCAGTCAGCGCTCACGGAGGAATCTACCTGTTCCAAGACAGGGAAGTTCCAGATACCTATTCGACGACGATCGAATATCCCGGGCTGCTCATTAACCTCGTGGGCACGTGCGGTTCACAATCACCGAACACGCTCCACGGACCGGCAATCTTCGGGCAAAAGGCCGCGATCAAGATCGCGCCCGGAGTCGTCGAACTGCGGCCCGAACGGCTCTACGAGGACGAATTCCAAGAGCGCACCGGAAAGGCTGTCATCCGCGCCGAGGTCGACAACCGGGACCAGCAAATTGCACGCACGGCCCATATGCTGAACTTCCTCAACTGCGTCAAGACCCGCGAGAAGCCTGTATTCGACGCCTGGTTCGGCTACCAGGTGATGGTCGCGATCAAGCTGGGCGTCGATTCGTACCGATCCGGCAGAATCATGGCCTTCGATCCGGTCACGGAACGAATCCTGGGCGAACCGCGCTCAAGGCATCCGGGCTTTGAGGGCGCCGGGACCAATTTCCCGGACGCGCAGCCCGGATACCAGAAGCGGCCGGCTGGGTAGCGCGGGCGCCGTGCGCTTACAGAACCTTCTGGAGGGCCTCGCCGAAAGCGCCGACCTGCTTGTCGGGGGAATCCGCCTTGCCCTTTTGCGGCCGCCCGCCGTCCCGCCTCCGCAGCGGCTTGCGCTGCTGTTGCTGAGGTCGGTCGCCCTTCGGGTGAGCCGCTTTCGCGCGCAGCAGTTTCCCGTCGATGGGAGCCCTGTTGAAACGGCGGATGATGGCGTGCATCTCCTCGTCGTTGGGCGCCTCCACGAAAGCGTAGCCCTTGGATTCCTGAGTCTCGAAATCGCGGATTACACGAACCGCATCGCAGACCAGATCACTACTCTCGAGCCACGACTTGATGTCGTCCGCCGTGACCCATGTCGGCAGGTTGCCGAAGAAAATGTTGTGTCCGATGTTCTTTCCCATACCGGGCAATGAAATTCCTCGTTGATTGTGGGATTCCCGGCTCGAATTCCGGGCTCGAAATGCAGAGCGCTTGCGTGCTCAACGAAGGATCAGAATACCACAGCAAGCCCGGGAAATAGGGCGGTGCCGGACACAATCAGCGAAAACGCGGCCCCCGGGTGACAAACCAGAGCGATCCGTCAATCGAGCGAGTTCCGTCCACGGGAATCAGAATCGGCCGAACCAGTCCCGCAGAACCCCCATCGAGGGTTTTCCCAGCGGGCTATGCGAGAAGTCAAACGGGCCGCCCCGTCCGTGGCTGGGCCACTTCCACCAGAACATTCCCTCCACTCCCGGCTGGCGGGCAAAACGCTCCAGCCAAACCGAGTAGCACCGCGCCTGCAATTCCACATCCAGCCCGCTGGCGTTTTCCTCCCAGGGCCGGGCTGCGGCGGTGGCGAGTGCCGGGAATCCAACCTCTGTGAAAAGCACAGGCTTGGAGTACCTTTCCCGGACCCTGGCGATCCTCTCGGCTGCCTGGTCGATCTGCGACGAGTGCGCCTCCGGTTCCGCGCCCTCTGCGGCGATCGGGAAATAGAAATTGACACCGATCCAATCGAGATCGTCCCAGAACGGGATTCGCCCCAGTTCTTGTTCCCAGTGCGCAGCGTACGTCAATGGGCCGTGATAGACCCGACGCACTTGCGCGATCAGGGAGCGCCAAGCCCGCTCGTGGACGGTCAGTCCGGCCAGTTCGTTGCCGATCACCAAGACGTCAAATCGATGCACTTCGGCAAGCCGGGCGAAGTGCAGCATCCAGCGCCTGTAGTCGTCGAACCAGATGTCGAAGCGCTCCTTGCGTTCAAACTCGATCGCGCCGTGAAACACGCTTCCTGCCCACAAGTGCGGCTTGAGGACGGTCTTGAGACCCAGCTCGCGGGCCTGTCGCGCGGAACGCACCAATCGCGCGTCGGTCTCCAGCGTGCGGAACCGGATCGTTGGCTCCAAGGGAGCGCGCGTGAACGCGTACGGCACCAGCGCAACCGCGTTCGCACCGATGGCAGCCATTCGCGCCAATTCGCGAGCGGCCGCCATCGAGCCGTAGCCGCCGCCCGTGACCTCATGCGAGAACGAGATCCCCTTGAGGTAGCCGGGCCGGCCGCGGCGGAACTCGGCGGACTGGGGATTCTGGCTACAGGGAGGAAGACAGTCCGGACATTCCGCCAGAGATTGTGCCAGCGGGAGCCGGTAGAGCTTCCGCAATACGGCAGAGCCGTGCCGGGAGACTGCGGCTTCGACCCACGCTCCCCCCAAGGCGTCGCGGACCAGCGGCGAACGGTACTTGCCGTCGACGGAGAACACCGCTTCGGCACTGTAGCGTTCTTCCTCGCACGCGATTCTGGACGCAGCGGAATCCAGCGTCTCGTCGTCGATCCGACCGATCGCGTACCGCGCCATGGCCCACGCCATCGCCGGGGAGGCCGGCTCTCCCCACGCCTGCACCATCGCCAGCAGAGCCTCGGATCTTGGATCCTCGGGCCGGGAGTCCGGTCCGGCCATCAAGGCACCCTCGGCAAGCCCCGTCCAAGCGAAGCTCCCGGCTGCCCTGCGGTTTCCGGTGATGCTCCGAACGGCTTCATCCGAACGAGCGACGTGAACGTCGATCGGCACGCCGGACGGTGGAATGCCAAGACGATCGCGGTAGGTTCGCAAGCGCTCCCCGGCAAGGTCCAGCCACCGCTGCCGGCTCTGTGGCGGGAAACGAACCGTCTCGAACCGGGCATTCCAGTCTGGCGATGACAGCGGTGACCAGGCTATCTCCTGGATCGCCCGGCCCGGAGCCGGAACCGGCGAGGGAGCGACAATGGCCAGCACGCCGGCAAGAGCCAGAAACACAGCGCTCCGTGTGGCGGGGGGAATCGACTGTTGCCGGGGAAGCCACGCAGCCAACCCGACCATGATCGCCAGAATCATGGGAAACCCGGGAATTCCCAACCGCTCAATCCAGCGGCTCTCAAACGGATTCTCGGGACTGGCAAGACACAACACGAGCACGGGGATAGCAAACGCCGTCAACGGCATCATCCGGGAACGTCTCAGTCCGATCCTTAGCGCCGCGACGGCGCCAATGGCAGCCACAAGCGCGAGGACCTTTTGCCCGGCATCGCCACCCTGCGGAATGCCGATGCTTTGCGCGAGGGTCTCCAAGGACCCGCGGCTACCCCATCCGTACTGGGCGAGTTGCGCGCAAAGCGGCCCCGCCAGCCAGAAGGCTGTTGACACCGCGGCAAGAGACGCGGTCCCTGACAGGCGCCACGCCACTCCGGCCGCCACCAGGAAGGCCGCGGTCGTGAGCAGAAACGGACCGAATGCGTGCACTCCATGAATCAACCAAGAGGCATCGGGCGGCAGCAAGACGACCGCCCCGGACCGCCCCTCAGTCACCTCCGCTCCGCCAATCTCCCGCAGGATCCAGACATCAAGACCGCGCAGAACGGCGGCGAGCCACAGGCCGACGAGCCCGCTGGCGACTCCAAGGCCGCACTCGGCAGCGCGCGCGGACGCCACCCGGGGAACTCTGCTCACGGCCGGAAACCGCTATAATTCACACACCGTGAAATCTTCATCCCGGAGAGACTTCCTTACCACGACGGCAGCGGCCTTGCCGTTCAGTCTAGCGGCTGCGGCGCGCGGAGCCGATCCCTCCCCCTTCCGCTTGGCGGTGACCACCGACGAGATCGACGACGACCTGACCGTCGCTCTCGACTTCTTGCGGCGGTTCGGCTTGAAGCACTGCGAAATCCGGCAGCTGTGGGGCCGCTACAACACCTCCTGGCCCCTCCCGAAGATCCGCTACGCGAGAAACTTGCTCGACGACGCCGGCATCCAGCTGGCCATCCTGGACACCTCGTTCTTCAAGGTCAAGCTGCCCAGGATGGACACCGTTGACGGCTCGCAGAGCCTTCGGGAGCAGTGGGATCTGCTCAAGTGGGCGTTCGAACGCGCGGACGTTCTTGGCACCGACCTGATCCGGGTCTTCGGGTTCATGCACGCGAAAGGCGGGCAGCCCGACGAGGCGGCGTACCCGCGAATCTACGATCTCATCGAGGAAGCTACCGAGCGCGCCGCCAAGGCCGGATTCCGGCTGGCCCTGGAGAATGTGGCGGACAGCTATGTCGCGACCGCCGCGCACTCGGCAAAGCTGCTCAATGCGGTCAGGTCGCCTGCCCTGGGCTTGACCTGGGACCCGAACAATTCCGCCCGCGCGGGGGATCCGGAACCGTTCCCGGCAGGCTACAACTCGCTGGACTCCAAGCGGATTCTTCATGTCCACGTCCGCGACTACCGTCGGCAGGCGGACGGCCCCGTCGAGTGGTGCGGCGTCGGAGATGGCGAGTTTGACCATGTGGGCCAGTTGCGAGCCCTGCAGCGAGATGGCTACGGCGGCTCGGTCTCGCTGGAGACGCATTTCACCATCAACGGCAGCAAGGCCAAGGCGAGCGAGCATTCGCTCAAGGGCCTGTTGAAGGCGGTCGCGCAGGTCTAGGAGGTCGCGCGGGCTTCCCCGTCGCGGCCCCGGCCTTTCATTGCAATGCAACTCGGGAGCTTGGACTGGCTCATCCTGGGGGGCTTCTTCGTCCTCTCAATCGCGATTGGCCTGCGTGTCTCCCGCACGGCCGGCAGCGACTTCTCCTCCTTCTTCCTGGCAGGCCGCAACCAGCCGTGGTGGCTGCTCGGGGTCTCCATGGTGGCCACGACGTTCTCGACGGACACGCCCAACCTCATTGCGGACATCGTGCGCCGCGACGGCGTCCTGGGTAACTGGACCTGGTGGGCGTTCCTGCTGTCCGGCATGCTCACGGTATTCCTCTACGCGAAGCTGTGGCGGCGGTCCGGGACCTGCACCGATGTCGAGTTCTACGAGTTGCGCTACTCGGGGCGGACGGCAGCGTTCCTGCGGGCGTTCCGCGGAGTCTATCTGGGGCTGGTGTTCAACGTCCTGATCATGGCGGCGGTGACTCTTGCCGCAATCAAGATCGGTTCGGTGATGTTCGGGTGGAGCCCGCTACAGACCGTTGTCATCGCCGCCGGGGTCACGCTGGCGTACAGCACCCTCGGAGGTCTCCAGGGCGTCCTGCTCACGGACTTGGTGCAGTTCGCTATGGCGATGACGGGGTCAGTGGCAGCCACGATCTACATCCTCGGCCTGCCGGAAGTGGGCGGGCTGAAGAGCCTTCTTGCCCATCCGGCGGTACAGGGCCGACTGGAGATCTGGCCGTCCCTCGAGACGATGTCCTGGAGCGACCTTGCACCGGTTTTCCTCATGCCGTTGCTGGTGCAGTGGTGGGCGGCGTACTATCCGGGTTCGGAGCCGGGAGGAGGAGGTTACCTGGTCCAGCGGATGCTGTCGGCGAAGAACGAGAACCACGCACTGGCAGCGACCCTGATCTTCAACTTGCTGCATTACGCGGTGCGACCGTGGCCGTGGATCCTCGTCGCGCTGGCCTCGATGATCGTATTCCCCGGTCTGGAAGACATTCAGCAACGGTTCCCGCATGTTGCCGAGCAGGTCGTGCGCAACGACCTCGCCTACCCGGCCATGCTGACGTTCCTCCCGCCGGGCCTGCTTGGGCTGGTCGTCACCTCGCTTGCCGCCGCCTACATGTCGACAATGTCGACATCCGTGAACTGGGGCTCGTCGATCCTGGTGAACGACGTGTATCGGCGGTTCCTGAGGCCGAACGCATCCGAGCCGCAGCTGGTGTGGGTTGGGCGCCTTTCCACTGTCTTGCTGATGGCTGCCGCCTGCACCGTCTCGCTACTGATCGACAGTGCTCTCGGGGTCTTCCAGTTGCTCCTGCAAATCGGCGCGGGGACGGGCCTGCTGTTCCTGCTGCGGTGGTTCTGGTGGCGCATCAACGCCGCTACCGAACTGGCTGCGATGGTCGCTTCCTTCACGGTCGCCCTGCTCATCCCGCATTTCGGAAACGGACTGGACAGCTGGCAGCAGCTGCTTGCGGGCGTGGGGCTGACGACGTTGTGCTGGCTACCGTTCGCATTCTTCGGATTTGAGACTGAGGAACGGACCCTGGTGAACTTCTACCGGACGATCCGCCCCGGAGGGCCGGGCTGGAGCCGCATTGCCCGCATAGCGGGTCCTGACACTGGATCGACTCCCCCCGAACCGCTGACGCGGTCGATCCTCGCGGCGGCGCTGGGCTCGGCCGCAATCTATGCCAGCCTGTTCGGCACCGGCTACATCCTCTACGGAAGGCCGGGGATAGCGATAGCACTCGCATGCATTGCGGCCCTGGCAGCGGGCGGATGCGCGCACGTTTGGCTCCGGGCCACGAAACCGCTCGGCCGCGGCGGGCACGGCTAGGTCCGCGGACGCGGGATCTCGCGCCTTCTACAATGGGCGCATCGCAATGCCCAAGAACATCCGGCACATACTTGTCGTCACCGCCACAATCGGCATGATCACCCCCTGCCTGCAGGGGCAGGATTCCCGGCTGCCGCCAAGCGCCGGGCAAGAGATCGACTTCATGCGCGATGTCGATCCGATTTTCCAGCAGCACTGCTACATGTGCCACGGCGACGAGGCCTCCATGAACGGCTTCAGCCTGTGGCGCGGGAAGTCCGCGATCCGGGGCGGCTACTCAGGCAAGCCGGCCATCGTTCCACGTGACAGTGCGAACAGCCGCCTGATCCATTTGGTCGCCGGCCTGGAGGAGAACCTGATGATGCCACCCACCGGAGGCCAGCTGACGGACGAGCAAGTCGGCATCCTCCGGGCTTGGATCGACCAAGGGCCCAAGTTTGCGAGCGACCGGTTCGACGCCAGCACGCGCCGGGACGAGCAGCCGTGGCTGCACATGGACTACGGACCGGTGATTTCGGCGAGCACCACTGTGCGCGAACCCGAGGATCCGCGGGCCGACAAGGGCCCGGACGACAACGTCTCCTACAAGTCACACGCCATCATGCTGGCAGGCGAACGTCGCGCGGGAATCATCTTTGACACCGAACTGCTGCGCGTGGCCGCGGCCTGGAACGGGCCTCAGTACGTGCTGACAGGGACGGTCTATGACTGGAAGCACGGCCCGCATCCCTACCTCAGCGGCAAACCTGTGTTCGAGACACCCGTCGCACCCGGCTGGGCGCGGGATGGCAGCTTCACGGACCCGCGCTCGGAGGGATTCGGCCCGTTACCCAAGGACTGGGCAAAGTACAAGGGGCGTTACATGTTCGGCGACAAGGTCGTGCTGAGCTACAGCGTCGGAGAAACCGACGTGCTCGAAATGGCAGGCCTTGAGAGCGACTGGGGCGTTGAAGCGGTCACCCGGACGTTCGAGATCGGCCCGACTCGCGAAGCGCTGGTGCTCGAAGTAGCGGCCGCGGCGGGTTCGACGCCGAGGCAGCTCTCGCTCAAGAAGCTAACGCCAGGGCAGGGGCCGGCGATCGAGCACTTGGTGCATCTCGGCGGCGACGAGGGAACGGCGATCGGTGTCTCCGGGCTCACCAAGAAAGCACGATGGGACCTGTCGGCTCCGGGCGAAGTGCGGCTGCAAATCCCCGCATCATCAAATACCCGCCATTTCGCGATTCATCACGCAAGCTTGCCAGCCCGTCAGCTGGGGGCGTTTGCCGGCGCCCTGCGCGAGGCGCCGAGGCCCGAGCGGCTCGAGCCCTACACGCGGGGCGGGCCGCGTGTCTACCGAGGGACCGTCGTCACGCAGGGACGCCTGGGCGAAGGTGGGCCCTGGGCGGTTGACGAGATCACCTTGCCGTTCGAGAATCCGTGGGAGTCCTGGTTCCGCCCCACTGATTTCGCCTTCTTCGACGATGACCGCGCCGCAGTCGCGACCTGGTCCGGGGACGTCTGGATTGTCGACGGCGTCGATGAGGACCTGGACAATCTCGTCTGGAGCCGCTTCGCGGTGGGGTTCCACATGCCTCAGGGCCTGGAAGTCGTCGACGGCACCGTGTACGTGCTTGACCGGGATCAAATCACCCGCCTGCACGACCTGAACGGGGACGGCCAGGCGGACTACTACGAGAACTTCAACAACGACTTCCACGTCACCCACCATTTCCACGAGTTCACCTTCGACCTGGATCGCGACCCGGAGGGCAATTTCTATTTCGCGAAGGCCGCGCGGCACGCGCTGCCAGCCAAGGTGAAGCACCACGGCGTCATCTTCAAGCTCGATCCTGAAGGCGAGAACCTGGAGGTGGTCTGCCGCGGTTTCCGCGTGCCGAACGGAGTCGCCGTCGGACCGAATGGCGAGATCACGACCTCGGACCAGGAAGGGCACTGGATTCCATCGACACGGGTTAACCTCTGCTCTCCGGGGAGTTTTCACGGCTACATGTGGAGCGGCGGCGTCGACCCGGACCGAAAGGACTACGACGACCCGATCACCTGGCTGCCGATTTCCGTCGACAACTCGGGAGCCGGCCAAGCCTGGGTCGGGACGGACCGGTGGGGCCCGTTCCAGGGGCACCTCGTACACTCGTCGTTTGGGCGCGGCAAGATTTTCCTCATGCTCATGGAACGGGCCGGAGGGACCGTCCAGGGCGGGGCCGTGGAACTGCCGGTCGACTTCGACACGGGCTTGATGCGCCCCGACTTCCGGAAGTCCGACGGAAACCTGTACCTGGCGGGCCTGTACGGGTGGGGAACGAAGCGCAAAGCCGTGGGGGGGCTTTATAGGGTGCGCTATTCGGGCGGAGAAGTGCTCGTCCCGAGCGCGCTGCACGTCAGCCGCCAGGGCATCGACGTCTCGTTCCTGCACGAGCTTGACCCGGCCTCTGCCGAAGACCCCGCCAACTACCTGGTGCGGCGCTGGAACTACAAGTGGCTTAGCCGCTACGGCTCCGACCGGTGGAAGCTGGACGGGGAGCCGGGGATCGAAACGATGGCCGTCCGCAGCGTCCGCTTACTCCCCGACCGGAAGACTATCCGGATCGAAGTCGATGACCTGCGGCGCGTCATGCAGATGATGACGTCGATGCGAATTCAGACCGCCGGGGGAGACCTCATCGAGACCGAGATCAGCCACTCCATCCATGCGATACCGGAGCAACCCGGAGAACCGTTCACCACGCGGGTTGAATAGCGGGCCGCCCCCGCCGTTGAGCCCAGTTGTTAGACTGTTTGCCATGAAACTCCTACCCCTAGCGTGTCTGCTCGGCCTCAGTGTCGTGGTCGGATTTGCACAGAACCGCGAGTTCGAGCCGGACAAGGAGATCGTGTACAAGTCCTTCGACAAGGACCCGCTGGAACTCAACCTCTTCCTGCCCAAGGGATGGAAGGCCAGCGACAAGCGCCCGGCGGTCGTGTTCTTCTTCGGCGGCGGATGGCGTGGTGGAACGCCGAGCCAGTTCTACCCGCATAGCCGGTACCTAGCGTCTCGCGGAATGGTCGCCGTCAGCGCGCAATACCGGACTAGCGGGAGCCACGGCACCTCTCCAGTCGAATGCGTTGCCGACGGGAAGTCAGCGCTGCGCTGGATGCGGCAGCACGCGGACGAACTGGGCATTGATCCGGACAGGATTGCTTCCGGGGGAGGGTCCGCCGGGGGGCATGTCGCGGCTACCACGGGTGTGATCAAGGGCCTAGACCAGAAGGGCGAGGACACCTCGGTCAGTTCCAAGCCCAACGCGATGGTCCTGTTCAACCCTGTCTCGGATACTTCACGGATCGAGCGGCTGGGCGATCGAGCTTTGGACATCTCACCGATTCAAAGCGTCGCGAAAGGCGATCCTCCAACGCTCGTCCTTCACGGCAAAGCCGACACGACCGTGCCATACGCCACGGCAGAAGCATTCTGCAAGGCCATGATGGACGCGGGCAACCGCTGCGAACTCGTCGGGTACGAAGGCCGACCGCACGGTTTCTTCAACTACGCCCGGAGCCGGAAGGACTACACGAACACGGTTTGGCACATGGACCGCTTCCTGGAATCCCTGGGATTCCTCGAGGGCGAGCCCATGGTTGGCAGACCCGGCGACCCAACCTGGTAGCGTGCCAGCATCCGGCATAGGCCTGTGATGCGCAGCTTTCCGCTCCTGATGCTGGCGGCGGCCACCGCATGGTCGCAGCCGTGGCCACCACAACGCGAAATCCCGGCTGGCCCCGCAGACGCACTCTACTACAACGGGAAGATCGTCACCATGTGGCCGGAACGGCCCGTGGTCGAATCGATGACCATTGCCGACGGCCGGGTCCTGGACGTTGGAATCACCCAGGTGGTCGGCCGGAAGGCCGGACCGCGCACGCGCCAGATCAACCTCGGGGGCCGCACGGTCGTGCCCGGGCTCATCGACAGCCACGTTCATCCAATCAGCGCGGCCCTGGCCGAGTCCGAACGCGAGATCCCGGTCCTGCGCAGCTTTGGGGACATCCAGGCATTCGTCGAGCTGGCAATCGAGGAGCAATCCGCAGTGCTGGTCTTCGTGCCGAAAGTCTACTCCACTCGGCTGCGGGAACGGCGTTACCCGAATCGCTGGGAGATCGACGAGTACTCGGGGGACCGCCCTGTTGTGCTCGACAACGGCTACGCCGCAGTGTTGAACTCGGCAGCCCTGCGGCAGGCAGGGATCTCGAACAGTTCGCTCGACCCATCCAACGGCAAGCTGGTCCGGAACGACGACGGCGAGGTGACCGGTCTGATCATCGGGGCCAGACAGCTGGTCAGCCCGCTGCTCAGCGCCCGGCGCCACAGCCATGTCCAGCGTGTCGAGGCGCTACGGAGAATGCAGCGGGCGTACAACAGCGTGGGGATCACGAGCGTGATCGACCGCAGCCAAGGCGTGGAGGGCCTGCGGGCCTACCGTGAAATCCGGGAAGACGGAACAATGCGGGTGCGGACCTACGTCACGCGCACCGTCAACGCAGAACGGCCGCTGGACGAGGTGCTTGAGGCGATCGAGGCCCTCGGCCCGGCTACTGGGGCTGGTGACGAAATGCTGCGCGTCGGCTCCCTCAAGGTATTCCTTGACGGCGGCATCCTGCTGGGCACGGCCTTCATGCGGACGCCCTACGGGGAAAACACGGAAGTCTATGGATTCGACGATCCCGACTACCGGGGGGAGTTGCGGGTGCAGCCCGACAAGCTCCGTTCGATTGTCCGAACTGCGGCGCGCCTGGGCTGGCAAATGACCGCGCACACGACGGGCGGAGGCTCGACTGACATCCTACTCGAGGCCTACGAGGCGGTGAATCAAGAGACTTCGATCACTGACAGGCGTTTCGCGCTGACCCACGCCAACTTCCTTAGCGTCGAGGCCATCCGGCGCGCCGCCAACCTGGGCGTGGTCGTCGACATGCAACCGGCCTGGTACCACTTCGACGGACCGGCACTATCGCAAGCCCTGGGCGATCAGCGCATGGCAAGGCTGCAGCCGTACCGGGCTATCCTTGACGCCGGCGTGATCGTTGCAGGCGGCTCGGACCACATGATCAAACTCGATCCGCGGGAATCGCTGAACCCCTACGACCCGTTCTTCGGCATGTGGATGGTGGCAACCCGGATCGCCGCGGACGGCCACGTGTACAACCCGGAACAGCGGATATCGAGAGAAGAGGCCCTGCGCATGTGGACCTGGAACGCAGCCTACCTGTCGTTCGAGGAGGGCGTGAAGGGGTCCCTGGAGCCGGGCAAGTACGCCGACTTCGTCGTTCTCGACCGCGACATCCTGACGTGCCCCGACGACAAATTGCGCGAGACACGGGTTCTGGAGACGCTGCTCGCCGGCAAGACAGTGTATCGGTCGGAATAGCCCGAACCACTCAAGAGGGGTACGGCATAAGGCCGCTCCATTCGGTATAACTTATGTATTATCAGAGAGTTACGATACGCAGAGGCGAAGGCCTTATGGCCGCAGAGTGTACCACGACGCGTCGGGCTCGGCGCACGAGGGAAGCACCGCTATCTGCTTCCAGGCGGCGGCGAGACCGACTGTGTTCTGCTGTTCTCGATACTGAAGAAGCACGGCTACGACGGCTTCGTGAACGTCGGGGTCAGCGGGCATTTCCACAAGCAACCGGGCTACGATCCGATCGGGACGGCTCGGATTTGCTACGAGCGGATGTCGTCGACCTTCGAGAAGACGGGGCAGCCCAGGCCGTGAGCGCTGAGGCGGTCTCGCGCCTCTATCTGTGCTATCGGCCGGAAGTGACGCGCGCTGTGGCGTAGACGATGATCCTCGGGTTGGAGGAAGCGCTGGAATACAGGTACAGCGTGTCGTCTTCCAGATAGAACTCGCCGCCCCGGTATCGGTCTTTGAGAGGTGGCCCGGGCGGTGGATCGATCAGCACGAAACGCTTTCCCTTGGCGCCAACCGGGTTCAGATCGGCGTCCACTTCGACGTACTTGATGTTGCCGCCTCTCCAAGTGGTGTGATCTTGGTAGACGACATAGTTTCGGTTCTTCCAGCGCAGAAGAGACGGGCCGTACAGATCGTTTTTCTCTCCCTCGATGGGCTCCACCAACGGGGTCTTCAACTGGACCCAGTTCTCAGCATCTTTGGAGTGCGCCAGCCAGACGCATCGGATCTCTCTCCCTTTGATGAACCCCGAATAGAGCATCACGTATTGACTGCCGTAGCGCTCGAGCGGATACTCGTAGACTCGGGTGTACGTGGCGTTGCGTGTGCCGATGTTCGCCGCGGTGATGCTCACGCCCCGATGCTCGAAGCGAATCCCGTCTCGACTGGTCCACAGCTCGGTTCGAGAGTTTTTCGTGTGTCCCCACAGGTAGAATTGACCCTTCTCTTCGATCCAGCGGATATCCGGAGCACTCGGGCCCTTGATGACCGGGTTGGCCTTGTACTCCGTCCAAGGGCCGTCGAGACTGTCGGCGTACGCCATGCTGATCGCCACGTGCTTGTGGGGAGCGTAGTACAGGTAGAATTTGCCCAACGGATCCTCAATACGTCCCTCGGTCCTGATGATGGAAGGATGGATCAACTGCTGGGTCGGGGCGTAGGCTAGATCCGTCGGGTGTAGGGCGACGCCCTGGAAGGTGAACTCGGGTAAGGGGCTCCCTGCTTGCATCGAACATGCAGGCAGCAGAAGGATGGCACAACGGCACGCCATTGGGGTTAGCCGATTCGTTCTCATTGCATCGTCCGCGATCGCTTCGATTCTACCCAGTGAGGAATAGATAACTTCTCCTACGGCTTCAGCCGTGGGAATTCAGAGCGTCGGAGACGGCGGCGGCCCGCTGTCACATCCCCGCGCTGAAGCGCGGGGCTAAGGTACTGCGCCCTGCAGGCTGAAGAGCATGTCGATGCCGATTGCGGCCGTTCTTACACATCTTCAGGTCCCCGAACTCCCCCCTTGTCGTGCCGGGCCAACATGTATGCATTCAACAACTTCCGGAATGAATTCAAACTGTGGCTCACCACACCAGCCTGTGATCACGTCGAACGCCGGGCATTTGCCCGGACCTGCGGCCCCACGCTACTTCGCGACGCGGTCCAGCCACTCCACTTGGATCAAGCATCCCAGAATCCATGACTCGCGAGGGAGTCGGAATAGACCGGATTTGCCGCCAGCCAGCCGAATCAGTCGCCGCTGGCAGCGGCCACTGGCATCGACTCGGTCGCCTGGATCTGCAGGAGCACGTTGCGCGCGTCTTCCTCGGTGAAATCGGCCACCCGCGAGGAAACGTTCATCGAGCAGAAGCTCGGCCCGCACATCGAGCAGAACCGGGCGGACTTGTAGCCTTCCTCCGGCAGCGTCTCGTCATGCATGCTGCGCGCTGTCTCGGGATCCAGCGCCAACTCGAACTGGCGGTTCCAATCGAACTCGTAGCGCGCCTTCGAAAGGGCGTCGTCCCAGGCGCGCGCGCCCGGACGGTGGCGCGCGACATCGGCCGCATGTGCCGCGATCTTGTAGGCGATCATGCCTTGCTTGACATCGTCCTTGTTGGGCAGCCCGAGATGCTCTTTCGGGGTCACATAGCAAAGCATGGACGCGCCGTGCCAGCCGATCATCGCGGCGCCAATCGCCGAAGTGATGTGGTCGTACCCGGGCGCGATATCCGTCACCAAGGGTCCCAGCGTGTAGAAGGGAGCCTCGTGGCAGAGTTCCTGCTCCTTGTCCACCTGCAGCTTGATCTCGTCCATCGGAATGTGCCCGGGGCCCTCGATCATGACCTGGACGTCATACTCCCAAGCCTTCGCGGTGAGCTCACCCAGGGTCTCTAGTTCAGCGAACTGGGCGTCGTCTGAGGCGTCCGCGACCGATCCCGGCCGTAGCCCGTCTCCCAGCGAGAAGCTGACGTCGTACTTCTGGAAGATCTTGCAGATCTCGTCGAAATTGTCGTAGAGCAGGTTCTGGCGGTGATGGCGGACCATCCATTCGGCCAGCAGCGATCCTCCTCGGCTCACGATTCCGGTGATTCGCTTCACCGCCATCGGCACGTACTGGATCAGGACGCCCGCATGAATCGTCATGTAGTCCACGCCTTGCTCGGACTGCTCCTCGATGACGTCGCGCATGATGGGCCACGTCAGGTCCTCGATGCGCCCGTTGACGCGGTTCAAGGCTTCGTAGATCGGCACGGTGCCAATCGGAACGGGCGAGTTGCGGATGATCTTCTCGCGGATCCGGGGGATATCCCCGCCCGTGGACAGGTCCATCACGGTGTCAGCCCCGTACTTCACGGAGTAGCGGAGCTTCTCCAGTTCGGCATCGATGTCCGAGGTCGTCGCCGAGTTGCCGATATTCGAGTTGACCTTGCAGCGCGACGCGACACCGATGCACATCGGCTCGAGGTTCGCGTGGCGCACGTTGGCGGGAATGATCATCCTGCCGCGGGCAACTTCTTCACGAATGGTCTCGGCAGGCAGGCTCTCGCGCTTGCCGACATACTCCATCTCCTCGGTAACGATCCCGCGACGCGCGTAGTGCATCTGCGTCCGCACCGGGTCCCCGAGGCGTTTGGCAACCCATTCCGATCTCATCGCTTCTCCGTCTTTCTGCCCGTGCTGCCGAGCAACCGCCATTATTATGTCATTGTGGTTCGACCGGGGCCAAACCGCCGGCACCGTGCCGGCTGCCCGATTTCCCGTAGCACCTGACGGTCCCGGAAGAGAGCGGTTGAACGGAGCGCGGGCAATCCGCGATGATATTGGGCTGCCTGTTCCCCTTGCAAGTTCGTATTCTTCATCATGACCGCTGCTTCGACGGAGCGTGTTCCGCAGCGCTCTTCTCCAGTTTTGTTCGTAGCGCCCTGGCCCCGAACGCCACGATTTCGTTCACCGGCCTCTACCACCGCGCGAACCAGTTGTTCAACGAGAGTCTCTTCGACGGCGACATCAACGTGATCGTCGACTTCAAGTACTCTCCGTCCGAGCGAGTGACTTGGTGGTTCGACCACCACCAGAGCGCGTTTCTCTCCGTGCAAGACGAAGAGCACTTCCGGCAGGACTCGTCGGGCCGGAAGTTCTACGACCCGCGCTACAAGTCCTGCACGAAATTCATCGCCGACATCCTGCGCAGCGAATTCGGATTCGACTCCGAGCACCTTGAGCGAGTGATCCATTGGGCGGAGATTCTGGACGGGGCCAAGTACGAGAGCGCCCATGCAGCGATCTCGATGGCGGAACCGGCGATGAAACTGAATCTGATCCTCGAGGCCGCCGAAACCAACCTGACCGGGGAAATCATCCCACTGCTGGATTCAGAGCCCTTCGAGGCAATCATCGCCCGCCCCGAGTACAAGGCGGTCTTCCAGCGGCTGTACGACAAGCATATGAGCACAATCGACGTGATTCGGGATCGGGCGGTCTATCGCGACGGGGTGGTGTTTTTCGACCTGGTGGACACCCAGCTGAAAGGCTACAACAAGTTCGTACCGTACTATCTCTTTCCCGAAAGCATGTACACCGTGTCGGTCCTGGACGGAGGCTTCCGCGCGAAGGTCTCGGTGGGATCGAACCCGTGGACGGAGGAAGTGCCCTCGCACAACCTTGCCGAACTCTGCGAGCACTACGGAGGAGGAGGCCATCCCAGGGTCGGCGCGATCAGCTTCGGGCCGCGCGAATTCGAAAGAGCCCGCTCGACCGCTGCGGAGATCGTCGGGATCCTCTCGCAGACCTGACAAGCGCGGCTCGCTAGCCCGACCCAACGACCGCAATCCCGGCCCCGTCGGCTTCCCCCAGCAACTCGTCCTTCTCGAGCAGCAACGTCTTGCCCGCTTCTACCGCGACGGCTGTCGCATTCACCCGGCGCATCTTGCGGATCGTGCGCGGCCCGATGACCGGCACGTCGAATCGCATGTCCTGCCCGGGCTTGGCGAGCTTGATCAGCGTCAGCCTTCTGCCGTTCGCCAGTTCGCCGGCACGCGCCAGCACGGCGTCGGTGCCCTCCATCGCCTCCACGGCCACGCAGGCTTGCTCGCAGATCACCACGCTCTGGCCGATGTCGTGGCCCGCCAGGGCCGCCGCGACCTCCCGGCCGTACTCGATGTCCTTGCATTCGTCCTGTGACGGCTTCCGCCGCCCGTTGGCACCTTCCCGCGCCAGGCTGCCGGCCAGGAAGAAGGTGGAGTCGAGGATGGCAATCCCCTCGTCCTCAAAGACCTGAGTCACGGCTCCGAGCAGCGAATCGGTGTTTTTCCGACGCAGATTCTTGAGCACCTTGACCAGCCGCCAGTCCGGGCGGATCGCGGAATAGATCTGCTTGTGCTGGATCCGTCCGGCCATCACGGCTTCGGTGACGCCGGCGGAGCGGAACACCTCAATGGCCTTGGAAAGTTGCCCGAGGGAGAGCCAGTGGCAAGAATCGGACAATTCCTCGATCTCCGGCGCCGCCTCTTCCTTGACCGCCACGACGGTCATCTCGTGCCCGGCTTCGCGCGCCGCCCGAAGGGAGAGCAGCGGGAAGGAGCCTCCGCCGGCAATCAGCCCGTATCTCACTTCACGAACCCGCGCTCGGAGCTGACGATGAATTCCTGTAACCGAGCCACCTCGGGAACCTCGCCATCGTCCCGCAGGATCTTGTCCAGCGCCTGGTCCGTGTTGAGGCCCGACCTCACAAGGGTCCGGACCGCGTTATGCAAGGCCTGGATCGCCTGCTTCGCGAAACCGCGGCGCTCGAGGCCAACCTTGTTCACTCCGAAGGTCCTTGCGCCCCTCTCGGTGACGACCACGGAGAACGGGAGCACATCCTGGGTGATCACGCTAAAGCCCCCGATATAGCAATGCTCGCCGATCCGGCAGAACTGGTGGACCCCGCAGTGGGCGCCAACCACCGCGTAGTCCTCCACCGAGACGTGCCCCCCGAGGGTCGCCGAGTGGGAAAGGATGCAATGGGAGCCAAGGAGGCAGTCGTGCGCCACGTGGGCATAGGCCTGGAGCAGGTTGTCGTTGCCAATCGCGGTCAGGCTGCCACCGCCCTCCGTACCCCGGTGGATGGTACAGAACTCCCGCACCTGGTTGCGATCCCCAATCCGGGTCTGGGCTCGCTCGCCGTGATACTTGAGATCCTGGGGCGCGACTCCAACCGTCGAATAGGGGAAGAACACGTTGTCCTCGCCGATGGTTGTGGGGCCTTCGGCGAAGACATGGGCGAGGAAACGGGTGCCCGCTCCGATTTCGACCTCCGGCCCGATCACGCAATAGGGCCCGATTTGTGCCTCCTCGTGGATGCGCGCGCCTGGATCGACAATCGCGGCGGGGTGAATCGCCATTACGCATCCGTAGCGGGCCGGTCGCTGATACTGCACATGAGCACAGCCTCCGCAGCTAACCGATCTCCGACAAGAGCGCGACCTCGCATCTTGATCACAGCGCCCCGCCGGCGAATGATGTCGAGCTCGAGCCGCAGCTGATCGCCGGGCGTGACGGGCATCCTGAACCGGCAATCGTCGATCGAGGCGAACAGAACCACCTTGTTCGCGCGATCCGGAATCGAGCGCAGCGCCAGGACGCCGCCGCACTGGGCCATGGCCTCCACGACCAGAACCCCAGGCATGATGGGATAGTCCGGAAAATGGCCCTGAAAAAAGGGCTCGTTGGACGTGACGTTCTTTATTCCGACGACACGCTCGTCCGAGATCTCGAGGACCCGGTCCACGAGTAGCATCGGGTAACGATGGGGGAGGATTTCCCGAATCTGGTCGATTGTGAGCATCGGCACAGCGGCTTGTCAGCTGGGAGGTCGCTGAGCAAGTTAGGCATTATTGCAGATCGGCCCGTTTCGCTTCGATCTTGTCCACTGGGTCGATGTCACGCGGGGATTCTGGTTCTGATGTTGCCCCTCTTCAATTCGAGTTGCCGGCGCGACCCCGGTGATGGGCTCTTGGAGAAATGCCTCCTGGCCGCCAAATGCACGGGTCCGTCCAGAGGATTCTGTCCCTCGGCCAAGAATCCGTGACCTGCGCTCCACCGGTGCTGCGCATGCCTGATCGTTGGAGAGTCAACGAAACCGGGAAAGCACCACGGTGCCGCCCCTTCGGCCATTGGGGGCATCGGGCCCGATCGAAGAGAATGGTTGTGCTGGTTAGCAACGCTTCAGGAAGACTTCAGCAAGACTGCCAGCAAAACTGCCCTCGCCTGATTCAACGCCACTTGCTATACTCTCAGCAGGGGAAGCGAACAATGGGCGAAAGTCAGTACGACCTGACAATCCCCGAATCCGTCTCGAACGAGGACTTGCAGAAAATCGCGTGGGACTTTGCGCGGGAGGGTGGAGATCTCGTCAGACTTCCGAGGATTCTGGGCCTTTCGGAACAGCGCTGGGAAGAGTACATTGGGTGGCTGAGGGCAAGAGGGCAGCCCAAGTTTGCTGACAGACGATACCCGATACTGATCCCCAAGACCAGTCCGACCAACTACATTTCCTTCAATCGCGCCCTCAACCTTCGACTACCGGGAGAACTGACCGGGGATTGGCACTTCGAAGCCAGTTTCTTCGGTTACCCCGAAGGAACTTACTCTCATCTAGCCGGACCGAATGGCCTCGTAGACACAACACCGACTTTGGGGTCCCGTGGGGTGCGCGACATGGGCCGTCGAATCGCGGGCTACGGCATCAAGGCGTACGACGGACCGGTGTGGGTTGCAAACCACTACCGCGCGATCGCTGACAAGGCGATGCACCTGCTTCAAGGGCGGTGCTCGGCGGAGGTCCTGCCAGCCTGCCAGATCAACGACTGGATGTGGTCGCAGGAGGACATTGACGTTTTGGTGGAAGAATACCTGACGCCACTACGCGCACAGATCCAGGGACCGCGGAGAGAGGCATTCGACCAATGGCTGCCGACAGTCGTTTACGGCGCGACGTACGACTAACTCCGAGCCAAGCGCTTCATGAGCGCTTGATGAAGGCCGTCTTGGATCGCGTTCGCGATCTGGATCTGGTCCTGAAAGGAGGTAGCGCGCTCGTGTTCACTCGCAGCCTGAACCACCATTCGACCCAGGCAAATTCAAAGTTCGGTACGGGGATCGGGTTAGGCGCGTAGGCAAGGCATTCTGAGTCGCGCAGAAAGGCGACATTTGCCCGATCAGGGGATGGCTGGGGCCAGAAAGCAGAAACACGGTCTCCACACGCTCGCATTGAGGCGCAGCGGTGGTGGGCTCCACAACGGGGGTGGGGCTGAGAGTCGGACGAATCGGGCTGGGGGGAGTTAGCTGA
>MKWU01001885.1_pt1 | contig 34115 bp, 27 predicted proteins | sample 809101 | NCBI WGS metagenome assembly MKWU01 (sample SAMN05860141, study PRJNA318959) | sponge metagenome | host: Aplysina aerophoba | place: Slovenia: Piran, Adriatic Sea, Gulf of Piran | collected 2013-05-07
TCCGCGGCGAGGAGCGCCTGCTCAACAAGGACCCGTTCTACCAGGCGCAGCGCGGCATGTACGACATCGTCGGCCTGGTGAAAGACCAGTTCGGACGCGCCGGCGACAACCTGCCCTTTACCTACGGCTTCGCCGTGGCGTTCCCCGACTGCCGGTTCGACGGCCGGGTGCCGCCGAGCATCCAGCGCGAGCTGATCCTGGACGCCGCGAGGCTCCGGCAGGTGGAGGATTCGGTCCGGCGGATCTTTCGCAGCTTCAATCGGCCCGCCCACCGCGCGCTGACCGACCGGAACGTTGAGTCCGTGCGCGCGGCGCTGTTTCCGAAGTACCGGCTGATCCCGGTCATGTGGCGCAAGATTGAGGACCAGGAGGAACGCCTGCAGCGCATGACCGACGACCAGCAGCGGATCCTCGACATCCTCGCCAACCAGACCACCGCGGCGATCCAGGGCGTGGCGGGCTCCGGCAAGACCATCCTCGCACTGGCCAAGGCGCAGGCCATCGCCCGGGCCGGCGCGCGCACGCTGTTCCTCTGCTACAACCGCCCGCTCAAGGACTGGCTGCGCAACGCGGTCCCCGATTCCTTCGGCGACAGCCTCGTCATCGAGAACTACCATGGCCTTACCGACGTGCTTTGCAAGGAAGCGGGCGTGCCGCTGTGGGAGATGGGTGACACCAATTCCCGGGAATTCTGGAACGACCTGGCGCCGGAGGCGCTGATGCAGGCCTGCGAGCTGCTGGGGCCTGCGCAGAAGTTCGACGCCGTCGTGGTCGACGAGGGCCAGGACTTCCGCGAACTGTGGTGGGCGAGCCTCGAGTCGGTTTTTCGGGATCCGCAGGACAAGGGCTGCTACTACGTCTTCTATGACCCGAATCAGAACCTGTACGTCGAGCGGCTCTGCCTGCCACCGGAACTCGGGGCGCCCTACGAGCTGCCGGAGAACTGCAGGAACACCGTCCGTATCGCCGAACACTGCGCCGCGCTGGTCGGACAGGAGACCCGATCGCGGGACGGCGCGCCCGAGGGCGACGAACCGGAGGTCGTGCGCGTGCGTACGCTTGGCGATGCGTTCAGGGAGGCGGGCCGGCGAGTCAGAAACCTGTGCATGCCCAACCTGGGAGGACTCAGGTTCTCACAGGTCGCCGTGCTCGCGCCCGGATTCAGCAGCGACGACTGGCCGGACCAGTTCGGAACGATTCCCGCGACGAAGAGCTTTGAGGAATGGGGCGAGGACAAGGGTGTGCTGATCGCTTCCTGGCACCGGTTCAAGGGGTTGGAGGCGGATGCCATCGTGACCATCGAGACGCCGGTCAGGGACGATGCCAGGGAGCGGGTCAATCGGTACGTGGCGCGGTCGCGGGCGAAGCATTTGTTGGTGGTGATTGAGGTGCAAGAGCCGTCAGCCGCATCGGCGTCCTCAGCGGACATACGGCGGCCACAGAATCGCGGAGCCAGTCGGGAGGTTTGAACATCCTTCATATTGCACACTTAAAGTGATTAAATAGAGAGTATGTCAAACTTGCGAGCGGTTTGAAAACAATCTATTTTAGGCACCATGAAGCATCAAAAACGGGCAATGCTAAACCGATTGCAGCGCCTGCTGCCCGAGGGCATGCTGGCGGATGCGGCTTGGCTCACGGCAGAGGGCTATCCGAGTTCGTTGCGTAGCCGCTATGTGGCCAGCGGGTGGTTGCAATCGGTGACGCGAGGTGTGTTCCGGCGCCCGCTGCACAGGCCTGGGCTCGACGAGTCGGTCTCGCCACTACGTTGGCAACAGGTTGTCATCTCGCTCCAGTCGATCATGAAACGTCCGGTTGCGGTCGGAGGGCGAACAGCGCTCGAGCTTGATGGATTTACCCACTACGCATCGAGTGCGGGACCCAGGGAGGTTCATCTCTACGGAGACGAAGCGGCACCGGGATGGCTTGGGAAACTCCCGGTCGAGACGGTCTTCGTGCACCACAATGCCAGGAAGCTGTTTCGTGGCGAAGCGATCCCGGATGCTGTCGTTGGTCTCGAATCAGTCATTGCCGACAGGAATTCGTCGAATCTGGCGAGCATCCACGGCAGCCTCACGTGGACGTTTTTTGGCGATGGGGAATGGCCGATGGTTGTCTCGACACCAGAGCGAGCGATCCTCGAGTTGCTGGACGAGCTTCCCGACAAGGAAAGTTTCCATCAGGCCGACATGCTGATGGAGAGTCTCGTCAGCCTCAGTCCCAGGCGGATGACCCGTCTTCTGCAGGAATGCCGCAGCATCAAGGTCAAGCGCCTGTTCCTGTGGTTCGCGGAACGGCATCGTCACGCATGGTTCAAGCGGCTGGACCGCAGCGGGCTAGACCTTGGAAGGGGCAAGCGCATGCTGGTCCAGGGCGGAAAGCTGGATTCAAAATATCTGATCACCGTTCCGAGAGACCTCGATGCCGGTGGATGAGCGATTCCGGCGGCAGGTCGCGTTGCTGGTGCGCGTCCTACCGTTCGTTGCGGAGGAGAAATGCTTCGCGCTGAAGGGCGGCACGGCGATCAACCTGTTCATCAGAGATCTGCCGCGGCTCTCGGTCGATATCGATCTGTCCTATCTGCCGGTGGCTGATCGCGAGGAATCTCTTCGGGACATCGAGACGGCCTTATGCCGAATCCAGGAGCGCGTCGAAGGGTCGATCCGGTTGGCTCGCGTCCAACGAGGGAGGTTGGCAGAGGAAGGCACCATCAACAAGCTTTTCATTCGTGAACGGGTAACGCAGATCAAGATCGAAGTCACCCCGGTGCTGCGGGGGTGCGTGCAGGAGCCAGAGGAGAGGTCGGTTGCCGACGCTGTCGAAGAGCAATTCGGTTTTGCCGAGATTCAGGTCGTGTCTTTCGCGGACCTGTACGCCGGAAAAATTGTCGCGGCGCTGCACCGCCAACATCCGCGAGACCTGTTCGATGTCCGAGATCTGTTGTCGAACGAAGGCATCGACGCGCCGCTGCGCGCCGCCTTCGTAGTGTATCTGATCAGCCATCACCGACCGATTTGGACATTGCTTGCGCCAGCGCGTCGAGACTTGGCGGACGAATACGCGCGCGGCCTTATCGGGATGACGGAGAACCCTGTCACGCTCGAAGAGCTTGAGCAAACACGCGAGGACATGATCGCTAGTATCGTGGGCGGAATGCCGGACACACATCAGCGCTTCTTGCTGTCGTTCCAAAGGGGCGCGCCGGAGTGGCCGCGACTGGAAGTAGAGCACGCGCAGACGCTACCTGCCGTGCGTTGGCAGATGATGAGGTTGGGCAGGCTTGACCAGGAGGAGCGTGAAGAACTGGCTGACCGGCTTGAAGAGGTGCTTGGGTACAGATCAAGCCCCGGTGGTACTACTGAGATCGGAGGAGGGATGCCATGATCGAATACAAGACGGGCGACATCCTCACGGAAGACGCGGAAGCCCTGGTAAACACGGTCAACTGCGTCGGTGTCATGGGACTGGGCATCGCACTTCAGTTCAAGCGTGCGTTTCCCGAAAACTTCAAGGCCTACGCTGCCCATTGCAAACGCAACGAGATTCAACCGGGGAAGATGTTCATTTTTGAAACCGGTGAGATGATCTCTCCGCGTTTCATTGTCAACTTTCCGACCAAGCGCCACTGGCGAGGCAAGAGCCGGATTGAAGACATCGCGTCGGGGCTGGGATCGCTGGCCGACGAGATTCAATCACGCGGAATTCAATCCATAGCGATTCCGCCACTGGGTAGCGGACTTGGAGGATTGAACTGGTCCGACGTGCGGTTTCGCATTCAAGAGGCGCTGAACGGATTGGAGGATGTCAGGGTCGTTGTTTTCGAGCCAGGCGGCGGCTCCGCTGACGGGCGGGCCAACCGATCCAGGGACGTTCCGAATATGACCCCGGGCCGGGCGGCGCTAGTCGGATTGCTGGACCGGTACCGGGCCGGTCTCCTGGACCCGTTCGTCACCCTGCTCGAGGCGCACAAGCTGATGTACTTCATGCAAGTGGCCGGAGAGCCATTGGGTTTGAATTTCAAGAAGGGCCGCTACGGACCGTACGCCGAGAACTTGCGGCACGTGCTGAATGCCATTGAGGGACATCTGGTGTCCGGATATTACGACGGAGGCGACAAACCCGGTAAGGAATTGGCGCTGATCCCCGGTGCGGTCAAGGATGCTCGCGAATTTCTAAGCAGCCGAGAGGCAACGAAGGCTCGCTTCGATCGCGTCGCCGATCTCGTTGAAGGATTCGAGACACCGTACGGTCTGGAGTTACTCTCGACCGCGCACTGGGTTTGCAGCGTTGACGGCGCCCAGGGTATCGACGAAGTCGTTCAACAGACCTATGCGTGGAACACGCGGAAGCGACAATTCTCCGAGCGTCACATTCGACTCGCCTACGGCATTTTGTCAGAGAGGGGCTGGATCGATGGCGCCTTCATCAAGGGTCGAACGCGCAGCGGTATCCATAGACCGACCTGACCTGCTTGCTGAACCAGGCCTGGTGATTGCGGTGCCTGGTCATCCGCAGCGAATAGGACCGCTCCCGGTCCGCGATGGATGTGTTGGGCCGCGGCCATTCATCGGGAACGGCGTCCTCGCGCGCCGGGTTTGCCGCCGCGAGCAGGACGCGCCCTTCATCCGCCCTGAAGTCCTCGACCCACACCGGCCAGATCGCCTCGTACAAAGCGGACCGCACGCCACGAAAGTAGATCAGCGGCGCCCGCCTTTGGTAGGCGAGCGAGAGCGCGTCGTTTGTGTGACTCGCAGATTTCCGGGCCAAGTCGTAGGGAAGCAGCCCCGTCTTGACATCAAGGTCGGCGTGTTGGTCGCGGTACCAGGTGGGCCGGCCGGCGCGTGGCATCACCGTCCTGATCCTGAGGGCCGCCGTCATTTGCCTTGGCTTGAATATCCCCAGCGCCCTGCTGGCGAAATGGATCCGCTCGCCCTGGTGCAGGAACCCTTTTGATATCTCGGCCCACGGTATCGGCACGCCGGTGGAAATTGCCAGCCGTTCCAACGCTGCAAACGCCTGTGCGCGTATGGCCCAGTCGGAATCGCCGTTTTGGTGTATCGGATTTGTCATTTGGTTGCTTGGAGGTGTTTGCGGGGTATCTCGTCGTGCCGAATTAGGGATCACAGGCGGCAGCGCGATACGATTATAGTGACTCTTACGCCAGCCTATCATTGTGCGCTTGACCGGTCGCTCGTTGTGCCGGGTCTGGACATGAGGTGGCCATCAATACTGCGTCGAGTCGGTGATGAACCGAAAAGGTCAGCCAGTTGGGGCTGGTCAGACGGATTGACTGCACGCTGGCGAACGTAATGCAATTGCTGTCCGAGGACAGCAATCTGAGGCCGGAGTCGGTGGCGGGGACTTTCCTGCGGTGGGCGATACGTACATAGTCAGAAGCGGATATCTGTAGAACGAGCCTGATCGTGGACTCATCGGGGATGGTCTGCGGAAATGACCAATTCGTCCCAGCTTTCCGGCGGGCCCTGTTCCAGCAGCTTCAGGAGCGTATCGCGTGCCAGGGCGAAACCGATCTCAAACGTCTCCGCCATGTGTTGCGGGGTCAGCAGTTTTTTCGATTTTCTTGATGGCCTTCGCGAGTGAACGAGGGCCGATCGGAGGTTGTAGACATCCCGGACCTGGCGAAAGATCCGTTTTCGTTGCGCGGTGGTGTCGGCGAGGAAAGAGGCCGCCCTGGCCCTCAACTTGAAGCTGATTTCCCCGGGGTCCACTTCGTACATCTGTTCGAGCGCAATCGCCACGTCGAGAATCCTGTCCTGGTATGCGAAGGGACCCGTGCGGGCCCGGGATTCGGCCATCCTAGCGACAAGGGCGGCATAGTCCTTGAATCGTTTCTCGTTGCGTTGTTCGAAGGGCTTTGCGGCACTGGCAAACGCCTCGTCATCGAGCGGCACGGGTTCTGGCAAGTTGTTGAGAGAGGGCCGCGCGTGCGTCCAGTTGATCGCGGGGTTGTAGCGGTGATGGCCGAGAAGCCGCGCAGCGGGTTGCTGTATGCAAAAGCCCATCTGGCCTAGGGAAAGGACAGGCGCCGCGTGAGTAATGGAAAGGAGTCTGAGCATGACATCCGCATCGTCGAAGAAGCGCCTGGGCGAAGGCGGCAGGTAGTTTTCCATTCGACCCTCGCTCTGCACGAGGGGTTTCCAGCGACCGGGCTGGCGAATGGCCGCGATGAGACCCGGGGCACGATACAGGGCGATGTCGGGGGCCAGTCGATGCAAGTCGTCGTCGTCAAGGTAGGGCTCGATTTCCTTGAAGGGAACGAGCGTCATGTCGCGGGCAATCCTAACGATTTCGGTGACCTGCAAACCGATGAAAGGCACGAAGTGGTAGGCGCGATTGTGATGATTTGGAAGGGCCGGCGGGGCGTCGGACGCTTGGCTGATCAGAAGCAGCGCAGCCAGCTCCGTACAGGCGACGCTGAAGCCGTCATCGGGCAATTCGCGTGCGCGGTCCATGAGACCCGCGGCCATGTACACCAAGTGCCTTAGTCCGCCCGAGCCCAGAAGCTGGACCCAGCACTCGAGATTATCTTTGCGGTTAGACACGGCCTGCCCGAGGACGGGGTGTTGCCTGAGGACGTCCAGGACGCGTTCCAGCGCCGGGCTAAGGGGTTCGTATCCGAGCGAGGCGGGTGTGTAGTTGAACCAGGCGGCATGGTAGAGCCGACCAAGGGCCTCCGCGTAACGGCCAGAGCGGTGGATGTCCTTGCCAAACGTGCCGGAGTGTTGGATCTCCTCACCGACCTTGCGGATGATGTGGATGCCGGTGCCGAAGTTGCCGGCGCGATCGTGAAGCGGGGATTCAAAGTAGGCGTCCACACAGTACGCTTGGGCTTGGGACAGTTCTTGAAGGGTTTCGGCCAGTCGGCTTACCCATTTACTGTCGTCGAAGTCGGCAAGTGATTTCATGGAATTGAATAATTCAGCGGAGCAGGTCGGAAAAAAGTGTGGCAAGTGGGCGATTATGGCAGGGCTCCATCGCTTCCAAAACCGGGCACAACCCAAGGGTAGGGCAGAGGACGCTACGGAACTGCGCGATCACGTCACGGCTGGTTAGGCAGCGTCGGGTTTCCTGGACCGGCGTGTGCGATGGCGAACCTGGATGATCGCGGCCCTTGCCAGGATGCAGTTGGGATCAGTCTGGCGGCGACGGTGCGAACGAGTATGATTGGCGCGGAATTTCAGGCCGTACGGCGAAAGGAGGAGGAAGGTATCCGTGGGTATCATCGAATCGAAACTGAGCAAGGGACAGGTACGCAAGCTGAACGCGCAGCGTAAATCCGTGGGAGATGCGCTGGGCGAGGAAGTATTCGGCAGTTCAAAGGGTGGTGTAACCACCTGTCTGCTAGGGCTCGGAAGCCGTTTCGAGACTGCCGTCGCTAGCGTTTGCCGCGCCAGCAATTCGGAGCGGAAAGCCATCGGTTCCGCGCTGCGGACGATGCCAAGCCGCGATACCGAACGAGGGCTGGCGCAATGAAAGCCACCGAAGCCAAGTTTCTGGACTTCCTCAAGAAGTCACCACAATTTGTCATCCCGATCTACCAGCGCACGTACTCATGGACCGAACGTGAATGTCGCCAGCTTTGGGATGACATCGTCCGCACCGGCAGAAACGATGCCATCTCAGCCCATTTTGTCGGTTCCATCGTCTACATCGAAAAGGGCCTGTATCAGGTAACCAGTCAATCACCTCTACTCGTGATCGATGGCCAGCAGAGACTGACCACGGTCACATTGATTCTCGAAGCCTTAGCGCGACAACTGGGGGACAGCGAACCCGTTGACGGTTTCTCGGCCAAGAAACTACGCAATTATTTCCTGTTGAACCCGTTGGAGGAGGGCGAACGCGGATTCAAGCTGCTGCTCACACAGACCGACAAGGCGAGCCTGCTGGCCCTGGTTCAACAGAAGGCGCAACCCACCAACCAATCCCTGCGCGTCACTGAGAACTTCGCCTTCTTTGAGGAGCAGGTGAAGAACCTTGGTTCCGACCTTCGCGCACTTTGCCACGGCCTTGCAAAGCTGGTCGTGGTAGACATCGCGCTCAGTCGAGATCAGGACAATCCTCAGCTGATCTTCGAGAGCATGAACTCGACCGGACGCGCGCTGAGCCAGGCCGACCTGATCCGCAATTTCATCCTGATGGGGCTGGAGCCCGCTCACCAGACTCGGCTGTACGAGGATCATTGGCGGCCAATGGAAGTGGGTTTCGGACAGGAGGGGTACGGCTTACATTTCGACAGCTTTATGCGGCACTACCTCACGCTCAAGACGGGAGAGATCACTAACGTTCGAGCGGTATACGAAGCATTCAAGTCTCATGCCCGAACACCGGACATAGCCGCTGCCGGCGTAGATGCGCTGGTCGAGGATATTCACGCGTTCGCGGGCTATTACTGCGCGATGGCATTGGGCAAAGAAACAGACAAGAAGCTAGCTGAGGCCTTTCGTGATCTGAGAGAGCTGAAAGTAGACGTCGCCTATCCTTTCTTGCTAGAGCTCTACGACGATTCTGCCAACGGGAGACTCGAGAGTATTGATTTCGAGGCTGCCGTCCGGTTGGTCGAGGCGTATGTATTCCGCCGTGCGGTGTGTGCGATTCCTACCAACTCGCTGAATAAGACTTTTGCCACTTTCGGGCGTGCGCTTCGGAAAGACCGGTACCTTGAGAGCGTCCAGGCTCACCTGTTGACGCTGCCTTCCTATCGCCGGTTCCCGGGCGACGAGGAGTTCAAGCGCGAGTTTGTCGTGCGTGATCTCTACAATTTTCGTCGTCGAAGCTATTGGCTGCGGCGACTCGAAAACCATGGCCGCAAGGAGCGTGTTCCAGTCGACGAATACACCATCGAGCATATTCTTCCGCAGAACGAGAATCTGTCTGCGAAGTGGCGGGACGAACTCGGGCCAGAGTGGCATCGTGTACAGGAGAGCTGGTTGCACACGCTCGGCAATCTTACGCTCACTGGCTACAACGCCGAATACAGTGATCGGCCCTTTCCGGAAAAGCGTGACATGAAACGGGGCTTCCGGGAGAGTCCACTAAGGCTCAACGAGGGTCTGAGCAGCCTCGGTAAGTGGGATGAAGCTGCTATCAAGAATCGCGCTGAACGCCTTGCGGGGATGGCCACGGGCGTATGGGCGGCGCCTTTTTTGCGTGCTGAAGTGCTCGAGTTGTACCGACCGCGTGGCGAGAAAGAACTGGGCTACACGATCGATGACCATCCGCAGCTCGCGGTCGGTTCGTCCATGCGCGACCTGTTCGAGATCCTTCGAAAGGACATTCTGGCGCTCGACCCGTGCGTCTCGGAGGAGTTCCTTAAGCTCTATGCCGCCTACAAGGCGGAAACCAACTTCGTAGACATAGTGCCCCAGAAAAGCCGCCTCCGACTGTCGCTCAATATGCAGTTTCACGAGCTTCATGATCCGAAGGGTCTGGCCAAGGACGTCACAAACCTTGGTCGGTGGGGAAACGGTGATGTCGAGGTGGGCTTTAGCAAGCCGGAGAAGTTGCCATATGTGATGGGTCTGGTCCGGCAGGCGTTCGAAAAGCAAATGGGAAACGCAGAGGCGGAAGCGTGAAAGAAATCAGAAGATGAAACAGGAGAAGATCACCCTCGCTCAGCTCGAGTCCTTCCTCCTTAAGGCCGCCGACATCCTACGCGGCAAGATGGACGCGTCGGAGTTCAAGGAGTTCATCTTCGGAATGCTGTTCCTGAAGAGACTCTCCGACGAGTTCGACCGCAAACGCGAGCAACTCCGAGAGAAAACCTTCGCGCACCTCAAAGGCCAGGCGGACCTCGTCGCCGACCTGCTCGAGGACAAGACATCCTACGGAGAGACCTTCTTTGTCCCCGTCAGAGCCCGCTGGCACGAGCCCTGGCACGACGAGAAAGGCGATCTCGTGCCGGCCATGAAGGACCTCAAGCACGACATCGGAAACATGCTCAACAAGGCCATTGCTGCCATCGAAGACGAGAACGATGCGCTGGCCGGGGTGCTGAAGAACAACATCGACTTCAACGCAGTGAAGGGCAAGACCAAGATCCCGGACCAGAAGTGGAAAGACCTGCTCGACCACTTCAGCCAGCCCGGGTTCGTCCTCGTCAACGACAACTTCGAGTTCCCCGACCTGCTCGGCGCCGCTTACGAGTATCTCATCAAGTTCTTCGCCGACAGCGCCGGCAAGAAAGGCGGTGAGTTCTATACCCCCGGCGAGGTCGTCCGTCTGCTCGTCCAACTCACGCAGCCGGAGGCCGGTAATATGATTTACGACCCCTCGGTCGGTTCCGGTGGATTCCTCATTCAGGCCCACCAGTACGTGGAAGAGCAGGGCCAAAATGCCGACGATCTTGCTCTCTACGGTCAAGACTCCAATGGCACTGTTTGGTCGATCTGCATCATGAACATGATCCTCCACAACATCACCCGTTTCACCATCGAGAACGGGGACACGCTGGAGGACCCGCTCATCCTCGAAAATGGGCAGATTCGGAAGTTCGACCGTGTGCTCGCCAACCCGCCATTCTCGCAGAACTACAGCCGCGCGAACATGAAGTTCCCCAGTCGATTTCGCGAGTGGTGCCCGGAGACCGGCAAGAAGGCGGACCTGATGTTCGTGCAACACATGCTTGCCAGTCTCAAGCTCAACGGCCGCATGGCGACGATCATGCCGCACGGGGTCCTGTTCCGTGGTGGTAAGGAAAAGCTCATTCGCGAGCTGTTTATCAACGACGACTGTATCGAGGGCATTGTCAGCCTGCCGCCCGGGCTCTTCTACGGCACGGGCATCCCCGCCTGCGTGCTGGTCTGCAACAAGAACAAGCCCGATGAATTCAAGGATAGGGTCCTCTTCATCAACGCTGATCGCGAATACGCGGAGGGCAAGAACCAGAACAGGCTTCGCCCGGAGGACATCGAGAAGATCGATTTCGTCTTCACTCACAAGCGCGAGTTGCCCAAGTACTCGCGCCTCGTGCCTAAGTCCGAGATCGTGGACATTCACGACTACAACCTCAACATCCGCCGCTACGTGGACAACACGCCCGACCCCGAACCGGAGGATGTGCAGGCGCACCTCATCGGCGGAATTCCCGAGGTGGAGGTTGCCGCGCGCGCGGACGACTTCGCCAAGTTCGGCGTCGACACGTATTCTCTCTTCAAACCCGAGCGTCCCGCCTACCTCGCCTTTCGCGAGTCCATCGACGCCAAGTCCGCCATCAAGTCCACGCTCGAAGTGGACCCGGCCGTGCTGGACACCCTCACCCGGCACCACGACGTGCTGGAGTCTTGGTGGACTGTCGCAAGGGACGACTTCGCCCAACTCCAGCATGCGAGCAATGGCGGCAAAAAGATGCAGGAGGTCCGCCATGAGCTGCTCACCACCCTCAAGGCAAAGCTCATGCCGCTGGGCGTGCTCGACGAGTTCAAGAGTGCCGGCGTCTTCGTCAACTGGTGGCAGCAGATCCGCTTTGACCTCAAGACCATAGTCTCCACCGGCTGGCACCACTCCCTGATCCCAGATGACTACCTCATCGCCGAATTCTTCCAAACCGAATCCGACGCCATTGAGGCGCTCGAGGCGACCATCGCCGAAGCGCAGGGCGAGCTGGCCGAGGCCGTCGAGACCGCCCAGGAGGTCAGCGGCTACGAGCCCGATGAGGGGAAGAAAGTTAGCGCCGCCGTCATCAAGAAGGCTCTCAACGCGCTGATTGATGACCTGAAAGACAGCGCCGGCGTTTCCGCCAGGAAGGAACTCAAGAACCTCACGGACCAAGACAAAGCCATCAAGGCCATCGAGAAGCGGGTCAGGAACGCCAGGGCAACGCTGAAGAAAAAGGCTGCGGAGCTGGAATTCAAGCTCGAACTCAAGCGCCTCGGGTCCGGCGAGTTCAAGGCCGGGACCCAGGCGCTGATCGCGCAGGCCAATGACCGTCTTGCGGGGTTGGATCCGAAAAAGAAGGCCGACAAGAAGACCATCACCGCGCTCCACAAGGACAAGGAATCGCTGAATGTCCGACTGGCCCGGACTGACGCGGTGCTCAAGGCGATCGGCGGGCAGATCAGCGAGGCTGATGCACGCTGCCTGATCCTGAAGAAGATCTACGATATCGTCTGCGCCGAACTCGACCGCTACCTGAATGCGGAGAAGCGGGTGCTGGTGCGAGCCGTTGAGAGCCTGTGGGAGAAATACGCGGTATCGCTCACCAGGTTGGAAGACGCGAGATCAGACTCCATGGTTTCGCTGAGCACTTTCTTGAGGAGCCTTGGATATGCCCAGTGATACTCCGTTCTCCGAACTCGCTCAGGTGAATCCACCACGCCCTGCGCTCGACCTGCGCGACCTAGATCCCGTGTCATTTATTCCCATGGGCAACGTCTCAGAATCTGGGCGTTGGACGGAACAGCAATCGCGTCCGCTTGGTGAGGTTCGTAGTGGCTACACGTACTGCGCTGAAGGCGATGTACTCTTTGCGAAAATCACTCCCTGTACCGAGAACGGGAAAGGATGTCATGCTATTGGATTGACGAACGGAGTCGGCTTCGCCTCCACGGAATTCCATGTTCTACGTGCAAAGGAAGGCGTCGATCCCGGGTATATCTATCAGTGGTCAGTGAATCTGTCGTTGCGCCTCAAAGCGGCCGCACATATGACGGGATCAGCAGGCCAGCAGCGTGTGCCTGTCGCTTTCTTTAGTACGTTTGCCGTACCCAAGCTGCCGCTGCCCGAGCAAGCCAAGATCGCCGAGGTGCTTTCGACGGTGGATCGGGCGATCGAGCAGACCGAGGCGCTCATCGCCAAGCAGCAGCGCATCAAGACCGGCCTGATGCAGGACCTGCTCACGGGCGGCATCGACGAGCACGGCGACCTCCGCTCCGAACAGACCCACGAGTTCAAGGACTCCCCGATTGGGCGGATTCCGGTGGAGTGGGACGTAAAGGCACTCCACGAAATTGTCGACGAGAGCATCACGTATGGCATAGTCCAAGCTGGCCCCCACGTTGACGGCGGCGTGCCTTACATTCGTACTGGCGACATGCGCGGGGACGAGATCAACGTCGAAAAACTGCTACGGACAGCCCCGCAAGTCGCACAGTCATACAAGCGTTCCGCAGTTTGGGTTGGCGACATTGTCTTTGCATTACGGGCGACGGTCGGGAAAGCCTTGCCCGTAACTGTTGAACTAGACGGGGCAAACCTCACCCAAGGCACTGCGAAGATTTCACCGAAGAAATCCATCGACTCAGACTTCCTCCTCTGGGCAATGCGAACATCACAAGTTCAGAATGCAATCCGACTTGAGCAAAAGGGTACCACCTTCATGGAAATCACTCTTGGAGATCTGCGAACCATTCGGCTTGGCCTGCCGAAGAAGAAGCACGAGCAGTCGCTGATCGCCGAAAAGTTGAATCGACACGATAGACTGCGGCGAGTTCATGCAAAGCAGAGAGACAAACTTGTATCGCTCAAGCGTGGTCTCATGCGGGACCTGCTTACAGGCAACCGCCGCGTGACGGCACTGCTTGAACAACGCGAAGGGGTCGCGACATGAACAGCTGCACCGGATACGGAGATCCAGCAGATGTGGCTCCGTGAACTGCAGATTCGCAACTTCCGAAAGATCGACGCACTCACTGTGAATTTTCCGCGCGGTTTGACGGTGTTGGTTGGGGAGAATAACTCCGGTAAGACGACGGTCATTGATGCACTGCGTCTCATGTTGTTTTCGAGCCGGGAGTTCGATTCCCTCCGGCTTACGGAGGATGACTTCCGAACCGGAACCGACCTCGCACCGATCGAGATTTCCTGCCGATTCACCGGACTTGAGGATGAGGACGAAGTCCACTTTCAAGAGTGCCTCGTCGATATCGATGATGGCAAGTTCGAGATGCAGGTCAATGCCCGCGTTGAATTCAACGAGACGACGAATCGGTGCAACGTGAAAATGTGGGGTGGCGAGACGGAAGGCGGCTCACTTCCGTCGAACCATTACGATCGACTTGCGACGATCTACTTGCAGCCGCTGCGTGATCCCGAACGCGGCCTGCGGCCTGGACAGCATTCCCAAGTGTCCCGACTGATCGACTGCCTGACAAAGGAAGATCAGCGCGAAGACTTTGAAACCATCGCCAAGGAGGCGAATGAGAAGATTCGAGTTCTGAAGCCAGTCAAAGACGCGAAGAGTGACATTAATGCGCAAATGGCAGCCATTGCAGGTAGTGAACTGACCCAGAAGACGGAGCTGATCTTCACAGATCCGACTTTCCGTCGCATTATCGCAGGGCTGCAGCCTGAGATTGACGGACTACCGTTCCCCCTCAATGGGCTCGGCTACAACAATTTGATTTTCACATCCGCGACTTTGGGCACGCTCCGGCGGAGCCCACAGTTCTCATTCCGTTCAATCCTGGTCGAGGAACCCGAAGCGCACCTGCACCCACAGTTACAGATGCTCCTCCTCAGGCATTTGGCTGTTGTCGCCAGCGATCACGAAGGCAACGAAGTGCAAGTCATCGCGAGCAGCCACTCTCCCATCCTTGCGAGTCAGGCCCCGATCGACTCGGTCGTATCCGTTCATGAAGTTGATGGCAAGGTCAGCGCAGTCTCGGTAAGTTCCATCACGATTGGCGAAAAGATCAAGAAGAAACTCGAACGGTATCTCGATGCTACCCGCGGGGAGTTGTTTTTCGCCCGTCGCATCTTGATGGTGGAGGGGATGGCGGAGGCGTTGCTGCTCCCTGTGCTGGCCAAGATGTCAGGTGGCAACCTGAAGAAATCGTCCGTGACCATTCTGAACGCGGATGGGATCAACTTCAACGCGTTTACTCCATTGTTTGGAACGGAAGGGCTTCGTGTGCCAGTCGTCATTCTCACAGACGGTGACGCGAAGGAAATCGGTGGAGAGATGTCGGCGACTGCATCAGGCTTGAGAGAGCAGACGGCCGGTATCCCGAATTTGAATGTCGAGATGTCGGAGACAACCTTCGAACACGAGCTTGCTCGATCGGAGATGCTGCTTCCGCACATGGTGTCTGCGCTCAAAGAGCTACACCCCATCATTGGAACAACGCTCGAAACCGAGCTCGCGACGGTTGCGACTGTGAAGGAGAAGGCCAAGATGTTCTTGGACGTGTTCATTGGGAAGTCGGTCTCGAAAGGTCGGTTTGCGCAGGAACTCGCCGAGATCTTGGCGGACTGTAATCTCGGGGCCAACGCCGTACCCGACTACATCCGCAACGCGCTCAGGCATCTCGGAGTTCTGAGTGAGCCGGCAATCGATGGCCACAGCTGATCAACTCCGGGGGAGGATTCTCGCGCAGAAGCCGACAGACGAGCAGAGTGCGGCCATCTTTGCTGAGGAGTTGGAATTCCTTTTGCGCGCAGCTCCAGGAAGCGGGAAAACCTGGACGTCATGTCGACGCTTCGTTTGGAGAGCGGCCAACTGGCCTCATTCTGTCGGTGGACTGGCCCTTCTGTCGTTCACAAACGCCGCCATCCGCGAGTTCAAGACCGCCACGATCGACGTAGGGCAAAGAGACCTCCTCTCCGACCCAAACTACGTCGGTACGTTTGACGCATTCGTTGAACGATATATTCTCGCGCCCTTTGGCCATCTGCTCACCGGCGCAGACAAGCGACCAAGGCTATTTACAGGCCCACGACCGGGTGACCGGAAAAATACGCGGCTTAAGTTGTGGAGGGATGGTCAGGGCAGCCAGAAGATTCCCGTTTGGGCATGGCAAGTCACACCCTATCCGGATGACACCAAGCTTCGCTTCAAGGCGTCACCCACCTCCGGGAATCTGCCCCTCGCGGCTGCCAATAATGCTGTTCACGAACTGCTATCGCTGGGTTTCTATACACATGCCCAGCGAGTGTTCTGGGCCTGTAACCTTCTGTTCAAGAGGCCTCACATCGCAGAGCTTCTCGCTAGGCGCTTCCCCGAAATCATCGTTGATGAAGCACAGGACTCAAATGCATGGTTGCTCTTCCTTTTGAACTATCTGCGGGAAAAGGGTGCACGGGTCACGCTAATCGGTGACCCGGACCAGTGCATCTACGAGTTTAGTATGGCGGATGCAACTTCGTTGCCCAATTTGAAGACGAAGTGGTCAATTCCAGAGAGGCCGCTGAGTCAGTCGTTTCGTTGCAACAGCCAAATTGCCACGGCCGTTCGTAATGTGGGTGGGAACGCATGTTTCACTGGAGCTGGAGATGGAGTGAACGAGTGGCACCGAGCGTACGTGGTTGAGGAGTCATCGAAGACATATTCCAATTGCCTAGCGGCATTTCAACGTCTCGCAGACCGAGCCGGAGTGAGCATCGACTCGGCCGCCGTCGTCTGCCGAGCGCATGGGCAACTGGAGTCACTGCGTGGCAAGGTGAACTACACCAATCTCAAGGGCAAGGCAAGGGACTTGGCTACGGCCGCGTTCCTTCGTGATTCCCGACACGATTACCGTGGTGCGTCTCAGACCGTCGAGCGTATCGTGCGCGAACTAACAGGCGACGACCCGTTGTGGGACCGAGTCGATACCGATCCGAATTCACGCGAGCGCATGGCTGTCGCATTGGCAATCTGGCAGTTCGTCAAGAGTCCGGAGCGACTGACACCAGTATCTCAGCTTGGTGAAAAATGGATTCCTTCGATGCGAACGCAGTTGGCGAACTTGATCGAAGAGCTCGGATTGAAATGTGATGCGAAGCTCGGACACCACATCAGAGCAACCGGACTCTCCGCCGTTCAGAAGGCTCTACCGCTATTCGAATCGGTACATGAGTTCCCAGAAATCCGGCAGGATACGATTCACCAGGTGAAAGGCGAGAGTATCGACGCGGTGCTGGTCATCGGCAGTACGAAATTCTGGAACTCTGTGATGGCGGCCGTACAGCGCGGCAACAACACGGAAGATCGACGGCTGGCGTACGTGGCAATGACGCGAGCTCGTCACCTCCTCGTAGTCGGGTTGCCAAAGGGACATTACAACAAGCACTCAAAAACATGGGTGGAATGGGGCTTCAGGGTGGCGACGTGATGGATGCCAGAACCGAACTGGACTGACAACAAATTTGATTCAGGATTAGAGCATGACGGCCACGTTGCCGAAGCACATCAAGCTGGACGAACGCAATCACGTCGAGAAGCCGCTGCTCGACCAGCTTGCGGGCTTGGGTTGGGAGGTCATCGACCTGACGCACATGAAGCAGACCCCGGCCGACACCCACCGGGAGAGCTTCACCGACGTCGTGATTACGCCGGTGCTGTGTGAGCGGCTCCAGGTCATCAACCCCTGGCTCAACGACAATCAGGTCGAGGAGGTTGTCAAGCAGCTAACCGCAAGCTTCCCGAGCACCGGATTGCTGGAGAACAACAAGCACCTGTTCCAACTGCTGCTGGAGAACACCAGCGTCCGCGAGAACCGCCAAGGTGGCGAGAAGAGCCCGACCGTCCGCTTCGTGGACTTTGCGGTCCCCGACAACAACCGCTTCATCGCGGTCTGCCAGTTCAAGGTCCGCGTCCTCGGCACCGAGCACCACATCATCCCCGACGTCGTGCTGTTCCTCAATGGCCTTCCAGTGGTAGTGATCGAGTGCAAATCGCCCAAGGTCAAGGACGCGATTCCCGAGGCGATCGATCAGCTTCTCCGCTACAGCGAGCAGCGCGGGGCCACGGGGGAAGGGAATGCGCCGCTCTTCTACTACAGCCAGTTTGTCGTGGCGAGCTGCCGGCAGGAAGCCAAGTTCGGCACCATCACCACGCACACCGAGAAGCACTTCTACCGCTGGGCCGACCCATATCCACGAACTGTGGACGAGCTGGACCACGGCTCAAGCAGCCCCAATGACCAGCAACGCCTTGTCGCCGGCATGCTCGACCGGGACAACCTGCTCGACCTGATTCGGACCTTCACGCTGTTCTCGACGAATGACAAGGGCCAGACGATCAAGATCGTCGGCCGCTATCAGCAGTTCCGGGCGGTGAAGCTGGCGGTGAAGCGGCTGCTCGAAGGCCGCAATTCCCGCGAGCGCAGCGGAATCATCTGGCACACCCAGGGTTCCGGCAAGTCGCTCACCATGATGTTCATGGTTCGGGAGATGTACCGTCACGCACAGCTCTCGAACTGGAAGGTCGTCTTCATCACTGACCGCACTCAATTGGAGCAGCAACTCTCCGAGACCAGTCAGAGCATCGGCTTCACGGTGAAACTGGCCGACGGCATCAAGGGGCTCAAGAAACTGCTTAGGTCAGACACCTCCGACTTGGTGATGGCGATGATCCACAAGTTCCGCGAGGCGGACCTGACCGAGACGTTCCCGGAGCTGAACGTCAGCCCCAACATCCTCGTCATGACCGACGAGGCCCACCGATCGCAGTACAGGCTGCTTGGGGCCAACCTGGACAAGGGCCTCCCCAACGCCGCCAAGATCGGTTATACGGGAACGCCAATCGACAAGACCGAGCAAGTGTTCGGCGACTACATCGACAAGTACACGATGCGCCAGTCCATCGAGGACGGCGTAACGCTGGAGATCGTTTACGAGGGCCGCACGCACAACGCCGAGGTCCCCGATCAGACCGGTATGGACGCTGCATTCGAGGACGTGTTCAGCGACTACAACATCCAGCAGCGTCTGGATGTCCTCGGGTACGGATCGCGTGGCGCCTATCTTGAGGCGGAGCCCACAATTGAGGCTAAGGCCAGGGACATGGTGGACCACTACCTCGCACATGTGTTCCCCAACAGCTACAAGGCGCAGGTGGTGGCGACATCACGCGAGGCGGTCGTGCGCTACAAGAAACACTTGGACGCCGCGCTCGCGGCGGCGGTCGTAAAGCTGGAGCAGGCCAACACGGGCAAGCTGGACCTGGACCGGCTCAAGGCGATGAAGACGGACGTCGTGATCTCCGGACGCCACAATGACCTGCCCCACCTAAAGGAGTATTCCGACTCATCACGGCACGAGGCGAGCATCAAGAGCTTCAAGCTGTCGTTCGGCGGTGAAGAGGGCGGTGTCAACGGAGACATGGGCATCCTGATCGTCAACAACATGCTGCTAACCGGCTTCGATGCGCCGGTCGAACAGGTGATGTATCTCGACAAGGTCGTAGTTGCCCACAATCTTCTGCAGGCCATCGCCCGTGTTAACCGCGTGGGCGGCGAATCCAAGGACAAGGGCTTTGTGGTGGACTATGTCGGCATCGGCCACCACCTCAAGAAAGCGATCGACACTTACGACGAGCGCGAACAGAAGGAGGTCATCGACGCCCTGAGCTTCCCTGAGGAGGAGTTGCAGGAACTTCAGGATGCTCACGCCGCCGTGATGGAATTGCTCAATGAGCACGGGCTCACCGACATGACGGATCACGACGCCTTCTACGACGTGTTCTACGACGAAGATCTCCGCTTTGACTTCATGTTGGCATTCAAGCGGCTGACCAAGGCTCTCAATCTCCTGTTCCCGGCCCGCCAGACCCTTGATTTCATGGACGACTACAAGGCGCTCGCCGAGATCAATGTGCTCGCCGGGAAGCACTTCCGCGACCAGCGGCTAAGCATGAAGGGGATCCCGGCAAAGCTTCGTGCAATCACGGATGCTCACCTCGAGTCCCAGGGTATCGATGTCAAAGTCCCGCCAATATCGATCCTTGACGAGAATTTCGAGAAGGGTGTCGGCGAGCACCGCCGGACCAAGACCAAGGCGGCCAAGATCGAGCACGCAATCCGCCACCACCTCGACGTAGACCTGGACGATGATCCGGACCTGCGCGCTTCCTTCGCCGAAGCCTTGGCGGCCATCTTTGAGCAGTTCCGCGACAACTGGAACAAGATCTACGAAGAACTGGAGAAGCTGCGGGCGCGAATCATCAAGGCCAGCAACGAGCCAACGTACGGATTGCATCGAAAAAAGCAAATGCCATTCTTTCGAATGTTTAGGCGCGAGCTGTTCGGTGCGGATAAGCCGACTGTCGATCCGACTCAGGTGGCTGAGGAGCATGCTGTCTATGGAATCGACGATGAAGACCGAATCAGCTATCTCGTAGATTTGACAAAGCAGATTACTCTCGTTATTGAGAGAGAGCTGAAATTGGCAGGATTCTGGGAGAGCATTCCGGCCCGCAACAAGCTGAAAGCAGATATCCAAAAAATCCTGCTCGCGCCTGAGTTTGCCAGTGTGCCCGACCTCATCAAGAATCGCGCGCATATTATTAGTCGAATTATAGAACTCGCCGAAAAGAACAACGACATAATTATTTTCGCGGACTGATGGCGATGGATATTTCCTACTCGATAAAAAGATCATCAAAACGGACGAAGGTTACGATTACTGTCGAGCGTGACAGACAAGTTGTTGTGCACGCGCCGAACCATGCGTCCGATGAAGCCATTGCGCGAGTAGTCGAAGCCAAGCGGCATTGGATCTACGAGAAATCGCGGCATAGCCAAAAATATGCGGACCGCACTCATCCACCTGGAAAAGAACTCGTTAATGGTGAGTCCGCACTATATCTTGGGCGGAGCTACCGTATCGAAGTCGTCGACACAGAGAGGAAATGTATTCGGTTTGATCAGCGTTTTCTGATTCCAGCGTCGCACGCGCGTCACAAGAAGGGTGCCATGCGAGAGTGGTATATCGCGCGAGCAAAGGAACGAATTCTACCTCGCGTGGTGAGGCAGGCTCGCGAACTAGGCGTTTCCTTTGGGCAGGCGCGCATCGTTGATAATCGATATCGGTGGGGCTCATGCACAGTTCGCAACAACATCAATCTGAACTGGCGGTTGATTAAGGCACCAATGTTTGTCGTCGATTACGTTATTGCCCATGAGCTCGCCCACCTTTTGGAGTCGAACCATACACCGCGATTCTGGAATATAGTGAAAACACAAGTACCCAAGATGGACAAAGCGCGTAACTGGCTAAGGGAGCACGGTCAACTCCTTGAGGAAGAGGTTTAGCCAGGGGATAGTGCACGGTTTCAATGTGAGAGTCACTTTAGTGTCCTTTGGATCAAATCACACGACCCCATTCCACTGAAATTCGCCTACAGGACAAAGCGGCGAGATTGGGTCCACTCGCAGTAGACTAATCCTACCCAATATCGTACCAGTAATCCTGACTTCCAGCCCTAATCGGTCGAAGTGCTTGTTCTACGTCCGGATAGTGACACGCTTCCAGCCTCCGATTACTTAGGAAATCTGACGTTGACACCACCGATTTGCCGGAAGCCATTTACAACGTCAATCCGGCGAAATCCCAAGTGAGCGCCAAAAGCACGGGTGTATTTGAAACCGGCACATGTTAGTGATCTCGGTCGACATGAGTGGTGCATGATCCTTAAAGGCCCAATGAGCTGGTGTTCTGGCGTCGTTTTTTACGCCAATAACGCCCACGACGTAGAGAAAGTAGAGCAACTTCAGCAATACAGACTCAGACGAGCTATCCTCACTAAAGTAATCGTTTGCCACCTCAGAAAGTGGATCATCTGATCGATCTGTTTTGGTCAAGAACTCGAGGACGAATGTTTGGATCTGCTCTTCGGAAAAATCTTGAAACTGTAACGATTTAGTTCGACGCTGGATCAGTTTGATATAGTCTGACAAATTGGGAAACACAGATCTCCATTCATCGTATAGAAACCTTAGTCTCTTTGCCGAATACGCACGCTCAGCGCTCTTAATAATCCTAAATGTAAAGTGCGGTTTGTTGTCTGCTTCAGAAAGGCATTCATTGACGAATAGTATCGCGTCTCGAGGGCGGTAGAATGTTCTATCCAATATGTAGGACAAAGGATCTCTTTTCTCGACCTTGATTTTGGGTAACAAATCATCAATTCCTACGGAACTAGATGTGTACTTCATCCTAAATAGCGCGTTTACTCTCAGGTTTAGCATGTCGTGCAATTGTTTGCGGGTCCAGACAAGTTTGAGGAATAGTGACTCATATTTTTCCTCTTGGGATCCTACACTCTTCACTTTTTTCAAAATTACGTATAGAAGGTCCACTCTCAACGCAATGATTATTTTGAGTGGTTGAACCTTTCTAAATCTTTTGATCGTGTCTAGTAGTGCCTTGATTAGCCTATATCTGACCGCATCTTCTGCCCAGTCTTCATCTAATCCATCAATCAATATGAAATACTTCTGTTGGGGATTACCAAAAATGTCTTCGGCTAGTAGACTGATCAAATTGGCAAGTTCTCTAAGTTGCACGCTATTGACAACTTCTTGGGCTCGGTTTCGGATTTCCCTTCTTTCTTCTTCAGATAATTTCGTGGTAGCGTCTAGACTACCTGAGATGATGCCAGAATGCGCCCCGAGCGCACCCTTTAGGTTAACTTCGACTTTCTCAACCAGTTCCCTCACCCGCTCTTCGGTTCGTTCCCAAAATTTGTCTCCCCATTGTTCAATATATTCTAGAGCGGCTTTTTTTGAGGGGTCTCTATTGATGAATGTCTCATAGAGCCGATTAAAAATATCTTTTTGTTCTCTAGAGTTAGTAATTCTATATTTCTTCTTTAGCAATTCTACAGTGATGACATGCTCCCAAAGCAATATATAGAAGGGGTCAAGATGAACGCCAATGTTTTCAAAGAATTTTATAATGTCTGAATTGGATACATGTGTTAGCGCTAGTAGCTCTGGAGGTAGATTAATTACGTTTTCCTCAGTTTCTGACATGTTTTTTAGTAGTGCTGTCTTACCACTTCCAGTTCGACCAAGCACAATACAACGAGCGTCGTTGGTGTTTCGGAGAATGTCAATATCACCAGTATTTAGGAAACAAGTACTTAGGAATTGATCGTCAGATTCGGCGTCTAAAGAGCCTATTCTGTCTGTTCGTCGAATTACGGGGTTGATTGACTTTGTGGGTTTTGGTTGCCGGACCATGGAGCAATCTCCGAAAAGGAAATGAATGTAGAATTGTGAGACAGTTGAGTTAAAGAGGCAAGTATTGATTTCGATAGGTGCTATGCGCTAGCGCTTAACGGGATGTCACTGTCAAGTTTTCTCGGGTAATGGAGGGAGTTGAATGACTCTCAGATGACATCCGCGATCCCAAAACGTGTGAACCAGTTCGGCACGGGCTCCATAATCTCAGGGCGGAGGCTGGCCTCGACAATCCCAAACATGTAGTGACGGCTACCGTCCACCTGTATGTCTGGACCATAACAACCGCTGTTGTCGATCAACAATGCCATGTCAATCCGTGCCAGTGCCTTTCGTAGGTTTGCGAAGCAGCGTGGAAATCGGTCTCGAATTACATTGTCAGGGACGTCATGTCCGCCAAGATTTACACGGTCCTGAACACGCGCGATGCAGATCTCGGGCGAGTCGACACCAATAAAGACGAGTACCGACTTGAATCCAGCGCGACGAGCTTCTTCCAGCAAGCCCAGCTTATATCCCTTGCTGTCAGAGAAGACTGATTCCAGTGCCACGGATTTGCCTTCCAGTAGGTGTTTTCGCGCGCGGAGACTCGCTTCGACTGTCGCTTGAATAGCCTCGTCACGGTTCTTTACGAATCTGCCAAAAAGTTCTTTGGCAACAGCGTCCGGGTCGATACAAGGTAGCCCGAGTGGCTTAAGTCTCTTCTCGCTAAATGTAGACTTGCTGGCGCCGTTTGGGCCTGCGATTAGGAGAAAAACCGGCTTGTCGCCGGCAATGCTTCTCCGGACTGCATCGGTCATTTCTCATCCGGCACAAACTGTCTGTTCATCATCTGCCCTCGAATTCTGCGACCGTCGGGAAGCATTTGAATGAGTTTGCCGGGGTTGGCCGGGTCGCCGACATAAACTGGCATGCCAGCACGGTGACGTTCACGAACGATGTCTTGTCTTTCTTCAATGGTCTCCTCGCGCGCCAATTCATCGGCTAACTGACGCCTAAGAGCCCTGTCTCTGCGTCTATCTTCAAGGCCTCTGTTGATTACCTGACGAAGCGCACCGAAGTCCAATTCTGGTTCCGACAGATAGTCAAGCAGTGATCTACCTTCAGGCTGTTCGGCCTTGAGGTCCGACTCAAAAGACCGATCAATCTGAGGAATCCAATCACTAGTGAATTCGGCCAATGCTAGCAGTCTACGCTTGTTCTCGGCGGTCGGCTCCATGCCCTTGCGGTAGTGATAGATCATTGGGCGTGAGACTCTAAGCATTGTCGCTAGATTGGTCGCTGATCGTCCAAATGCGATTTCAATAGTACCTAGGAGGTCCTTTGCAGTTGTCCCGAAAAGCGCAGCGGAAAATGGTACCGCCTCGAATATGACATACGTTACGCAGGATCCCGTACCCTGCGGAAATCTGTTGACGGCACTCGTACGAAGCACCTCGTACCAGATTTGTCGCCAATCTGTCCAATGATCCGACGGAGTATCTTCATTGATACTGGTCCAATTTAGACGAGCTCCTGATTGGTTACGAACTGGAGCTAAAGCGTCTGAGTACGTCAAGTTTCTTCTTTCCATACTTTCAGTGCGTGCTCGGTAACTGCTTTCGTAAAGGCTTCGTACGTCATTGCGCGTAGGGAGGCCAATCGATCCAAATCGCGGCCCGGGTCAAGGCGCTCAACCGGCGAGTACGGCTGGTGGCAGTCGATATCGAGCACTGCGGTCGGGTGATCGTTGCCAACGTCGGATTTCATTGGCGGCGACTTGTCTAACGACAGCTTGCCCAAGTCCGGAGGCAGCTCCGGTTGGCCCCGTGCCTGTGTGTATCTGAGGTTTAGCACGGCTCCACTTTGCTTTCGATAGACGCTCATGCTTGCCGTTGCAACCCCCTCGGTCACGTCGCTGAGACCGAGATCGGGATTGAGCGCCCCGACCACATAGTCTTCCGGCGTCTCCCCAGCGTTTGGGACGACAAAATCGATGTAGCGTAGACCCAGGCGGTTCACGAAAACAGAGGGCACTTCCGTTGCAAACGCAGCGACCGCATCGCCGAGCTGTGCCAAGAAGGACGTTGAATCTTCATATTTCGTTGCATGTAGGACCAAACCATTGGTGCGCACGATCACTGCAACCTGATTGTCCGTTGTAGCGTATTCCCAAGCGGTACCGGGAGATGGATCAAAGACCGGCTGTGTAGCGTAGGCGATTAAGTTTGCCGTCTTCAACGTCCGCTGAACAGGATATGTCTCCCGAAGTTTGCCGGCCAATCTTGGTTGGTAGTCCTCAATGTCAGCGAGATTCTCTGTTCGGATTTCAGCCAATGCGTACGCAAGCGGCGCGTTGCTCCACGCGCCCAGTCGGTCGGTCATGGCGCCTCCTGCAGGGACTCTCGGTGCCTATTCTATACTGTTTTACACTCAGTTTGACACTTTTTCCCGAAGGCCCTATCATCCATTTAACAATTCGTTTTACACGCAGTCCAGACAAGTGAACTCAGCAGTTGGCTACCAGAAGCACTCCACCGAGGGGCCCGAACGTCAAGATCGGTCCCCTTTCCACGTGCTTTGCCTCTCTGGTGGCGGGGTCCGGGGTATTCACTCGGCACGGATTTTGGAGATCATGGAGCAGCGTCTGGGTACGCCGGTCGCTCGGCATTTCGACCTTTTGTGCGGCACGTCAATCGGGGGCATTCTGGCTCTTGGGCTCGCGCTCCAGCTTCCAGCTTCGGTGCTCCTCAAACACCTTACTGAGAAGCGGCAAGAGATATTCGCGCTGCCCCTTTCGCGCAGATTGTCATCGTGGCTGAGAGCAAAGCATGCGGTGCAGCCGCTACGTGACGCGCTGGTCGAAATCTTTGGCGACGCAACCCTCGGGGATCTCACGCGTGCGGTCGTGATTCCGGCGGTTGACGCCTCGGCTGGATCCGCGGTCATGTTCAAGACGCCGCATCATCCCAGCTTGAAAATTGACTATAAGCGTCGTCTCGTTGACGTGGCTCTCGCAACCGCAGCTGCCCCAACCTACTTCCCCATTTCCCGTGCGCCAGACGCGCGCCTGTATGTGGATGGTGGTCTTGTAGCTAACCACCCGGGGCTGTGCGGGTTGCACGAGGCCGAAGTGTTTTTCAGGCAGCAAACCGCGAATGTCCACATTCTCTCGATTGGTACAGCAAGCGTTGGCCGCAATGTCAGGTCGCGCGGCGGTACCGCGTGGAAAGTTCTTGGATCCATGCCCGGCCTGCGTAATTCTATGGCGGCTGCGGCGCTGGATCTCGGCGTACTGAGATGGGGGCCGCTACTCTTCGATCTGACAATTTCCGCCCAAGAGGCATTTGTCCACAACTTGCTCACGCATCGTTGCCGTGATCGCTACACGATGCTGGATTCCCAAATCGATACGGAGCGTTCTCGGGATATTGAACGCTTGAATGCAACTTCGCAGGCTGCCGTCGAGACTCTACTCGCCGCAGCCGCAAAAACCGGCCAGGAATTTGTCGGCGACCCGAAATTCGACGAAATCGCCGCGCATGAGCCTGGACCAGTCAAATTTTTCTACGGAACTCATTCCGGTTCCCCGGAGGTCACCCATGAACACATTTAATCTGCACGCTCTCTTCCATGGCAGCAACAACGACTGTTATGAGGGGCGCATTTCCCTCTCGACCGCTGATCGGGAGCAGCTTAAGTCCGCGCGCACAACCATTCGCGGCCATGTTCGATCACAGATCGCTCGTCGGCTCCAGGCAGCAGGTGTCGATAAGGCGCAGGCCATTGCACCGAAGTTCATTACGCAAGGCTCCTTCGCCTACGGCACAATCAACGCGCCGGCCTATCCTCCCCGCCAGCAGGCCGACCTCGATGATGGCCTGTATGTACCGTTGAGTTTCTGTGAGGATACGGGCTCGCCCAATCTGGTCAGCGCCCTTCTGATCGATATAGTTGAGGCAATCCTGACCGACCTTGCGAAGAGGCGAGGCTGGACCGTCGATACCGGTAACCCTAATTGTACGAGGCTCGTCATCGCGCACGACAAGCATGTCGACATGCCGATTTATAGTATTCCTGACGACGAGTTTCTGGAGATCGCTCAAGCTCGATTTAGTCTCGCCAAAGCGGCAGTTTCGTTCAATGAATACTACGCCGGAAGCTATTTCGACGACACGTGGGACGCGATGCCCGCTCACGTGTGGATGGCGCACAAAGTAGAGGGGTGGATCGATTCTGACCCGCGCCCGATTAGAGATTGGGTGCTGATGCAAGTCCGCTTGAAGTCTGAGCAACTACGCCGATTGATGCGGTACCTGAAGGCTTGGCGGGACCATCAGAACTGGCCGAAAAGCGATCCAAAGTCGATCCTGCTCATGGCATTGGTCGATGCAGCGTTGGATCGAAAAATCGACAGACGGGATGACCTCGCGCTGATTCAGGTTTGTTCGCGAATTCCCGGTCTGCTTTGCGGGAGTGTCGAGATCCCGCCGATACCCGGCGAAGATATGACAAAACGCCTTGACGAGGACGGGTTACGCGCCGCGCTGAGTCAACGCGTTCGTGACTTGCACGATATGCTTTCGGCTTGCGTGAAAGGGCGTCATACCCGGGAGGAGGCATGCCGTCTTCTCCAGAGCAGCTTTGGAATCCGTTTTCCAAATCGGCCAGATCGAATCCGAATTGAAATCCCAGAGGCTCCGTTTCGCGCGAGGGCACCCCAGGTCGTAACGGCTGCTCCATTCGTCGGGCGCCAAAATTCAGGATGACGGATATCGCGTTCGACACAGTTCACGATGCGCTGCTGGCCCGGGGTTTTCAGCAAGCAGGAACTATTCGTCCGATAACGTACTCCGGTCCGTTACAGGTGGGAAGTGAGTCGGTCCCGGTTCAAATGGAAATCTGGGACATTGACCTACAGGGTCTGCCGATTATCCGGCTTCTTGATCGCCCGACATGGATTCCGGCTACCTGCAATCATGTCGATGCACGCAATATTGTCTGTTACGCCGTCAACGGGGCCGCGTTCATTGATCGGTATCGTGCAGACCAGCAGGTCTTGTACTGCCTTGATCGCGCCGCCCGCACGCTCAACGACATCCGGCACGGGAATGTTCTTGGCGATGTGAATCAAGAGTTTGGATATTACTGGCACGGCGAGCCGATATTCGTCGATGCGGAACGGTACGAATCTAAGCAGATACTAGACGTGGTCAGACTCAAGCTGGCTGATCGAGAGGTCGCAGTTCTCATCGATCCGCAGCAGGATGCTCTGAAGAAATACGCTGGCTATTCTCCTGTCAAGCAGGAGCTCCAATCGGCCATCTTGATTCCCTCCACGAACACGCCGCCCGCTGATGGACAGCACTGGCCTCCGACCACGCTGGAAGAATTCTTGAAGTGGCTATCGGCGCATTCTCCGGAACTTGCGCGTTCGATTCGGGAATCGCTGGCGGGACTAAATGGCCTCAGGGTCCAAAGAGCCCTGCTGGTATTCCAGACAGAACCGGTATGGTTCGGGATTGGTTTTCGAGTGCCACCAGCCGTCGGTCAAGTGAATTTTCGGCACGACAGATCGTTTGTGGAGAGGCTTGAGGCGCGCTCGGCTCGCCTAAAACTTGAGCGGTATACACCAATTCGAATAGACAGCGACTATCTTGTAAGGCGAAACCTGCGAAAAGACGAGGAGCCCCTTCTCGGCAAACGCGTAGTCTTGGCAGGCTGCGGTGCAATCGGCGGTCATCTTGCCCACGCCCTGGCTCGCGCTGGCGCTGGCTTCAACTCGGGGGCACTGTTTCTTGTGGATCCCGATAACCTGGGAGCCGGAAATTTGGGCAGACATCGTCAGGGGTTCGAAGGGCTATTGCTACGGAAAGCAGACTGCATTGCGGCTGAATTGCAGCGGTCGTTGCCCGGAATAAACGTACGCTCGGTAATCGGCTCGGTGCTGGACCTCCATCTTCGTGACTTCGACCTCATTGTTGACGCAACAGGAGAAGAACAGCTTTCCGAAGCGCTGAATGCCAGATTCCTGGCTGGACAGAGCGCACCGTTGATCTTCTCCTGGATTGTGGGAAATGGGCTAGCTGTTCAATCATTCACGTTGAGTTCAACAAAACTGGGATGCCTTCGCTGCTGGAAATCCCACGGTTCGCTTGCGTCGTATGCCCCAGCAGAACGGGAGCAAGCTGAAATCCGCATTGGGAGAGGGTGTGACGATCCGTTCGTGCCGTTCAATGGCTCATCTCCGCTGCTCGCCGCTGGGTTAGCGCTACAAGCAACCATTGATTGGGCATCCGGGCGTCCCACGCCTACGCTGCGAACCATTCAGATCGACTACAAATCGACGCACCACATTAAGCCGAAGTCTCCGAAGAAGACAGCAAAATGTCCCGCGTGTGGAGCAAATTCATGAGGTATGGGCAATTCTTCGAGGTCCCTTCCATTAGTCGAAGGCGCTGATGACGCTGGCAGTCCATAATCCGCCGCTTGCGATAGTCTTTGGATTTCGTGGGTGACAATCGTGGCCCGGTCCGCATCGAAGCGAGCGCCGAGCCGAAGGTCCCAAGGGCGAGATGGACCGCAATTGGTGGAATGCTTCCTTCGCCCAGCCATTGCCGCCGGCCCCAATGGGCGCTGTGGAACACGGTGGTGCAACACCAGTGGCATGTATTGTTTCAGTCAGTACAGGCCGCCAGCCCCGGTCGGTGCCTCTGACCAACCTCACGCAACCCCATTCCACTGAAAATCCCCCACAGGCCCAAGCGGCGAGAACGGGTTCCAGGCGAATTCCCAGACATGGCCGTCCGGATCGGCCGCATAGGCGACATGCCCACCCCAGAAAGTGTCGTGCGGTTCCCGGATCCCTCGCGCGCCGGCGGCGAGCGCGGTTTCGTACAGCGCCGCAACCTCCTCCTTCTCGCGCACGTTGTAGGAATGCGTAACCCCGGACCCCCGACGTTCCTCCGTTGCCACCCCCCATGTCTTCAGCAAGCTTTGTTGAATGGGCGGATTTTGGCGTTTCACTCAGGTCATCGGTAAGCTCCCTGGGCCATGTGCGGACGCTTTACCCAACGGTTTTCCTGGCGGGAAGTTCATTACTTCATGAACCTGACGGGTCCGGCCCTAATCCGGAAGCGGCCGAACTGCGCCAGGTATTGGCGTGACAGCACAATGGGCCGGCCGGTTGCCCGTATCCGGGAAAACCCCGACTCGAACAACTGCCGCTCGGCGGATCCCGGACAGGTGATGTAGTGCACCGGCATCTTCTCGATGTTGGCGCAGGCCGCGGTGCAACACCAGGGGCAGGTACTGTTTCAACCAGTACAGGCCGACGGCCCCGAATGGGATGTCCACGTAGCCGTCCGCGCGTTAGACGACCAGCCCGGGCGCCGTTTCGGCGAGGCGCACCAGGGTCCGCCGCAGGCCAGCGCGATGACGCGGCGGTTGGCATGGCCGATCAATTCCTCCGCCGAGGTGTCGTGGAATCCGCGGGCGGCATTTTCGGCGGCATCCCCGCCGCGGCGCAGCGTGATCACCAGCAGGCCGGACGGGCCGAGCAGTTCGGAATGGATCCGGAACGCCGGCTCCCGGCCGCTCGGCGCCAGGTGCATCCACACGGCGCCGAGCAGGATCAAGTCGTGCCGGCGCGTCTCTCCGCATAGGATCTCAACTTCGCGCGATATTCGTTGATGCGGTGGTCTCCGCCTGCGATGGACGGTCCTTTTGCAATCATTCGTCGCGCCAAACGCCAAACTCTGAATGGCATGCTGAGGTTCGGAATCACCTTGAGTTTGGATATGTCACCGTCACAAGCTGTCAGATACCGCATGTCGCCTTGATGCATGTAGCCGCAGAAGTTTCTCTCAATCGCGTCTCCCCACGATTGCCTCACAAAGGACACCACGAAGGCGATGCAGTATGTGAACCATGAGGGAGGCACGCGCGGGACGCCATCTGCAGCGTTTACGATCCGGTAGATTGGTGCCCGTATTTCCTCGCCGAATTCCTCGTTTCCGACCCGCGGGCTACCAAACGTATAGCATGCGGCAAGCGTGTCTCGCTCCAATTCCTTGGCTGCGACCACAGCCAGGGCACCCCCCAGAGAATGGCCTGTGACGTATAGCGAGTACTCGTCCGCCAGTCTGTCAATAGCAACTCTTACTTGCTTGGCGATTTGGTTGTAGGCGTCGCGGAAGCCAGTATGAACCTTGACGCTGTCCTTGCCCTTATAGAAGCGGGCATCCAGGTCGGTCTTCACGTCTTTCCAACTATTTGCCTCGGTTCCGCGAAACGCGAGAACGGCAATCATGTCAGCATCACGTCTTGCAAGGAATGCCTGCGTATCACCTGTGTTGAATGTTTCGACCAACTCGAAGTTGGCGGAACCCAGCGCGTTTTTCAGAATTTGCAATGCGGGTGGAGTGGCGTCGTTGTCATCAAGCTGCTGGTCGATGTATTGCCTGATTGTGTCCTCCAGACTCTCGAACCTGCTCGCCAATACTGATTCGTCGCTCCTTCGACGGGCCAGCTTGGCAGTCCTGGACATCATGTCCAATAGCTTCTTGAAATGGTTTTCGCCTTCAAACGGAAGATAAGCAAGGGCGCTAAGCTCACTCATCATCCACGCGGATCGGTCGCTGTAAGCTGCCCGAGTTGTCGGCAACTGTCTCAGTTTTTTTGGTGCGTCAAAATACTCTTTCATACGAATTCCTCGTCCTTATGGAGGCGCCACCCCTCCCCCCCCGGCAAAATGGTATTGGCAGTGGCACGTGAATGCGGTCGGCACTTCTTTTGCGTTTAGCGCCGTTTCGACGGGTTGCGTACCCGCTGTCGCTTGGTACTGCTCATATTCTTGACTGTCCCGGTTGTTCCCGTACTACGCATCGCTCTTGTGGCGGCCGGCATGTCCTTCTGCGGTACCTGCAGTACTTTCTGGCGTGCACCGCTGGCGCGCAAGCGACGAGCTGCCTGCTCCAAACGCCTGGATGACCCGCTACGTTCTACCTCGGTTGCTCGCTTACCTCCACGGCTGAGCGCGTCCAGGCGGCGCCCGCCTTTTAGTCGCGCTTCGGTCTTTCCGTACCGTCCTGCGGCCTTTCTCTTTGCTCGATAATGGGATCGTGACTCTGTCATTACGCCGTCCTCTTATTCGGTGTCAGCATCGGTTATCCGTTGCAGTTTGGGTGCCACTTCTCCACGAGGTCACGCTCCTCCGTGCGGCGTGTCGCGACGCCGCCGTTGGTTTGATGTACGTGGATATGCGTTGCGCTTTCGCGCCGGATGCACGGCATTTTGTGATGATTGTCAAACCGCTCGGAGAGATCCTCCGTCTCACCGATGTAAATGGGACGGTGTCGTCCAGGCGACGCCTCACGCGCGAAAATATAGTTTCCAGGCACAGCTTTGAACTTCGTGCCAATCGGATGGATGTAATAGCGATATTGGCGACCGGAGAGCCCGTCCCAGATCATCGACCTCGTTTGTGTTGCTGTAGTCATATTGATTTTTCCCTTCAGAAACACTGGCCGACGTTGTCGTCAGACCGTGCCTTGAGCCCAGAAATTACGTAAACCACGCATAAAAAGTTCGGAGTAGCGGAAATTATATGGATTCGTTTCCGGTTTGCAAGTATCTTTTGTCCCGCTAGTCTGAACGTCTGACGATCCTATGGAGGACGGCCAACATGAATACCGCGATGGGGGACAAGATTCGCACGCTCCGCAAGACACAGGGTTACACGCTGGAACAGTTGGCGGAACGTGCTGGATCGAGCAAGAGCTACATATGGGAGCTTGAGAACAAGGCTCCTCCCCGCCCGTCAGCGGAACTGCTCACCCGTATCGCAACGGCCCTGGGGGTCACGATTGATTACCTCTTGGACGAGACTGGGTCGGTCACCGAGGAAGATTCCGCCGATGTCGCTTTCTATCGGAAGTATAAAAAACTGGACGACGCCGACCGAGCCCGTTTACGGAAAATGATTGATTTGTGGGATGAAGACTAACCATGCAAGAAGCGAATACGCCCGAAAAATGGGCCATACGCATCAGCCACATTCTCAATGAGGTTCTCGGCAAAGATCGCTTTCCAGTCGAGGTCGCTCCGATAGCGGCGGATGTTTCCAAACAGCTTTACCCTGACGACCCAATCACACTCGTCAAAGGTGGCACCCTAGATCGATTTGAGGGCGCTCTGGTCCGGGCACCACGGGGAAAGAAGGGCTGGGGCATTCTGTACAACACCAACATCGGCTCGGCAGGACGGATCAATTTCACCCTCGGTCACGAGTTTGGCCACTATCTGATTCACCGGGTGGATTACCCGGAAGGCTTCAACTGCTCCAGCGAGGACATGGTTCGTTGGGACAGTCGATATCGTCAGGTTGAAAACGAGGCGAATGTATTCGCCTCGTATCTGCTAATGCCTTTGGATGACTTCCGACGCCAGATTTCACCATCTGCCACGCCGGACCTGGATGCGCTCGGTAACTGCGCTGATCGTTACGACGTTTCCCTTACCGCAGCCACGCTCAAGTGGCTCAGCTATACCCAGCGCCGAGCGGTCTTGGTGGTATCTAGAGATGGGTACATATTGTGGTCGCGGTCGAGCAAAGCAGCGTACCGCAGCGGGGTATTCTTCAAAACCGCGAATGCGCCACCGCGTCCGATACCGACAGCGTCGATAGCTGCTCAGGGGCCTAATGGCGGTAAGTCTGTCGTCACCGCGCAGTTCGAACAAGGAGTTTGGTTTGAACGAGAACCATGCACAGAGGTGGCATTGTTTTCCGATCGCTACGACTTGACGATTTCGCTGTTGCAGCTCGGCGCTTCTCCAAGGTGGACGGAGACTGGTGATTCCCCGGATGGATTGGAGGAATTGCGCGGGCTGAGGTGGTCCTGAGCCGTCTTGACCTGCCTTGGCGTCTAGAACTACTGCTTCGGCATTGTCGATTTCCGGGCCAGCCACCCTGTTTCAGGCGATGCCATCGAGTACAACACAAACGGCCAAGCTGAAGCCGTTCGCGTACTTACCATTACGAGGACGCGGAGAAATTTATGAATACTGTCTTTGTCGGCGGCTCTCGCCGCGTATCCCGTTTGCCGGTGGCGGCCAGGAACAGGGTCGACAATATGATCGAGAAGGGTCTGGCGGTTTCGGTTGGCGATTCCAATGGCGCCGACAAGGCCGTGCAGAAGCATCTGGCCGACGCGCACTACGATCACGTCACTG
>MKWU01001886.1_pt1 | contig 34108 bp, 25 predicted proteins | sample 809101 | NCBI WGS metagenome assembly MKWU01 (sample SAMN05860141, study PRJNA318959) | sponge metagenome | host: Aplysina aerophoba | place: Slovenia: Piran, Adriatic Sea, Gulf of Piran | collected 2013-05-07
CACCAAGCACCGATGCCCGGACGCAATGATCCGCCGGTACAGCCCGTACCCGCACGGCCCCGCCTCGTAGCAGAACGCAAGCGAACCGTCGAACTTCGCCGCAAGCTTGTCAAGCAGACGCTTCACCGACGCCTCACTGTTGTCTATCACGCCGTAGCTCCAAGCTTCGCCGCGGCCCGGCTTGGCTATCGCCACCGCAATTGTGTCCTTGTGCACGTCAAGCCCGACATAGGCTGCAGTATTGAGTTCCATTCCTCGTCTCCCTCATTCCCCGCCGCCCAACCGTGGGTGGCGTTCTCGTAACCGTGACTGTAAAACCAGCTGCCGCGCAATGACAGGTCAATTCATAATGTCTTGCAAGCTTCGATGTGACGAATGAGTTGCCGGAATGGCTGGCAACGGCTTTCAAGTCAAACATTGGGGCATGACACAGGCTCGCACTCTCCCTTGCTTGGAATCCCCATGCCATTTGGTGTACGCCTTCTGGGATTTGAACCTGAAAGAATTGCGGCTTCGGCATCCGATGCCCGCCGGAAACGCTCGGCGAACATCCGGACATTGCATGCATTGCCGCGGCTTTTGTTTGGCGGAGAACCAATGTCTGAGAATTCAAGTTCAGGCCCACGTTGCGTCGCAATCGTGGGCCCCTATCTGAGTGGCAAGACCTCGCTCCTTGAAGGTCTCCTCTTTGAGGCTGAAGCAATACCACGTCGCGGAACCATCAGAGACGGCACGACGGCAGGCGACGCGTCGCAGGAGGCAAGAGAACGCAACATGAGCGTCGAAGTCAACGTTGCGCAGGCCACGTACCTAGGCGATTCGTGGACATTTCTGGACTGCCCAGGATCGGTCGAGCTTCAGCAGGATGCCAAGGCGGCGCTGGCGGTGGCCGATGCGGCAGTCGTGGTCTGCGACCCGGAAGCGACAAAGGTCCCGATGCTGACCCCGGTGCTCAAGTCGATAGAGCAGAACGACATTCCGGCGATTCTCTTCATCAACAAGCTCGATGTGGCCTCGGAATCCATCACCGACCTGATGTCGGCTCTGCAGGAAGTGGCCGTGAGACCCCTGGTCCTGCGCCAAATTCCGGTTCCTGGCAAGGAAGGATCAGACGGATACCTCGATCTGGCGGCGGAACGCTACTACCAGTACACGCCGGGACAACGCTCAAGACTGATCGAGATCCCGAGCGAAATGCAGGACCGCAACGAGGAGGCCAGGTTGGACCTGCTGGAGTCGCTGGCCGATTTCGACGACGATCTCCTCGAGCTCCTGTTCGAGGAAACCGTTCCCCCGGCCGCGGAAATCTTCGAGCACCTGCGGCGGGACTTGCAGGAAGGGCTGATCATGCCGGTTCTGGTCGGCAGCGCCGAACAGGCCTCGGGCGTCAAGCGGCTTCTCAAGGCGCTGCGGCACGAAGTGCCTGGCGTCGAAACCACACTGGCGCGCAAGGACGCAGTCCCGGCAGACGACACGGTTGTTCAAGTGTTCAAGACGCGGCACCTCCCCTACGCGGGCAAGATTTCGTTCGGACGCGTCTGGCGAGGCAAGGTCGACGACGGCATGTCCTTCGGCGGATCAAGGGTCAGCGGGTTGCACAGCATGCTTGGCGGCCAGATGGACAAGATTTCGTCAGCTGGCTGTGGCGACGTTGTGGCCATGGGCCGCCTGGAAAGCGTGCTGACGGGCAATACGCTGACGCCGCGGGAGGTTGGCGACGCCATGCCCTGGCCTGAACCTTTGGCGCCGGTCTATGCGGCAGTGATTGTTCCGGAAAAGTGGGAGGACGAGGTCAAGCTCTCGGCGGCCATTGCCAAACTGATCGAGGAAGACCCGTCAATTTCCAGACGCCTCAACGAACTGTCGCGGGAGACGGCAATTTGGGGGCAGGGCGACACACACCTTCAGATCATGGCGCAGAAGCTCAAGAGCCGCTTCAATACAAGCGTAAGGCTTCAGGCCCCCGCAACCGGCTACCAGGAATCCATCAGAAGATCGATTCAGCACCGCGCCCGGCACAAGAAGCAGTCCGGTGGACATGGAGAGTTCGGCGACGTGCATCTCGACATCAGGCCAACTCCCCGAGGGTCCGGGATTTCGTTCACCGACTCGATTTCCGGCGGCGTCGTGCCCAAGCAGTACATTCCGGCCGTGGAGGCCGGCGTGCGCGACTATTGCGAAAGCGGGCCGCTCGGCTTCCCGGTCATAGACATCTCGGTCAATCTCTACGACGGCAAGTACCATGCCGTCGACAGTTCCGACTGGGCATTCCGCAAGGCGGGCATTCTGGCGATGAAGCAAGCCCTGCCGGACTGCAGTCCGGTGCTGCTGGAGCCCGTCTGCTCGGTGCAGATCTTCATTCCCACTCAGTTCACGGCCAATGCGCAAAGCACAATCCTGCGGCGAAGGGGTCAGATTCTGGGATTTGCGCCCAGGGAGGGCTGGAACGGCTGGGACGAAATCAAGGCAAGCATGCCTCAGTCCGAGACTCATGATCTCATAATCGAGCTGCGGTCGCAAACCATGGGGCTTGGGACCTTCGAGCTTGAGTTCGACCGCATGGCCGAACTGACGGGAAAGCTTGCCTCCACGGTTGTGGAAGGCAGGCGTCAACAGGACGACTGACCGGACAGGCGAAGGATGCCTGCCGTGCCGAGGATCTTCGGGACTGGCGTGGTTCGCAGGCCAACGCTGTCAAGCCGGCCAATCTGCCCCCTGATTCGCCCATGCAGGGGGTCGCAGGCCGCGGCAGGCAATGCTTGATTGGGCGCCGATGCGGCTCCTCCCTTGCCGTGGCGTGTCCGTGCAGACATGTTCCTGACGCCGGGCGGATGCTGACGGCATGGGCATTACATGGCAGGAAAGCGGCATGCTGCTGGGCGTGACGCGCCACGGGGAAAACGCTGCGCTTCTGGACACGTTCACCCACAGCCATGGCATGAGCCGGGGATTGCTGCCCGGCGCAACTTCGCGGCGAAACGCAGCCATTCTCCAGGTTGGAAACCAGTTGAGTCTGCGATGGCGCGCACGGCTCTCCCAACATCTCGGCAACCTGACGGTGGAACTCGAGCAGTCGCGGACCGCCGTGCTGATTGCCGGACAGCTGAAACTGGCGGCGTTGCTTGCGATTTGCCGCCTGCTTGTGGTTCTTCTGCCCGAAAGGCACCCCTATCCGATCCTCTACCGCGCAACCATGCAGCTCATGGATGACCTTGCGGACAATCCCGAGTGGCCGCTGACCTACTTGAAATGGGAAATGACTCTGCTCAGGGAAACCGGATATGAACTGAACCTGACCAAATGCGCCGTGACTGGAAGCAGCAGGGACCTGGTGTACGTGTCTCCAACCTCAGGCCGGTCGGTCAGTCGAATGGGCGCCGGCAGATGGGCCCCGAAACTGCTGCCTCTGCCGCCTTGCATGCTGGGAATTCCGCCGAGACATGACAACGAGATTGTCATGGGGCTTGGCACAACAGGGTACTTTCTTGACAAGTACCTTCGCCTCATGGCCGGCCGACAGATCGACATCTCCGAACGCAGCCGTTTCGTCGAGAAGGCCAGACAGCTGGCAGGCGAGAACCGCCTCTGTGCGTAGACGGGAATTCCGCGCTATGGCCATTGGCGGCGGAATTCCCGGGACTTGTAGCCCTGCAGGAACAGGAGAGCCGTGAGATCGGAGTGGTTGATCCGGACGTCGCTGTGCTGTGCAAGCGCCGGCTTGGCACGAAACGCCACTCCCAACCCGGCGAGGGAAATCATGTCGATGTCGTTGGAACCGTCGCCAACGGCGAGGACATCGCCCGGATCTATGCCTAGCGAATCCATCTGGTTCACGAGGATCTCACTCTTGCTCTCGCGACCCAACAGCGGCGGCCTGACACGGCCGGTCAGGACATTGTCGACAATTTCCAGGTCGTTGGCGCAATGTTCCTGGAATCCCAGCGCCGCTGCCACTCGCCCCGAAATCAAAGTGAACCCGCCGGACACGATCACGCAATGCGCTCCGTCCGCCCGCATGGTTGCGACGAGCTGACGGGCGCCCGGCGTGAAATCTATCCGTTCGTTCCAAACTCGGTCGACGATGCTTGCAGGCATGCCACGAAGGAGCTCGACACGGTGGACCAGAGCTTCCCGAAAGTTGATGAAGCCATTCATGGCCTGGCTGGTTATCGCCGCCACCTCGTCGCCGCAGCCCGCCAGGAACGCTAGTTCGACCAGACCCTCCTGCATGATGACTGTCGAGTCCATGTCCGCCACCAAGAGCCTCTTTCGGCGATTGGCGGCAGGCACGATTCCCAAGTCAATTCCCAGCCTGTCGAATTCGTCTCTGAAGGACTCCGGACGGGCAGGCAGGCGCGGCACGCCGAACTCGGCCGCAACGCCCTGTTCCAGCCATGTCGGCGAATGCCCGTCCAGGCGGAGGCGGGCCCGCTCGAGCGTTTCCTCGTTCAAGATCTTCCGGCGGCGGTCGGACATCAGCACCGCAACAAATTCCGTCAACTGCCATTCACCTCCTTGCTGATCTTCCGTTCCCTTTGCCGCCGGCAGGCGCCGGCGCTTGCAACCGCAGCCTGCAATCGCAACGAGTGAGTCGGCCAAGCGTCCATTCGCCTCTCCATCGCAGGTCGAACGACACGCCGGACATCGTCATTGCCGAATTCATGGAAAGCGCGGGCATCGACCACTTCAAGCGGCATTTCGATGTCGCCTGCGATTTCGAACTTTACAACGATTCCTGCCGATTGTCCCGAATGTTGACCCGATGCCGGGCGCTTGCCTTGCGGAACTGCACCTGCGTCAGCGAAGCGCTTCCTGAAACGGCGCCGAAGCTTGCTTGCATCGGTCGGCTCGGGGCCGGACTGGGCAATCTCGTCTTGAGGCCGCACATCCCCCGGGCTGACCCGGAAACCAGGACGAAGAACGGGTCTGCTGATCGCCAAGCGAATTCCGGGCATTTGGCGTCAACTCGCTGACACGTCGGTCATGGCGCCGTTGCGGGGCGATTCCCGCGGCCACTGTCGGCATGGCAGGGTCGATCATGGAAGAGCAGACCTGCAGAGCGCCGATTCGACCCGTCCATTCCTCGTTTTCGCTGACTGAACTGGCCGGAGGCCCGCCGCTCACCAGGAAATGTCTGCAACCAACAGTTCATGATCCGAGAGGTTTTGGTCCTCGGAGGTGCATGCCGGAATCACTTGCGGGTTTCGCGCATTGACACCGCGCACGAAAAACCAGTCGATCTTCTGCGAGACGAAGTTGCCGTCCCAGGGATGCCGGCGTGTTGTCGGGCATGTCGTGTTCGCCGCTTCCCAGGCAAAGCCGGCAGTGCGCAGGAGGGAGAAAGCCGGTTCGTGTTCTTCCGGACTTGCCAGCAATTGATCGCCGGCCATCCCGGCGGCGGCCAGCGAATTGAAGTTGAAGTCGCCGCCAATGACGACCGGTCCGTCGCCGCAGTGAAGAGCAATGTCGGAGACAAGGAGCTCCGCTTCCCGAAGCCGGTCGCTCGGCCCGTCCTCGCTTTCAAAATGAACCGCAACCAGCCAGAGAGGCGATTCACGATTGACGCAAACCATCACTGCAATCCGGCCGCCCACGCGAGGCTGCCCCTTTCCGGTCCGGCCGGCCAGCCATTGTCCTCCTGCGCCCAAGCGCACGATCTCCGCCCGTGTGAACTCGCAACTCGAGAGCACGGCGTTGCAGTGCAACCCAAGGCGATTGGCCATGCCACTGCACTCGGCAACTTCGCGTTCGTCGCCCAGCCCCAGCTCGACAAACTCCACGCCGGAAGCGTGGCCCATGTCCAGCAGCTCAGCGAGTTCCGCGATCGTGTCCCGATTTCCCGAGCGGGCCATTCCAATGTCCATTTCGCTCAGCAGGACAATCTCGGCTCCTGTCCTGCGGATCTTGTCCGCCGTGGCTTCCACGTGCTTGCATCGCTCGAGGTTCCACGAAGCCACTCGCAGCCGCCTCCCTTCCGGAAGAGGCCTGGGCGGTTGTCGGAGTCTGATCTCGTTCAGCGCCGGGTTCGACCTGCGAAGGCGGTCATGCAGTTCCGGGCTCGAATCGCCTCCGGTTGCGGATTCAGTCCAGGCGCTGTCCGGTCGCCCGAACTCCTCGACCAGGCGGTAGCCGCCGCCGGCCTCAGGAAAACGCTGCAAGACTCAACCCCTCGATTCTGCTGCCTGTTTCCTGTTCGAAAAACAGGGCATCTTCGGGATTTGCATGCAGCCTGACCCGGTCCTCCAGCGCCATGCGGGGTTGCGGAGTGGCCTCCAGAAACCGGAACAATCCAATCTCCGACTGCGCCGTGTACAGAATCTCGCGTCCCATCGGCTCGATGTTCGTGATTTCCGCCGCAAGTCCGGTTTCGGCAACCGAGATCAGTTCGGGCCGCAGTCCAAGCGTCACGTCTGCGTCACGGCAAGATCCGGACAGCGGAATGCGCTTTTGGCCGACCGCGAAACTGCCGTTCCTGACATGCCCGTCAATGAGATTGATGGGAGGAGAGCCAACAAAGGTCGCGACAAACGTTCTGTCGGGCTTGCGGTACAGGTTCTCCGGCGTGCCAATCTGCTCGACCCGGCCGGCATTCATGCAGATGATTCGATCCGCCATGGTGGTCGCCTCAACCTGGTCGTGCGTGACCAGAATCGTGGTGACCCGCAATTCCCGCTGGATGCGCTTGATTTCGCCCCTCATGGTCAGGCGCAGCGTGGCATCGAGGTTGGACAGAGGTTCGTCAAGCAGCAGCAGGTTGGGTTTCTTGATAAGGGCTCGCGCAAGCGCCACACGCTGCTGCTGGCCGCCGGAAAGCTGGGAGGGGTGACGTTCGAGCAACTCCTCGATCTGCACCAGTTCGGCGATTGCCTTCGCCTGGCGCAGCGCCTCCTCGCTTTTGACCGACGTGAACCTGAGCGGGAACAGCAGGTTCTTGAGCACCGTCATGTTGGGATACAGCGCGTAGGACTGGAACACGATTCCCACATTGCGGTCCCGAGGTTCCACGTCGTTGATGCGAGCGCCGTCGAAACAGATGTCCCCGGAGGTTGGCGCATATATGCCGGCGAGCAGAAACAGCGTCGTCGACTTTCCGCAGCCCGAAGGACCGAGAATGGCAACGAACTCGCCGTTCTCGAGGGCCAGGTTCATGCCGTCGACGGCGACGGTTGGTCCCCAGTGCTTGGATACGCTTCGCAGTTCGATTTGTGCCATCAGCCCTTGATCCCGCCGAGAGTCAGCTGTGTGAGGTATCGCTGCAAGAACATGTACAGCAGCAGGCTGGGCATCATGTAGAACACGCTGACAGCAGCGACCAATCCATAGTCGACGCCCATCACGTCATCGGCAACATAGTAGAGATAGGTGGACATCACCCAGTACGAGTTTCCCGTTCGCAGCGCCGTTACGAACACATACTCTTCCCATCCCCTGATGAAGCCGAGAACCGAAATCGCAATGATGCCCGACCGGACCTGCGGGAGCACGACATGCCAGAACGCCTGCCTTCGCGAGGCGCCGTCGGTCATGGCGCTCATTTCGACATCCCAGGGAACCGCATCGAAAAAGCCCTTCATGATGAAGATGAAAAACGGCAAGTCGATTACCGTGAGCACCAGAATCGGGCCGGCCAGAGTGTTCAGCAGCCCAATCCAGAAAATGACCAGGAATATCGGTATGGTCAGCATCCAGGGGTGAAACACCTCGAGAATCAGCAGCGACTGCAGGTACGCCGACCTTCCAAGGAAGTTGTACCTTGAAATGTAGTAGCCGCAGCACGTGGCGATCGAAACCTTGAACAGCGTCGAGGAAGCGGCGACCGCCAGAGAGTTGAAGAATGCCTCCCACACCCAGGGAAACTGTCCGCCGGCGGTGGCGGCGCCCCGCAGGTCTTCAACCAGGTTGGGGTTGACCAGAAAGCGGTAGTTGTTGAGATGCAGGTCATTGCCCACTGTGACGGTCAGCGCGATCATTGCCAGCAGCGTCAGGGCCGCGGCTGCAAACAGGCGGCGCCTGACCGACTTCAAGGTCAGATGCGCAACAACGTAGGCAATGACCGCAGGCACCAGCACGCCGCAGGCCCGCCACAGCACCGCAGATTCGACGCCGCCCGTCCTGGCCGAAAACGAAATCGTCAGGACCCAGAAGAAAGGCAGAACCACGGGAATGGAAATGACGGTCAGAAAGCTGATGAGCACGGCATTCTGGAACTGGCGGATATATCGGGATCTGCGGGCAAGCGCATTCCAGTCGCGCGTGGCAACCGCCATCAGTGCACCTCGATTCGCGGCTTGGCCAACAGGCGCTTCATGTTGGTGAGGCGGTACAGCAGGAGGGCGACAACGACCCCTATCACGATCAGGATCAGGGTGATCGCCGCGCCGTAGGCGTACTGTCCCGAGCCGATCTGCGGAGCAAGCGTCTTTGTGTAGGCAAGCATGGCCATTGTCATGGTCGATCTGGCCGGCCCCATGATCAGAAAGATGTACTCGAACGACACCATCAGGGCGAGCGACTGGAACACCGTGATGTATGAAAGCGGCCAGCGCAGCGCCGGCATAATGATGTGCCTCGCAATCGAAAGCGGCCCCGCTCCGTCAGCTCTGGCCGCAAAGAAGAGGTGCTGCGGAATCGAGCGTATGGCGCTTGTCAGGATCAGCATCCCAATCGAGGCGCCAATGAATCCGTTTGCGACCACGATCACGGCCATTGGATGCTGGAGGAACAGGTTGACCGGCTCGCTGCCGAACACGTTGGTGAGCACCTGATTCACCAAGCCGCGCTCGGTTGGATCGATTACCCAGATCCAAAGCAGCGCATAAACGACCGAAGGCGACATGCGCGGCAACAGCCAGATTGCCCTGAAAGTGCCCCCCAGCCAATCGGGCAGGGCGGTTGTCGTCAAGGCAAGCAGAAGGCCAAAGGTCACGTTGAAAATGGCAAGCGTGAAGAACACGAAGATGGCCGTCTTGGCGAGGGCGCGGTAGAAGGAGCCGCGCAGCTCGAAACCCAGCAGAGCCTCTTCGTTGGGCCTGATTATCTTGCGGAACTGGTCGGTTGTGTACTCGTCGATGCGGACTGTCTGGGACATGTCCGTAAAGGCGACGACAAGGTCGACGATGATGGGAGCCACCAGCAGGACCAGCAGGAACGCGCTTGCCGGCCCAAGAAATATGAAGGCGTTGACAACCTGTCGCCGAGTTTGAGTTTGCATCATGGCAAAAGGGGGAGGGACATTGCGGAATGCCCCTCCCACACTGGGTTCAGTCGAGGATTATGAGGTCGTCGCCCAATTCGACTTCAAGCTCTTCAACAACCCATTCCGCCGCTTCAGCCGCGCTCATTTCGCCAGTTTCCACTGCCTGCACACCTTGGTAGGTGATGGCGTTGTACTGTCCAATTCTGGCGTGGTTGGGCATGAACTCGGCGTATGCCAGAAGCGGCACGCCAGCAGCCAGTCCCCAGCCCTTGGTCTGGAAGTCGGGCATGGCAACCTGCGAGTAGTTGATCGGCGTGTGATTGGTCGTCACGGCGTGCTTGGTGTTTGGAATCGGCTGGGAAGCCAAGGCAACGAGCATCGCGGCCACGTCCTTGTTGGGCGTGTCCGCCACGACATAAACAATCGGATGCGACAGGTTCTTGGGCGACCCGCCCACTTCCGAGGCAGGAGCGTTTATCCAAGTGACCTTGTTGAAGTACGCTTCGCCGTCCAGAGGATCGATGCCGAACGCCTCAAGCTGATTGCCGAGATTCCAGATCCCATGGAACTTCGACAAAGCCTGCTCGCCGCGGAATGCCGCATGAACGCTGTCCCAGGAGTAGGTGGTCATGTCCGCGGGAAGGGCGCCTTTCTCGACGCAGTCGGCGAGCCACTGGTAGTAGTTCTCCAATCCGGACCGTGTGATCTGGAGCTTGGCTTCCTCGTCGTTGTACATGTCGATTCCAAACGACGCCATGGCCATTTGAAAGTCGGGGCCGACGTTTGGACGATGCACGAATCCGATCTCCGATGCGCCGGAATTCTTCACCTCGGCGGCCAGATCGCAGAAATCGGCCATGGTGAAGTTGCCGGCATTCACCTCGTCGGGCAGGGACGCAATGAATTCCTCGGACTTGCCAGCTGCCCTGAGCATGTCGTTGTTGAGGAAGAACATGCGGACTTCCGAGTCCTGCGGTATTCCGTAGCGCTGTCCCTTGTACTTCACGGATTCCCAAAGCTCGGGAATGATGTCGCCATAGAGGTCGGGGTTGGCCTCGATGTGCGCATCGAGACTCGCGGCAAGGCCTTCTTCAACGAACGATCCAATCCATTCGTGGGCGGCCACGATGATGTCGGGCGTGTCGCCCACCGAATGCGCCTTGAGAAGTTCAAGCGCATCCGCGTCGAAGCCCCGGGCATTCGATTCAATGAGCTCGATCACGATCCGCGTGTCGGAGCCAGCGGCAGCCAAGAAATTGTTGTACTGTTCAGCCGCGTTCACAATGTTGCCGGCACGCAGCGGGCCGGAACGGTCGGCGCGGGACCACAACTTCACCGTTATGTCCTCCGCGGTTGCCGGAACGGCAAACAGCGCGCTGGCGGCGACCATCGCGGCGGCGGCAAGAGAAGCTAGAAATTTCATGAGTTGTACCCTCCTTCATGGGTTTCAGGATTTCCGCGGCTTTCAATTCGCCGTCGGGAAACGCCAATTTGGGCAACAATAGGAAAAAAGCCCTCAACGGTCAATGCGGGCGTTGCCTTCAATGGCGACCGCTGCCTGGCCAGTCAGCGCCCATGAAGCCAGCCGTCTGCGCAGCTGCGCCTGGACTGTGCGCGCCTCGCGATGCGCGGTTGCCGGAACGCCGCCTGCGTCCCGTCCGCTCCCGGCCATCGAGCGCAATGCAGGTCAAGGAACATGGTTTGGGCTTGCAGCCTGCGGCAAAACATCGCAGCCGGACCTGCGTTCATTCTCGAACGCGGTCGCGGTGGCCATGGTGCGTTCGCGACATTCTCCGGCAGGCCGTTGGCCTCGGCTTCGCCTCGCCGAGAGTTGCAGGAATTCCTTCGATGGAGGCTTCGGGCCGCTGCCGCGCAAAAGGGAGCGCCGGGCCGGCAGCCGGCGAGCGTTCGCATCCGGACGGCCCATGGAATGGCCGGGACTGTATCATGCATTTTTGACGCCGACGTTGGCGGGACGGCTGCCAACGGCCAGCCGACTGCGCGGCTGCACTGCCGACACAGGCGCGAACGACTGCGAGCGCAGCCACGAATCGCTTTCAAGGTCTGAAGGCGGAACGCATCGGGAATTCAACAGGGTCAGGACCCTGCCAGCCTGCGGAACGTGGCCTGGCGAGAGGCGAGTTTGCCGACTCCGGGGCGAAATCGCCCTCGCTTGCCACCCCGACGAGCGCCGAGGCCGGCCGGATTCCCGCAAGGGCCAAGCGCCGTGAACACCTGGTCAAGGCAGCGGCTTGGGCCGGCGGTACTCGCTTGCCATCTGGACCGCCACTATGCCTGCCGTGATGACAACCACTCCCACTAGTTCGGCAACGCCGGCGTGCTCCCCAAGCAGTATCACCGCCATCATGACCCCCAGAAACGGGTTCAGGAAATGGAACGCGGCGGCGCGTGTCGGTCCGACTCGCTTGACCAGGACAAACCACAGCCAGAGCGCAACCATTCCCGGCACAAGGGTCTGGTAAACGAAGGCGGCAATCAGCGGGAAGGACAAGTTCGGCGCTTCAATCGTTTCGAAAATCAACGCCGGCGGCAACACGAAGGCGCAGCCAATCCACAGCTGAATCCCCATTATCGCGAAGAGGTTGCCGCCGGACGTGGCCTGCCTGACGGCAAGTGTGGCGAAGCACAGCGCAATCGTGGCCACCAAGCACAGCGCCACGCCAAGAAACTCGAGGCCGAACGAAATCCGGCCGGCCATGATGATCACCACGCCGACAAAACCGACCAGCAGGCCTCCAATGCCCATGCGATTCAGGCGGATGCCAAATGCAACCAGGTTCAGCAGGGCCACCTGCAACGGCATGGTCGAGGCAATTATGGCCGCCAGCGAGGCTTCGATCCATTGCATCGAAACGAAGTTGGCGCTGAGGCAGATTCCGTTGTGGCAAACGCCCATTACGACGCAGGCCTTCCATTGCCGTCGATCCAGGCGCAGTTTCTGGCCAAGCAACAACGCTATGCCGATGCCGAGGGCTCCCGAAATCGCGAACCGTGCGCTGAGCGCCGTCAGTGGGGGCACTTCCAGCACTATGATGCGCGCGGTCGAATAGGCGCTCGACCACATGAGGGCAAAAAGCAGCCCCATGACAAGCGCGCCCAGATCGAAACCGGGCCGGACATCTGCGCTGGATTCAGCGGTCACAGCGCCATGCGCCGTTCAACCTCGACGAATGCGCAAGGCCATGGACTGGCCGGAATTCCCTTCATGCAACATCGCTTCCGGCCAACCTCAACCGATTGCTCGCTTCCGGGGAAGGCGCAACTGCCATGACGGGCCGGCTGCGCCGCTCCCTGCCGGCAGGCCTTCAAGCCGGCCGATAGCGGAAGGTTCTCAAGAAATCGGTCGAACGACCTGGATTCAGCCTCGCACTGTCTTCTTGAGCAACTTGGACCACCTAATCTTTGGAATCTCCATGGAGTCTACGACCATGGGTTCCCCGGTATGGAAATTGACGCCCCGCTGTGCGGTGCGTGTCCGCTTGGAAATCTTTCCGAGTTTGGGCAGCAGCACGGTCCTGTCGCTGGCTACCGCATCGGCAACAATTTCCCCCAGGACTTCTATCACCTTGGTGGCGTCTTCACTAGTTACACCTGTTCGCCGACAGATCTCGCTGGCAAGCTCAGACCTGGTCAACAAAGTTTGTTCATTCATCAAAAGAATCCTTACTGGGAACCAAATGCCGACCCATCGCAAACTGAAAAGAGTCGGAATGATATTCGGGTCCTTTGTCTTCTGCTAGCTTCATGGGCGTTTTGTCAATCAAGCTTTTGAAAACACGCCTCCGCCATGCTTCCAATGGCCCGCGCCCGAACCGCTCACAGCCTCGGTGGCTGCAGAGATTCTCCCGGCGCTGAATCTGCGGGAAACGAAAGCCGCCATGCAGTGTGGAGACTGCGGCAGTCGAACCGGCTGGCGACAGGAAGAACCGCATCGGCGGGAGACAACCCAACAAGATCCCGTCCCGCAACCGGACCGGCGCCGACTCCGCTCCTGGACCGCGCCTAACGAAAGGCCGTCTCGCTGAAACTTCGCAGTTTGCGCGAGTGAAGGTACTCCTGCGGCATTTCGCGCAGGGATTCGAGAGCCTTGATGCCGATCAGCAAGTGTCTTTCAACCTGAGTCTTGTAGAATCGGCTTGCCATTCCAGGAAGCTTGAGCTCTCCGTGCAACGGCTTGTCGGACACGCACAGAAGCGTCCCGTAGGGAATTCGGAAGCGAAACCCGTTGGCTGCGATCGTTGCCGATTCCATGTCGAGCGCGATTGCCCGGGACTGACTGAGCTGGCGGGTCAGCCCTTCGGACGCGCGCAGCTCCCAGTTGCGATTGTCGACCGAGGCAACGGTTCCGGTTCGCATCACCGTCTTCAGCTCGTATCCCTTGCTGCTGGTGATTCGGCCAACTGCATTCTCCACCGCCTTCTGCACTTCCGCCAATGCCGGCACGGGCACCCAGACGGGAAGATCTTCGTCAAGCACCTGATCTCTGCGCAAGTAGGCGTGGGCCAGCACATAGTCGCCGAGATGCTGGCCACCACGCAGTCCGGCACAGTGACCAAGCATCAGCCAGACATTGGATCGCAACACCGCTACATGGTCCGTGGCCGTCTTTGCGTTTGACGGGCCAACGCCGATGTTCAGAAGCGTAATGCCGTTGCCGTTCCTTCGCTTGAGGTGATAGGCGGGCATCTGAGGCGCACGGGCCGGCGGTGCGATGGCGCCTGACGGGTCCGTGAGTTCCTGGTTGCCGGGCGTCACCAGGCAGCAGTAGTCCGACGACTCGTCGGCAAGCGCATTTCGCGCATACTCCTCAAACGCTTCGACATAGTGCTGATAGTTGGTGAACAGGACCAATGGCTGGAAATGCCTGTAGTGCGTTGCCGTGTAGTGCCTGAGACGCGCCAGCGAGTAGTCCACCCTGGGCGCCGGGAACAGGGCCAGCGGGAGTTCGCCTGATTCGGACCTCCTCGTGAGTCCGTTCACGACATCGTCGTTGATGATCGCCAAGTCCGGCATGTCGAAATGGTTGCGAATTGCCTCCCCCCAACCGTCGGCCGGGTCCACAAGGTCATCGGCCGCCACCTGTTCGAGGGCAAACTGAACAGGTATCGCCACATTCGAACTGGCTACCTCGATCGCTGCGTCGTAGTTTCCGACAAACAAGCCGATTTGTTCGGTCAGGTACCTTCGAAACAGCTGCGGCTGGGTAATGGTCGTGCTGTAAAGGCCCGGCGCTCCCACGCGCCCGAATGAAAGGCGGGAATCTATGCGCCGGTGCGAAAGGACCTCCACCCGGATTTGGGGGTAGTACGCCCGATACCTCACCGGTCGCTCATGGATTCCGTCTGCGTCGACAAAGCTCTGCTGCAGAAATCGGACGGCCTCGTCATACAGGACACAAAGCTTGTCCACTGCCTCGTCCGGATTCCTGAACGCCTCGGGCGGATGCAGTGGCGGATGAAGTACGCGTCTTTCCGGCATGTTGGAACGGTCCCAGGCTAGTTCGTTTGAGAGTTGGCGCAGTTGCCGGGCGAAATGGCTTCACGGCAACACTGCCAACAGTGGATTTCCCTCCCAGCCTCCAAGGGGCTGTGTCCAGGCGAACCGGCAGCCGTCGCACCGACGGTTCGTTGCCTGCCGTCTCCGCGAGCGAAATTGCAGGGAACGGGTGAAGGACAGCTGCAGTGCGCTCGGACAGACAAGGTTCGCCGAGCGGCCTGCTGTCCACGTGTCGGCTCCGGTCCCACAAGGGCCGCGACGGCTTCGGGAGGGAGTGTGTCCATCGCTGAGTTTCCCGGCAATGTCAACCGACCGTGGAACGGCGTGTTCGAGCGCCGGACTCGCTTGCAACTCATTGCAAGCCTTTCCGGGTGTTGGGCGCGGCTGCATGTGCCACAGGGTCCAGCGGTCGCCTCTGGACATGGACAGGAATCCTTTGGCGGCGGGCTTCTCCTCGCCGTTGCGGAACAATGCAACTTCGCCGCCAGGGTAGTTCCAGCCGATTCTCGATGTCCGAATCCCTGCCCAAGTCCGGTCTGGAAGTGCGCGCGGTCTGCAATTCCTGCGTTCGGCTTCCACAACGAAGCCAAACTACGCGCCGTCATGGACATCCAGCGCTGTGTCGAGCGGCGAGCGGTGAATCACATTGTTCATGTGTCTGCAAGCGTCGCTGTCGCCCAACCGCTTGAGGATGGCGTGGAACTCCGGACACGCTTCGCCCGCTGTGCGAACCAACTTTCGTCGTCACCATGCAGCCTGATACATCGCAAGTGCGTCTGCCTCCCCAACTTCACGTGGATTGTTGACGAGCAGCCTCTGCTGTTTCATTGCGTCACTGGCCATCTTCGGAAGATCCTCCCAATCGATCGAGACGTCGCGCAGCCTTGTCGGCAATCCGAGACATTTCGACAGGCGAGCCATTTCCTCGATGAACGCCGCGCATCTCGCTTCGGCGCCCGTCACTTCGGCAAGGTGGGGAAAGACATCCGGTGCGAGTTCGGCATAGCTTGCGGCGGCGCTTGGTGCGTTGAACCGAAGCACATGTGGCAGAACAAGCGCATTCGACAGGCCATGCGGCACATGAAACGTCCCGCCGATCGGGTAAGCCAGTGCGTGTACGGCGGCTACGGGCGAGTTCGCGAATGCCTGCCCCGCCAACATCGAGCCGAGGAGCATTGAACTTCTGGCCTTGATGTCCTCGCCTCGAAACACAGCGTTCGAGATGTTGGCCCCGATCAGCCTGAGCGCTTGTCTTGCCAACAGTCGGGAAAGCGGGTTGTTGTTGGAATTCCTGGATGCATAGGCCTCGACTGCATGAACCATCGCGTCAACGCCCGTGGCGGCCGTGATTGCCGGCGGCAACCCCAAGGTCAAGCTCGCGTCAAGGACAGCGATGTCCGGCAAGATGATCGGGCTTGACACGCCGCGCTTTTCCTCGCTGCCCACCGTGATTATCGAAATTGGCGTCACTTCGGAACCGGTGCCTGCCGTGGTCGGGACCAGAACGAGCGGAAGGCGAGGCCCTTTCGCCTGCGAAACGCCCCATGCTTCGTCAAGATCTTCGTTGGAACCCAGCAACAGGGCTGCCAGTTTCGCCACATCCAGCGAAGAACCACCGCCAAAGCCCATCACGCCTGTCGCCTGTGCGGATCTGCCGACATTCACCGCCTTCATCAGCGTGCTGCGGGAAGGATCCGCCTCCACAGAGTCGAAGATGGTCAGTTCGACGCCACTCGAACGCAGGGATTCCAGCGCCGGGTCGCACAGGCCCAAACGACGCAGCTGCGGGTCGGTCACGAAGAGAATGCGCCTCCCAAGCGCGCCCGAGGAAATCTCCGCCAGCCGGCAGCTCGCACCGTTCTCAAACTTGATCGACGCAGTGGTGTTGAAGACGAAAGAATTCATGAAACGAAGTTTCCAGTATTCCAGGTGGCCGGCCGCAACGTGTTTCGCGCCGCCAGACCTTGCGATGTCAATGGTTGTGCCCTGCCGGTTCCGTCGCGAGGGGAAGCTTCAGTGGCATCAATCATGTGCGCAGCTTCCCAACGGGACAGGCCAAAACGGTATTGGACGGAGGGGGAAACTGCAACTGCAACTGCAATCCGGCAAACCAGCGGAGGGAATGGGCCTTGTTGCTTCCCAAGTCATTCCATCCCAGCAGCAAGAAAGACGCTCCAAACCAAATTGACCTCGTTCTGCACATTGGTCAGGATTTTCGCGGGACGGCATGCGGCCTGCCTTGTGTCTGGCTCGGACCGGGAGCGCTCAACTTGTTCAGCCGTTTGCTGGCGCTCGCTCCAGGCATGCGCCGCAATGTCCCGCAACATGCATTGAGCTCTCTCATTCCAGCACGAAGGCCGTGGCAGTCTCGGTGTTCGGATCGTAGCTGCACCAATAGGTTATCTTCTTCCACGCGCCGAGTGCATTCTGGAACTTGATCTTGTCGCCCGTGTAGGAGATCGTGCCTTCCGCCTGATTGTCCCATCGGAACCGCGGGAGCTTTACGCCGAAGAATCCGTCGGTCCACTGGTAGTCGTATATGGCAAACGCCTCGATCAAAGGCTTGCAGGCAAAGGAGGCTGCGGTGTTGTGCTTGTCTCCCCAGCATTGCAGGCTTTGCCGGCAAATGATGTCCTTGGCTTCCTTCCTTTCCTGGTCGCTTGGCTTGCCCCAGTCCGCCAATTCGACTGGAACCTCGCCAACTTTCAGGTCTGTCCACAGTGGCTGGCTGCAATCAGTTCCCGCCCAGCCACAACCGTCAAGCGCAAACACAATTCGGTTCTTGATCGGTGGCTCCATTTCGGGCGAAGACCATAGGTTCACCCAGACGGCGTCGGGCCAAGTCTTTCGGTGTTGATCGATGGCGGCCGCCATCATGGCGGAGATTGCGGCGCTGTCGTCTTCGGCTTGCGGCGCCACCATTTCGAGCGAAACCCGCGATCGCAAGTTGCCCACGGAATGGTTCTTCTCTTCCAGGACTTGAAATGCGGGAATGGCTTCCGGTTCCGTTTCGGGGCTGGTCAGCGCCGGTTGGGACTCAGAATCGGGATTCGGTTCGATGCTGTACTTGATGGCAACGCTGGACGGGTCACCTACGTTCAGAATCTCTGCCTCAAAGACGTGCTGTCTGACGAAGGCCGTCTTCGCGCCGAGAAACTTGCCGTCCTCCCCTTCGTAGATCCGCAGGGCAATCTCGCCTTCATCGCAGGTCGCAACGCCATCGAGCGCGATGGCGTCCATGGCGTCAACCGTGCTCCATCGCCAATCTTCGATCGCGCACGCGCCATGGTGATCGTCGCACGCAAAGGCGGCTCCCATCGTCGACGCGCACGCGCACAGAATTGCTGTTGTCAGTTTCATCTTTCCCCTCCCCTTGAATGCACGGGCTGCAAAGGCGCCGGAGCTTCAACTTCCGGCAATGCCGAAAGCCTTCCCCTCGCGAGACAATTGCTCCACGGCGACGGACATTGCTCCGAATGCCGCTTGCATGGCTTCGGGCTGGCCTGCCGGTGCAAGCTTTGCGGATGGGTCCGCCCAGTGTTCGCCTTTTGCGGATTGTGGCAATTGCGCGACAGCATGTCCCGACGTCGGCGCCCAAGCCGGGATTTGGCGCCCATCGCCAAGTCGTCTCGCAATCCGGCAATTCAGGATTCGGGCTTTCGAATCGCGTACAGGCAACTTGCCTTTGCCCGATGCCGGCCCTGACCTGGAAAACATGTCGGAGCCAGCGCGGACAATTCCGCGCATGAAGCCTTGGCAAGCCAATCCACAACCGAGACGAATCCGAATTGACGCCGTTCACTCGCGCGGATCAGCCAAGTTGCCTGGGCCGCCGTTCGCCTTCCGGCACGTTCGGGCGAAACGTGTCCTGCATTTCGCGCCGGAGTTGCACGGCAGGTTGATTTTCGTCGACCACCACGTCCGACCAAAGAATTTTCCGCCCCTTTGCGACGTCATTCACCAGCCGAGCGCCGTGCGTCAGTCCTACAGGCAATGTCCCCTGGGCCATTGAAAGGCTCGATGGCGCCAGCACGCCGGAGACGTCATGGCCTCCCTCGCCGTCGAGCATGGCGCCAGCGTGAAGGTTTCGCTTGGCAACTGCTATGGCATCCGCTCGCCAGCCGTTCGGAACGCCTGTGGGTTCGCCGCGCAGGGCAACGCTCGCAATGCTGATGCCCAGTTCCAGACCAATTAGGTGCCATCGCCTGTACATGGTTGCGTAACGACCGCTGTCGTCGGTCTGCAAGCCATACTCGCCGAAGCATCTGGCAACGTATTCGGAATCTGCCTCAATCGACACGAAAACGCCAAACCGAATGTCGTAGTCCAACTGCATTCCCTTTCCGTCGAGCGACGAAATGACTTCGACCTGTCCCTTGTGGTGCAGCTTGCCGCCTTCGGAGCGTGGTCGACAGATGTTTGGCAACTCGTCGATTCGGGCTGGTGGATAATCCAGCCCGTTCGGCGCAGGCGTGAGACCGGTTGCATTGGCAACCGACGTGCTCTCAATGGCCGGTTTGGTTCCGTCGAGGAACGACGTGAACATCTTTGGGTTCATTCCACCCTGCTTTGCCTGTTCGTGTGTCAGGCCGTAGCACTTCCAGACATTGTCAGGCGTTGCGTACTGGTATTCCGGCAGCCATTTGTGGCCTCGGCCTGCCGCGACCACTTCGAAGCCGGCGGCCCTTGCCCAATCAACCTGTTCGCAGATCAGGGCAGGCTGGTCTCCGTAGGCCAGGGAATAGGCAACACCCGCCTTGCGCGCCTCCTGCGCCAGCAATGGTCCGGCAAGAGCGTCGGTCTCGACGTTTGCCATGACAATCGACTTTCCGTAGCGACAGGCAAGCATGACATGTCGCACGCCGGCAAGGGTGTCGCCGGTTGCATCAATGGCGACATCGATCTGTTCCTGCTGAAACAGCGATTCGACATCTTCCGTTATCCAGGCGCTTCGGGAACGAAACGCCTCGCCGGCATCCCTTGCCGCGAACTGTTCCTCGGGCCAACCGACGCGCCGGAGACTTGCACGCGCATGCTCAGGCGAAAGATCGGCGATGGCGGCTACATGAATGCCCGGTGTGCGGTTCGCCTGTGCCAGGAACATCGAGGCGAATTTCCCGCATCCGATGATTCCTATGCCAACGGGGTTGTCCTGCTCCTGGCGTTCGAGCAAAAGGCGATGAAGGTTCACGTGGCCATGCTGGCCGGTTCCGCCTCCGAGCGCCCCTCTTCCGTCGCCGCGATCTCCGCCAGGCAATCGTCATGCAGCGGCTGAATGGGTGCGAAATCGCGATGGGCGATCCATTCCGGACGCTTGAAGCGTTGGATGTGATTGTCGACATGGCAAAGCGAGAGATAGACAATCGTTCTGCTCCATGGCGACAGGTTTGGCGACGATGCGTGAACCAGATTGCTGTGAAACATCAACACGCCGCCGGCTTCGCCCTTGGCCGAATATATGCCGTTTCTGTCTGCCAAGCTGCGGACAGTAGCCTTGTCCAGCGTCCAAAGCGGGTAGCTGGTCGTGTCCAGATCGTGACCCGCCTGGTAGACGCCCTCGCGGTGCGATCTCGGAATGATCCAAAGCGGTCCGTTGAATTCGGTCACGGCATCGATGAACAGCGCAATGTTCATGGCCCTCGGTTCCGGCATCAGGTCGTCGCGCGACCAGGTGCCATAGTCCTGATGCCACTGCCAGACTTCGCCGTCAAACGCGGCCTTTGCGTTTACCTTGTACTGGTGCATGTAGACCGGTCCAGCCAACAGCTGCATGACCGGTTCGATCAACCTGGGATGTCGGCCAAGCCGGCGAAACGCCTCGTTGTAGCAGTGCGCCGCAAATGCCGTCCGTGGCGTTTTGCCATCCTTTTCGCGCACGACTTCCTTGCGGCTCAAACCGTAGATCTCCCTTGAGGCGTCGCGCAGAACTCCGACCTCCTCGGATGAAAACAACCCTTGAAGCATCAGGTAGCCGGTCTCGTGAAACTGCTGGATCTGGCTGCTGGTCAGGTTCATTGTCGTTTTCCCGTAGGTTGTGAACTATCGGGCAATCGTTAGCAGAACGGCGGCCGTCGTTCAATGGAACTGCCTCGGGCCACCGCCGGCCGCGGCGGTTCAAGTTGCGCCCACTTGCCCCATGTTGTTTAGAATCGCTGCGCGATGTACTGCTGGGCTTGACTAGCGCTTAGCTCGGTGGTCGCAGCGCCAGTTCTCGTATAGAAGCGGTCAGTGCTGCCGTCCTTCACGAAGGCTGGCGAATTGGAAGGCCAGCACTCCACTACCAGCACCCGCACCTCGTCACGATCCTCGAACCTCGGATGGATGTACATTGAGTGCTGCGCGCCGATTCGATCTTTGAGCAGATTTACCAAATGCAGATGCATCCTGTCTTCATTTGTAAATCCGTCGACGTCGACGCCACACGTCACGCCGTCATCCGAAACACCAACAATCAGGCTTCCACCCCGCGCGTTGAGAAATCCCGCGATCGTCTTTAGGCAAGCCAACTCCATCTTGGGATCCTTCTTTCCCGTGTGCAGATTGATCCTAAGACTGGATTTGAACTCAACGTGCACCCCTTCGCCGCTCGCAATGAGTTCCTCAATGTCTATTCTGTCAATTGTCGCGGGCCCGCTTTCCTCTCTGAGGCGGCGGTACGCGGCGGCAACGAAGCGGGCAATGCGCTCCCGCCGAGCCGCCAGAAACGCCCTGTAGGGCATTGCTTCCCACCCATCAGGCAAAGCGTGCCAGCGGTACTGGCGTACGACCTCGTCCGGCTTCAGTGGCGCCAGCATCAAGGGAACATACACAACCGGGCCCGCCGCGCCGATTTTCCTGTTGTCCCCCCACTCCAGTAGAGCGTAGTTCGCAATTTGATTGATTTCGCGATGTTCGACAACCCCCATGCCCTTCAGATAGGCTCTGGGGAACAGATGGTGGCGTTCCGCCGCCGAACGAGTGGAGTGGACGGAGGGATCAAGCAGAGTCTCTACTTTCTGGTCGGAGAAAAGTGCCCGAGCTTCATCAAGCACGAGCGCGGCGTAATATGCGAACAGCGAGGGACTCCGCGGAGACGATGTCGCAAGGTCGTTGGGAAGCGTGATTGACCAGAAATCGCTCGTGAGCGCCGCGTCACAGACCTGGTCCAGCGTATGCACAAATCCCGTGGCATCCTCGACGTCGCGCAGGCGAGCTAGATCGAACTCTAGGTTGGACTCGGGAGACCCGGTATAGCGTCCAGTCAGACTGCACATAAAGAACCAGCGCGCGATGACCTTTCGCAGGTCCTTGGCCGGCACCGCGTATTCTGTCCGCCCAATAAGGTAAAACGCATACGAAAACAGCAGGTTGTTGTTTGAGGTGATCATTCGCCCGCCGAGATAGCCGGCGGTTCGCAGGGCACCAAAGAAGTCGTGCCAAGCCGAGAGATCGAGTACCTTCGCCTGAGCGTCTTTCAGGATGCTGAACTGTTGCTCTCGCCGCTCGTCGCTGAATACTCCGGTCTCCAAATCCTTCCCCCGTAGAATGGAGTAGACGTACTGGAGTCGAGCACGCTTGAAGCCGAGCGCGATGCTCACCCGAAGCAGCTGGTCCGGCTTGGGTTGGATGAAGTGGTTGAAAGGCGATGGCGCTCCGGCCGAGGGTTTGCGGGCAGTCAAGCAGAAGTTCTCAAGCTCCTTTCTTCCTTCATCCCAGAAGACGGACATCAGGGTCAAGATAAAGTCAGCCTGGTTCAGGGGCTTCCCGGCGCTGTTGATCCGCACGAACACCTCAGCCACTTGCTCTTCATCAAGATCCTTGGAGAGCTCGAGCGCGGTGAACGGGAATTTGAGAATGTTGAACAGGCGAGTGATGGACCTTTCCACCTTCTGTTTCTGCGCCGATGTCACCTCCCGAGATTCTCTCAGGCTCTGCAAGTACTTCCCTACAATGTCGAACAAACTCGCCTCGGATGCCCAAAGGGCGGAAATGTTGGGAATGAATGACCTGTCTCTACGCACTGCGGCATCAGCCACCTCGAACTGATCCTTCAGCGGGTTGAAGGCAATCTGAATCGCCTCCGACCGGCCGGTCGGGCGCATCACCTGGATGCCCTTTGTCACGGCAAAAAGGGAAGTCAGGCGTTGCTGCCCATCGACGATGAGCAGATCGGGAACCTTCTGCTTGCGGTCCGTTCCTATCTGCTTCGTCCCGCTCTCGAAGCCGTTCTGCCACAAGAGCAGGTACCCCACCGGATAGCCCCTGTACATGGAGTCGAACAGGTCACGCACCTTCTTGTTGGGCCATACAAAAGGACGCTGGATGTCAGGCAGGCCAATCTGGCCAAGTTCGATGAAATTCACGAGTGAATGAATGTCGTAGTTAACTTGCTTGAAAAGGGTATCGCTCATTCCCGTTATCTCCCGATTTAGGCCTGCTTCGTCGGCTAGTGACGTAGCACTGTAACTTTCGCAGTTTGAGTCATGCTGTTTTCAGGGTCGACAGTTTGTTGGGATTGTTGAATGCCCGCATGCTCCCCTGATTGTCAAGGGATGCGTTCGATGAAACCGGCTCGATCGGGATTGAGATCCCTGTGGTCCAAGCTCGGCGGGCGGGCGGCTGTTGATTTGCGAATGGGCGTGAGTGAAGGTCGGCCGCCGGCCATGCTTTCCGGCGGCACGGAGTGCGCGCCGCATCAAGCGAGCGCAGATTCTTCTGGCTTCCGACGCCGAGATGGCCACGCAGGTGGGCAGTGCGTTGTCGACTGTCACACGGACAAAGCTTCGTTTCGTCGAGGGCAGCCTGGAGCGGCCCGCAAGCTCAGCGGCGTCGAAGAGGCTCTGCGGGTCGCAATGGGGTGAAACAGCAAAGCGCCTGTGGAGTTGACAGGTCAATACATATCAGTGTCTCAATCGACGCATTCCCGACAGGAAGACCCTTGAAACGGAGGTCGCGGCATGGGAGAAACAGAGAAATGATAGCAAGGGACAGACACAATGGATGTTCACCGTCGAAAAGGCCAGGGACAAAATGGGCAATGCCTATCCCAAACCCGAAGCTCACAAACCGCGATCCACTGATACAAATTCACTGTGAAGAGACGCTAGTCCTTTGGCGCGATGCAGAAGGTCGCACCGGCGTCCCCTTGGATGAAGGATAGGTCAAACCCAATCTGATTGAGGATTCTGCGTCCGATATGCAGTCCCATCCCCCGGCCACCAGGTCTTCTGCTGAAACCGAATTCGAAAATCGCCTCTCGATCGCGAACGCCTATTCCTGGACCGTTGTCGGAGATGAACAACGATCCGCAGCGCTCATCAAGATTGATCCTCCGTTCATGTTGAGGATTCTGTTGCGACAACCAAAAAATGGCGTTGTCCACGAGATTCACAAACACCGGGTAGATGCTGGAGGGAAATCCCACGACCGTTGCATTGGCAAATTCCCTTGTGGCGGCAATCTTGACATTGTGACGTTCCAGCCTTGCCTGGAACAGCTCCTCCAGGAACTCACGAATTTCAAAACCACGAATTGCCACCTTCTTTCGATACAGGCGACGCTGCAGCGGTGTGAACATGGTCAAATGTCCGTCGAGATGATCGAAGCTCGTTCGAATGCTCTCGAACAGCCCTTTCATTTCTTCATTTGCATCTGCCCACGCTTTCAAATCCCCAAGGCCTCCCCGAAGGGATCGGATCGCTGCGGAAAACTCATGGCCGATTATTTCTACTGCCATCCCCAACTGGGCCAAGTGTGCATCAGAATCGGTTTCCGCTTCCAGCAGGAGGTTTCGCTGCTCAATGGCCATCAACTGGTCGACCGTTGAATCCCTGCCCGTTACGTCAATGGCCTGCAGTTGCTCCAACACCGAGTTCAACAAGTGGACTTGGTCCTCAACCGCGCTTTGGATCCGTTGTTCCAACATGTCCTTGGCTTTGACAAAACTCTCATCGGACATTTCATCGAAATTGTCTCTTTGAAACTCGGCAATCACTGCACGCAGTTCCGAGTCAACATTCTTCAGCGCCTTGCCAGCCACGTCTTTCGCTTGCCTGGCCACCTCACCTGCCTCCTCCTCTACCGCTATGGCCGTGTGCTTTGTGACCTTAAGGGCTTCCTGTTTCAATTCATCGAGCGATTCCTCAATGCGACTCTGCCTGTCAAGCGTTAGCCTTGCTCTCCTGGCCTGCTCGCCAATCAAGTTTTCCACCAGTGCGCGAGTCGGGTCAAACACATTCTCGCGAATTGATTCAAGCTCGTTTGTATACAGGTTCCAGTCGCGAAACGTGTCCTTGCTCAATCCAATTTTGGGTCGTGCAATCCGATACCCAGCCTCCAGTTCACGGATTTCAGCATGCGCTTTGCGTTCGAGATCCAACATTTTTCGGGCTGCCATTCTTCGGTCCGACATGCTGCGCGCGCAACGCAGTTCATTCTCAACACGTTCCACCAATTCCGATGCAGCGCTTTGCGGCGCATCGTTCTCCAATTGGGAGAAAAACCCGTTGAGTTCGGCATGGAACTCTTCCCTTTTCGTCTTGACAAGCTCTTTCCTGCGATTGCGTGCCTTGTCCTCTCTTGAGAGCTCAGACTTCCTCAAGTTGAAGCTGTCTCCATACACGCCGTCCTTTCGAAAGAAGTCGGCTGCAAGCTGTTGCAGGAAGTTCCGGAGGATTGACCGAAACTGACGGTAGGCCTTGTTCTCCTGAAATCCCTCGCGTCCCGCCCTTTCCCGCAGGTTTCGATTCCTGTCGGAGTCGATTTCCACTGCTCCAAACATCATTCGATGCGAAAAGTAGTAGTAGTATGCACTCTTTGTGCGCCTGTACTCGATGTCGAGCCAGTCATAGTCGGTATCGCCATAGGGCAACACGCGAATTCCGTTCCGATAGATGTAGAGTCCCCCAATCTGACCGGCCTTGTTTGCCAGTCTTGCATGATCTTCGTGAGGAATTGTCGAATGCCTGCTTTCCCCCTCGAACGCGGCAATTCTTATGGAAAACGGTCCGCAGTTGGTCGGCGCACCATGACCGCCTCCCCAAGGTACAGCGTGATTGGGTACCTTCTCCCCATGTATGGAAACCTCTCCCAGGAACTGACCGTATTCGTCGAACTCGCCGCAAACCATGTGGTCCGCATTCAATGCCTCGTCCGGAGTGAAGAACTGTTCGTTCCCTATCAGGTCTTCAACCAGCAGCAGGTCCGTCCTGTGATCGCGGAACGCAGTCTGAATCACATTGTCCGTGCCAGGTGTCATTGAATTGCTGAACCCTAGCAACGCCCTTTTCAGGGGTGTTGCCTTCCCACTCGCGGCAGATCCGCCAGATTGAAGTTTGTCGTCAATGTCGTCCAAGAGCAGCTCGGATGCAGGCTTTACCAGGAAATGAGTTCCGTGCCCGTCACCTCGCAGTGACGGTTCCTGCAGGTAGGAATCAATGTCTTGCGGGTCGACATCGAAATCTTTCAGTTCGTCGACGAGCTTCGTCAACAGATTCCTCTCGACACGGCGACCAACTGCTTCGGCTTGCACACGAAACTTGCCAACCATCTCGGATACGTCGTCCGCTGAAGGCAGCGTTCCTGGGGGACATTCCAGCAGCGGGATCTCAATTTCGTCGAGATCAATCCCCGGCCACTCGAATATGCTCCAATTCAGAAAGGCAGCAGTGAGGTTTGGTTCGTCGTCGTCGTGAATTGGACGGGTGAGCACCAATAGTTGCGGGCCAATCGTCGCAATCGCGAGCCGTCCGATGCCCTTTTCCCCGAGCAAAGGACGACGGTTTTTTTGCCGGTCGATTGGTGGCGCATGAGTGGCGTCGAACTTGCTTTCAGTGCCGATTGTCAACCATCGGGACTCAAAGTCCTTCCGGTTCATTCCGACTCCATCGTCCCTCAGCACGAACAGTCCATCCGAGCGGTAGAAATCAATTTCCGCCCGGTCGGCGTAGGCATCGTGCGCATTCTTGAACAATTCACTGATCGCCGTGGGAATGCCGGCAATTTGCTGCCGCCCCAGCATGTCGACAGTGCGGGCGCGAGTTCTGAAAGTCGCCATCAGAAGAGGCTCCCTACACCCGCCAGATGCTCTTTGAATCGCTGGCCAATCCGCTCTGCCAGGAGGGCTGGCACTGCGTTGCCGATTTGTCTGGCCATTGAAGTAATGCCACCCCTGAAGATGAAACCCTCTGGAAAGGTCTGCAAGCAGGCGGCCTCGCGAACGCTAATGGCACGATTTTGTTCCGGATGACCAAAACGTCCGTTCGAGTAACTGATGCATCGAGTGGTCAGCCCGGAAGCGGGAGCGTCCCATGCCATCCGGCCATAGACATCGGTATAGCCCGAAAAGGACTTGTGGCACTCAAGCTTCAGTTGTTCCGGCCAGTTGCGATGGCCTCCGCCTTCCTCCGTTGCCTTGATGCGCTCAAGGTTGAGGGCCGAAAGATTCGCGGCTACATGATTGGGCACAGCTTCATGCTCCTCACCTGCCTCAATCCGAGGAAGATCTTCAATCCAGTTCCTAACGGTAGTGTATCGCTTGTTGGGCGTTCCTGGTCCGTGTGTCTCATCCGGCAGCTTGATTGCACCATGCCGGCTCGCCATCAGTACAAGCCGACGGCGTGTTTGAGGAATTCCAAACTTGGCCATGCAAAGGGCCCGGTAATCCACCCGATAGCCGGCCAAGTCGAGCCGACCCAGAAAATCACCGAATGGTTGGCTGTCGCTATCCAGCTCCTGAAGGCCAGGAACGTTCTCCACGAACACCAAGTCCGGTCGGCAACTTTCCACCAAAGATGCAAACCTGGCAAGCAACGGCACGCGCTCGTCATTGTTCAAGTTCGGTCGCTGCGTATTCTGCTTGGAAAAGGGCTGGCATGGTGCACAACCTGCAAACAGGACGGGATGCGGTTGTGCCAACTCCACCCTCCTCCTGATCGTTTCATCGTTCACCTCCCGGATGTCTGCAAATTCAAAGTGGGCCTCAGGGAAGTTGGCTTCGAAGCTTGCCCTGGCGTCCGCGTCGTGGTCCAAGGCAAACGCAATGTCCATGCCGGCATTTCGAAACCCGCAGCTTGCGCCGCCGCAGCCAGAGAAAAAGTCGAACACCTGCACCGTCACTCGGACCACCTCCGAAACTCTCGCGCGCACGTTGATCCCGCCAGCCCGCGCATCCATTCGAAAGGGGTCAAAGGACCTTTGCGCACAGTGTGAAAAGACCCTTTCCCGCACACAGGCTGTCCGGAAAGTCTACAACAGCCTGTGCGTCAAGTCCAAGAGGCTTGAACAGACCGCCTCTTCCTGGCCGCTGGCCAAAAGTCCTCCGCCATGAAGCAAGTCAAACGAGTGTTGCGACTCCTTCGTTGGATTCAATGCACATAGCGGAATGCAGAAATCACTGCCGCCGTGCCGGAGAGAGAACTGCTGCGGCAGCAGCGCAGCAACGGGGCGCTCAACACCTTCCCGACCTCACCTTCACCTCCCGCCGAAAGTGGCGACACCACTTCCGCGCGTTTCCTGACCTTCAGCCGTTGCAGAAGAGATCGACCAGCTCGAACTTGCGCACATCGACCAGCCCCAGGTCGGTGATCCTCAATTCCGGTATCACCGCCAGCGCCAGAAGGGAGTGCTGCATGAAGGCGTTGTTCAAGTGGCAGCCACACTGTGCCATTGCCTCGGACAGCTTTCTGGAAGCGGCAGCCACATGCTTGGCCTTCCGGTCGGACATCAGCCCGGCTATCGGCAGTTCGACCAGCGCAGACTCCTCGCCTTCACGCCAGAGACTTGCGCCTCCCTGCACTTCGGCGAGCCGGTTGGCTGCAAGCGCCATGTTTTGACGGCACGTGCCGACAACGATCATGTGGTGGCAATCATGCGCCACGGTCGAAGCCATGGCCATGTCGCCTTTGTAGCCGAAACCCTGGACAAAGCCGTTGACGACCCTGCCGGCGCCGCGATGCCGTTCAACCAGCGCCGCCTGGCAAACATCCTCCGTTGCGCTTGCGTTCACCAGCGAACCCGAAACCGGCAGCTCAACCAACAGCTCCTTCGTGGGAGCCTGGTTTTCGATGATGCCAATCACCCTGGCCAGCGCGGCGCCGTTGCCTCCGCCCGGCGGAGCGCAGATGCTGAAGTCGTCGGCAGTCAGTTCGCGGCCTGTGTTGACCGACTGTCTGGACTCGCGCGGCCAGTCGGCACGCGGCAGGGTTGCCAGCAACTTGCCCTCCCGGGCGACCAGCCTGCCGCGGGCGAACACCTGCAGAATCGAAAGTTCCTCAAGATTGTCCACAAGAAGGACATCGGCACGTCGGCCAGGAGCAATCGATCCGATTTCCCGCTCCATGCCAAAATGCGTGGCAGTGTTGATGGTCGCCATCTGGACGGCAACCAGCGGGTCGCAGCCACAGGAAATTGCATGACGCACGACACGGTCCATGTGCCCGTCCTCGACCAGCGTCTGCGCATTGCAGTCGTCCGTGCACAGGATGAAGTTTCTGGGGTCGAGGCCACGCTCGGTTATGGCCGTGACTTGCCGCTCCACATCATACCAGGCCGAGCCCAGCCGCAGCATCGCCCGCATCCCCTGGCGTACCCGAGCCACAGCGTCTCTTTCCCTCGTTCCCTCATGATCGTCGGCCGCTCCGCCAGCGGCATACGCATGGAAGGGCATTCCGAGATCCGGAGAGGCATAGTGGCCGCCGACCACCTTTCCGGCGGCCATGGTGATCGCCATTTCGGCAAGCATTTTCTCGTCGCCGCCGATCACGCCCGGGAAATTCATCATCTCGCCGAGACCGACGATGTTCTCCCACTGCATGGCTTCGGCAACGTCCATTGGCGTGATTTCCGCTCCGGGCGTCTCGAGTCCGGGCGCTGACGGGACGCATGACGGCACCTGCATGAAGATGTTGATGGGCTGCATGACGGCCTCGGCATTCATGGCTTCGACACCCTTCAGGCCAAGCACGTTGGCAATTTCATGAGGGTCCACAAACATTGTGGTTGTGCCGTGCGGCATGACGGCCTCCGCGAATCTCGCCGGCGTCAGCATTCCGGATTCGATGTGCATGTGCCCGTCGCACAGGCCGGGCAAAGCCATGAGGCCTCCGGCCTCGACGATGATCGTCAATTCGCCGATGCAATGGCTCGCATCGGGACCGCAATAGGCGAACCTGCCGTTTGCAATGGCGATGTCCTGTGCCGACAGAATCTCGCGGCTGTGAACATTGACCAGGCGGCAGTTTCGAATCACGAGATCTGCCGGTCGCCTGCCGGTCGCCACGGCAACGAGCGAACCAATCACTTCGTGGCGGGGCTGTATCTGACTTTGAACTATCAACTGGATTCCTCCAAGCCTCTCCCTGCGGAACAACAATCAGCCCGTGGATGGAGTTACCCCGGCATTCGATCGAGCTTCGGGACAATTAGGACATAAGTCCCGAGGATTCCACCGGGAGAAACGGTGCACCGACGCAGTCCGCCCGGCAACAACATGGGGGACTGGGGTTGCACTGGAACCCAGGACTGGACAAGGCGTGCCGCAATGTGGTTTCGCAATGGCGTGGTTGTGGCCATGCATCCGGGTCCGTGCCGGCAGGCGGCAAAATGAACTCGAATTCCACCGCAGGGGCATGCCTTCGCCAAGTGCATCCAAACGACCGCCGCCTCCCGATGCTCATTGGTTTCATCGAGGCAGGTGCCGTCATCCATTTCGCGGCAACACCTGACCGAACGGTCGGCTTCCCTCTCAAGCCAATGGCGGCTCTTCCTCATGCAACACAGGAAAGCTGGGACTGCCCCAATCCTCCAGCGGGTTCTCCAGCACGATGTCGATGAAGGTGGGCACAAGGACCGCAAGTATCGCCGCGCTGTCGCGAACCTGCTGCCGATTGATGCCACTTCCGTGAGTGGCTGCCCCGTGTACCAGCTGATTGCGAAGCAGGTACAGTCTTGCAAACAGCAGCGTCAGGACTCGCCAGGTCTCCTTGCGTCTTATTGCGCGGTTGAAGTTACTTCGGTCGGCCTTGAATTTGTGCTTCCACTCCGACTTGCTGCGCTTGCCTTCCTTGTAGAGCCAGAATTCCTTGAACACGAACTTGTTGCGAAAAAGCGTGCGCAGTGGGCCCGGAAACTCCTGCCATATGGCATTGTATATCCTGTCACCCTCGTCGAGTTGGCACAATTTGTCGAAGAAGCTGTCAACCTGCATCTTTTCTGGCGTCCGACCATCCGAAAAGTCCAGTTGCCGGGCATAGGCCGCGTTGAACGCAATCCAAAGGCACAGAAACTTCAGGTCCAGGTCGGCGCCATGCTGTTGGGCGCACTTGACCCAGCTGATGGCCCGATGGGTGCGAACCGCAAAATCCACAGGCGCATCGACGCGCATGCGTCGATGTTTTGCCTTAAGTTCCTCGTGACTGATCAAGTTCGGTTCTTGCTGCCGAGAGTGTTGCCGTGTTCATCCAAGCTGCCACTTTCCACGCCGGAACGAACTCGATTCTCCCGGTGCAAAAGGCTGCATCGTGGCCCCGGTTGTAGCGTGAAAGTGGGTTGGTGGAGCCAAGGGGATTTGAACCCCTGACCTCTTGAATGCCATTCAAGCGCTCTCCCAACTGAGCTATGGCCCCATGCTGTCCATTTAGTGTGCACAGCTTGGTTATGCAACCGCCTGGGAATGTTCAAGTCGAACCCATGCCGGTCTGAACCGCAAGCCAATTGCAGAACGGCGGCGCACTCCCTGGCCCTTGGCGTCGGGTGGTGACCTGCAGCGAACGAACCGCTTCCGTCAGGCAGCTTCATTCTCCGTCCCGATCGAAAGTCGCTTGTCCACCTCTTCGGGCAGCAGCGAAAGCGTGCATCCCTGCCGCCGAACCCGAGAAATCGTCATCTGGCATCAATGCCCAGTTTTGCTCGATACAGCTCGCGCAGTTCCGATTCGGTCATGCCAATGTCGTAGGCCGGAGAAAGGATCAATTCGGCTGCGGATATGGATATCACGACATACGCACTCATCAGATCGACATAGTCCGGCCACACATTGTTGAATGCCTTCGCAAGGGAAGGTGTCGCTTCTCGCTTGCGGACAATCCGCGCGCTGCCAGCGATTCGAACGGCCTTTCTCTCCAGAACATCGAGAAAGCAGACTTCCAGTTCAGGATGCCTGCGGAGATTGGCCACGGTCCCGGGCGAACGTATGTTGCCAAAGGCAATTGTGGCGCTGTCAAGCACGACAAACGTCGCCTTGGGCGACACCGCTGCATTGCCGTCGGCCCGTCGGGTCGCAACCATCCCCGCAGAATGATTCTCGATCAATTGGATCATTTCACTGGAAAGCATGCCCCACTCCTTTGATTGCAGGCTCCCGCCGACATTCAGGCGGAAACCGCCATGTGCTCGTCGACCCGACATGAAAGCCTGCACTTGGCAAGCTGTGTCGGTTCAATCAACCAATGATTCCCTTGCCCTGGACACCCGCCGACATCGAAATGCATCCCTGCTCAATCCCTGAGTCGACATTGCCGCAACCGGCTGCGGACATCGCATGCAAGACATTGCGGCGCTCTGCCATCGGAAAGGACCGTCAATTCCGGCGAACCCACATGTCGGACGACGATCAGCGTCACGGCTCGGACTCGGCTGCAGGAGCCGAAGGGTCCGGGCATCCTTCGACACCTGTTCCAGTTGCCGGGCAATCTCCGGTATGTCGAGACAGGAGAAACCGCCGCCTTCCAGGCGCCTGCGCTGGGCAGCCGTGAATTCCGGCGATATCAAGACCTTGCTCCGCCGGCGCCGACGCAGGTCTCGCAACTCGGGCAGATCTTCCTGATGGAAGAGCCGCCGCCTCTCCAAGTTTTCCAGCGCTTCCATGAAGCGGTCGATTGCCTGCTCCAGCTGCCCTCGGCGATGCTGTTCCGGGTTTCGCTTGCATTCCCCGAACACGACTGGCCCGCCTCCCCTCTCTGGATGGGGACGTGCCAGCACGTCAATCTCGACCTGGTTTTCGGGCCTTGCCGAGCCACCCGGGTCGTGACGCCGCCAGACATTGCACTCGCTTTCGCTGACCCATGGCAGTTCGGCGTAGAAGGCTGCCGCCATCCGCTCGAGACTGCATTCCTCAAGTGTTTTCAAGCGATCAAGTTCGCCGTTGCGCCTGCGCAGGCCCATGCCCGGAACTGCACGTCGCTTGACCCTTCTCATTCCAACTCCGAAGACATGAATCTGAAACTTGGCGAGGCAGTCAGTGACAGTCCAGTTGCAGAACCGGGAATCGCCGAGGAACTCAACCCGCCCGGCAAGCAACTCCAAATGCCTGACGAGCGTTCCGCACGACTCCTCTAGAGGTGGGTCGGCTCGCTTGCGCAACGCTGCCGGCAATTCGTGCTCCCTGGCGCCTCGTGGAGCATGGCGACCCAACCACAACAACAGATCGCGGGTAGCCGGCGCCAGCTCGACAAAGGCGCCATCATCGTATCGCTCGCCGGCCACCTCCACAATCCGCGCGCGCTGGCGGTCGAGAAACGCCAGTCGCCAGTCATCATCGTCCAGCCACGCCGCAAAGTCTCGCAGCGCTTCCGCATCCCTGTCGACTGCAAACCCTTCCCATTGGCTAGGCAGGCCGCCGAATGCCGTCCAGAGCGTCATGAAACGCCCCGGATGGGCAAGAAACCCGTGCTCGCGCGCCATCTCCATAACCGTCGAAAGCTTCCACTGGCCGAGCCGTGCCGCGGCGCCGAAACGCCCCCAGAGCGGCTGATCATCGAGCAGCATGCGAAACAGCTGTTGCTGGTGCGATCCCATGACGAACAGCTTGCCGAGCTCCGGGCGCTTCGCCCTGGTGAATTTCAGGCGGTCGATCACGACCTTGATGCTGCTTTCGAGAAAAAGACCCCTGGCATGGTGAAACTCGTCGAGCGCCACCACAGCGCCGTTTTCCAGCAGGTGCCTGACGATTGCCGAAAACCACATCCGGTCGCTGTGATTGGGTGAGCGCGGGTGCAGGCTGCCCAGCAGCCTTCCGAGACCGGCTTCCTCGACAGCCACGGAAAGGACCCGGCATGCCTCGGTCGCCCCTTCCTCCGGCGACGGCAGTTCGCACATGACCAGTGGTGTTGTGGCGGGCCGAAGGGCTGCCGCCTCCAGCAACAGGCTGGACTTGCCGATGCCCCGCCGGCCGCTGATCGTTGCGGAATGGAACATCCGGTAGTCCAGCTCGTCGATCAGCTTTGCGAGTTCACTCTCGCGGCCGTAGAAACGCCATGCCGTCATCCGAAGCTGTCCTCATCCCGCTCAACGGCGAGCGGGCCGGGAGCAGGCCATTCCGTCAATGCCTGCCGGCCGCCGACAGCTGTCAGGGGTCGGTGCGCCTGCATTCTCCCGAAACCAAGGGTCGACACACGCCGCGCCTTGAAATGGTCAGCGCTG
>MKWU01001887.1_pt1 | contig 34057 bp, 26 predicted proteins | sample 809101 | NCBI WGS metagenome assembly MKWU01 (sample SAMN05860141, study PRJNA318959) | sponge metagenome | host: Aplysina aerophoba | place: Slovenia: Piran, Adriatic Sea, Gulf of Piran | collected 2013-05-07
GTGAGCATGATCTGGACGAGTCGGTGCATGAAATTACGGACGGCGTCATGGCCGACGCGGTCATCGTCGGCCCGGGGAGCATCCCCGCGATGCAGACCGGCCTGACTTGCGTGGGCAAGGGAGGAATTGTCCTGCTTTTCATGTCCTCACCCGAGGAGGATGTGCTTGCCTTCAAGCCCTATGACCTGTACTTTAACGATGTATCGATCGTGTGCAGCTATTCCTGCGGTCCGCACGACACCCGCATGGCGCTGGACCTGATTGAAGCAGGTGTGGTGACTTCCGACCAGGTCGTTACCCATCGCTTTCCATTGTCGGAGACGCGGCGGGGCATGGAGGTCACCGCCGCCGCCCGGGATTCCCTGAAAGTGTTGATTCAGATAAACGCTTGAAACCACTTCGACGAGTCTTCTCGTTAATCCATCAAATAGAAGGAGGAGTAGAAATGTCTGACTACGATATCCGGGAGCAGCTTCCTGGCAGCAACATCCCCTATCTGAAGATCGCCATCGGTATCTTCGTGCTGTTGGTGCTGTACAATTCTTACGCCGTGATCGGCGCCGGCGAGCGCGGGGTGATATTCAGCAAGATCGGTGGCGTGCAGGATCGGATCCTCGACGAAGGAATAAGATTCAAGACGCCCTTTATCGAAGACGTGATTCCGGTCGACGTAAAGATAAAGAAGTCGGAGACCGCCGCCACGGCCTCCACCAAGGACCTGCAGACGGTTTCGTCCACCATCGCGTTGAACTACCACGTAGATCCGGGTCAGGTTAATACGGTCTACCAGGAAATCGGCATTTTCTTCAAGGAGCGTGTAATCGATCCCGCTGTCCAGGAGGCCGTCAAAGCGGTGTCCGCACAGTACACCGCGGAGGAACTGATTACGCGCCGCGAGGTCGTCAAGGATGAGATCAAGGCTTCCCTCACGCAACGGCTTCGGAACTTCAACATGATTGTGGACGAGTTCAACATTGTCGATTTTGCTTTCTCCAACAACTTCAACACGGCGATCGAAGCCAAGCAGATGGCCGAGCAGCAGGCCCTTAAGGCCCAGCGCGACCTTGAGCGGATCCGTATTGAAGCCGAGCAGAAAATCGCATCCGCCGAGGCGGAGGCCGAGTCCCAGCGTTTGCAGCGTGCCACGATCACGCCGACCCTACTGCAACTGCGGGCGATCGAGAAATGGGACGGTCACTTCCCCCAGGTCATCGGACAGGCCATGCCCTTCATCGATCTGAAGACGCTGGGGCCCCAGTCCAGGTAGGGCACCCGCTAAAGGTGTTCGATTACAGCCTGACCAACAAACCCGGCAGGAGACAAGGAGACAGGAGCCTTACATGATCGGTCTGAACAGTCCGGAGTTCACGCGAGCCGTCACCTCGCAGTGGGACGGCGAACGGGGTCCGGACGGACGCCCCGTCGTACCCGATGGCATTCTTGAGCGGATGAAGAAGGTAACCATCGAGGAAGCCTGGGGCGTCATCGGAGGGAAGGGATACAACCACCAGTTCGCAGGAGACTGGCAGATCCTCCATCCGGACCGCACCCTGGTCGGCCGCGCGGTAACCGGCGTCTATGTGCCTACCCGGCCCGACCTGGAAACGGCTATTCAGGCCGAAGGGGCAAAACATGGCTGCATTGGCGGCCAGAACTCCTGGGTGATCGATACGCTCGAACCCAACGACGTGATCGTCATCGACCTGTTCGGCAAGGTCAAGTTCGGAACCTTTGCAGGCGACAACCTCGGTAATTCCATCTATGCCAAGACCGGCAACGGCATGGTCATCGATGGAGGAATCCGGGACCTGCAGAGGCTATACGAGATACCCATGGTCTCCTACATCCGCGGCGTCGATCCCACGGCCATCGCGGACGTAACCCTGCTCGGCATCAATGTACCCGTGCGTATCGGACTCGAGGCCACCTGTGTACCAGGCGATATCGTGTTAGGTACGCGGGAAGGCGTCATTTTCATTCCGCCGCACCTGGCGGAACAAGTCGTCGTCGAATCGGAAGAAACCAGGATGCGGGACGCCTGGGGTCACCAGCAACTTCGGGAGGGCAATTACACGCCTGGCGAGATCGACCGCGAGTGGACTCCCGAAATGACGGCCGAATTCGAGGTCTGGCGACAACAGCAGACCGCGGATGGTCCGTAACAAGGACGTAGCACGTAGCGCCATACCCTGTCATTACGCCGAAATACTTGAATTACGCACATCGGATCCCTGCAGAATCGGGATCCAAGTCGATATTTTATGCCGGCCAGACCTTTTGTGCTTGGCAAAAATGTGCTTTCTTTTTAAATTAACATAGAACGGTTCGTACTATTTCTTTCCATATTACCCTATGGCCAGACAGTACTCACCCACCCTGCTCGGATACGTCCTGCTGGGGTTGCTGAATCAGCTTCCCCGATCGGGCTACGACGTCCGCATGGAAATGGAGACGACGTCCCTGGGTAATTTCAGCAGCAGCCCGGGTTCTATCTACCCCGCGCTTCAGTTGCTGAAAAAAAACGGGTTTATCGACAGCGAGATCTTCCACCGCTCACGGCTGAAGCCGAGAGAGGTATTTCACCTGACCGAGAAAGGCAAGAAGACGCTTCGCGCGTGGCTGCTCAAGCGGCTCGCCGTATCCGATATCAGAGACAACCTTTCCGAGTTGATACTCAGGTTCCGGTTCATGGAAGAAACCGCAAGCGATCCGGAATCCCTGCGGTTTCTTACGGACTTCCGTCGCAAGGCCAAGACCTATGTCAGCATCCTCAAATCGGAAACCAGAGCGCGGACCGAGTCTTCTCTGCATTACGCCCTTTCACTGCAACGGGAGATTTCCATGATCCAGATGCATATCGAATGGGCGGGCGAGGCTATAGCGGCCTTCGAAGCACTGAAGTCTAAAAAAACGTAGACCTGCCTGGTTTTGTGTATGCCAGGTATCGACAACCCGAAACACGGAAAGGCATTAGGAACCAATGCGACCGAACAGGCTCAGGAGCATTCTGAACGATGGGCAGCCCTCCCTGGCTACCCATATACACACGGTGTGGCCCTCCGTGGTCGAACTCGTGGGACACACCGGCCGATACGATTACGTCGAATTCGTGGGAGAGTACGGTCCCTACGATCTCCATGACCTGGACAACCTTGGCCGCGCCGCGGAATTGCACGATCTCGGGATGATGATCAAAGTCGACCAGGAGCCGCGGGGCTTCCTCGCACAAAGAGCCATCGGTTCCGGATTTCAGAGCGTGCTTTTCGCCGACTGCCGGACCCCGGACGAATTCCGTGCCTGCGTGGAAATCGCACGGCCGGATACGCCCGATTCCCGCGGAACCTACGGTGTGGCCACCCGGCGGTTCTCCTACATGGGGTACGGCGGCGGCCAGGATTACGTAAACGCCCTGGATGAGATCGTCGTGGCGGTGATGATCGAAAAAGGACCCGCGGTGGGTCACCTCGACGAGATCCTCGAAATAGACGGGATCGACATGATCCAGTGGGGACCGGCCGACTATTCCGTCAACGTGGGCAAGATCGGTCAGAGAGAAGCAGTGAGAAGCGTCGAACGCGTGGTACTCGAAAAGTCCCTGGCCGCCGGCAGAAACCCCCGCGCGGAAATCAATACCGCGGACGATGCCCGGTACTACCTGGATCTGGGCGTCCGGCATTTCTGCATCGGCACGGACGTGCATATTTTGCACGGTTACTGGGGTCGTGAGGGCGATGAGATGAGAAAAGCGCTGGATGGGTCATGACGATTTCATGTTGCACCTGGGCGCTGGGGGGATCGGAAGCGGACGTGTTGAATGCGATTGCCTCGACGGGTCTGCGCCATTTCGATCATCGTCCCTTCGATTTCAAGTCCGCCGAATCCCGCCGTCTGATTTCCGACCTCGAGCTCACACCGACCTGCATGGCGACCGGTTTCGGCATGCCGGAAGGCGCGGCGCTGGACGCGGCCGGCGCCGACGCCCGTGACGCGGCTGTTGAGCATACCACGCGAGCCCTTGAATATGCCCATGAGACCGGCATCCGCAGGGCCTACCTGCTGCCCGGAGAGCATGATGGTGGTGAGTCGCTGAACAGGTACGGGGAGTCCGTGGCCGAACTCGCCGGCATCGCCGCCGGGTACGGCGTCAAACTGTGCATCGAGCATTTTCCTGGTAAGGCCCTGCCGACAGTGCGCGACACCCTTGGGTACATCGCGAATCTGGGACACGACAACCTGTACCTGCTTTTAGACATCGGGCACGCACAGATTTCGAAGGAAGATCCCGCCGAGGCGGTAGAATTGGCGGGTGATCGGCTGGGATACTTCCACCTCGACGACAACGACGGCCGGTCCGACCTACACTGGGCCCTGCTCGACGGTGTACTCTCCGAGGCTATCCTGGGGAACACGCTGGCTGCCCTCATTAAAATACGGTATGACGGTCCGGTGAGCCTGGAAATGAACCCCGGACTTCCCGACCCGCTGGCAGCCATAGCAGATGGTCTCCAGCTTGTGCGCTCATTCTACCAGTCCACCACGGATCCGTCGTCGGCCAGGTAACTCTCTCCGTTCCGCCAGTCGTGGTCGATCTTGTCCTCCATGGCATCGTCGTCCAGTTCGATCCCGAGCCCCGGTTCCGTGGGCAGTTCCACAAATCCATCCTTGAAGACGAAGGGCTTTTTCAGGTATCCCTCGCCCAGCGTGGTATGCTCCTGGGCGACGAAATTGGGGATCGAGGCATCCAGCTGCAGACATGCGGCCAGAGAAATGGGTCCCAGGGGATTGTGCGGCGCGATGCCGCCGTAGTAGGCCTCCGCCATGCCCGCGATCAGTCTTACTTCGAAGATGCCCCCCGCGTGGCACAGGTCCGGCTGCAGAATGGACGCGGCCTGCTTCTCCAGTATCTCCCGGAACCCCCACTTGGTGAAGACGCGTTCGCCCGTGGCGATTGGCAGATGAGTACCCCGGGCGATTTCGGCCAATACGTCGACGTTCTGGCACTGGACGGGCTCTTCCACGAAAAAAGGCTGGTAGGGTTCGAGTTCCTTGATGAGCACTTTGGCCGTCTGGGGGCTGATTGCGCCGTGGAAGTCGATGGCAAGATCGATTTCCGGTCCGGCAACTTCCCGTAACCGCGCGAAATGATCGGCGGCCGTGTCGATAAACGCCTTGTTCTCTATGATCCGGGACGGACGTTCCTTGTATGGTCCAGTCTTGAAACAGGTGAAACCCTGCGCGATCCAGTCCTTGATGGTTTCCGGGTCGCCTCCGCCCTTGTAGATTCGGATCCGGTCGCGCGTGGGACCGCCGAGCATCTGGTATACCGGGACGCCCAGGGCCTTGCCTGCGAGGTCCCACAGCGCCTGCTCCACCCCACTGAGCGCGCTGGTCAGGATCGGTCCGCCCCGGTAGAAGGCGTGGCGGTACATGGCCTGCCAGTGGTGGACCACCCGGGTGGGGTCTTTGCCGACCAGGTACGGCTCCAATTCGGCCACGGCCTGTGCGCAGGTCTTCGCCCGGCCCTCCAGGATGGGCTCGCCGAGTCCCACCAGGCCTTCGTCGGTGTGCATCTTGAGAAAGAGCCACCTGGGTTTGACCAGAAACGTCTCCAGTTTCGTGATTTTCATGTTGCGCCTCTCCGGAATAGTGGTCTGCCTTACCTCGCCCCGCACGCCTGCAGGCAGGCCTGCATGTGTCCCCGGGTCTCCGCGGCGATGACGCAGCACTGCTCAAGCGAATACTCTTTTGCCCCGATGACCTCGAGGTTCAGTGGCCCGTCGTACCCGCCTTCGTGCAGGGCCCGCACATAGCCTACCAGGTCGATATCGCCGCGGCCGTTGGCCTGGTCCTCCGGCGCGCCGGGACCGGCCTGACGGCCCTTGCAGTCGCGGATGTGGACGTGGCGAACGCGAGGAAGCACCGCCTTGATGGCGTCCACGGGGTTCTCGTCGGCGCGGTGGATATGGGAGGGATCCATGTCGATTCCGAACGCAGGCGAAGAGATGGCTTCCATGGCCCGCAGCGTCGTTGGCGTATCGAAAATACTGGCGCCCACGTGGGCCTTGACGCAGAGCGTAACACCGAAGGTCTCCGCCCTGTCCGCCAGCCGGCCGAGGGAATCTATGGACGCCTGCAGGCTATCCTCGTCGCCTGAGGTTCCGCCGGGTCCGCAGTTGATGATTGGAATGCCGATCTCGGACGCGGCCTGAAAAGCGGCCTCCATGATCTTCTCATCCTGGGACGGCTGCTCCATGGCCAGCAGTTCCAGACCGTACTCACGGGAAAGCCGCCGAATCTCCGGCGCGATGGCCCGCCAGTCCGACAGGACGAGATGCTCGCTCATGCCGCTGATCGCAGACACTTCGATGCCGTCATACCCGGCCATGGCAAGGTATTTAAAAGCCGTTTCCATGTCGTATCCACCGAACAGTACCGAGTTGGCGCCGAGCTTCATGGTCTCTCCTTTAGAGTTTTAGTCGCATTGGAACGGGCAACGGGCTGATCTTCGATTACCGGATCGAGCGGAATGGACCGGTTTCTCCTTCAATATCGTACCCACGGAATCAGTATTGTACCGTCACCACGGAATGGGTATCCCAGGATTCAATGGCACTCTCAATGATCAACTGGGCGCGCAGGGCATCCTCGGCTCTGGCGTCGATCTCCTCAGGCGCCGCGCCTTCCAGGTTCTGTTCGATCCAGCGCGTAATCCGCGAACCGAAAGTCTCGGAGAATCCCATCATACCGCCCAGGTATTGAAAAGTTTCTACTTCCCGGGAGTGTCGCGGATAGAACTCCAGTTGCTCGCAGGCTTCGCGTATGACGAAACGTGCGTCCGACCCCACGACCTCGCAGGTTTCCAGTCCATAACTGCCCCCGGCGTCGTAGCTTCCCGTCAGGTGGCCCACAACCCCGCTTTTGAACAGCATGTTTACCTGCACGTTGGACCAGATCTTCCGCCCCCTGCCCTTCTTGAAGAAGGCCTGGACCTTTTCCACGTCGCCGCAGAAATAGCGCATCACGTCGATGGAATGGGGATGGAGCGCGCGCATGTGGAAATGAGGCGAACTCTCGTTGGGGTTGTTGATCCACATCGTCATATTGATGATATTCAGTTCGCCCAGCCGGTCTGCCGCGACCCACTCCTTCGCACGCAGCGCGGCAGGCGTGAAGCGGTGGTTCAGGTTGATCCCGTAGCGAAGGCCCCGATCCCGCGCCAGCGCGACCATCTCCCTGGCCTTCGGAATCTCGTTGGATATGGGCTTCTCGCCCAGCACGGCGATGCCGCCACCCAGCAGTTCCATCGTCGGTTCGTAGTGGTCGCCGCCGTTCTCCACGCCAGCGGTGCAGACACTGGCCACATCCACCTTCAGTCCGCTGTTCAGCAGATCGCCGACGCTGTAGAACGCCTTGCAGCCGTAAGCCTGCGCCGCCTGATCGGCCTTGTCCTTCAGGGCGTCGCAAACAGCCACTATCGTGCACGCTTCATGTGCCTGGTAGTTCCGGGCATGGTTGTTACCGATGCCGCCCATACCAACCACCGCGATATTCAGACCCATCTTCTAACACTCCTTTGAGGATTCTTCGTGTATCGTTTTACGCGCGTTAAACTGCACTATTACAGATACTTGCGCAGAATATACAGCCGGGGGGTTGCACCAAGTTTCGACTTCGGAGCGCGAGTCGCGGTGCGCTCTACCTGCTGCGCGGTGCGCGAGACGCGGCGCTCTACTTGCTGCGCGAGGCGCGGTGCGGGAGGCGCGGCGCCCTCTACCTGCTGCGCGCCTGCAGGCTGGCGGCCTGATCGGGGTCGCCGATGTGCATCGTGTCATAGGCCTGCTGCGATGTCTTGAAGGCGCCTACGCCCTCGTGCCCGTGCCAGTCCCCCTGGGTAAGCATGGGATTACGCTTTCCGGTCTCTTTCACCCGCTTCCGTATCCAGTTGTTCATCCGCCGCTTGAGCAGGCTGACTACCTCCGGCAGCTCTCCGGCCAGGTTCCGGTTCTCGTCCGGGTCCTCCACCAGGTTGTACAGCTCGACCGGCGGCTTGAAGTGGAAATCCGGCTCCAGGGCGACCATCAGCTTCCACTGCGGCGTCCGCCAGCCGTGCTTGCGCATCCACGTGCACTCGGTGATGTAGAATTCGCTGGCGAAGGAGGAAACCGTGCCGTCGACCAGCGCCATCAGGCTGTCCCCGTCGTAGTCGATCCCCGCATCGATTTCGGCCAGGTCCATGATGGTGGGTACGAGGTCCTTGTGCTGGTTGTACCCGCTGATGCGGCTACCCGCAGGGATCCTGCCTGGATACCGGATGATGAGCGGGACATGGAGCGTCACATCGTAGAGACCGTGGTGATCGAACCAGCATTCGTGGTCGTAGAGGGTCTCGCCGTGGTCCCCATTTAAGATCACGATCGTTTCGTCCATGATGCCGTGGGCTTCCAGGGCGTTGAATATGGTCTGGATACAGGCGTCCATGTACGCGACGGCACCGTCGTACTGGGCGATGACATAGTCTTTGTCGGTGATGCCGGGCGGCATCCACGCGGCGAAGAAATCACAGAAGGGCTTGAACGCCTTGACGGGATCCATGGACTTGTTTTTCGGATCGCACTCGTCGCCGTGATAGAACATGCGTTCGTAGGGTTCCGGTGGCAGGTACGGCGCATGAGGATCCATGTGGCGCAGAAACAGGAAGAAAGGTCCGCGCCGTTTGGCCAGCCGGTCCAGCTCCGGAATCGCCATGTCGTTCAGATTCTGCGCTTTGGGACTGCGTCCTTCGTTCCAGCTGCCCCAACTCGGATACTCGATGTACTTGTCGAAACCTCGCGAGGACGGGTTTCCCCCGAACCCCACGCAGGTGGACGCGTAGCCGTGCTCCCGCAGGATCTCGGGCAGCGTCTGCACGTCCTCCCGGAGTCCGCCCTTGTGCCGCAGGGCCACTACCTGGGTGCCAAAGGCGTCCAGGCCGGTCAGCATGGAGGCATAGGCGCTCGTCGTGGGTATATGGGCGCTGTACGTCTTCTCGAACAGGGCGCCGCCCATGGCGAACCGGTCGATATGGGGCGTTGTGTGCCGATGATAACCGTAACAGCTCATGTGATCGGCCAGAAGAGAATCCACGCCCAGCAATACGATATTGGGATGCTTCTTCCTTCGACGGCGTGTCTTAGCCATGGGTTGGTCCTCGTTGAGATAAGTTGACCTGTTGATGTTCCCTCAGATAAAGGTGGTCCTGAAACCGCGGTCCTACTCCGGCATGAAAAACTCGTACCGGTCCGGGTCGCCGTAACCGTCGACCCACGTTTCCTTCAGGCCTTCGTTTTCTACCGCGGCCTTGACGATGAGCTTGTTGAACTGGCTGACGTTTTCCGAGCCCATGTAGGTATCCACGGGCATCCAGAAACACTCTTCGATCTCCGTGGCCTGCATTTTGATGATCTGGTGCAGCGGCTTCAACCGGCAGACGAAGTAGATGTCCGACTTGTCGTACCGGTAGCCATGCCAGTGGCGGAAGCAGACCAGCCCATCGAAACTGGTCGGCACGCCCGTTTCCTCGAAAACTTCCCGGACCACGCCCTCGGCCAGGTGTTCCTCCGGGTGCAGCGCGCCTCCGGGCAGCTTGTAATACGGCGCGCGTCCCCCGCGAAACCGTTCGCAGACCACGAGCAGTTCGTTCTTCTCGTTGATCACCACGCCGCCCGCGCCGATGTAATGGGTCGCGTACAGCGGCACGAAGGCGCCTTCGGCCAGGCGGAGCGTAAGCATCAGGTAGTCGGTGGTACTGTGATGGAATACTCCGCCCGCGTCCACCAGTGCGGGAATGAGAAAGGCGCGGGACAGGGGAGCCTTGAACCAGGCAACCTGTAAACCCTCCGCCTTCCACTCCCGGATCGAATGGTCCAGGCGCTCCTTGAATCCATCCGGTGTGTCGGGCAGATCTTCGGAACCAACTTCCACGCCGTGGAAACGGTTGCGTTCCCCCGCGATCACCTTCGTCATACACTACGGTCCTTTCTCTCCAGCTCGGTCCTTTTTATTCGGCGATCCTGCTAGTTCAACACGGCCCGGCTATCAGCCACACTGGCCTTGAGCTGATCCAGAACGCCCTCCAGGCCGCGTATGGCATCGGACCAGAACCCGGGTTCCGTGAGGTCGATCCCCATGGTTCGCCGGACCACGTTTTCGGCCGTGCCGCTACCGGTCAGTTTCAGGTACTGCTCGTATCTCGGCAGAAAATCCGGGCCTTCCTTCTCGTACCGGGCGAAGAGACCCCGGCTGAGCAGGTAGCCGAAGGTATAGGGGAAATTGTAAAACGTGGTATCCGTGATGTAAAAATGGAGTTTGGACGCCCAGAAATAGGGATCGGCGCCTGCGGGATCCAGTACGTCCCCCAGTACGCGGCGCTGTGTGTGGACCATCAGTTCCTTCAACCGTCCGACAGCGACTTCGCCGTTCGCCCTTTCATCATGAAACGCCTTCTCGAACTCGAATCTCACGGGAATGTCCAGCAGGTAGGTGGCGCCGTCGCTGGCCTCCAGGTTGAGCAGAAACGCCCTGGTCTCCGCGCCGACCCCTGGCTCCTCCAGCAACCCGCGCATGAGCAACATCTCGCCGAAGGTGGAAGCCGATTCGGCGAGGGTCATCGGATAGGCGCGATTCAGCGTACGTTCCGTACGCATCAAATGGCCGTGAAAGGCGTGTCCCAGCTCGTGGGCGAGGGTCAGCACGTCGCCCATGTTGTCGTTGTAGGTCATGTAGACCCGGGACTCTTTCGTCAGGGGAGATCCCGTGCAGAAGGCTCCGGGACGCTTGCCCGGCCGTGGCGACCAGTCGATCCACTTCTTCTCGTAAGCCTCGGCCGTATAATCCGCCAGGGACGGATACCCGGCCGCAAAGGCCCGGTGCACCAGGGCCGTGGCGTCATCCCAGGAAGGCTCGTCCTGGTGCGGTACCGTCAGGGGCGCCGAGATATCGTACCAGCCCATGTTTTCGCCGCCCATGAGGCTTGCCTTGAAAGCCAGGATGCTCCGGGCGACATCGATCTCAGCGAAAACGGCTTCAAACATGGCTTCCAGCGTCTCCCGTGAGATCGCCGCCTGGAAGAGGGCCCGGTCGAGATAGTGGTCCATGCCTCGATGGCGGTACAGCGTCAACCGCGTGCCCCCGATGGCGTTCAATGCGGCCGCCGGCACGGTTTCTATAGACGTCCAGGTCTCGTTGCCCCCCTCGAAGGCGGCGCGACGAACCCGCCGGTCGGGGTGTTCCATCAGTGCCCGCCGCTGCGACATGGGAATCTCTTCCCGCCGGCCGTCCGGATAGGCCATCTTGAAGGTCAGCTTACCCGATATACGGTCGTAGAGTCGGCCCCAGGCCTCGATACCGTCGACACCCAGGTCCGATGCCAGGTGTTCTTTTTCCGTGGACATGGTATGCCGGGACTGCTCCCGGATACGCGAGATTCGGTACCGGGCGTCGCGGAGCGCGGGACGGGAAACGAAAGTTTCGAAATCCTCGTCTGAAGGAGACTCGAACCCCCGCTGCAGTTCGACGTGAACCTTCGACATCCGTGCGTCCAACAGGCTCAACGCGCCTTCCTCGGCGGCGAAATCTTCGTTGTTCGCGTCGGCGGAGGTTATACAGGAGACATAGGAACCCAGGTGCCTCAACCGGGTGACGGCACTTTCGAAGGAGAGGACAATACGCTCCCACGCTTCCTGGTTACCGGAGTCCAGTGCCGCCGTGTCCAATGCTTCGGACTGCAAAGCATCCAGGTCGGCCTTCAGGTCGGCCTTGAATCGGCGCATCTCCGGTCCGTCGAAAGCAGGAAAGTAGGAATCCAGATCCCAATCCATTTGGCTACAATCCGTCCCTTCCTATCCTCTTTTCAGGACCTGGCCCGGGCGGTGCGCAGTGGGCTCGTGGTCTTCGATAACCGGAACGCCGTTGACGAACACATGGGGAATGCCGTCGGGAGGTTGAATCGGCGCTTCGAAGGTGGCCCGGTCGGCCACGGTTAGCGGATCGAAGACGACCACGTCCGCCGGAGCGCCTTCGCGCAACACGCCCCGGTCTTTCAACCGGTAGCGTTCCGCCGGGAAGCCGCTCATCTTGTATACGGCTTCTTCAAGGGAGAGCAGATCGCGCTCCCTTACGAATTTCCTGAGCATCTGGGCGAAACATCCCTGCCCCCGGGGATGGGGATGGGTGCAATCATAGACGCCGTCGCTGGCGACCATCATGAGGGGATGGGACGCCGTCCGGTTCAACACGGCGTCGACTTCCTCCTGCGGAACCGGCCAGAACATGATGAACGCCTGTATGCCGTCTTCATCGAGCACGAGGTCGTAGGCGAACTCCTCGTTGGACTTGTTCACACTCCGCGCGGCCTCGCCCAGGGTCATCCCCGCGAAGTTGCCGGATCGCGTATATCCGATGTACTGCCTGTCAGCCAGGTTCGTCGATTTCAGATATTCGAGCGCCTCGCGGCGGGTATCCGGCTGGCGCATCCTTTCGAGAACTTCATCCGGACTGCCCGTCTGGACCCACATGGGCAGCTGCATCGTGATATGCGTCATGCCGGCCGGATAGAGATAGGACTCGAAGGTGATGTCCACCCCGTCCTTCATCGCCTGTTCAAGGATCGGACCCGTCATGCCGTCGACGCGTTCGTGGGATACGTGAACGGGTATGCCGCTGGCGCGATTCAGGTCGATGATCTCCTGCCAGGCCCGGTCCCGTCCCAGGATCTGGTACCTCAGGTGCGCGGCGTAGATCCCGTCGTATTCCAGGGCCACCTTGCACAGCGCCACCAGTTCCTCGAAAGGGGCGTTGGCGCTAGGCTGGTAGTCCAGTCCCAGGCAGAGACATCCGGCGCCGGCTTCCATCCACGCTCGGGTCTCCGTTTCCATGACTTTCAACTGGTCCGGACTCGGAGGACCGGGATCCCAGCCCATGGCCTTGACGCGGACGGCGCAGTGCGGAACCTGCGGATACACATTGGCCGGCGAGCGGCCGGGAAAGAGGTCCAGGTAGGATTCGATGGTGGGCCAGTTGACCGGTTCCAGAGGCTCGCCGTAGGCAAACTGCGTGTAGTGCCATAGAGGCAGGGCCTCCTCGGGAGTCAAACCCGCCCAGCCGAATCCATCCGGCGCGAGCAAGTGGGTCGTCACGCCCTGCCGGAGACCGCCCATCTGGTCCCGGCCGCCAAGCAGGGAATTCTCGGAGTGTACGTGGACGTCGATAAAGCCGGGGCAGACGATATGGCCACCGGCGTCGATGGTCCGGGCGGCCTCGACATCCGCCAGGTCTCCGATCCCCTCCAAGCGGCCGTCCCGCAGTCCCACGTCCGCCCGGTACCGGCCGGTCTTCCCGGTACCATCGATCACCTCACCGCCGCGAATGACGACGTCGAAGGCCATTCATTCCTCCTGTCATGATTTATCAGGCCACGGAAAACGGGCTTTGTATTCGGGCTTGCCTTGAATGTCCTGCCGTACGCGGAACAGGCCGCCTCCGCGGTAACCCTGTCCGTATGCCTCCCAATCGTAGTCCTTGGGGTCGAGAGGCGAGCCGGGCTCCAGAGACGTGCCCGCGGTCGTGACGTAGATGTCGGTCAGATCCGGACCTCCGAACATGACGCTCGAAGTTTGTATAGCCGGTAGCGCGATGCGACGCTCCTCCACGCCGTCCGGGTCGAACCGGACGATGCATCCGTCGAACCAGACCGCCGTCCAGACGTAACCTTCGGAATCGACGGTCATCCCGTCCGGCACACCCGCCGTATCCGGCAGCTTGACGAAATCCCGCCGGTTTGAAACCGAGCCGGTCGCCCGATTGTAATCATAGGCGTAGATCGTCCGCACGGCCGAATCGGTGTAGTACATGATGGATTCGTCGGGCGAGAAACCCATGCCGTTGCTGCACCCGATCCCCTCCTCGATGACTTCCACACCGTCGTCCGGATCGAAGCGGTACAGTTTGCCCAGGCCACCATCGATCAGGGAGCCGGCGAACATCCGGCCGCCGGGGTCGGCCGTCACGTCATTGAAGCACAGCGGTTCTCCTTCATGGGTCTCGTCGAAAATGCGCACCCAGTCCTCATCGGAGTTCCATAGCACGACGCCGTCCCAGATGCAGGCCACAAGGCCGCCGTATTCGTTGAAGGCGAACCCGCCGACGTTGAAGCCGTCGTGCACCTGGCGGTTCTGATTCGTCGCCGGGTCATACGCGAAGAACCGGCCGGTCCGGATGTCGGTCCACATCAGCGTCCCGCTGTCCGGATCCCAGACGGGCCCCTCGCCCACCGTCGCATCTACTTCTGCAATCTTTTCAATGGTCGCCAACATGGCATACTCCGGTTGAACGGTCATGAAGGCAGCATTCGACCTGCCACAGAACAGAAATGTACGCGTGCGGTACCGCCGGGGAAGGACGTATCGACGGGATTGCAAGTATATATACCAAAAGAAGTCAAGGGTCAAGGCGGGACATGGGGGAAATCCGGTGGGGCCGGCACGGGATTCCGGGAACGTGTGTGGCAGGACGGCCGGGACTTGCATACCTGGTATTCAAAGGTATATATTGGTCAATCCTGAAGTGTTATGTACAAAGCAGTATTTAGTCTGTAGTTACGTTCGTTATTTTGGAATGAATCACTCAGTCCCGGACCCGGATGCAATGAAAACATATCTGGAAGGCTGCAGCGTACCCACGACACGAATAGGCCAGGCCGAGGTCCCCCGACTGATCATGGGCATCCATCCCTACGATGGCTGTTCCTACCAGGACAAGGCGCGGGATGCAGCGAATTTCCGCTCCTTCAGCCGCGTACAATCGGTGGCCGACGTGCTTAGATACGCCGTCGAGGAAGGCGGCATCACGGCCATCCAGGTGGATCACATGCTACCCAAACTCGACCGGCTGCATCTGCAGGCCATCTGGGAAACCGAGCAACAGACCGCCACGCAACTGGGCATCGTGGCGTATATCCTGATCCCGGTCACGCTGGACGGCGAAATCGTCTCTTATTCGGATCGCGCCCATTCGACCTTCTACGGCCGTAACGAAGCCCTCGCCGGCCAGGCCTTTCGTGACCACTTCCACCGCGACGACATCATCCGCTATAACCTGGGGGACACCTTCGAAGGCATCGTCACGCCGGAGACCGTACCGCCGTACACGGAAGCGGACGCCGCCCGTTTCGAGATCGATTACGGTATACTGGAGCAGTACCTGGGCTTCTTCGCCGGGTGCGATATCCTCGTCGCCGACCCGGGCGCCGAGATCGACCTGCTCGCGATGACCGGGCGGTTCGATCTGATCCGGGAGTACCTCGGCTTTCTGAGGGAAAGGTTCGACACCGTAATCACGAGCGTCCACCACGCAGGGGTCACCCTGCCGCTGCTCGAGGCCGAGAACATCCCCGTCGACGGCTACCTTACCACCGTAAACGCCCCCGGCACCTTCATGTTTCCCACCCGCGACGTGGCCATCGACGCCATCAGGCAGGCCAGCAAGCCCGTCATCGCCATCAAGCCGATGGCCGGCGGCCGCTACCTGGGACACAAGGCCTTCGAGTACGTATTCAACGAGATCGGCGTATCGGCTTCGATGTTTGGGATGGGAACCCTGGACCAGGTCCGCGAGACCACGCAGGCCGCGCGGGAAGTGCTGGGCACCGCCTGATCCGGAACTATAACGAAACGCAACTTAAATGGACTCCAGCTTTCTCCCTCGCTGTCTCTCTTTAGACCTCGAAGTAAGCAAACAGAACAACCGCATTCATGCCTTTGCCGCTGTGCGTTATGGCGATGATAAGCCAATGGTGTACCGCGGGGGAAACTTGAACTCGGCGTTAGCTAGACTCGATAAATATGCTGCCGAATCGGATTTCTTGCTTGGTCACAACCTTATCTCCTTCGACATTCCTCATCTGATAGCCGCAAATCCGGATTTACAGATTCTGAAGCTACCAGCGGTGGACACTTTGTGGCTCAACCCCTTGGCTTTTCCTCGCAATCCCTATCATCACCTCGTAAAGCACTACCAGGACGGACAACTTAAACGTGGTCGAATAAACGACCCCGAACTGGACGCCCGTATCGTGCTGGAAGTCTTCAGCGATCAATTTGCCGCGTTACAGAAAACACCGTCCGAGTTGCTTACTGCATGGCACTATCTGACTTCCATGGGACCCGATAGTACGGGTTTCGACGCCGTTTTCACCCAATTACGCAGTTCTCTGCGACCAACCCGTTCGGCGGTAACTGAGGCGATGAGTACACAGCTTGATGGAAGTGCCTGCGAAAACCATGGTCAAATGGTGCTTAACCAAGAAAAACTAGACGGATGGTCCGTTGCGTACGCGCTGGCCTGGGTGTCCGTTTCGGGCGGCAATTCGGTGATGCCACCCTGGGTTCGACATCAGTTTCCGCGAGCTGGCGAACTGGTGCGGTTGCTCAGGGACACGCCCTGCAGTAAACCGGACTGCGCATGGTGCGGTGAAAGGCATGATCCTCGAAAGGAACTTAATCGATGGTTCGGTTTTGACGATTACCGCCCGGATCCAAAGGACGATAATGGTCGCCCCATGCAACAGGTCATAGTCGAGGCGGCCATGTCCCGGAAGCATCTGTTGGGCATACTACCAACCGGCACCGGTAAATCGCTCTGTTACCAGATTCCGGCCATATCCCGTTACGACAAGACTGGCGCCCTGACCATCGTAATCTCACCCCTGGTCGCACTCATGGAGGACCAGGTATCGGGTCTGGAGGCACAGGGTGTTGGTTCTTGTGTAGCCGTGAACGGTTTACTGAGCCTACCAGAGCGGAAAGATGCACTGGATCGAGTTCGTCTTGGAGATGTGGGCATTCTGCTAATCTCGCCGGAGCAACTACGAAGTACAGCCGTACGTAAAGTGATCGACCAGCGTGAGATCGGTGGCTGGGTCTTGGATGAAGCGCACTGCCTCTCCAAGTGGGGACATGATTTCCGTCCGGACTACCGTTATGTGGGGCGTTTCATCCGAGAACGGGCCGGTAAGACTTCGATCCCACCCGTAATGTGCTTGACCGCAACCGCCAAACCTGATGTAGTGGCAGATATCCGTCAGCATTTCGAGAATCATCTTGGAATCAAGCTATTAGTCTTTGATGGTGGTTCGCACCGCACCAATCTGGGATTTACTGTAATCCCGACGACCGGAGGGGAGAAGTTCTCTCACATTCATCAAGTCATAAACACATACATGTCTGAAAACACACCTGGCGGTGCAATAGTCTATTGTGCGTCGCGCCGCCAGACTGAAGAGATTGCGGAGTTTCTACAGGATAAGAATCTAACTGCTGACTTCTTTCATGCCGGGCTTCCTCCAGATACCAAGAAGGACGTGCAGCACCGCTTCATCCGCGGGGAACTGCGCGTAATCACGGCGACCAATGCCTTCGGTATGGGAATTGACAAACCGGACGTTCGGCTGGTTATCCACGCCGACATTCCTGGATCGCTGGAGAACTACCTGCAGGAAGCCGGACGCGCCGGGCGTGACCGTCAGTCGGCTCATTGCGTGCTGATGTACTCACCGGAGGACATCGAATGGCAATTCGGGATGTCGGCGCGGTCCAGACTCACCCGACAAGAAATCCATGGCGTTCTTAGAGCACTTCGTAACCTGGACCGTAAGAAGCGATTGAATGGCGAAGTCGTGGCCACGCCGGGAGAGATTTTAAGCGAGGATGAGGAGTACTATTTTGAGAGAGATTCGATTACAGACGACACCCGTGTAAGAACAGCAGTCTCATGGCTAGAAGAGTCGGTTTTACTGACCAGAGAAGAGAATAGGGTTCAGGTTTTTCCATCGTCGTTGAGGGTGAACTCGGTAGAAGAAGCACGCCGTCGCCTATCGAGTGCGAAAATCACTGATGACTATCGAAAACGGCTGCTCAGCATTGCAGAAATGCTAATAGATGCGGATCCGGATGAAGGCATATCAACAGACGAACTCATGGGTATATCCGGGCTTAGCGCCGAACGGGTACGCGGTGCGATGTACGACCTGGAACGGCTGCGCATCGCCAGCAATGATACGGCACTTACGGCCTATGTACATGCGGGTGTGGCCGGATCATCAGAGAAGAGGTTTCGCGAAGCTGCTAACCTAGAGATCAACCTGATCTCACTGATGCGTGATACAGCCCCGGATATCAATGTAGGAGAAAGGTGGCCTCTGCATCTACGCGTCGCTGCCGATCAATTGCGAGACAGAGATGTTGCAGATCCCCTTCCGGAGAAAACCTGGCGCATAATCCGCAGTATCGCAGCCGATGGACGCGGTGAAAACGGCGATCCGGGCAGCCTTGGGGTGAGACGTACAAACATGGATACTGTACAGGTGACACTACGGCGTTCCTGGTCCGATCTGGAGGAGCTTGCATCGCGGAGGAGAAGTGGGGCGAAGAGTCTCCTGCAAAGTTTGCTTTCAGGTCTGCCACAAGGAAGACATGGCACCGATCTACTGGTCGAAACTACCCTGGGTAAGTTATTGGCCGCGATTAAGTCCGATCTTTTCCTTGAGAGTAAAAAACCGGAGAAGCTACTGGACCGCGCGCTCCTCTGGCTGCACGAGCAGGAAGTCATCCGCCTTCACAAGGGTCTAGCAGTATTCCGCCCCGCCATGACCATCAAATTGGCTGAAGACAGAAGGAGTTTTACCAGAGCAGACTTCGAACCGCTCAGTCTTCACTACAAGGGACAGGTGCTTCAGATCCATGTGATGGCTGAATTCGCGCTACGCGGGCTTGAGGACATGGTCGAAGCGCTACGACTGGCCATGGATTACTTTAGCCTGAAACAGCATGATTTCCTTCAGCGTTGGTTGCCTAATCGAGATAGAGAAATAGCACGGGAGACCACGCCGGAATCGTGGCGAGACATCGTAGAGAGCTTGAAGAATCCCACGCAGCAAAGAATCGTGGCAGATGAACGTGAACAGGTGAACATGCTTGTCCTGGCGGGTCCAGGATCGGGAAAAACAAGGGTACTTGTGCATCGGATCGCCTACCTCGTACGTGTGAGAAGAGAGAATCCTCGAGGGATACTTGCCCTGGCATACAACCGGCACGCGGCTGTTGAGATACGACGACGTCTGATAGAATTGATTGGTGACGACGCACGCGGAGTAACCGTACTCACCTGTCACGCGCTTGCCATGCGAATCGTAGGCGTCAGCTTTCGGGAGCGAGAAAGGAGAATGTCCGACGATGCTGAATTCCGCAAAGTACTGCGCCAAGCGGTGGCGCTGCTACACGGCGAGGGTCTTGAGGAGGAAGAAGCGAACGATCAACGAGACCGTCTTCTCGCAGGATTCCGATGGATACTGGTGGATGAATACCAGGACATTGGCGAGGATCAATATGAGCTAATATCGGCATTAGCGGGACGAACACTTCAGGATGAGGACCGCAAACTCACCCTCTTTGCAGTCGGTGACGACGACCAGAACATATACACCTTCAACGGGGCTTCGGTGGAATTTATCCGGCGATTCGAGAAGGATTACGGACCTAAACCAGAGTTTCTAATCGAAAACTATCGTTCTACTAACCACATAATTAAAGCGGCAAACTCCGTAATCGATTCTGCCAGTAAAAGGATGAAATCACAACATCCCATTTGCATTAACCGATCGCGTTTAAAAGAACCTGCAGGTGGTATCTGGGATACAATTGATCCGGTATCCAAAGGCCGGGTTCAAATTCTGCGTTCCAGTCGCAATCCAGTACAGCAAGCCCAGGTTGCGATCAAGGAACTGGAGCGGCTGGCCACACTTTCTCCTGACTGGAACTGGTCCGAATGTGCCGTGATAACGCGTGAGTGGAAATACCTTGATCCGGTACGAGCGCTCTGCGAGGTTCTGCAGATTCCAGTAACTATGGGAAACGAAGAAACCCCAGGATTCTGGCACTTGCGGGAGACGCGTCAGTTTGTCGAGCGCTTACGCAGGCGTGGTAACCGTCTGGTGCGCAGTGCAGACTTTATGGAATGCCTGGATACGGATACCACTGGACCCTGGATCGAAATGTTGCAAGCTGCACTTGATGAGTTCGCCCTGGAGTCTGGCAGTGGGGAAGTGCCTTTGGATCATTTTCTTGAGTGGCTTGCAGAATGGGGACGTGAGACCCGTCGTCGTCAACATGGTCTATTACTGCTTACAGCACACCGTGCAAAGGGATTGGAATTTGAACACGTAGTGGTGCTGGACGGAGGGTGGGACAAAGTCGCTAGGGATGAAGATCCAGACGCACCTCGCAGGCTCTTTTATGTGGCTATGACACGTGCCAAACAAACCCTTGCAACCGTACGTTTTCAAGGACCTTCTGCCATGGGAGATTCCGAGCAGCAAAATCAAGTAAGGGAACCGGATTCCCCAGTATACGCTGGCGATTTGCGTTCACTGCCTTTTGCTTTTCCGAACAATGGATCGATATTATACCGTCCACTGGCCGAAACACAGACGGCAACCAGAGATCTCGCTCGCCAATACCGGCGTCCTAGTCTGCGAGAGGTAAATCTGGGTTATGCGGGACGATTCCATGCCAACCACATAGTGCATCGTGCAATCTCCTCCTTGTCGAACGGCGATCCACTTTCAACACGGATTACCGAGCACGGATCATGGGAACTTCTTGACCAGGAAGGAACAGTGGTAGGTCGTCTTGCCAAGGCTTTTGAGCCTCCAAGTGGGACACAGTGTACTTCTGCGTCCGTTTACGCGATTATGTCCTGGAGCCGTGAAGCATCCGATCCACAGTACAGTGAGGGTATGGTATGCGACCTATGGGAGGTTGTGGTACCGGAACTCGTTTTTGAACCGGAGTAAAATCCAACCTGCGGTCCAAGGCGTTAACTGCCTCCTCTGTCCTGCACTGCCTAAAGAGTTGCTTTACCACCTAGCCATTGGACTGAATCATAAAAACTGCCACTACGCCCCGTCCTCCACCATGGGCACGAACCGCACGCCGCCATGGTGTACCTTGATCGCCTCTTCCCCCGAACGCGTCACGGTGTACAGTTCCTCCCCGATGGGGATGACCATCCGCCCTCCGGTTTTCAATTGGCGAAACAGTGCATCGGGCAGGACACTTGGCGACGCCGTCACGATGATGCCGTCGAAGGGCGCCTCCGCGGGCCAACCCTCGTGGCCGTCTCCGATCCGGTAGTGGATATTGTCGTACTCCAGGGATTCCAGCGTCTCCCGCGCCTGTCGGCCCAGGACGGCAAGCCGTTCCACCGTGTATACGGATCGGGCGAGACGGGCCAGGATCGCCGTCTGGTAGCCCGATCCCGTGCCGATCTCCAGGATCCGGTCCGATTCATTCGCATCGAGCAGCCGGGTCATCAGTCCCACGATATAGGGCTGGGACACGGTCTGTCCCAGATCGAGGGACACGGCACAGTCTTCGTAGGCGTGCGACCTGTACGTCTCGGGAATGAACCGGTGCCGCGGCACGGCGCGCATGGCCTCGATCAGCCGGGGTTCGTCGATGCCGCGCCCGACGATCTGCTCCTCGATCATCCGATCCTGGGGGGAAACCGGGCCCGCACCCCGTCCTATTTTCTTGAAGAAACGTGATAGCAGCATGGTCCGTTCAGTCTAAGTTGGCCCCCTGGCCGGAGCAAGGCAAATCAAGACGCGCCCATGACCAGGAGCCCTGGCGGACCTCGCCGTATCTTACCGCTCGGACAGCTCCTGCGTGGCCCTTACCCTGCTTGACACGCAATGGCCTGTACGCTAAGTTCTCCCTGCCCTTCATGCGCCTGGCGAATGGATTTCACGTAACACCTGGGAAAGGACATAACCGCATGCATCCCTTCGAAGACCTGCACGTGCCCGAAGGAAGCGTGGGCATCCACTGGTTCGGACAGAGCTCTTTCGGACTAAAGCACCCGGACGGCACGGTGATCCAGGTCGATCCCTACTTTCCCCGCGAACGGCCCGTGGACCGGTTCGTCCATACCCGCCCGCCAATGGACGAAGGGACGCTGAAGACCGACTACGTGCTGCTGACCCACAACCACGGCGATCACACCTGCGTGGAATCGCTGGAGCGCCTGTCGGCCGCATTTCCGGATGTCCGTTTCGTGGGTCCGATCGAGAGTATCAACGCGCTCAAGGGAGCGGGATTCGACAGCGGGAGCATGACGGTCGTTACGGCGGGGGCCACCGCCGAAATGGGATCGTCGACGGCGCATACGGTATGGGCCAAACCGCCTGAGGGCCTGCCCCAGGACAGCATCGCACCGCCCGACGTGCAGCACCTGGGCTACGTCGTCGAAATGGGGCCGGTCCGTGTATATATCTCCGGCGACCCCGTCAATACGTTCGGTAACCACGAATCCCTGCTCGCACCGGTGCGGGACCTGCGTCCGCAGATCGGGTTTCTGACCAATCACCCGAACGAGGGTGAATTCCCATTCTTCGAAGGTTCGGCCCGCATCGCGGCATCCCTTGGCCTCAAAACCGCCGTGCCCGCCCATTACGCCTGTTTCGTCGCCCGTGACTACGATCCCCGGGAATGGGCGTCCCTTCTGCCGAAGAACGGACCGGAACCCCTGATCATTCCGTATAACCAGTCCACCGTGTACAGCCCCTGAGGCCGGTGGCCTGGAGACTCACCGCGTCGACCCGAGGTCGGTCTGATACACGGTCGCCGGATGAAAGGATACCGATCCATGCATACCGAAGCACTGTACGACACGCTGAATTCCGTAACCGCCATACCCGTCGTACCGTACCGCGGCGGTGCCATCGACCTGGACGGCCATCGCAGGAACGTCCGGTACCTGATGCACAACAACTATCTTGACGGAAACCGGAAGCGCGTGATCGGGATCGCGGGCACGAGCCTGATCCATCACTTCTCCTTCGAGGACCAGATGCGGGTCATCGCGGCGACCGGCGAGGAGATGGGAGACAACGGGTTCCTGATGTCGGGTATCGTGCCGAATCCCCTTTCGCAGGCCGGGGACCTCGTTCGCGAGCAGTCGGCCCTGCCCCGTCCGCCGGACGTTTATCTCATCATGCCGCTGACCGGCGTGGCCGATCACGAAGCGACCTACGAGGATTACATGGCTTTCGCCGAGGGGCTGGGTACAGATTGCGGCGCCCGCTTCCTGCTGTACATGCGTTCGGCGGACTACGTGAATCCGATCGTCCGGCTCGTCAAGGACTGCCAATACATCGTCGGCGTGAAGGTGGGTACGAGCGAGGAAGAGGTCGCTCCGCTTATCGAAGGCATCGGCGATGACGGCATCGTCATGTGGGGGATCGGCGACCGGAGCACCCGGGCCGCCGAAATGGGCGCCAGGGGCCACACCTCGGGCATCGCCATCGTCGCGGCCCGCGCGGCGGATGAAATCAACAACGCCCAGCGCCGGGGCGACTTCGCGGAATCGGCCCGCGTGGAAGCCTGCATATCAGGCCTAGAGCATTTGCGGTTCATGAATAGCCGGCAGTATAACTATTCCGCGGTAATCGAGGCCATGATCATCGGGGGGTGGGAAGACGTTGAGGCTGGCGAGGGCGGTCCCTTCAATCCGCGGGTGCCGCGGGACATAGCCGCCCGCGTGGCCGAATCGATTGAACCGTTGCGGGAATACCACTAGGCATTGACGGCCGCGCACCGATGCACTCGATAAGAGACGCCGCGCAGCGGAAGGTACAAGTGGCGTAGCGCCACCAACCGACCGGAATCTGCAGTATCCTCGAACGGTTCCGGATTTCCTCAGTACACGATCTGCGAAATCGCCTTGGAGATCAGCGCGATGGCGATGGCGATCATGCCTATGAGTCCGATGCCGGCCCCGTAGCCGGCCAGAACAATGGGCACGTAGGCCATCCATTTCTCTTCGCCGAAGCGCTTGGAGAAGTAGTAGCGCCCAAGGATGGCGCCGAAGAAGGTCGGGAGGGTCTGCCAGAGCGGCATGGCCAGGCCGCCGACCAGGCCGTAGAAGAAAAGCGGCGAGGCGCCCACGAGCGTGAGCAGACCGAACAGCCCGCCCGTTACGCCCAGACCGGCGATGATGTACTCGATCTTGATGATATCGAAGATGAACGTGATGCCGCCGGGCAGGGTGGACTTCACCCAGATGGTCCGCATGGCCGCGTTGAGGGGCCACATCTTCTGCACAAAGGGATAGGCTGCCGATGGGATCGGGTTGAGCTTCCACACGAGCGAGTAGAAGATGAAGCTGCAGACGAACATCAGGATGGTGGTCACCGCGGTCAGCTTGACCACGCTGCCGAAGGTCGTCTTGGTGAGATCCAGCTGCTTGAAGGTTTCCGCCACCTTCCCGTGTTCGAAGATGGGTATCGGCGCGAACCACACGGCGACACCCTTGTAGCCGGACAGCAGGAAGGACGCTTCCTTGACGAAGGGGAAGGAGGAACCGTAGGGCGAACCGGTGATGCCGATCATCCGGGCCCCGATATAGGAAAACACCGGCGACCAAAGGTATCCGAAGATGGCGCTGATCCACCACGGAAAGTCGGGGATCAGAAAGTAGAGTATGACCACGAATCCCGTCGTACTGACGAACCAGAAGATGAATACAAGCCAGATCGGCAGGTCGCCCCGGCCCTCCGGCGTCGGGCGCACCCCCGTGTCCCCGTCGGAATCGTTACGCTTCTCCCGATTGGATTTCAGTATGGCCCGGATGGTCGCCGTGAATCCCACGATGCCGATGACGAGGGAGGCGCCGATGGTGAAGCTGAGCCAGAAATCGATGTTGTTGGATATCTGGGTCGGAATGAGCGACATCCCGGGTTCCCAGGTGGTCAGGATGCCGTTGTGATAGAGCAGGGGATTAGCGACGAGGGCGATTACGGCCGACGACACGAAGGTGCCGATCACGACCCAGAAGGGCAGGACGAATCCCGCGACGAGGGTTCCGAGATCGGTCCCGATGCCCACCATGGTCGCAGGCAGCACTTCCTTCAGACTCGTGGTGAAATCGATGAAGGGGATGGGCAATATGGTAATGGGCGTGACCAGGAACGTGCTGGACAGGATGGGTATCATCACGTACAGGAGTCCCCAGGACACCCCGATTACGGATCCGATGCTGAACGCCCGCCATCGCCAGCCCTCCCGGTTCTGCGAAGTCTCGGCCAGCGCCGTTGCGCCGCCCGCGTGCACCCTCGCCAGGGGGAAGGTCAGCCTCTCCACGTCGTTGGTGACCCGGAAGAGGATGTACCCCATCGAATAGGAATTGACCGCGAAGAGGACCGTCACCGCGGTGAGGACGAGGACGGGCACGAACCAGTCCATGTGGAAGAACGTCCGGCTCGCCAGCGCCCCGGAATCCAGCGTCGGAACGACCCAGGTGGGGATCAGCGTGGCGATGCCCGTGGCTTCCGGAGACTGAAGGTAGTACTGCTCCCAGATCAGGTGGGCGAAGGGACCGCCGGTGATGCCGGTGTTCATCGCGTTCCCCGCGGCGGCCAGTCCGGCCGCGGCCCAGTACAGGATCATGATTTCCTGCCGGGTCATCTTGACGAGGGACCGCTTGGCGATCTCGAGGAACAGGATGACGGTAACCCAGTCCGCCGCGCCGGTCTGCCCGCCCGTCACCAGGCTCAGGTAGATCGATCCCGGCAACATGACGAAACCGACGAACAGGCAAGCCCAGATCGTTTTCAGGTTGAATCCTGAAAGGTAGGGTTCGTCCGATTCTCCGAACAACGCGGTATCGGCATTCCGATACTGTTCCGGACTGTCTTCCTTCATTTCCTCTTCACGCACCGACACCGGAAACCCCCTGAAGGGATACAGCGGTTGATTTCTGTAACACCCTGTGCGCCAACTAGATCCTGATTATATACATTGGCTGTTTTCTGTAAAAAACACGTAGGGTCATACATGGTCGGATATCAAGTCAGACAAGATAGGACCCCACATGCCACTGTCAAGGTGTATTTCCTTTCCCGAATCTCATGGCGAAAGGCCGGGAAGGACCCCGCTCCGGTCGCCGATCGAAGCGCCCAGCGCTTCCCGGAGACCCGTGTAGCGCTCGACGACCTGGTTGTTCTTCACCGCGATGGCAAGGGCCTTGGGCGTCCCGATGATGACGGCCAGCGCCCTGGCCCGGGTCAGCGCGGTATACAACAGGTTTCGCTGCAGCATGATGTAATGGGTGCTGTAGAGCGGCAGGATGATGGCGGGATACTCGGATCCCTGGCTCTTGTGGACGCTGATGGCGTAAGCCAGGATCAGTTCGTCCAGTTCGCCATAGTCGTACCGGACGGTTTCCTGGAAGGAGATGTCCACGGTCTGGGCATCCGGGTCGATCTGCCTGATGCGGCCGATATCGCCGTTGAAGGTCATTTTCCCGTAATTGTTCCGCGTCTGCAGGACCTTGTCGCCTTCGCGCAGTTCCCGGTCGCCCCGCTGCAGGGAGGACCCCGACGGGTTCAGCACCTGCTGCAGCTTCAGATTGAGTTGATCCACGCCGATATCCCCGCGGTACATGGGGGTGATCACCTGGATATCGTTGAAGGGATCGAGTCCGTAGCTTCGGGGCAGGCGATCCGTACACAGTTCGGCGATCCGATCCGCGCCGGCCGACGGGTCTGGCTCGTTGATGAAAAAGAAATCGCCCTCGTTCCTGTTCTTCGTGTCCGGCATTTCGCCCCGGTTCACCCGGTGCGCATTCATCACGATGCTGCTTTCCAGGGCCTGGCGAAAGATCTCGGTCAGCCGGACCACCGGTACATGGCCGGCGTCGATCATATCCCGGAGGACGTTGCCCGCGCCCACGGAAGGCAACTGGTCGACGTCGCCGACCATGATGAAGCGGGCGGAGGTCTTCACGGCCCGAAGCAGGGCGTTCATCAGGACCGTATCCACCATGGAAGACTCGTCCAGGATGACCAGGTCGGCTTCCAGCCGGTTATCCTGGTCGCGGCCGAATTCCATGATGCCCGGGTTGAACTCGAGCAGCCGGTGGATGGTCTTCGCTTCGGCGCCGGTCACTTCGGACAGCCGCTTTGCGGCCCGGCCGGTCGGCGCTGCGAGCAATACTTTTCCGCCCACGCGCGTGAACAGATAGACAATGCCCTGCACGCAGGTGGTCTTGCCGGTTCCGGGCCCTCCGGTTATTGCCAGGACGCTCTGTGAAGCCGAAGTGTGGATCGCCTCGCGCTGTTCCCCGTTGAAGACGATGCCCCGTTCTTTTTCTATATGCTCGATGTGTTTGTCGATTCGTCCGGTGGACGGCGGGGTGCGCCGATGGTCGGCCAGGCGCGCGATATTCCGGGCTATCCCCTGCTCCGCGTAATAGAGGGGCTGGAGATAAACCCGGTCGTCATCGCGAAGGACGACCTCGGCCTTGACCAAGGCTTCAAGACCGATTGGAATGGCGGCGGGATCCACGTCCAGAAAGCCGATGCACTCCTCCACGAGCGCTTCGAAGGGCACGTAGACGTGACCGTCATCGGCCTGGGTCTCCAGGACATACCGGATGCCGGCCTGGACCCGGGCAGGGTCTCCGGGATCGACTCCCAGGTTCATGGCGATCTTGTCGGCGGTCTTGAAACCGATGCCCCAGATGTCCGTGGACAGGCGGTAAGGATTCTCCGTGACCTGCCTGATGGCCTCGTTGCCGTAGGTCTTGTAGATTTTCACCGCGTAGGCCATGCTGACGTTATGACCGATCAGAAACTGCATGACCTCCTGGATGTGCTTCTGTTCCTCCCAGCCCGATCTGATTACGGCGATGGTCTTCCGCGCGATGCCCTTGACTTCGGACAGCCGGTTCGGCGCCTTTTCGATGACCGCAAGGGTGTCTTCGCCGAAGTGATCGACGATCATCGCGGCCTTGGCCGGCCCCAGTCCCTTGATGAGCCCCGAACCCAGGTACTTCCGTATGCCGTCCGCGGAAGTGGGCTGGATCGTCTTGGAATCTACGATCCTGAACTGCTTGCCGTACTGCTTGTGGGTTACCCAGTATCCGGAGACTTCGACGCGTTCGCCGGGCGCCATTTTCGCAAGTTCGCCCGTTATGGTCAGCAGTCCGTCCCGCGTGGATGCGCGGGCAAGGTTCTCGGTGGTCCGACAGGCGTCCGTTTCGGCGCGCATTCGCGCGACCGTGTAGCCGGTCTCCTCGCTCTGGTAGGTGATGCGTTCGATGGTACCGGTGAGAATGTCCATGCCTGACCGGGGTGGGGACGACTACCGCTCATCGTCGGCGTAGACGACGGGGTCATCCGCCTTCGCGTAGGTGAACAGCTCGGCGTCGGAAAAGAAACGGGGCACTTCGGCCCGCGCCGTCTCCAGGGAATCGGAAGCGTGTACCAGGTTGCACTGCACGCTCATGCCGAAATCGCCTCTGATCGTGCCCGGGGAGGCTTGCCGCGCGTTCGTCACGCCGCAAAGGCCCCGTACGACGTCCACGGCATCGACGCCTTCAAGACACATTGCCACTACCGGCGTTTCCTGCATGAAGGACTTGATTCGGGGGAAAAAGGGCTTGTCGGACAGGTGCCCGTAGTGCTCGTTCAGTAACCCATCGGTCAGCTGCATCATCTTGAGACCGGCGACCTTGAGCCCCTTGCTTTCGAAACGGCCGGTGACGAGGCCGATCATCCCGCGCTGCACGGCATCCGGCTTGATGAGCACAAGCGTTCGTTCCACAGACTGATTCTCCTTGAAAAAGTGGGTCTGCTCAGTGGATTTCAACCACGTGCAATGTAGGTTTCGCTACCCGCGGTGTCAACGAAAATGGCCCGGTTACAAAGTACGACGATTCTGTGAAATTGCGGTGGACATAGTGGCGGCCGGCGCGTATAATGTCGGTGGGTTTCTTGAAAACACAACCGGGGCGAGCCAATGTGGGAAGACGACGAAATTCGCGAGGAGTGCGGTGTCTTCGGCATTTATGGCGACCCGGCCGCCGCCAGGCTGACCTTCCTGGGCCTGTACGCCCTGCAGCACCGCGGCCAGGAAAGCTCCGGCATGGCCGTCTCCGACGGCGACCATATCGAGTCCCACCGCGCCATGGGACTGGTCAGCGAAGCCTATGAGCACGGCGATCGCGTGGCCGATCTCGAAGGCCATATCGCCATCGGCCACAACCGGTATTCCACCACCGGCACATCCAACGTCGACAACGCGCAGCCCTTCATGGTCAACTTCAAGCGCGGACAGTTGGCCACCGCCCACAACGGCAATTTCACCAATACCGGCGCGCTCCGCCTGTCAATGGAAGAGACCGGATCCATATTCCGCACCTCGTCCGACAGCGAGATCGTCCTGCATCTCATCGCCCGGTCCAACGAGCCAGACCTTCCCTCCATGATCTCCGACGCCTTACGCCACGTCGAAGGCGCCTATTCCATCGTATTCCTGTCCGGGACGCAGCTCATCGGCGTTCGGGATCCCCGAGGATTCCGCCCGCTATGCCTGGGACGCATCGGGGATGCCCACGTGCTCGCTTCGGAAACCTGCGCCTTCGACATCATGAACGCGGAGTACGTCAGGGAAGTGAACCCGGGGGAAATGGTCGTCATCGACGAGAACGGAATCCAGTCCTACTTTCCCTTCGATCGCGCGGAACCTGCCTCCTGCATCTTCGAATACATTTATTTCGCCCGGCCCGACAGCAAGGTTTTCGGGGAAAACAGCGACAAGTTCCGCCGGCGTTTCGGCCGCCGGCTGGCGGAGGAGCACCCCGTGAACGCCGATATCGTCATCGCCGTGCCCGATTCCGCCACGACAGCCGCATTGGGCTACTCAGAGCATTCGGGAATCCGGTTCGAAATCGGCCTGATCAGGAATCACTACGTGGGTAGGTCATTTATCGACCCGGACCAGTCCATGCGGGAGTTCACGGTGAGACTGAAGTACAACCCGGTCCAGGGCGTGTTGCGAAACCGGCGGGTGGTCCTCGTGGACGATTCCATCGTGCGGGGCACGACGCTCAATCAGCTGGTAAGACTCATCCGCAGCGCGGGCGCCTCCGAGGTACACGTGCGGATCAGCAGTCCTCCCATCCGCCACCCGTGCTATTACGGGATCGACATGCAGAGCCGGGGCGAGCTCATCGCTTCGCAGACCCGGGTGGATGAGATCCGCACATACCTGGGCGCGGACAGCCTGGGTTACCTGTCTATCGAGGGCATGGTTAAAATCGCAAAGGAATACGGCAAGTCAGGGACTGGGTATTGTACGGCCTGCTTCAGCGGAGACTACCCGGTCGTCCCCGAAGATTCGCTTAACAAGCTCATGCTGGAATCGTAGCGCCCGCGAGCCGCCTGAGGCGCACGGGTCCAGGGACGGTACCACTCGTACCGCTCAGGACAGGGCGACAGGGCAGGGCCATCCTGCCTGGCGGCAGGCGCATCAAGGCGCTTCTTTTGCCTGTGCTTCCTTCTTCTCCCGATCCGGGAAAAAACCCAGAATCGTGACCAGCTTCTCCCGCAACCTGGTCCTGGGCACGACCTGGTCCACAAAACCTTTGGTCAGGAAAAACTCGGCGGTCTGGAATCCTTCCGGCAGACTCGACCCTATGGTCTGTTCGATCACCCTTCCTCCGGCGAAGCCCATCATCGCGCCCGGCTCTGCCAGGGTGAAGTCTCCCAGCGATGCATAACTCGCCATCACGCCGGCCATGGTCGGATTCGTAATCACGACGACAAAAGGGATCTTCTCTTCCGACAGGCGGTTCAGCCAGAGGGAAGTCTTCGCCATCTGCATGAGGGAGAGGATGCCTTCCTGCATGCGGGCTCCCCCCGAAGTGGCGACCACAAGCAGCGGTATCTCCAGGTCGAGCGACCTTCTGATGGATCGCGTCACTTTCTCGCCGACCACGGACCCCATGCTCCCGGCCAGGAAGGAACCGTCGTGGATGGACAGGGATACGAGCCTTCCGTCGATGCGGCCGGTGCCGGACACCACGGCCTCCCTCATGCCCGTCCTTTTCTGGTACCGCTTCATGTAGTCCGGGTAGTTCTCTTTCTCCTTGAACTCAAGCGGATCGACGGTGCGCAGATCCGTGTCGGTTTCCTCGAAGGTGTCCGTGTCCATGATCAGGGAGATATACGCCTGATGGCCGATCTTGAAATGAAACCCGCACTGGGTACACACGTTGAAGTCCCGTTCGAGCTCCGCCTTGTACAGCATGGCGTCGCACTTGTCGCACTTTACCCATAACCCCTTCGGGATTTCCTTGCGCTTCTGCGGGTTTAGTCCCCGCTGTCTTCTTTCAAACCAGGCCATAGTCGACTCGCTTGCGCTGTTAATGTTAAATTACAACCGGCTTAATGGTGGCTAGCCATCCTGTGGTCCCGGCCGGCCAGGCCGATCTGGCGGACCAGGCGTACCAGGCGGACCAGCAGATCCGAACAGAGGCCGGCCGACGATTCAACCGTTGACACTACGTCGGCGACGTCAGCCGATTCACCGATTCGACCGGTCCAGACATTGGATATGCACGATACGGCCGCGGTCCGCATACCAAGCCGCCGGCCCGCCAGTACTTCCGGAACGGTAGACATGGTCACCGCATCTGCTCCCAGCGTTTTCAGCAGGGAGATTTCGGCACGGGTCTCGAAAGAAGGACCTGGCATCCATGCTAAAATTCCCTGTTGAACAGACCGGTTTCTTTGTATACTAATCTGTAGAAGCGATGCCCTCAAATCCTCATCGTAACAGGGATCGCGGTCTGCACCTGTAGTCAGGTTTCCCATCATGTGACGACCGATGGGATGAATATGCTGGCGAACGACCATGAGGTCCCCCGCCGCGTACCGGGGATTCAGTCCGCCGGCGGCATTGGTCACGATTAGAATCTCGACGCCGAACCGGCGCATCACCTCGAGGGGATACGCAATCTGGCTCGCGTCGTACCCCTCGTACAGGTGGATACGGCCCTGCATCACAATCACGGATGCCTCGCCCATGGCGCCGAAGACGAGGTTGCCCTCGTGGCCTTTAACGGTCGACACCGGAAAATGGGGGATAGAACCGTAGGGCACAACGGATTTCTGTTCGACTGCCTGGACGCAAGCACCGAATCCAGTGCCCAGGATCATACCGAAACGGGCCGTAGCAAACCCCTGCGAACCCAGGAAGTCCGCGGTCTCGTCCAACGGTTCATGAAGGGGCATGGCGGGGCGCTTTCTAACGGTTTACTCGCCTCCTTCGACGGCTGCACGCAACTAAGGAGTCCATCATGAGCATCATAACGGTTGCCAGAGAATACGGCAGCGGCGGGAAGGACATCGCGAAGATCATCGCGGACCGCCTCGGCTATGATTGCGTGGACAAGGAACTCATTGCCGAGATCGCCCATACCGCGGGCGTTTCGGAAGATGTCGTCGAGCAGTTGGACGAAGTGGGAGAATCGACCATCAGGCGATTTCTCGGCGAATTGTTCACCCCTACGACTGTCTACTCCCTGTCCCCGGAATATCCGCCGCTCATCTGGCCCTATGTACCGGGGGACGACGAAGGAACGAAGGATCCCACTTCGCTCAAGAACACGTTTCTGGATCGGGGAGAATACCTCCAGATCCTCCAGGATACCATCCGTTCGCTGTCCGACAGAAAGCATATCATCATCGTCGGGCGCGGCAGCCAGTGCATCCTGTCCGACAGCAAGAACGTCTTCCACACCCGGTTCATCGCGCCATTCGAATACCGAGTCGACGTGATTATGGACGAGATGAACCTTGCGCATGACCGGGCCGCGGAACTCATCAAGGAGAAGGACCGGCAGCGGGCGCTGTACTTACAGCACAATTACCACCGCGACTGGACGGACCCGACGCTGTACCACATGGTCTTCAACACGTCCCGTACGTCATGGGAAAACATGGCCGATATCGTGATCGATACGCGCCGAAGACTCTTCGGAGACGACGGATGAAGGCCTGTTCACCCGGGTAAACCGCATCGAAAGATAACCCCGGCCAACAGGTATGTCAACAGACGGCTTGTCACCAAGCGCGCCTTGAAACGGTGAGGACAGGCGATGAACTACGAGGTTTCGGACTTCAACACAGAGGTCGTGGAACGAAGCCGCACGATCCCCGTGCTGGTCGATTTCTGGGCGGAATGGTGCGGCCCTTGCAAGATGCTCGGACCCGTGATCGAATCCCTCGCCGAACGCAGCCGGGACCGGTGGGAACTCGTGAAGGTAAATACCGAAGTTCACACGGACATTGCACGGCAGTACGGGATTCAGGGAATACCGAACGTCAAGATGTTCGTAGACGGCGAGGTACGAGACGAGTTCACGGGCGCTCTGCCGGAACCCATGATCGAACAGTGGCTCAATAAGGCGCTGCCGAGTCCCCGCGCGCAGCAACTGGAGGCAGCGCTCCTGCGCCTTGGAGAAGGAGATATGGCAGCGGCCCGCGTATTGCTCGAGGATGTCCTGTCGTCCGAGCCGGACAACGAACAGGCGGCGGTATGCCTGGCGCGCACCTTTTTGAATGAAGACCCCCGCCGGAGCCTGGACCTGTTGGGACCGATCGAACCTGGTACGGAATTTCACGACTCGGCGGAGGCCATGCGGACCATTGCCGGCCTGTACCTTCACCTCGACGCGCCGGAAGGTCTGGAGGAAGATCCGGTCAAGCCGGTCTATATCCAGGGCATTGAATTCCTCAGGTCGGGCGCATATGATCTTGCCCTGCAGCGTTTCATCGAAGTGCTGGAGAAGAATAGATCCTACGACGACGACGGCGCCCGCCGGAGTTGCGTGGCGATTTTCGGTTTGCTCGGTGAACGCGACCCCACGACGCGCCAGTTTCGCCGCGCCTTCAGCAACGCTCTGTACGCCTGATCACGCCTGAACAGCCGACTCGGAGTGCGTGTGACGCAGTTACGCGGAATCACGCAGTTACCCGGAATTACGCAGTTACGTGGAGTTACGAGGACGCCGGTCAAACGTCCAGGGGATTGGATTTTTCGGGATCGATTTCCAGCTTGCGCATGGCCCGCTCCGGGACGTCCGGGGAGAGGTCGCCATTCCGGGCGAGGGCATTGAGGGT
>MKWU01001888.1_pt1 | contig 34013 bp, 28 predicted proteins | sample 809101 | NCBI WGS metagenome assembly MKWU01 (sample SAMN05860141, study PRJNA318959) | sponge metagenome | host: Aplysina aerophoba | place: Slovenia: Piran, Adriatic Sea, Gulf of Piran | collected 2013-05-07
AACCGTGTTGCGCGAAATACCAAGATCGCGCGCAATCGAACGAATCGACTCGCCTCCTCCAAAATGCTTCCTCCGGATCTTCGCAATCGTCTCCACCACCAGCATCTCCCCCACCCCTCGACCACTGCGACAACAGCCCCAAGGAGTACCGATCCCCTACCGGGAAGGTGGGTCAAATTTGGACGAGGATTCTTCCCGTAGTGGGTCAGTTTTGCAGGTGGTTCAACACGGCACCATCCTCCATCATCGCTGCGAGTGTCTGGCTGGTCAGTTCCCGCGCCCGCCGGACAGGATCACCGAGCGAGCGGATGTACTTGTCGGCCACCTGCGCAGACCGGTGACCCATCAAGTCGCGCAGGACGTGAGCGGTGACGCCAGCCATGGCGGCCTGGGTCATGTAGCCGCGGCGGAGATCGTGCAGCCGAACGTCCTGTAGTCCGGCCTTGCCGACGATTTCGACGAACACCTTTCGGACATGCGAGTAGGTCATCCGGGCGTCGCCGCGGGTGGAGAAGACGAACTCGCCGACATGAGGGATACCCGCCAGCACCGCGGCGGCCGGGCTCGGCAGGTCGTGGATGCGCCGGCCGGTCTTCGTGCTCGGCAGGATCAGCCGGCCGCCTTCCATGTCCACATCCACCCAGCGGACAGCCAAAATTTCCCCGATCCTCAGTCCGGTCGTGATCGCAAACCGGATCGCGGCGACCGGCGCTGGGTGACGTTCCTCGGCTCCGCTCAGCGCTGCCGCCAAGGCCGCCAGTTCGGCGCCCGACAAGGTCCGGTCCCTCGCCTCCTCCCGGCTGCGCTCCACGTGCCGGCAAGGGTTATCGTTCTGGCGACGCCATTCAACGGACTCCGCGTACGACATCAACCGGCTTAGAAGGGCGAGAACGCGGTTTCTGGTGATCGGCTTCAGTCCGGTGACGGCGCGCTCGATATCGAGGCGCTTCACGTCCTCGACTCTAAGACGGTCGAGCGGCGGCAGGACGTAGTGGCCGATCTGGTACCGATATTCCTTGAGTGTCCGCGGCGACATGCGTCCGCGTTCGACACGGGCCGGGGCATGCTCGTTCAGGAACCGGTCGCAGAGATCGCCGACAGTCGGCGCTTCACGCGCCTCTCGTTGCCGCTCCAGAGGGTCGCTCTCGCCGGACCTGATGCGCAGCAGTTCCTCGCCGGCCCGTTTGCGGACCTCTCGCAAAGACGCCTCGCCGGCCCGGCACAGGATGGCTTGCCGCTTCCGCCCGGCAGCCCGGTACCGAAGCACGTAGTTCTTCTTGCCGCCCTGGGTGATCTGGAGACCCAACCCGGCGACCTCGCGGTCCCAGAGCGTCCGCGCCTTGCCCTCCGATTTCGCGTCCCGAACAATGCGCTCTGTGAGCATGAAACCGCCTCCGTGTCACCAGGATGTCACCACGGAGACAGAATATCGGCTAATGCAGAATGACGCAACGAAAACCAGAATAGAGTGTAACAAGCTGATATAATGATAAAAATGTAAGATGGAGTGATCTAGGCTGAACAGGCCTAAACGCCAAAAAAACTGACTACGGATCAGGAGGTTGGGGGTTCGAGTCCTCCCGGGCGCGCCAGACCCGCTCAAGATGTCCCGAGAGCCCGCAAAGGGGTCCGGAACGGCCGGTGGCGACCGGGTCACCAGACGGGGCCCGAAGCTGAGGACATGCCGGAAACCGCCGACACGCGAAAGCCTGCCCGGCGCATTGCGCCGTTCCGGCGACGCAGGTGCGAAGGACTCGATCCTCCAGGGACGGGGGAAACCGTGGGACCTTCCCCGGTCAGCCGGAGCGTTCGCGGACGCACACCACGGTCTGCCTGGTCTTCTGACCGGGTCTGCACGGACCCGACCGGTACGAGTGCGGGCAGGGACAAGCGGTCCCGTCAGCGTTTCGCAAGCGGACATTGACGAAAAGTCGCCCTGAAGCCGCGCCCTTCAGTCAACCCGCTTCGCACCGGGCAATCGCGGCAACGCCGGGCAAGACCCGCAAACCTCATGACAGTGGCGTGACCCGGACAGAACGTCCGGCCAGCCGCAGTCCTGCCGCCCGCTCGTTTCACGCTCGGCATGGCGGTTCGCCGGGCGCGCTGCGGACGGCCTTGCCGATTTCCGGGACCGCGGCACGAGGCGGCACCGTTCTGGAGCTCGGTTGAGAAGATTTCAGTCGGAATTGACGACGTGTTCCCAGTCGACCGCGTCGCGGCACCTGTGTCGCCATATATGGATTTCGGCGTTCACAGGAATGGACCCAGCGGAGCAGATCCGCTCCGCTTCCCACCTGGCAGAGCAGGCGTGCCGTCCCGCTTCGGGTACCCGTCCCGTCCGGGAGCGGCATGCGAAACGGTCCCGGCGCGTTTCGGCCGGTTGTCGGGAACGATGCGCGACATGGACCCCGGATCGGGTACCATGGACCGGCATCCGTCATCGCTGCCGGGCAGACAGTCCAGTGCAGCCGGAACGCCGGGAGGCAGGGACATGGACGGGCGGGACGATCTGGTTCATGCACGGTCGGCTGAAACCGACGGCGACTGCCCGCATCCGTGCGGGTCGACCGGCACGGCGGCGCCGCAGTGAACACATGATCGACGATCTCGATGTTCCCGGAGTACTGAGCCTGGTCGGGCCGACCGGCCCGGTTCGACCGCTGATGCTTGATTCACCGCACAGCGGAACCTGTTTTCCCGACGACTTCGATACCGTCGTGTCCCAGAAGATGCTGCTCGAGGCGGTGGACACCGCCGTGGACCGATTGTTTCGCCCTTCGCCGGGCTCGGGCCTGACCATGCTCCATGCCCATTTTCCACGGACCTACGTCGACCCGAACCGGGCCGCCACCGACATCGACGAGGACATGCTGGACCGACCCTGGCCCGGCCCGGCACAGCCCACGGGACGCTCGGCCCGCGGCAACGGCCTGATCCGCCGGACACTCAGCGGCGACCTGTTCCCGCTTTACGACCGCCGTCTGTCCGTCGGCGAGGTAGCGGGACGAATCGCGCGGTATCATGAACCCTATCACCGCACGCTTGCCCGCCTGCACCGTGTTCTGCATGCAACCTTCGGCAGCGTGTACCACCTGAACTGCCATTCCATGCGGTCACGCAACACCGAGGACGGGACCAGGCGGCCGGATTTCGAACTGGGCGATCGCAACGGAACAACCTGCGCACCGCAGTTCACCGGGTTCACCGCGGAACTGCTGAGTGACCTCGGATACGATGTCCACATCAACCGGGTGTTTCGCGGCGCGGAGATCGTCCGTGCGTACTCCGCCCCCGATGACGGTCATCACTGCCTGCAGATCGAGGTCAACAAGGACCTCTACATGGATGAGTCCACGCGGACCCTGCTGCCGGCATTCGACCGGTTGCGGTCGGACCTTGCGACCGTTCTCGACCGGCTCGGGGACTTCGCGGCTGCACACGCCGCGCCCGGACGGGCTGCCGTGGTCAACCGAAATCTGCGCGGGTAAACAGCGGACGCAGACGCAATCCGTGTTCGGCCAGCGCCTCGGTGGCACCTTCCATGCGGTCGACCACCGTCATGACCTCGAGCACCTCGCACCCGAGTTCGCGTACCGCGCGCCAGGCCTCGAGCGACGAACCTCCGGTGGTGGTCACGTCGTCAATGATCACCACTTTCTGGCCGGCGTCCACCACGCCATCGATGCGCTGCCGGGTCCCGTGCCCCTTCGCGTTCTTGCGCACGTAGAATCCGGACACCGGCCGCTGGCGCAACGAACTCATTACGGCAACCGCCGAAACAATCGGCACCGCCCCGAGCGCCAGGCCCCCGATGGCGTCGACCTCAGGGTGATCGTCGAGTGCATCCAGGACCATGCTGGCCAGCAACCGGCCCCCGGTCGGATGCAGCATGGTCGGCTTGAGATCGAAGAAATACAGGCTCTTGCGCCCCGAGGTCAGCGTGAAGTCCCCCATGCGGAACGACCGTTGCCTGATCAGGGCATGGAGCTGGCTGCGCATGTCTTCCCGCGCGTCTGCCGCTGGCGTCATTGCGATGGCCCTCCCCCCGGGACGGACAAGGGCCGGGCACATTGGCCCGGCCCCGTCGCGTCGGAAACCGCGAACTAGTACAGGTTCTGTGCGGAAACCATCGCATACAGCATCGGCACCGACAGCAAGGTGTTGGTACGCGAGAACAGCATCGCGGTCCGCGCTGACGCCGCCTTGGTGGCGGCATCGGCCTCGACCATGCCGAGAGCCTTCTGCTGGTTTGGCCAGATCACGAACCACACGTTGAACCACATGATGGCGCCGAGCCACATGCCGATCCCGATCGCGGTGTGCTTGGCGACCTGGTCGGTCAGGCCGAGGGTGATCGCCTCGACGAGGTAGCCGTTCATCCATGCCAGCAGCAGGCCGGTCACGATGGTCGCCATGGCACCCCACCGGAACCAGAACAGGACTGCCGGTGCGATGACGCCGCTGATCGCCGGCTTCTGCTCGTCCGGGATGTTGGGCATGTTCGGTATCTGGACGAAATTGAGGTACCACAACAGGCCGATCCACATCACGCCGCTCAGGACATGAAGCCAGCGCATGAAGAACGTGAAATAGGCGTGGTCGAACATCATCCCCTCGCCGACTCCCGCCACGACGAGCACCATCACGATGGTGAGCACAACACCGGCGATGACCGTGTTGCGCAAGCTGGTCAGTATTGCCGCCATGAAACTGTCCCTTCCTGTCTCGACAGGTGCCGGGTCCATGACCTGCGCCCGCCCGGCAAGATACGGTTGCCCCGCAAAGACTAGATGACGCGTCCGGGATTTGAAAGGGGATTACATCGATGACTACGCAGCGTATTTTCCCCTTGTTTGTTCGCTGAAAAATCCTGTCTTATACATGTATTATTCAGGATAAACTGCATGCCGCCCGAGACGAAACCGGAGGTCGAGCACCGCCAGGTCACATACCGGGTTCTGTTCGACAGCCCGGCGTCTGGCCGCGATCGCCGGCGCCTGCCGGTTCGTCTGGAACCGGATGCCGGACCGCCAGCAACAGCTCCTCGATGACGCGCGTCTGAACGACGCGACGCCGCCGGGACCCACCTTCTTCGCGCTGGGCCGCGAGTTCACCCGGCTGCGTCGGGACACGCCCTGGCTGCAGGAATTGCCGTTCGATCCCGTCCGCTACGCGCTCAGGTACCAGGCCAACGTCTGACAGCGATTCCTCAAGGGCAAGGCCGGGCACCCGCGCTTCAATCGGCGCGGGACCGATTCCGTCACGATCCCGCAGGATGTGCGCATCCGGGACGACCGCCTGCACTTCCCGAAGCTGGGCTGGCTCACGGCTCACGGCTCGCGCCGGCGCGGCGGGTCTCCCGACGGGGTGGCGAAGAAGGCGGTGCTCCGGCGTGTGGACGGGAAGTGGATGGCCACGGTTTGCTACGAGATCGCAGCCCTGGTGTGCAAGGACAACGACCGCGCGATCGGCATCGACATGAACACCGGCCAGGTCGCCGTCAGCGACGGGCAGCAGGCCCGCCGGCTCGAGGCGCGGAAACGGCGCCACCAGCGCCGGCTTGCGCGCCAGAGGCGTGGTTCGAGGCGGCGAGCGGTCACCCCCGCGCCCGGCTGCGCAGGACCGAGCGGCGGATCGCGACGGTGCGCAGCAACTGGCATCACCGGACCAGCCGCGGGCTTGCGAACGCGGCCGGCTCCATCGTCATCGAGGACCTGGAGACGTTTCGCATGACGCGGAGCGCGAAGGGAACGGCCGAAGAGCCGGGGTGGAAGGTAAAGGCAAAGGCCGGGCTGAACCGGGAGATTCTTGCCACCGGCTGGGGAACCCTGCGCAGGATGCTGGAGTACAAGGCGCACCGGGTGATCGCGGTCGGTCCCCGCCACACCAGCCGGACCTGTGCGGCCTGCGGGCATGTCGATGCCGCCTCCCGGCACGCCCGGGCATTCAAGTGCATGGCCTGCGGCCATGCGGAACACGCGGACCTGAACGCGGCCCGCATCATCCGGCGTCGGGGACTGGCGCTGCTGCACGACGAGGAGCGTTCGGGTCTGCCGACTCCCGCGACCCGTGAGAAGGTAACACGATGCAGGAGGAACAGGACGCGACGGAGCGAATTCCGGCTTGACAACGGGGGAGCTCATAGGCGTCCCATTTGAAAGCCACAGTCAGCACGCGACCAAGGCAGCGCGTCCCCTTCCATTGTAGCGGCTTCGCACGCATAGTCGGGGCCTGCGGCAAAGCGACCACCTGCACCGGAACCCGCATGGCACCGTTCTTCACCCAGCCGCCGGACATTCCGCCGGAAGAGCTCCATGCGCCGCGGGTCATTCCACCCGAGACGGCACTGGCGCGGACCCTGTCGACCCTGCTGATGGCATGCTGGGTCTGGTGGTGGTGGAACGATTTCGATCGCGGCGCCTACTGGATCATCGCGGCCGCCGCGATCTTTGTCACCGGAGAGACCATGCCGCATCTCTACCGGCCCCTTCTGCCTCTGTGGTGGCCACTGCGTATCGTGGTCCGGCCGGTCACCGCCGTGCTGCTCGCGATCGTGCGCCGCGTGATCCCGGAGGCCTATCGACGGCCCCGGCAGGTCCTGAAGCCGCTCAGCCTGGACGAAATCAACGAGGCGCTCGACGAGGCAGCCGGACGCAACGAGCCTTCGAAATCCGACCGCCATCAGGACTGAACGGCTCAGATATCGAGGTTGGCTACCCTCGCCGCGTTGTCCTGAATGAATTCCCGGCGTGACTCGACGACGCTTCCCATGAGGGTGGAGAACACGTCGGCCGCCTCTTCCGCGTGGTCGATCCTGACCTGGAGCAGCGCCCTGCGATCCGGATCGAGAGTCGTTTCCCAGAGCTGGTCCGGGTTCATCTCGCCCAGACCCTTGTAGCGGTTGATTGCAAGACCCTTGCGGGCGAGGTCGTGCACGCGGGTCACCAGGGCAACGGGACCGTCGATGACCACCTCATCGTCCCCGGTCTCGAGTACGCAGCGCTCGGAATAGAGGTCCATCAGCGCATCGACCTCGGCCGCCAGACCGCGTGCTTCGGAAGAACGCATCACCTGCTCGCCCAGAACGTGGCGTTCGGTCACGCCGCGAAGGGTCCGGGAGAACACCAGTTCGCGGCGCGGCGCGTCGAATTCTCCGGTCCAGCCGCGCTCCAGGGGCTCGCTCATCCTGTCGAGCCGTCCGGCGATCCCGGACGCTGCCGCCGCGGCGTGGTCAAACGCGTCCGGTCCCATCACGCCGGCAATCGCACACTGTTCGACCACTGCCCGCGATCCCACCCTGGACGCGAGGGACTCGATCATTCCGCGGATCCTGATCGCGATGTGCACGTGCCGGTCGAGATCCGGTCCCGTCAGCCTGGTGTCGGGACCGCGGCGCAGCACGACACCCTTCACTCCGTTGTCGGTCAGGTAGGTGTCGAGTGCCCGGTCATCCTTGAGAAATGTCTCGTCCTGACCCCGTTTCGCCCGGTACAGCGGCGGCTGGGCGATGTAGAGGTACCCGGCCTCGATCAGCGCCGGCATCTGACGGAAGAAGAAGGTCAGCAGGAGGGTGCGGATGTGCGATCCGTCCACATCCGCGTCGGTCATGATGATGATCTTGTGGTACCGCATCTTCGCGATGTCGAACTCGTCCGGTCCGATGCCGCTCCCGAGCGCCGTGATCATCGTGCCGATTTCCTGGCTCGACAGCATCTTGTCGAACCGTGCCCGCTCCACGTTCAGGATCTTGCCGCGAAGCGGCAGGATCGCCTGGGTTCGCCGGTCCCGTCCCTGCTTGGCCGAACCGCCCGCGGAATCTCCCTCAACCAGGAACAGTTCGGCAAGCGCCGGATCACGCTCCTGGCAGTCAGCCAGCTTGCCGGGAAGATTCGAGACCTCCAGTACACCCTTTCGCCGGCTCAGTTCGCGGGCCTTGCGCGCAGCCTCCCTCGCGCTCGCAGCCTCAACGACCTTGGCGGCAACCCGGCGGGCATCGGCCGGATGTTCCTCGAACCACTGGCCCAGCCGGTCGCCGACGATGGACTCGACCACCGGTCGCACCTCCGAAGACACCAGCTTGTCCTTGGTCTGTGACGAGAACTTGGGATCGGGAATCTTGACTGACAGCACGCAGGTCAGACCCTCGCGCACATCGTCACCGGTCAGCTGCACCTTCTCCTTGCGTGCCGGCCCGCTGTCGGCCACGTAGGAATTGACGGTGCGCGTCAGTGCACCGCGAAAACCGGCGAGGTGGGTTCCACCGTCGCGCTGGGGAATGTTGTTGGTAAAGCACAGCATGGTCTCGTGGTAGGAATCGGTCCAGCGCATGGCCACCTCGACGGCGATGCCGTCGCGATCCACATCCACGATGATCGGTTCATGCAACGGTTGCCGGCCGCGGTCGAGGTAATCAGCGTATGCAACGAGACCTCCCTCGTAGGACAGTTCGAGGACACGAGGTTCGAGACCCCGTGCATCCTCGAGTCTGATGCGGACGCCGGAATTCAGGAACGCGAGCTCACGCAGCCGGTGTTCCAGCCGCGCGAACTCGAAGGTCAGGTTGGTGAACACCGTATCCGACGGTTTGAAGGTGACCTCGGTTCCCGACCTGTCACCCGCCTCGCCAACAACGGCCAGGTCGCCAAGAGGCTCGCCGTGGCTGAACTGCATGAAATGCTCGCAACCATCCCGCCAGATCCGGATCTCGAGAGTTTCCGACAGCGCGTTGACCACCGACACGCCGACACCGTGCAGGCCGCCGGAGACCTTGTAGGAGTTCTGGTCGAACTTTCCGCCGGCATGCAGCTGGGTCATGATGACCTGCGCAGCCGATACCCCCTCTTCCGGGTGGATGTCCACCGGAACGCCGCGGCCATTGTCACGCACGGTGACCGAGCCGTCGCTGTTCAGGATTACGAGGATGGTGTCGCAATGACCGGCAAGGGCCTCGTCGATCGCGTTGTCGACCACCTCGTAGACCATGTGGTGCAGACCGGAGCCGTCGTCGGTATCACCGATGTACATGCCCGGCCGCTTGCGCACAGCTTCAAGCCCGCGAAGGATCTTGATCGAGTCCGCGTCGTACTCGTCAGCCGGGTTATCGACCGGATCCCGCATGTCTGTCATGACACTGTCCGCGATGTGTTGACTCTCTCCACGTCATGCCTCCAGCTCATGGAACTGCGCCTGGTCGCGCAGATCCGAAAACAGCGCCGCGTCGGTGCCGGTGAGCCAGACCTGGCTGTCGAACCCTGCCAGTATACCGAACAGCGCCGAACGACGGGCCCGGTCGAGGTGAGAGGCCACGTCGTCGAGCAGCATCAGCGGCGGCGCACCGCAACGCAGCGCGTGCAACCGGGCGTGGGCAAGGACGATGGCGATCAGCAGTGCCTTCTGCTCCCCGGTCGAACACTGACGTGCCGGCATGTTCCGGCACAGGTGGCGAACCTCGAGATCGCCGCGGTGTGGCCCGGGAACCGGCTGGCCGGCCGGATACCGCCGTTCCGCCTGCAGCGCGTCCCGCAGCCGGTCTTCAACTGCGAGCGCCGGTTCGGCCTCAAGCCAGTCCTGGACCTGGCAGGCCACCATGAGCCCTGCGCCGGGAAACGGCCCGGTCCCTTCGGACGCCAGCGGCCGCAAACGCTGAACCAGTTCGTGGCGCGCCGCCACGACCGCCACTCCCGCGGTTGCCATTCGGTCCTCCAGCGCGGCAAACCAGGCGGAATCGCCCTGGCCCTGCCGCAGAAGCCGTCCCCGTTCCCGGGCCGTGTGACGGAACCGGTTGACCCGGGCCGCGTGGACCGGGTCGAAACACTGGACCAGCCGGTCCAGGAACCGTCGCCGGTCCCCCGCCGTATCCAGGAACAGCCGGTCCATCTGCGGCACCAGCCATGACACGGCAAGAATGTCGCCCAGCGCACCCTGCGAGCGGGCCGGCCTGCCGTCCACCCGCACCAGCCGGCGCTCGCTGTTTTCCTGCGGATCGCGCCCGGTGCCGATGGACACCGGACCCGCCGCCGTTTCCACCCGGGCCGACACCGCCCATCCGACGCCCGCACGGGCCGGCATCCGGTCGATTTCGACCAGCCGCGCACGGCGCAGGCCACGCCCCGGCGCCAGAAACGACAGCGCCTCGAGGACATTGGTCTTGCCCGCACCGTTCGGGCCCGTCAGCACGACGGGTGAGCGGTCGAGATCAAGGCCGAGATGCTCGTGGTTGCGAAACTCCGTAACCACGAGGCGGCGAACTGCCGGACCGGCCTCGCGGTGCGCACTCACCCGCTCCGCGATCCCGGTTCCCGTCATGCCCGTGCGTGCCGGCGCGCCGGTCCGGTGCGGCTCGGCGCCATTCGGATCACACCCGGACCGGCATCACGACGTAAATCGAGCTCTCGTCATCCCGATCGCGCAGGATCGCCGGCGCGCCGCCGTCAGCCAGTCGGAACACCGTCCCCTCGCCCTGGATCTGTCCTGTGATGTCAAGCAGATAGCGGGCATTGAAGCCGATCTGCATGGCGGTGGCCCCGTAGGAGACCTCGAGAACCTCCTCGCCTGACCCAGAATCGCCGCTGCTGGAACTGACCACGAGCTCTCCCGGGTCGATGGCCAGCTTGACGGTGCACGAGTTCCGGTCCGACGCGATCGCGGCCACACGGTCCACCGCGTCGGCAAACGAGCGGCTGTCGACCACCAGCTCCCGGTCGTTGTTCTGCGGAATGACCCGTTCGTATTGCGGAAACGACCCGTCGACCAGCTTCGTGGTCAGGGTCCGGTCGCCGAAACTGAATGACGCCCTGGTCTCCGAAACTGCGACCGCAACCGTGTCCACCGTCTCGTCTGTCAGCCTGAGCACCTCGCCCACCGCCTTGCGGGGAATGATGATTCCGGGCATTTCCTCGGCACCGTCGGGCAACGGCATCTCCACCCGGGCCAGCCGGTGCCCGTCGGTCGCGACCGCACGCAACACCGGAATGCCCTCCGAGCGGGTCGCATGCAGGTAGACACCGTTCAGGTAGAACCTGGTTTCTTCCGACGACATGGACATCCGGGTCCGTTCAAGCAACAGCCGGGCGGCGCTGGCATCGAGGTCGAACCGGTGGGTCGGCGCTTCTGCACCGAGGACGGGGAAGTCCTCCGCAGGCAGCACCGGCAGCGTGAAGCTCGACCGGCCCGAGGATATCTCCATCCGGCCGGCGTCGTCGGACGGACTGACCCGGACGCGGGAATCGGCGGGCAGCCTGCGGACGATCTCGTGCAGGACGCCGGCCGGCAGTGTCACGGTGCCGGTGACCTCGTCCTCGCACGGCATGGTCTGGACGACTTCAAGGTTCGAATCGGTCGCCGTCATGGTGAGCAGACCGTTCTCGGCGTTCAGCAGCACGTTGCCCAGGATATGGTGGGTCTGTCGTCTCTCCACCACGCCCTGAGCGTGGGACAGGGGACGGATGAGCGTGGCTCGATCGATCGAAATCTTCATCGGCGTGTCGGCTTTCCGGTCCGGATCGACTGCGGCCAGCCCGATGCATGGACATGCAGGGCTCCGAAACGCGACCTATAACATATCCGGCCGGTCTCGGCCCCGATTTTCGTGGCCGGGAACTCGCCCAAACTTCATCCGCCGAGATCGCGGAGCAGCTGTTCAACGTCCCGGCCCGTCACCTCCGGGTCTTCGGACATCAGCTTTTCCACCCGGCGTACCGCGTAGAGCACCGAGGTGTGATCGCGCCCGCCGAACGCCCGCCCGATGTCCGGTTGGGACAGTGGAGTGAGGCGCTTCGTCAGGTATATGGCGACGTGACGCGGCCGGCTGAACCGACGCGCCCGACTCGCGGAAACAAGTTCGTCAACCGTTATGCCATATTTCTCCGCAACCATTCTACATATGTGCTCGGGATTTCCTTGCCGTCGTGTTTCTCTCAATTCGTAATCATCGAACATTTCAGTAACGATGTCTGTCGTCACTCTTCTCTTCAACAACTTGGCATTTGCAACCACCCTTCGAAGTGCGCCTTCGAGTTCACGAACACTGCCACCAAACCGGTCGGCCAGCTTCTCGACCACGGCATCATCGATCGGGATGTCGAGTTCACCGACCCGGGCATGAAGAAACTTGAGCCGGAACTCGAGATCCGTCGGACGGATCTTCGCGCGCAATCCGGAACCGAGCCGAGACTGGAGGGCTTCGCCCTGGCCGGTCAGCTGGTCTGGGCGACCGTTCGCGGAGATGACGATCCTGGAGTTCCGGCCGGACAGGACATCAAAGGTGTGAAGAAGTTCGTCCTGCGACTTCTGGGCAGCCGAGATGAAGTGAATGTCGTCGATCAACAAGATATCGACGTTTCTCAAGTACTCCTTGAACTCACCGGTGGTCTGACATTTCACGGACTGGACGAACTGGTAGATGAAGTTCTCGGCCATCATGTAGAGTGCGCGGCGTTCCGGGAACAGGCGCCGGTACTCGATCGCGATCGCGTGCAGGAGATGGCTCTTGCCCAGTCCCGTGCCGCCATACAGGTACAGCGGGCCGTATTCCGACGAATCGGCCCGTGCGACCTCCAGAGCCGCGGCATACGCCAGCTCGTTGTTCCGGGACACCACGAAACGCTCGAAGGTCGACCGCGGGTTGAGCATCCCGCCGATCACTGCCCCGGGCTGAGCCGGGTCCCCGCCGGACGATGTGTTCGCCTCGCCCGGTGCGGCTGCGGCCTCCTGCGTCCGGGCGGCATCGGGCACGAACCGCACGTCGACCGCGGCGACCGGCGTACCGGTTTCCTTCATCCAGACAAGACGCAGTATTTCCGCGAACTGTGTCCTGATCCTGTCTCGCTCCACCAGGGACGGTACGGCGAGGGTCAGAACCCCGTCTTCCAGACCGACCGGGGTGAGTCGCCTCAGCCACCTGCGGAACGTTCCCTGTCCAACCTCCGCGGCAACCAGCCGCAAAAACCGCGTCCACGACGCGTTGTCCATACTGTCGTCCAACGCCTGCCCCTTTCCTGCTTGCGACGGCCCGACCCGATCGATGACCGGGACACGCACCCCAAGCCGTCACACCTCCCCCCCAGGCACTCAAACCCATGCTTTATGTTCATGTGCCAAGACCATTGAGCTAGCGGATTTTTCGTTCAGCCCCCTCGCGCCGTCCTATGCATCAAGGTTCTCGTTACTTCACGTTTGTCAGTATCTAAGTACATATACCAGAAAATACGACTCGATTACAAAGCAACAATCACTACAGTCGCAAACACGATCCATAATTTTTATCAGTGTTGCCCGCCGCACACAGCATAAACAACATCAAATGTATATTTACCGAGAATGCACAAGTTATTCACAAGAAATATACGAGATAGTTATTCTTGCTTTTGCGTCAACGATCCGTGATCACGTTACCCGCTCGCCGTCGGGGGTGCAACCGCCGAATCGCACCCGGATGACATTTTTCTTGCAGCCGTGAAGTGGTCGCTTTGGGAAACAACCACTTAACGGACAGACGTGAAATCGGTGTCTGGGATCGGGTCCGTCCGGGCAAGGAACCGCCACTGTGAGGTTGACGCTCACCACGCTCGCAGGCATGGTGCCGACGCTCCGGGGATGCGAATTCCGGACACGCCCGGGCCTGCGCCATCCGGTGCACGGGATGCACCGCGCGGACACGGCCCGGACGCTTCACGTCGGACAGGTCTGCTCACAATGACACCCTCGTCTTCTTCCTGTCCCAATGCTCCGGCACCGGACCACGCAGCACTTGCCAACGCCATCCGCGCACTCGCGATGGACGCGGTGGAACGCGCTAAGTCGGGACACCCCGGCATGCCGATGGGGATGGCCGACGCGGCTACGGTGCTGTTTTCGGAACACCTGAAATTCGATCCGTCTTGCCCGGAGTGGCCCGACCGTGACCGGTTCGTCCTGTCGGCCGGTCACGGCTCGATGCTGCTCTACGCCCTGTTGTACCTGACCGGCTATGACAGGCTCACGCTCGGGCAGCTGCAGAGCTTCCGGCAGCTGCACGCCATAACGGCCGGCCATCCGGAGTACGATGTTGCCGCCGGCATCGAGACCACCACCGGTCCGCTCGGCCAGGGCCTCGCCAATGCCGTCGGCATGGCAATTGCCGAGGAGAAGCTTGCCGCCCGTTTCGGCCGCGACCTGGTCGACCACCGGACTTACTGCATTGCCGGCGACGGTTGCCTGATGGAAGGGATCAGCCACGAGGCCGCCTCTCTGGCGGGACACCTCGGCCTTTCGCGGCTGGTCGTGCTGTTCGATGACAACGGGATTTCGATCGACGGACCCACGAGCCTTGCCGCGTCGGACGACACCATCGCCCGCTTTGGCGCCCTCGGCTGGCATACCCAGGCAGTCGACGGGCATGACAACGCCGCGACTTCCCGCGCGCTCACCGCCGCTCGCGAGACCGACCAACCGTCGCTGATAGCCGTGCGGACCGTCATCGGTTACGGCTCTCCCAACAAGCAGGGGACGGCCGCAGCCCACGGAGCACCACTGGGAGAGGCCGAAATCGCGCTCGCCCGCGAAGCGCTCGACTGGCCCCATCCCCCTTTCGTGGTCCCCGAGCCTGTCCTCGCGGCATGGCGCGACTTCGGCCGCGGCGGCGTGCCGCAGCGCCGGGCCTGGGAGCAGCGCCTGGAGACCTCCGGACGCCGGGACGAATTTGCCGCCGCCTGCAAGGGGACCGTACCGGCCGGGCTACGGGCCGCCGTCGCGGCCCATGTCGGAGACCTGCTTGAAGCCCCGGTCAGCATCGCGACCCGGGTTGCATCACAGAACGCAATCGAGAAAATCGTTCCGGCGATCCCGGAACTCTTCGGCGGATCTGCCGATCTGACCGGATCCAACAACACCCGCGTGGCGGCCCAGGCCCCCTTTGACCGGGCCGACCGTTCCGGCAGCTACCTTCATTACGGCGTGCGCGAGCACGCGATGGCGGCTGCAATGAATGGCATGGCCCTGCACGGTGGCGTCATCCCCTACGGCGGCACCTTCCTCACCTTTACCGATTACTGCCGCCCGGCCATCCGGCTGTCCGCTCTCATGGGTCTCAGGGTGATCTACGTGATGACGCACGACTCGATCGGGCTCGGTGAAGATGGTCCGACCCACCAGCCGGTCGAGCATCTCGCGGCCCTGCGCGCAATTCCCAACCTCAACCTGTTCCGTCCCGCCGACGCGGTCGAGACCGCAGAGTGCTGGGAAATCGCCCTGAACTCCACCGCCACCCCGTCCGTCATCGCCCTGACCAGGCAGGGACTGGAACAGGTCAGGCTGGATCCGCACCGGGACAACCCGTGCGTGCGCGGCGGCTACCTGCTGCGCGAGGCCGAGGCCGGCAAACGAGAGATCACCCTGCTCGCGACCGGCTCGGAGGTGGTCGTGGCACTGCGGGCCCGCACCGCACTCGAGCAGCAGGGAATAGGAACCGCCGTTGCCTCCCTGCCCTGCCTCGAGCTCTTTGCCGCCCAGGACCGCTCTTGGCGCGACACCGTGCTCGGACGCGACACGGTGCGGGTCGCGGTCGAGGCCGGAATTGGCCAGGGGTGGGACGGACTGATCGGCGAGCGCGGCGGATTTGTCGGCATGAACGGCTTCGGCGCCTCGGCACCGGGCAATCAGCTCTTTGACCATTTCGGAATCACGCCGGCAGCGGTTGCCGGTACGGCGCTGTCCCTTCTCGGGAGGAATGCATGACCACGAGGGTGGCAATCAACGGGTTTGGCCGCATCGGCAGGCTGGTCCTGCGTGCGTTGTACGAAAGCGGACGCACTGATCTCGCGGTCGTCTCCATCAATGACCTGGGACCGGTCGCATCCAATGCACACCTGCTCAAGTGGGACAGCAACCACGGGCGCTTCCCCGGCGAGATCGTGGTGGGCGAGGACAGCATCGACCTGGGCGCCGGCCCGATCAGGGTGACGGCGGAACGGGACCCGTCACGGCTGCCGCACCGGGAACTCGACGTCGACATCGTCATGGAGTGCACCGGGATCTTCACGTCGCGGGAAAGGGCGGCACTACATCTGGAGGCCGGCGCATGCAGGGTCATCGTGTCGGCACCCGCATCGGGCGCCGATCTCACGGTGGTCTACGGCGTCAATCACGACAGGATCACCCCGGAACACCTGGTGATTTCCAATGCGTCGTGCACCACCAACTGCCTGGCGCCGGTCGCCCACGTGCTGAACCAGGCAGTGGGCATCCGTACCGGGTACATGACGACGGTCCACGCCTATACCAGCGACCAGCCGACGCTCGATACGCTGCACGGCGACCTGCACCGGGCCAGATCCGCGGGAGGCTCGATGATTCCCACCTCCACCGGTGCCGCGAGAGCGGTCGGGCTGGTCCTGCCGGAGCTGGCGGGCCGTCTTGACGGCACGGCGATCCGGGTGCCGACGGCCAATGTCAGCCTCATCGATTTCACCTTCGTCCCGGACCGTGCGACCGGGGTCGAGGAGATCAACGACGCGATCCGCGCCGCTGCCGATGGTCCGCTCGCCGGCGTCCTGGCCACCAACGAGGAACCGCTGGTCTCGAGCGACTTCAATCACAACCCGGCGAGTTCCACCTTCGACCTCAACGAAACCCAGGTGATCGAAGGCGGGCTGGTCCGGGTGCTGGCGTGGTACGACAACGAATGGGGGTTCTCCAACCGCATGTCCGATACCGCCGCCGCGGTGGCGCGGACACTCTGAGCGGACCGCACGAACACGGCATCCAGGGAAAAGGCACCAATGAAGCTGACCAGCACCGTCTCGCGACTCCTCGACAACTACGAAAGCGACTCCCCGGGGACCAGGGCCAACCTGGCGCGCATCCTCATGCAGGGCAAACTCGGCGGCACCGGCAGGCTGCTGATCCTGCCGGTCGACCAGGGGTTCGAACACGGTCCCGCCCGCAGCTTCGCACCCAATCCGGACGCGTATGACCCCCACTATCACTTCGAACTCGCGCGCGATGCCGGACTGTCGGCCTACGCGGCTCCCCTTGGAATGCTGGAGGCCGGAGCCGGCAGCTTCGCCGGCGAGGTTCCCAGCATCCTCAAGGTCAACAGCGCCAACAGCCTGTCACGGGAGAAGGAAGCTCCGAGCCAGGCCATCACCGGTTCGGTCCGGGATGCGCTCCGGCTCGGCTGTTCGGCGATCGGCTACACCATGTATCCCGGTTCGGACGCCGCCTACGACATGATGTCGGACTTCCGCGACCTGGCCGAGGAAGCCAAGGCCTGCGGTCTGGCCGTCGTGCTCTGGTCCTATCCGCGGGGCGGCGCGCTTTCCAAGGAGGGCGAGACCGCCGTCGACATCGTCGCCTATGCCGCCCACATGGCCGCGCTGGCGGGGGCACACATCATTAAGGTCAAACCTCCGACCGCCCACATCGAACTCGACGCCGCGCGCAAGGCCTACGAGAGCAACCACATCCCGATCGCAACCCTGGCCGAACGCGTCCGCCACGTGGTCCAGTCCTGTTTCAACGGCCGGCGCCTGGTGGTGTTCTCCGGCGGCGAAGCCAAGGGGCTCGACGGCCTGCTCGACGAGATCAGCCAGCTCCGTGACGGTGGCGCCACCGGTTCGATCATCGGGCGCAATACCTTCCAGCGCCCGAAGAAGGACGCGATCGCAATGCTTGACAGGATCATCGGCATCTATCGCCAGGCCGCGTAGGGTCGCCATGGCGTCCTGCCAGCTGTACCTGATCACCCCTCCCGCCTTTGAACCGGTCGTCCTGGCTGAGACGCTGGCCCGCACGCTTGAGTCCGGTCCGGTCGCCTGTGTGCAGCTCAGGCTGAAGCAGGCGGACGACGACCGGATCCGGCGCGCCGCCGACTGCCTGCGGCCGGTCTGCCACTCGGCCGGTGTTCCTCTCATCATGAACGACCGCCCCGACCTTGCGTTCGCGACCGGGTGCGACGGAGTGCACGTGGGTCAGGACGATGCACCCTACACCGAGGCACGGCACCTGCTCGGCCCGGACGCCATGATCGGAGTGACGTGCAAGGCGTCGCGACATCTCGCCATGGTCGCGGCCGAACAGGGTGCCGACTACGTCGCCTTTGGCGCCTTCTATCCCTCGGCCACCAAGGAGGTGACCGTTCCGGCATCGCCCGGGATCCTCGAGTGGTGGTCGGATCTCTCCACTGTCCCCAGCGTGGCGATCGGCGGGATCACTCCGGCAAACTGCGGACCGCTGCGCAGGGCCGGCGCCGACTTCCTTGCCGTGGTCGGTGCGGTGTGGAACCATCCGGACGGGGCACCGGCGGGGGTCCGGGTCTTCACAGCTATTCTGTCGGAGGAACAGCAATGAACGCCGCGTTCGAGAGTTTCCTTGCGGGAGCCCCGTTCCTGTTCAGCCATTTTGCCGTCACCATCGCCATGCTGGGCATCGGCGTGGTCATCTACATGTGGATGACGCCACACGACGAACGGACCCTCATCCGCGACGGAAACATGGCAGCCGCCATTTCCCTCGGAGCCGCGATTATCGGGCTGGCACTGCCGCTTGCCATCTGCATGGCATACAGCGCCAGCGTCTGGGACATCGTCATCTGGGGCGTGGTGACCCTCGCGATCCAGATCGTGACCTTCAAGATCATCGACCTGTGGGTCCGCAACCTGTCGCAGCGGATCGAGAACGGAGAGATCGGGACCGCCACGCTGCTGGCGGCGATCAAGGTCTCGGTTGCCGCGGTGAACGCTGCCGCTGTTTCGGGGTAGGTCTGACCCCCACCGCGACACCGCCAGGCCGGGGCTGACGTGAGCCGCGACTGGTCGCAGCAGGAGAACGACCGTATCGTCGCGGACTACTTCGCGATGCTGGCACACGAGATGGCCGGGCGTGCGTACAGCAAGACCGGGCATCGACGCCGCCTGGCACCTCAGCTCGCGAACCGATCGAAGGGCGCTATCGAGTTCAAGCACCAGAACATCAGCGCCGTGCTGCAGGCCCTGGGAGTGACCCGGATCAACGGATACCGCCCGGCACAAAACTACCAGCAGGCGCTTGTCGAGGCGGTGGGCAGATGGCTCGCACGCAACCCGGCACTGCCCGAACCCGCGTGGCAGACATGTCTCGACATCCCGGACCGGCTCGAAACCGGACCGCCCCCGACGCGGCGCAACCGCGAGCCGCCGACGCTCAAGGGAATGCTCGGGCTGGCACACACCGTCGACATGGCGGGACGGGACGAACGCAACCGGGCGCTCGGCCAGGCGGGCGAGAAGCTCGCGCTCGCGCACGAACGCGCCGTGCTCCGCGATGCGGGCCGGGGCGACCTTGCGGACCGGGTGCGCTGGGTGTCGCAACTGGAAGGGGACGGCGCCGGCTACGACATCGCGAGCTTCGAACCCGACGGACGGAACCGCCTCCTCGAGGTGAAGACCACCAGCGGCTGGGAATATGCGCCCTTCCACATCACCAGGAACGAACTGGCGGTCTCCCGGCAGCAGCAGGACGAATGGCGCCTGCTGCGGATCTGGGACGCCCTGCGCCGGCCCAGGGCCTACGAACTCGCTCCGCCGCTCGAGGCACACATCCTGCTGACGCCGACAACCTTCCTGGCCCGGCTTGACGGGCAGCAAGCCCACAGCGCTTCGGCCTGACATCCCGTCCGCGGACGATCCGGCCATGCCGCGGCTGAGGGCGCTGGCGTGACCGTCCGTCCGCCGGCTCATCCATGTGGCGGTGTCCCCGGCTTTCCGTTACCGGACCCATGAGGGCGAATGGGCCTTGCCCCGAACGGTCGACAGCGTCACGTCGCCTGCCACGGACCGGCGTCACGAGGGGCGCCAGGGCAACACGGGGGATTGCCCGCGGCCCCGTACGCTGCCAGCATCGGATGCCACCTGCATGATCACCCGTCCGTCGTCCGGGTTCGAGGGAGAGGCCCATGGAAACACTGCACGTTGTCGTAACCATGGATGTGGAGCCCCCGATCCACGACACCCATCCGACCGCCACCGGACCCGCGAGCTGGGCAGACAGCGAACGGTTCATCCGGGGTTATGTCGACAGGGCCAGCGAGTTCGGGTTCCCGGTCACCTTCTTCATTCACCCCGAGGTGGCCGTCGAACAGGCCGGACTGTTCGGCGAACTACGGGAACGGGGCTGCTGCGTCGAGGGCCTTCACCTGCACCCATGGAAGTTCCGCGACGGCGTCTACCAGTCGCACTTCGGCGGACTGGGCGAGAACGACATGCGGGCCGTTCTCTCCGAAGCGGTCTCGATGTGGCAGTCCGCCATGGGACGCCGTCCGCTGTACTTCCGCCCAGGGACGTTCTCGGCCAACGACCTGATGTACCGGGTCCTGGTCGACCTGGGGTTCCGCGGCGGCTCCTGTTCGTTGCCGGGACGGGTCTGGCCGCGCATGAACGCCGTCTGGACCGGGGCGGCGCCCGATCCGCACCGGGCGCATGCAACGTTCAGACAGCTCGTCGGCAGCCTGCCCTTTGCCAACATGCCGGTATCGGTGGATTTCTCCCGAACCCGCGCAACGACCGGGATCAAGTGGCAGGAGGTCGCACCGTCGGCCGCATCGCTGGAAGACAACACCCTGGTCGGGCACCTCGACATGCGCCCCGACTGGCAGGAGGCGGACTACGAGACCATTGCCGCCAACATCACGAAACAGGTCCGCCGGCGCGGCGCGACGGTCCCGGTCATGAACTGCATCACGCACAACGACAATGACTACTCCGACCCCGGGGACCGGGTCTGCCGCAATTTCGTGCGTGCCATGCAGGCGATAGTCAACGCCGCTGGCGCGGCCGGAATGACACCGGTCGGCACGACGCTCGAGACCATCGTCGACCTGGTCCTGGCCGAACCCGATCGCTCGTTCGGGTTCATCCACACCTGAACCACGGCGGGAACCCGCTCGTGACGCGACGTGTTGGCGCGGGTACCCGAAGCGGGAGCCTTCAACAAACGGTCACAACGCTTGTGGTAGTTGATGCATGGAAGTGACATGGCGCGCTGGGGACCCATGGCGGCACTCCCGAAGTGTTCGTGCGTGAACAGATCCAGCGGCCGCAGGGGGAGAGAGCCATTGGTTGACCACACACAAAGTCGGAACGAGGACAGGATGAGCGCGCAGCCGACGGACTTCGAGACCGCCGTGACCAGGCGCTACTTCATGAAGGGTGCCGCTGCCGCAAGCACCATCGGCATCATCGGCGCCGGCGCGGCAGGGCCGGCTTCCGCCGGACCGGCGTGGCTGGCGTTCGAGCCGATAGCGGCCAACAGCCTGGATACCGTGACGGTTCCCGACGGATTCGCATGGTACCCGCTGATCAGCTGGGGCGACCCGCTGTGGTCCGACGCCCCGGCATTCGACCACGAGACCCGCGGGACCGGAGCGAGCCAGGAGCGAAGTTTCGGTGACAACAACGACGGCATGTCGCTGTTTACGCAAGGCGGGAACAGCCTGCTGGTGGTGAACAACGAGTACACCAACCGCAAGATCAGCCACGGGAACCGGGCGTCGCAAGGCCCGGAAACCGACGACGATGTCCGCAAGAGCAAGGCCAACCACGGCGTGAGCGTGGTCGAGATCGCGATGACCGACGGCAGGTGGATGCCGGTACTCGATTCCGGCTTCAACCGCAGGATCACTGCCGACACGCCGATGGAGATCACCGGGCCGGCCCGGGGGCACGACCTGCTGAAGACGCGTGACGATCCGTCCGGCACCCGCTCGCTCGGCACGTGGAACAACTGTGCCAACGGCCAGACCCCGTGGGGCACCTACCTCGCATGCGAGGAGAACTTCCACGGCTACTTTTCCTCCAGTGATCCCGATCTGCCACTCACGGACGCACTGAAACGGTATGGCGTGAAGCACAAGGACAGGGGATACGGCTGGGCGACGGCTGACGAACGGTTCGACATCGCACGGCATCCCAACGAACCGAACCGCGCCGGGTACGTGGTTGAAATCGACCCGTTCGATCCCGCCTCGACCCCGAAGAAACGCACCGCCCTCGGTCGGTTCAAACATGAGAACGCCGAGGTCGTGGTCGCGGACAACGGACACGTCGTGGCCTACCTCGGCGACGACGAACGTGGTGAATTCCTGTATCGGTTCGTCTCCGCCGCGCCCTGGTCGGGTGCGGGCGACGACCGTGACGCACTCGAGAACGGCACCATCCATGTCGCGGAGTTCAGCGACGACGGTACCGGCCGGTGGATCCCGCTGACCCCCGAGACCACGGGGATGGACTCGGCACCCCTCATCGCCATCCACACGCGCATGGCTGCGTCCGCCGTCGGGGCCACCACCATGGACCGGCCCGAATGGGTGGCAAGCAACCCGCACCGGCCCGAGGTCTACTGCTGTCTGACCAACAACAAGAACCGGGGCAAGAAACCGAATGCCGGCGGGGATCCGACCCCGGTCGGCGGTCCCAATCCTCGGCCGGAGAACCTCTACGGCCAGATTGTCCGCTGGCGCCCGGACAACGGCGACCATACCGCGGAGGGTTTCTCCTGGGACCTGTTCGTGGTGGCGGGCAACCCGGCAGTCCACGGTGACGCCCGGGCCGGCTCGGCGAACGTCGATGCCGCGAACATGTTCAATTCGCCCGACGGGCTCAAGTTCGACGACCGGGGCGGGCTCTGGATCCAGACCGACGGCAACTACAGCAACGAGGGTGACTTTGCCGGGCACGGCAACAACCAGATGCTGCATGCCTCCGCCGACAGCGGCGCCATCGCCAGGTTCCTCGTCGGCCCCAGGGAGTGCGAGGTCACCGGCCTGTGCTGGTCGCCCGACCGCAAGACCATGTTCGTCGGACTGCAACACCCGGGCGAACGGGGCTCCAGCACCTTCCCGGGCGGCGGAGACACCGTGCCGCGCTCGACGGTGATCGCCGTCACCCGGCTTGACGGCGGCCCGATCGGGTAACGCCCCTGCGGATCGCCGCGCACCGGTCCCGGGACCGGTGCGTGGCGCTTTCCGGACTTGCTACTGGCCGGCCAGAATGGTGTCGGCGATCTTCTCCGCGGTCATCAGCACCGGAAAGTTGGTGTTGGCACAAGGCACTACCGGGAAGATCGAGGCGTCGCAGACCCGCAACCCGTCCACGCCCCTGACCCTTCCGGTCACGTCGACCACTGCCATGGGATCATCGCCCGCCCCCATCCGGCAGCTGCACGACGCGTGCCAGACACCGACGGCCCCCTCGCGCACGAAGGACTCCAGCCGGTCGACGTCGTTGATCACTTCGTGGAGGCGTCCGGAATCGGCCACGAACCGGTCCATCAGCACCCGTCGCATGAAACCCGGTCCATCCAGCAGCCGGGCCGCGATCCCGGTCATCACGGTGTTCTGCACGGTCCGGTTCCCGAACTGGCGCACCTTGTCGCCCCAGACGGCAGGAAACGGATCGCTGGCGACAGCCTGCACCGCCGGGTGGGCATGCACCCTGGCGGCAAGCCGCACACCCTCCATCAACCGGTCAAGATCGCGACGATCGGACAGCAGATTGAACTCGACCTCGGGTTCCTGACGCCAGTCGGACGAGGCGAGCCGGACTTCGCCAGTCTCCGAGTAGGTCTTGTTGACGAAGATGATCATGGATCCGAACTGGCGTCCGACCGCATGCCAGAATGACTTGCTCGCGGTCGCGACAAACATGTCGCCCTGGCGCGCGTTCTCGATGTCCGAGGTATAGCGAAGCCCGACCAGCAGGTGTCGGCGGGTCAGGGATTCATCCATCCGCGCCGACGGACGCAGGAACGCGGCAACTGCAATCGACGGGTGGTCCATCAGGCGCTGGCCGACTCCCGGAAGTGCCTGGCGGACCTCGATGCCCATGTCGTGCAGGTGACCGACCGGACCAATACCGGCCCGGAGCAGGTGTGCCGGCGAATGTATGGCGCCGCTGGACAGAATGACCTCGCGCGCCCGGAAACTCCGCCTCTCGCCGTCGACGAGCGCCGTGATTCCCGTGCACCTGGCGCCGTCGAACTCCAGTCCGGTCACCACGGTACCGGTGGAAAGATGCAGGTTGGAGCGAAGCCGGACCCCGGGGTCGAGATAGCCGATGGCGGCCGAGACCCGGGTCTCGAATGCGTTGGAAATAGTCACCGGGAAGTGACCGTCCAGGAATTCCCCGTTCTGGTCGGGCAGGTACCCGTACCCGAGTTCCTCGTAGGCTTCGGCCATCGCCTTCGCGTGATCGCTCCACAGGTCTGGAAAGATGCGCCGGACCGGAATGCGACCCTCGCGTCCGTGCAACGGCCCCTCGAAGTCCATGTCGCGTTCAACCTTGCGGAAGTAGGGAAGCACCGCCTGCCAGTTCCACCCGGTCGCGCCCCGTTCGTCCCACTCGTCGTAATCCGCCGGAGCGCCGCGGTTGGCCATCTGACCGTTGATCGACGATCCGCCTCCGAGCACCCGCGCCTGTTCGTAGACCCGGCGCGGCGGCGGCGGAGCATCGGGGTCATTGTGCGGGACCGGCTGGGTTGTCACCCTGAGATCGGTCCACAGGAACGCGGGGTTGAGATAGGCCAGTCCCGGGTAGCTGTCGCGGATCTCGGCCGGGACCCTGCCCTCCGGGGTGTCTTGCCCCGCTTCACACAGCAGAACCTGGTTGGCACTGCGCGCCGAGAGCCGGTTGGCGAGTACCGACCCGGCACTGCCTCCACCGACGATGATGTAGTCGTAGATCATCCGCCCCTCCCCGAGGTCCGCATCCATGCTGGTCGCGAAGGGTAGCCCGGGGTCATGCGCCAGCCAACCGCGGCAGCGGAGGCGGGTTTCGGTCGTCAACCGGCTCCGCCCCGGAACCCGGGGTAGGGGTACTGTTGGACAGCCACGGATCTCGCCGTGCCGGCTCCAGGGTCGCAACGGCAGGGCGGGGAACGCCGTACCGCCACGGTCGAAGCGGGTGTTGTTGAGGCGTTCGCGCCCGGATGCACTGCTGATGACTGCCACGGGGGCCAAGGCGGCGGCCGCTCGCGTGGTCCGCGGCGACGGTGCGGTTTCCCGGTCCGTTCCGCGATCATGTCCCGACCCTGGCACCTCGGGGCCGGGAGTCGAACATGGCGGTCAGGCCGCCAACGCCGGCATTCCGAAAGCTGCGGGAGTCTGGTGGGGGCCCGGCGTCGTGCGAGGCCATCCGGGTCTCAGCAGTGCCAGCACAGGTGGAGCAGAGCCCACAGGAACGGCACGGACATCAGTCCGACCGCCACGACGGTCCCGATTGTTCCGGACATGACAGGCACTCTTCTTTTTGGTCAGCAAATCTGACCTTGATATTGCACCGCACAACGCCCGTGTCAACCGGCGGGACGCATCGGCTTCACGGATCAGGCGGTCGCTACCCGCATGGCCTCGAGCAACCGTTCCTGTTCCTCGATTCGCGCTGTCATCTGTTCGGCCTCGGCACCCGACAGGTTCTTCAGCTCTTCACCGAGATCGACGATACGCCGCTCGGTTGCCGCCAGGTCGATTTCGTCAACCGGAACCGCGGCCTCGGCAAGCACAGTACACCTGTCTTCCGTGACCTCCGCAAAACCGCCGGCAATAAAGATCCGGTCGATAACGGCCCCTTCCTCGTAGACATCGATCACGCCCGGAACCAGCGTCGAAATCAACGGCGCATGCCGGGGCAGGACTCCGAAAAGTCCTTCCGATCCGGGAACGACAACCATGCCCACCTGGCGGGACAGCAGGAGACGTTCCGGAGAAACCAGTTCGAACAGGGTGGTTTCGTCAGCCATTGAGCCTGCTCCAGAACAGCCGGTCGGATCAGGCCGCTTCCGCGGCCATCTCCCTGGCCTTGTCGATGGCCTCTTCGATGGTTCCCACCATGTAGAACGCCGCCTCGGGCAAGTCGTCGTACTTTCCGTCCACGATCTCCCGGAAGCCGCGGATGGTTTCCTCGAGCGGAACCAGCACACCCGGGGTGCCCGTGAAGACCTCGGCCACGAAGAACGGTTGCGAGAGGAACCGCTGGATCTTGCGGGCCCGCGCCACCGTCAGCCGATCCTCTTCCGAAAGCTCGTCCATGCCGAGGATGGCGATGATGTCCTGCAGCGACTTGTAGGTCTGCAGCACCTCCTGTACCCGCCGGGCAACCTCGTAGTGCTCCTCGCCGAGGATCCGCGGGTCGAGCATGCGCGACGTGGAGTCGAGCGGATCGACCGCGGGGTAGATGCCCAGTTCCGCGATCTGCCGGCTCAGGACCGTGGTCGCGTCAAGGTGCGAAAACGAGGTGGCCGGTGCCGGGTCGGTCAGGTCGTCGGCCGGAACGTAGATCGCCTGCACCGAGGTAATCGATCCCTTGTTGGTCGAGGTGATCCGCTCCTGCAGGGTGCCCATGTCGGTTGCCAGTGTCGGCTGGTACCCGACTGCGGAGGGAATGCGTCCGAGCAGCGCCGAGACCTCCGAGCCCGCCTGGGTGAACCGGAAGATGTTGTCGACGAAGAACAGCACGTCCTGGCCTTCCTCGTCGCGGAAGTACTCGGCGAGAGTAAGCCCCGTCAGGCCGACACGGGCCCGTGCCCCCGGAGGCTCGTTCATCTGCCCGTATACCAGGGCTGCCTTCGAGCCCTCGGACCCGTCCGCCCTGATCACGCCCGATTCCACCATCTCGTGGTAGAGGTCGTTGCCCTCGCGCGTCCGCTCGCCGACCCCGGCAAACACCGAGAAACCGCCGTGCGCCTTGGCGATGTTGTTGATCAGTTCCATGATGATCACGGTCTTGCCGACGCCGGCGCCGCCAAACAGTCCGATCTTCCCGCCCTTGGCGTATGGTGCCAGCAGGTCCACCACCTTGATGCCCGTGACCAGGATCTCCGACTCCGTCGACTGGTCAACATAGGCCGGGGCCGGCCGGTGAATGGGATAGTTGAGCCGCGCCTCGATCGGCTTGCCCTCGTCGATCACCTCCCCGACGACGTTGATCAGGCGCCCGAGTGTCTCCGGTCCCACCGGCACCATGATCGGCTGGCCGGTATCGACCACCTCGGCACCGCGCACCAACCCCTCGGTGCTGTCCATGGCAATGGTGCGAACCATGTTCTCGCCGAGGTGCTGGGCGACCTCGAGAACCAGGCGCTGGCCGGCGTTCTCCGTGTGCAGCGCATTCAGGATCGACGGCAGGTCGCCATCGAATTGCACGTCGACCACGGCGCCGATTACCTGGCTGATCCGGCCTGTCGTATTGGTTGCCATGTTCCACTCCCGTCTGGTCGACCCGGCCCTCGGCCGGCTTGTTCCCGCAGGGGCAGGCGCCTGCCAGGCCTTCGCCTAGAGTGCCTCGGCCCCGGAAATGATCTCGATCAGTTCCTTGGTGATGTACGCCTGACGCGTGCGGTTGTAGGTCAGTGTCAGGTCGTCGATCATGTCGCCCGCGTTGCGGGTCGCGTTGTCCATCGCCGTCATCCGCGCACCATGTTCGCTCGCGGTATTTTCCAGCAGGGCGGAATACACCTGCGTCGCCACGTTGCGCGGGAGGAGATCGACCAGGATCTCCTCCTCGTCCGGCTCGTACTCGTACAGTCCCCCGCCGGCATCACCCTCCTGGTCGGGAACAGGAGCCGGAATGACCTGCTGCAGCGTCACGATCTGGGTCATGGCCGACTGGAAACGGTTGTAGATCAGGGTGCAGACATCGAATGCCCCCTCCTCGAACATCCGGATCAGCCGGCCACCGATTTCGCTGGCCGACGCAAACTCGACGCCACGCTGGGTCACGCCCTCGATGGTGTCGACGATCAGCGAGGCGTGGTCGCGCCGCAGCTGGTCGCGGCCCTTGCGCCCGATGCAGAACACGTTGACCGACCGGCCCTCGCCCTCGAGCTCGGCGATGCGCGCGCGCGCGGCGCGGGCTATCGAACTGTTGAACCCGCCACACAACCCCCGGTCTGCCGTCATCACCACGACGAGGTGCCGGTCCTGCGACCCTGTTCCAGAAAGCAGTGCCGGCCCGCGGGCAGCCCGGCCGGCCAGCGACGCGATCATGCGGTCCATGCGTTCCGAATAGGGGCGCGCTGCCTCGGCCTGTTCCTGGGCACGCCGCAGACGTGCCGCCGCCACCATCTTCATGGCCGAGGTGATCTTCTGCGTCGACTTGACGCTGTTGATGCGGATCTTCAGATCCTTGAGGCTTGGCATGCTGTCTCCCGGCCGGGTCCCGAAACGATACCCGGGCGATCAGGCAAACCTGCTGGCGTAGGCTCCCACGAACTCGGCCAGCTGCTTGTCGGTCGTATCGCTGAGTTCCTGCTCGGACCGGATCGCATCGAGAATGGACGTGCCATTCGCCTTGATCTCGGAGATCAGACCCTGCTCGAACCGGGTGATCGCGTTCACCTCGACACCGTCGAGATAGCCCCTTACACCGGCGAAGATCGATACCACCTGCTCTTCGAACGGCAGCGGCGCATACTGGGACTGCTTCAACAGTTCCGTCAGCCGGACACCGCGGGCCAGCAGACGCTGGGTCACCGGATCGAGATCGGACGCAAACTGGGCAAAGGCCGCCATCTCCCGGTACTGGGCCAGCTCGAGCTTGATGCGTCCGGCAACCTGCTTCATGGCCTTGACCTGGGCTGCCGAACCCACGCGGCTGACCGACAGCCCGACGTTCACCGCCGGACGGATGCCGCGGTAGAAGAGCTCGGTCTCGAGGAAGATCTGTCCGTCGGTGATCGAGATCACGTTGGTCGGAATATATGCCGATACGTCACCGGCCTGGGTCTCGATGACCGGCAGCGCGGTGAGCGAGCCCGCACCGTGCTCGTCATTCATCTTGGCCGCACGCTCGAGGAGGCGCGAATGCAGGTAGAACACGTCGCCGGGATAGGCTTCGCGTCCCGGAGGACGGCGCAGCAGCAGCGACATCTGCCGGTAGGCCACCGCCTGTTTCGACAGGTCGTCGTAGACGATCACGGAGTGCATGCCGTTATCGCGGAAAAACTCGCCCATGGTGCAGCCGGCATAGGGTGCCAGGAACTGCAACGGAGCCGGCTCCGACGCCGTCGAGGCCACAACGATGGTGTAGTCCATCGCACCGTAATCCTCGAGCGTCTTGACGATCTGCGCCACGGTGGAGCGCTTCTGTCCGATCGCGACGTAGATGCAGTACAGCTTGCGGGATTCGTCGTCTCCCGCCGCGTCGTTGACCGCCTTCTGGTTGATGAAGGTGTCGATGGCGATGGCGGTCTTTCCGGTCTGCCGGTCACCGATGATGAGCTCACGCTGCCCGCGGCCGATCGGGATCAGGCTGTCGATCGCCTTCAGGCCGGTCTGCATCGGTTCGTGCACGCTCTTGCGTGGCATGATCCCGGGAGCCTTGACCTCGACGCGGCGTCGTTCGGTGGCCTCGATCTGTCCCTTGCCGTCAATCGGGTTGCCAAGCGGATCCACGACCCGGCCCAGCAGTCCCCGGCCAACCGGAACGTCGACGATCGTGCCGGTTCGCTTGACCGTGTCACCTTCCTTGATGTCCCGGTCGTCACCGAAGATCACCACGCCGACATTGTCGCTCTCCAGGTTGAGCGCCATGCCGCGAATCTCGTTTGGGAACTCGACCATCTCGCCGGCCTGGACCTGGTCCAGCCCGTGAACCCGGGCGATCCCGTCGCCGACGGACAGGACCTGCCCGACCTCCGCGACCTCGGCCTCGGTGCCGAAGTTGGCGATCTGCGACTTCAGGATCGAGGAAATCTCGGCGGCTCTGATATCCATCAGCCTACACCCCTCATGGCACTGTGCAGCCTTTGCAGCTTGGTCCTGATCGAACTGTCGACCATGCGCGATCCGACGCGCACCACCAGTCCTCCGATCAGGGATGAATCGACGGTATGGGTGACCGCGACCTTCTGTCCGATCGCGGCGCGAAGGGCAGCCGCGATGGCCTCCGCCTGAGCGGCGGTCAGTTCCACGGCAGTCATCACCTCGGCCACGACCTCGCCGCGTCTGCGCGCCAGCTCGGCGAGAAAGGCCTCGGCCATCTCGGCCAGTGCGAACGCGCGCCGGTTCATGGCCACGACACCGACGAACCTGCGGGTGAGCGAGTGGGCGCCGCCCGCATCCAGTACCGCGTCCAGACCACGCGCCTGGTCCTCGCGGCCGAGCACCGGTGAGCGGACCAGGCGACCCAGGTCGACATTTCCGGCAATCAGCGACCTGAGTTCCGCAAGATCCGAAGCAACGGTATCGAGTGCCCGTTCGTTCTCGGCGAGCTCGTACAGGGCCGAGGCGTACCGGGCCGCGAGTCCATGCGATTCAAGTGCCACCAGGGACCGTCCCTTGCCGAATGTCTGCCGAGCAGGAGCCGGCCCCACGGCGCGCCCTGCCACGCCCCGTTCGGGTGTGTCCGTCCACCGCTCGCAAGGCGGCGTCTACCTAACACAGGGACCCCGGGTGCGCAAGCAAGCCCGGGGCCCGGATCAGAGAAACGAATAGGGGTCGATATCGATCCCGACCCGCACCCTGGATGGGAATTTCAGCGGTTCGATCCAGGCTTTCAGTACCGCCTGGACATCGACGTCCCGGTCGGCCTTGACCAGCAGCCGGCGTCTGTGCCGGTCGCGTAGCAGGGAGAGCGGGGCCGGGGCCGGCCCCAGCACCCGCACGTTCGTATACTGTGGCGCGGTGCGGGCCAGGACCGCCGCGGCGCCGTCAGCATCGGCGGCATCGTGCGAACTGACGATGAGGGCCGCGAGACGTCCGAACGGCGGCATGCCCGCAGCCTCGCGCTCACGCGCCTCGGCCGCTACGAACCCGTCCCGGTCCCATGCCGCAAGCGCCTTCATCACCGGATTTTCGGGCTGGAATGTCTGGAGATACACCCTGCCCGGCCGTAGTTCCCGCCCGGCGCGTCCTGCGACCTGGTGCAGCATCTGGTAGGTCCGCTCCCCGGCCCGGAGGTCTCCACCCGACAGTCCGAGATCGGCATCGATCACTCCGACCGTGGTCAGCAGTGGAAAGTGGTGTCCCTTGGCCACGACCTGGGTCCCGATGATGATGTCGACCTCGCCAGCCTGGACTGAACGCGCGAATTCCCTCGCCGCGCCCGGTCCCGACAGCGTGTCGCTGGAGGCAATGACAGTCACGGCGTCGGGGAAGCGTATCCGGCTCTCGGCCAGCAACTGCTCGACTCCGGGACCGATGGCCACCAGGCTTTCGGTTGCGCCGCAGCCGGGGCAAACCGTGAGCCGCGGCCGGGTCGTACCGCAGTGATGACACTGCAGCACGTCGAGCAGTCGGTGCTCGACCATCCACGCGCTGCAGTGGTCGCAACTGCAGCGCCAGCCGCAACGACGACACAGCGTGAGCGGCGCGTAGCCGCGCCGGTTCAGGAACAGCAGCGACTGCTCGCCCGATTCGAGGGCCGTCTCGACGGCGTGGAGCAACTGCGGCGCCATCCACTCACCGCGGCCGGGCCCGCGAACGCGCATGTCGAGCAGGGTGACTTCCGGCAACCGGCTGCCACCAACCCGGGCCGGAAGCGCGACCCGCCCGAAGCGTCCGCGGCGAATATTGGCCACGGTCTCGAGTGATGGAGTAGCGGAAACCAGCACCGCCGGGATGCGGGCCAGCCTGGCCCTGACGATCGCCATGTCGCGCCCCTGGTAGCGGACGCCGTCCTCCTGCTTGTAGGCCGGCTCGTGTTCCTCGTCGACAACGACCAGCCCCAGATCGGTGTAGGGCAGGAACAGTGCCGAACGGGCGCCGATCAGGGCTCGCGCCCGTCCATCGGCAACCGCACGCCACACGATTCGACGCTGCGATGCCGGCAGCTCGGAGTGCCAGGCGAGCGGAGGCACTCCGAAGCGGGCAGCGAACCGGTCGAGAAACGGTACCGACAGACCGATCTCCGGCACGAGCACCAGGACCTGTCGGCCCTGGCGCAGCACCTCGGCGACAGCCTCGAAGTAGACATCGGTCTTGCCGCTGCCGGTGACACCGTCCACGACAGTCACCGAAAAGCGCCGGTCCCGAACGGCACGCACCAACCGGTCAGCCGCCTCGACCTGCGTCGCGTCAAGGGTGACCACCGGTTCGAGGTCCGGATCGGGCGAGGCGATCTCCTCGCGCTCGGCCGGCAGGGTGACGCGCTCGATCAGTCCTGCCTGCGCCATGCCCCGGAGCACTGCGTCCGAGACCCCGGCCGCACTCCGGATCCGGGCCCCGGACAACATGGAACCAGGCCCGAGGTGATCGAGCACCCGTTGCCGTGCCGGGGTCAGGCGCGCCGCAGACCCCTGCCCGCCTCGGGCCCATGCGCGGACCGGTGCCGCGGCACTCACGATGTCCCGTCCGCCCACCACCATCTTCATCACCACGCCCAGCGGCGACAGCGTGTAGCCGGCCACCCAGTCGGCAAAGGCGAGCGAGACCGCGGGAATCGGGGGCACGTCAAGACGGTCCAGGACAGGCTTCAGCCTGTGCTCCGCCACCTCGCACCGGCCGGGGCCGACCACGACTCCGAGCACCCGTCGGGAACCGAGAGGAATCTCCACGATGGCGCCCGTCTCGAGTGACAGTCCGCCGTCGAGGTACTCGTAGGCGCACGGCAGCGGCAGCAGGGGCTGGACCGAGACACGTCGCGACCTGGCCGCAGACATTGCAGAAATCCTTCCGGCGTGATGGCATGACCTGGCCCCGCGGGCGAGGCGCACTATATCGCAAAGTCCCCTGTTGCAGGCCGGCGCGAGCACGGGCTCCCGGGGCGCCAGCGTGGGCGGAACAACTGCGCTCGCCCGTCTCCCGGGCTCCAACGACACACCTGATCGACCGGACTGGTGAGCGTGCCGTCAACCGCCAGGCTGTTCGTCGTCCGCTCCCGCAACAGCGAGCGCGCCGCGCACGGTCGGACAACTGAGCGGCAGCAACAACCGGCGTCGGGCGCGGACCCGCGCGCGGACGAAGGCCGGCTTCCAGGCCGTGGCATGCGGATACGCGGACCGCGCCGAACCGGATTCAACCGCATGCGCTCCGACGCCGGGATCCGGCATGGCAAAGAGGTTGGTCACGCCGCCTCCAGGCCCGTGTCCCGCGCAGTAACGAAAGGGACTCCTACCGAATAGTTGACAGCGTCATGCCGCCTGCAGGGCCTGGATCGAAGACCTGCAGGCGCTTCCCCCTTGCATGTTTCATGTAATTTCCTGTATTCTTCCCGTATTGTTCAGGAGACGCCGCATGGCGTCCAAGACAGGACCCGGGACGAAACCGCAGCGTGCATACCGCCAGGTCACATACCGTCTGCTGCCGCAGACGCGGGGCAACTGGCGCCGCCTTGAGCGGGTCCTGGAAAACCAGCGCCAGTTGTACAACGCCGCCCTGCAGGAGCGGTCGGACGCCTGGCGTCTGGCGGGCGTCTCCATCACCTGGCAGGACCAGTTCAAGTCCCTGACGGCGTGCCGCCGGGAGATCCCGGAGATGGCGGCCGTGCCGGTCGCCATCCAGCGCGGCACGCTCAAGCGGGTGGACAAAGCCTTCCAGGGCTTCTTCCGCCGGGCACGGGCCGGGCAGAAGCCCGGCTACCCGCGGTTCCGCGGACGGCGCCGCTTCGACAGCATCTCCATCGTCTCCGGGGTGAGGCTGGAAGCAGGCAGGCTGCGTCTCCCCGGTTTCGGTTGGATGACGGTGCGCCGGCGCGGCGGCACCCCGTATCCGGACGCCCGTCCGGTCTCGGCGGTGCTGAAGCGCGAGGCCGGGCGCTGGTATGCCGTGGTCTGCCACCCGCTCGCGGTTGCGCCGCCGGAGGATGACGGGACCGCAATCGGCATCGACATGAACGCCGGCCAGGTCGCGGCGAGCGACGGACGGCTGTTCCACGCCCCGGACATGCGCCGCCTCGAGGCCCGGAAACGCCGGTATCAGCGCATAGTTGCGCGTCGCAGGCGCGCGAGCCGCCGGCGGGCCCGCGCAAGGGCGCGGCTCGCCAGGACGACACGGCGCATCGCCATGGCCCGGCGCGACTGGCACCACCAGGTCTCGCGCAGGATCGCCGAGGGTGCGCACACCGTCGCGATCG
>MKWU01001889.1_pt1 | contig 34008 bp, 33 predicted proteins | sample 809101 | NCBI WGS metagenome assembly MKWU01 (sample SAMN05860141, study PRJNA318959) | sponge metagenome | host: Aplysina aerophoba | place: Slovenia: Piran, Adriatic Sea, Gulf of Piran | collected 2013-05-07
GTCCGGGCGAGCAGCCCACCCTGATCGAAGCTCGACGCGAAGGCCACGAGCCCGTGCCGGGAGACCCGTCCGTAGGTCGGCTTGAGTCCGGTGAGGCCGGGGAGGGCCGCCGGCTGGCGGGTGGGTCCGCCGGGAGCGGGGGCGGGGGCGGGGAGCCCTGTCGGTAGGTCGGCTTGAGTCGGGTGAGGCCGGTGAGGGCCGCCGGCTGGCGGATGGATCCGCCGGTATCGGTGGCGGTGGCGACGGGGGCGAGGCCGGCTGCGACCGCCGCCGCCGAGCCTCCCGAAGAGCCGCCGGCCACGCGCTCGAGGTCCCACGGATTGTGCGTCGGGCCGAAGTGGCTCGATTCGGTCGAGGAACCCATCGCGAACTCGTCGAGATTGGTCTTGCCCAGGGTCACCATTCCGCTTTCGCGCAGGCGCTCCACCGCGGTGGCGTCGTATGCGGCGACGTGGTCGGCGAGCATGCGCGAGCCGCAGGTGGTGCGCACCCCGCTCGTGCTGAAGATGTCCTTGTGCGCGACCGGTACGCCGGTGAGGGGCCCCGCTTCCCCGCGCCGCCTCGCGTCGTCCGCGCGGCGCGCCTGTGCAATCGCGAGCTCCGCGGTCACCGTGACGTACGCGTTGATCGTCGCGTCCAGCGCCTCGATCCGGGCGAGGAAGTGCCGCGCAATCTCCTCGGCGCTGAACTCGCTGCGCGCAAGACCGGCCGAGATTCCGGCTACCGTGTACGGGTCGGGGCCGCTCACCGGGGGTCGATGACGCGCGGAACCACGTACATTCCGTCCTCGGTCTGCGGAGCGCCTCGCTGAAGGGCGGTCCGATCGACCTCCTCGGTCACGACGTCGGGGCGCAGGCGCTGGGTTGCCCCGAGCGGGTGGGAGAGCGGCTCGACGTCCCGAGTATCGATCGCGCCGAGACGGTCGAACAGCTCGAGAACGCGGCCGAGGTCACGGGCGCGGGCATCGAGATCGGCGGGGGCGATATGCAGGCGGGCGAGCTTCGCCACCCGCTCGACATCGGCGTGGGTGATGTTCATCGGCTGATTTTCACGCGGTTCGGTACCGTGGAATGAATCCGCCCTCACTGCTATATTTGCAAGGTCATCCAGCACGTCGCGGGTTGGCCCGGCAATTTGTCGGGCCGCATCGCCCGGCGGCCGGCCGAAACGCATCGATTGTCAGTCGAGAACGCCTCGGTTCAACGCGAAACCAGTCCATGATACCGAAGTTCCTGCGCGGGCTGTTTTCGGCCGACCTCTCCATCGATCTCGGAACCGCCAACACGCTCATATACGTCCGCGACAAGGGGGTCGTTCTGGACGAGCCGTCCGTGGTCGCCATGCGCTCCGAGCCGCGCAGCAGCTCCTGGACGGTAGCCGCGGTGGGCAACGAGGCCAAGCACATGCTGGGCCGCACGCCCGGCCACATCACCGCGATCCGTCCCCTGAAGGACGGCGTCATCGCCGACTTCACGGTGACCGAGAAAATGCTGCAGTATTTCATTCACAAGGTACACGAAAACACGCTGTTCCGGCCGAGTCCGCGGGTGCTCGTGTGTGTGCCGTGCGGCTCCACCCAGGTGGAGCGGCGGGCCATCCGCGAGTCGGCGGCCGGCGCGGGAGCGCGCGACGTCTACCTGGTGGAAGAGCCGATGGCGGCCGCGATCGGGGCCGGCCTCCCCGTGAGCGAGGCCCGCGGGTCCATGGTCCTCGACATCGGCGGCGGCACGACGGAGGTGGCGGTGATTTCCCTCAACGGCGTGGTCTACTCCGAGTCCGTTCGAATCGGAGGCGATCGCTTCGACGAGGCGATAATCGGGTACGTGCGCCGCAACTACGGCACGCTCATCGGCGAGGCGACCGCCGAACGCGTGAAATGTGAAATCGGGTGCGCCTATCCGAGCAACGAAGTCCACGAGATCGAGATCCGTGGCCGCAATATCGCCGAGGGAATTCCGCGCGGTTTCGTCCTCGATTCGAGCGAGGTGCTCGAAGCGCTCCAGGAGCCGCTTGCGGGTATCGTGACCGCGGTGCGCACCGCGCTCGAGCACACCCCGCCCGAGCTCGGCTCGGACGTGGCCGAGCGGGGCATGGTGCTGACCGGCGGGGGCGCGCTCCTGCACGATCTCGACCGGCTCATCATCGAGGAGACCGGGCTTCCGGTCGTCGTGGCGGAAGACCCGCTCACGTGCGTTGCGCGAGGCGGCGGTCGGGCGCTCGATCTCATCGACAAGCGCGGGTCGAACGTATTCGTCAGCGAGTAGGGGCAATGACGGGCGGCCATCCGAGGCGATGGCCGGGTGTCGGCGGATACGCGCCCGGCAATGAATGGCGGTGCGCTCGGCCATGAATTTCTTCACCCGATCCTCCTCTCCCACCCTGCGCCTCGGAATCTGCGCCGTCCTTTCTCTCGCCCTCATGGTGTCGGACCACCACCGCCAGCACGCGGTGCTGATTCGCAGCGCGCTCTCCGTCGTGGTCTACCCGCTCCAGCTCGTGGTGAGCACGATCTTCGTGGACCTTCCGCGCGAGACCATCTCCTGGCTCTCCACGCGCCGGTCCCTCATCCGCGAGAGCGAGGAGCTTCGCCATGAGCTGCTCGTGCTCGGGTCGCGGATCGAGCGGCTTCAGGAGCTCGAGGGCGAGAACCGTCGCCTGCGCCGGCTCCTCGAGTCCTCCGCCCGCATCGACGACCGGGTGCTGGTGGCGAGCGTGCTCGGGGTGGACATCGACCCCGCCTCGAGCGGCCTCGTCCTCAACAAGGGCACCCAGCACGGCATCCGCCGCGGGCAGTCGGTGATCGATGCGAACGGAATCCTGGGCCAGGTGGACCACGCGGGGCCGATCTCGAGCACCGTGGTGCTCATCACCGACGCCAGCCACGCATTGCCCGTGGTCCTGTCCCGCAACGGACTTCGCAGCATCGCGGTCGGGGGCGGTCCGACCGGCGAGCTCGACCTCGCCTACGTGCCCAAGGACGCCGATATCGAGGTGGGCGACCTCCTCGTCTCCTCCGGGCTCGGCGGGCGGTTCCCGGCCGGCTATCCGGCCGCCACCGTCGTCAGGGTGGAGACGGCACGGGCCGGAAGCTATGCCGAGGTTCGCCTCCGTCCCCTGGCGGACCTCAGGCGCGCGCGCGAGGTTCTGGTGGTTTTCCCGTCCGACGGGGACGCCGAAGGCACCGATGCCGGCTGATGGACCGGCCGCCTGTCGTACCGGTCGGCGTCATCGTCGCGAGCTTCGCCGCGGCCTTCGCCCTCACCGCGCTGCCCATGGCGGACTGGGCGGCACCGTGGCGGCCGCCCTGGGTGACTCTGGTGCTCCTGTACTGGTGCTTCGCCGTGCCGGAGCGGGTGGGAGTCCTCGTCGGATGGATTTGCGGACTCATTCTGGACGTGCACCTCGGCACCCTCGTCGGCCAGCATGCACTCGGCCTGGGCGTCGTCGCATGGCTCGCGCGGCGCATCTACCGGCGGGTGCGGCTGCTTCCCTTGTGGCAGCAGGGTCTGAGCGTCTTCGGGGTGGTGATGGTCGACCAGCTCATCGTCTCGTGGGTCACGGGAATGCGCGGACATCCGGTGGATGCGCTGACGCACGTTTCGGTGCCTCTCGCGGGAGCGGTGCTGTGGCCGTGGATCTTTCTCATCTTGCGGCGTGTGCGCCGCCGGTACCAGAGCGAATGAGGGTTCGGGCGATCCTGGCCGGCCGGGGCTCGCAATGAGCCTGCACCCGCTTCGCCGGGATGCGGAGCGCGAGCGGCGGCGGTACCGCTCGCGCGTCATCGTCGGAGCCGCGTTCGCCGGCGCGGGGCTTCTCGCGCTCTTCCTCCGGGCCGGGTACCTGCAGGTCGTGCAGCACGAACACTACACGACGCTGTCGCACGAGAACCGGATTCGGATCCGTCCCGTGCCACCGGCCCGCGGGCTCGTCCGGGACCGGGCCGGAGTGGTGCTGGCCCGCAATTTCTCGGTCTTCAGCCTCGAGGTGGTTCCCGAGCAGACCGGTGATGTCGAGAGCACGCTCAGGCACCTGCGCGAAATCCTCAGCATCGACGACGCCGAAGAAGAGAAGTTCCGGCAACAGCTTCGCCACATGCCCGCGTTCGAGAGCATTCCGCTCAAGACACGTCTCGATGAACGGGAGGTCGCGATCTTCTCCGTGAACCGGCACCGGTTTCCCGGGGTCGACATTCACACCCGGCTCGTGCGGGAGTATCCCTTCGGTGAGGCGCTCGCCCACGTCGTCGGCTACGTGGGCCGGATCAATACCGCCGAGCAGCGCCGCCTGGCGGACGATCCCAACTACCGGGGCACCCGCTACATCGGCAAGACCGGAGTGGAGCATTCCTGGGAGCGGACCCTTCACGGATATGCCGGCATCGAGCAGGTGGAGGTGGACGCCCGGGGAAGGGTGGTCAGGACGATCGATTCGACCGATCCCGCGCCGGGGGCGGACGTAACCATCGGACTGGACGTCGACCTGCAGCTTCGCGCCCATGCTGCGCTGGCCGGCCAGGTCGGCGCGATCGTCGCCATCGATCCGCGCGACGGCGCGCTGCTCGCATTCGCGAGCGCTCCGTCCTTCGACCCGAACCTCCTGGTGCTCGGGATCGACCGGCGCGGCTACGCAAGGCTGAGCGGTGCGCGGGCTCGCCCCATGTTCAACCGAGCGCTCCATGGGCAGTACCCTCCCGGCTCGGTCGCCAAGATATTTCTCGCCTTCGCCGGGCTCGACCAGTCCGTGGACCTCGTCCGGGGTCATGTCCAGTGCGGCGGGCGCTACCGGCTCGCGGGCACCTCCTATGAGTACCGGGACTGGAAGGCGGGCGGGCACGGCCGGGTGAATCTCGAGCACGGTCTCGCCGAGAGCTGCGACGTCTTCTTCTACGAGCTCGCGTACAAGCTCGGAATCAACCGTATTCACCAGTACCTCACCAGCTTCGGATTCGGCAGTCCGACCGGGGTGGACCTGCCGCGCGAAGCGCCCGGGCTGGTCCCGTCGCGCGAGTGGAAGCTCGCCGCCCTCGGCCGTCCCTGGACGGCCGGAGAGACGATCATTGCCGGAATCGGCCAGGGGTACATGCTCGCCACCCCCTTGCAGATTGCGAGCGCGACCGCGACGGTGGCCGGCCGCGGAATCCGGCTTCGGCCGCGCGCCGCGGTGCGGATCGACGCAAACGGCGCCGGGTCCGGCGAGGAGGTGCCGCCCGAGCAGCTGCCCGCGGTGGCCGCGGAGGACGCGGACGCCTGGACGCGGATCATCGAAGGCATGGAAGGCGTCGTGCATGCCGAGTACGGCACGGCGCGCCGGATCGGCGGGGGTCTCGCCTACCGGATGGCCGGGAAGACGGGGACGGCCCAGGTGGTCCACCAGGCGACTCGAACGTCGTACGAGGACCTCGAGTCCATCCCCTGGGAGCGACGCGATCACGCGTTGTTCGCGGCGTTCGCGCCGAGCGAGGACCCGCGGATCGCGGTGGCGGTGGTGATCGAGCACGGAGGCTCGGGGAGCCGCACCGCCGCCCCGATCGCGCGCGACATCATCGACCACTACCTGAACCGCGCCGCCCCCGGGCCGGCCGGATTGATCGCCGACCGCGCCGGTCTCCCTGGAGCGCCGCAACCTTGACCATCGACTCGGGATTGCAAGGGCGTCGCGTGGATGAAGCGTACCGGGCTGCCGGCGGAACGGCGCGCCGGGGGATGTCGAACCGCCGAATGGCTTCGAACCCGTCCCGCCGGCCCCGGGCGCAGGCCCGCGCGGTGAGGTGAGCGGATGGACCTGCGCAGCCTGCGACCGAGCCTTGCGCGGTTCGACGTGACCCTGGTGTGCACCGTGGTCCTGCTGGCCGGGGTCGGGCTGCTCGGGGCGTACTCGACGGGTGGAGAACCCTTGCTCTACCGCCAGCTCGCGAGGGTCGTGGTCGGCTGCGCGGTGATGATTGCTCTCGCCCACGTGGAGCCCGGCCACTTCGCCCGGTGGGCGCCGTGGTTCTACGCCGCGACCGTGGCGGCGCTCGTCGCGGTGCTCGTGGTCGGGTCGTCCGCCAAGGGTGCGCAGCGATGGCTCGCGGCCGGCGGATTCCAGTTCCAGCCCGCCGAAGTGGCCAAGATCGCCACCCCGTTGATGGTGGCCGCCTTCCTGGCCAAGCGGCGAGGGGTTCCGCGGCTGTCCGTCGTCATCGGGGCGGCCGCGTTCATCGTGCTCCCCGTCGTCCTGATCGGATACCAGCCGGATCTCGGTACCGCGGTGATCATCGCGGTAGCCGGAGCGGGCCTTCTGTTCATCGCCGGCACGAGCTGGCGTCTCGTCATCTCGTCCGCCGTCGTGGGCGTCGCATCGCTTCCGTTCGCGTGGTTCCTGATGAAGGACTACCAGCGCGAGCGGGTCGTCACCTTTCTCGATCCCGAGAAGTACCCGCTCGGCGCCGGATACCAGGTGGTCCAGTCGAAGATCGCCATCGGTTCGGGCGGTCTCTACGGCAAGGGCTGGCTCAGCGGAACGCAGTCCCAGCTCGATTTCCTGCCGGAGCGCTCCACGGACTTCGTCTTCGCGGTGCTCGCCGAGGAGTTCGGCCTGATCGGGGTCCTGATGCTGCTCGTGCTGGCCGGCATCGCCATATTCCGCGGATTCTGGATCGCGGGACAGTCCCAGGAACCCTTCGGGCGTCTCGTGGCGGCCGGTCTCGTGCTCTCGTTCTTCATGCACGTGTTCGTGAACGTGGGCATGGTGAGCGGCGTACTGCCGGTGGTTGGACTCCCGCTCCCGCTGATAAGCTACGGCGGGACTTCCCTCGTCACCACCATGGCGGCGTTCGGGATCGTGATGTCCATGTTCTCGCACCGGCGATTGCTGGCGGACTAGGGCCGGTCGGGTGGAGAGGAGGAGACGCATGCGGACACGGGGGTGGTTTGCCCACATATTCCACCGGTTTCCTGCTTCGGCCGCCGATGCACGGGCAGCGACGCGCCGTACTCCCTCGAGTCGCTTCGACGCCGAGTCGATCGCGCCTTCGACGACTTGCGGCCCGCGCGGCCCGTCACTGCCGCGCCTCGGCGTCTTCGCGACGACGATTGCCGGGGTATGCGCGCTTGCCGGTACGCTGTGGGTGATTGCGCCCGCGGCGTGGTCCGCCGACGGGCCGCTGGACGAAGTGCCCGCGGTACGGTCTTTCCTGCGCGAGGTCGAGTCCCGGCACGGACTGGACCGTGCCTGGCTGCAGGGGCTCTTTCGGGAGGCTCGCCGGCAGCAGTCGATTCTGGACGCGTTCAGCCGGCCGGCCGAGGCGAAGCCGTGGCATGCCTACCGCAAGATCTTCGTGACCCCGGACCGCATTCGTCGCGGAGTGGAATTCGCCCGCGAGCACCGGGCGGTGCTGGAACGGGTGACGGCGCGGTTCGGGGTGCCGGCCGAGACCGTGGCCGCGATCATCGGGGTCGAGACCTTCTACGGGCGGTACACCGGCCGCTACCGCGTCATCGATGCCCTGTCGACACTCGCGTTCTTCGCGCCCCGTCGGGGCTCGTTCTTCCGCCGCGAGCTCGAGGAGTTCCTGCTGATGCTCAACGAGGAGGATCGGGCGAGCGCCGACCTCAAGGGCTCCTACGCCGGGGCGATCGGAGTCCCGCAATTCATCCCGAGCAGCTATCGGGAGTACGCGGTCGACTTCGATGGAGACGGTCGTCGAGACCTCGTGGGAAGCGTGGACGACGCGATGGGGAGCGTCGGTTCCTACCTCCATCGTCACGGGTGGCGTGAAGGGGAGCCGGTCGCGTTTCGCCTGGCCGCGACGGACCCGGGACGCGCGGACCCGCTCGCCGGGGGGCTTCGGCCGGAGCGGGTCTGGGGGGACCTCGAGGAGGTCGGCCTCAGCGTTGCCGAGGCGGACCCGAAGCCGCTTCCGGACACCCCGGTCACTCTGGTGCGTCTCGACGGCGCGCGAGGGACGGAGTACTGGGTCGGCCTTCCCAACTTCTACGTGATCACGCGGTACAACCACAGCGCGCTGTATGCGATGGCCGTCCATCAGCTCGCGGTCGAGATCCGGCGGGGCGGCGAATCGGGGTGATGCGGGCGGTTCGGCTTCTTTGCGTCGGGGCGCTGGCGGTGGCCGCGGGTTGCGCGTCCACCGGCGAGCCCGCGCCGGGTGCCGGGGAGGGCGCCGTCTCCCCCACGGGCACGCCGGCCGAGGCGCTCTTCGCAAAGCGGAGCGCGGGACCGGGCGCCGATCGATTCCCCGTCGAGGACGGCCCCCCCATCGGCGGGCCGTCCCGGGCAGAGCTGATGCGCACGCCCGATGCGGTCCCGGCGTCCGAACCGTTGAGCCCGCACGGCAACCCGCAAGCCTACGTGGTTTACGGAAAGACCTATCGAACGATGCCGTCCAGCCGCGGATACGTCGAGCGCGGAGTCGCTTCCTGGTACGGGCGCAAGTTTCACGAGCGTCCGACGAGCAGCCGCGAACCCTACGACATGTTCGCCATGACCGCCGCGCACCGGAGTCTGCCGCTGCCCACGTACGTGCGGGTCACGCATCTCGAGAACGGTCGCAGCGCCGTCGTACGGGTCAACGACCGGGGTCCGTTCCACCCCGGCCGCATCATCGACCTGTCCTATGCGGCCGCGGTCAAGCTGGGAATCGCCGACCCCGGCTCCGGGCCGGTGGAGGTCCGGGCCGTCGACTCCGACGGGGGAGGCGGCGCCGCGCTCCCGGACCCGCGAAGCGCGGCGGCACCCCTGCGGTACTTTGTGCAGGTCGGCGCCTACTCGGATGAACGCAACGCCGCCAGGGCTTTCGCGCTGGCGGAGCGCGTGCGGCCGGGTCTTGCGTCGCTGCGCTCGATGCGCGCCGAGGAGCGCACCCTCCATCGGGTCCGCATCGGACCGCTGGCGGGACTGGACGAAGCGCACCGGGTGCTGGCCGGCCTCGACGAGGCGGGGCTGGGGAGCGCACGGTTGGTCATCGAGACACGGAGCCACGACACGGCAGAGGACGACAATGCGTAAGGAGAGAGTTGAACGGCGGCGGGTCGGTCTAGAGGTCCGGCGATGGCAGTGGCCGGCGGCGGCCATGCTGCTCGCATTCGCGGCCTTCGCCTCGGCCGCAGACCCGGTGAAGCTCAATGCGGAATCCTGGCTGCTCCAGGACCTGCATACCGGAACGGTGCTGGCGGCGGAGAACGCGGACCAGCGGATGGAGCCCGCGAGTCTGGTCAAGCTGATGACGTCGTACGTGGCGTTCGCCCAGATCGCTTCCGGCGACATCGCCCTCGACGAACCCGTCACGGTAAGCCGCAAGGCGTGGAGGATGGGCGGCTCGCAGATGTTCATCGAGGTCGGCACCCGGGTATCCGTGGAGGACCTCCTCAAGGGAATCATCGTCCAGTCCGGCAACGACTCGAGCGTCGCGATCGCGGAGCATGTCGCCGGGACGGAGGAGGCCTTCGTCCAGCTCATGAACGAGCATGCGGAGCGCCTCGGCATGACGGGGACCAGCTTCGCGAACTCGCACGGGCTTCCCGACGAGCTCAACTACACGACCGCGCGCGACGTTTCGACCATGATGCGCGCGCTCATCGCGGACTTTCCCGCGGAGTACCGCTGGTACGAGCTCGAGTCCTTCACCTACAACGGAATCACCCAGCCCAATCGCAACCGGCTGCTGAAGCGGGACCCTTCGGTGGACGGCGGCAAGACCGGCTATACGAAAGCGGCGGGATACTGTCTTTCCGTATCCGCGAACCGGGAGGGAATGCGGGTCATCGCCGTCGTCATGGGCGCTCCCCGATCGTCGGAGCGTTTCCGCGGCGCGCAGACCCTCCTCAACTTCGGCTATCGCAACTACCGGACCAGCCTCCTGTATGCCGCGGGGGAGCCGGTCGGGACGATCAAGGTCTGGTCGGGGGATCGCCCGACGGTGCAGGCGGGCATTGCCGAGGACCTGTGGCTGACCGTCGCGCGGCGCAAGTCGGATGACCTGGGGACGAAGATCGTGTTCGACGACCCGATCATCGCTCCCGTTCCCGATGCGGGGCGGCTCGGAACCCTTTCGGTATCGCTCGGCGACGAGACGCTCCTGGAGCGCGATCTCATCGCTCTCGGGGGAGTCCCGCTGGGCTCGTACTATCGCCGGGCGATGGACTGGTTCTGGCTGTTCTGGCGCTGAGGGGCCGTGCGGCGCGCGTTCGGGCCGCCCGGGATTGCGGTCCGGCGGCTGGGCCGCCGGGACTGCGAGCGGACGATCCGCGAGATGCGCGAGTACACCGCATCGCGCACGGCCGACTCCGCGGACGAGATCTGGCTGGTGGAACACCCACCCGTTTACACCCTTGGACAGGCGGGACGGCGCGAACATGTGCATGCCCCGGGCCGAATTCCCGTCGTCACCACGGACCGCGGAGGCCAGGTGACCTACCACGGACCGGGCCAGGCGGTCGTCTACGTGCTGCTCGACCTTCGCCGGCTCGTCCTCGGGGTGCGCGGCATCGTCCGCGACCTGGAGCAGGCCGTGATCGACACGGTGGGGCGCGCGGGGGTGGCCGCCACCCGGCGTCCGGGGGCCCCGGGGGTGTACGTGAACGGCGCCAAGCTCGCCGCGGTCGGACTGCGCGTGCGGCGGGGCTGCACCTACCACGGCATCGCGGTCAACGTCGATCTCGACCCGGCCCCGTTCCGGGGAATCGATCCGTGCGGGTACGCGGACCTTGCGGTGGTCCGCCTTCGCGATCTGGGGGTCGACTGGACGGCCGAAGAGACCGGGGAGCGGGTCGCCGAGGCGCTGAAGGGGCTGGTCGCGCGCCACCGGGCGCCGCCAACGAGAGCGGGTGCCCGGCCGTCCGGGCAGACGGCGTGAACGGCCGGGGGAGAGGGCCGGGGGGGCTCGGCCCGCTCATGATGGACCTCGCCGGCACCGGGCTCGACGGCGAGGATCGCGAGATTGCGTCGCACCCCGCGATCGGGGGCGTGGTTCTCTTCGACCGCAACTTCGAGGACCTCGGTCAGCTTGCCGATCTGACGTCCGCGCTGCACCGCCTTCGTTCGCCGCCGCTTCTCATCGCGGTGGACCACGAGGGCGGTCGGGTGCAGCGGTTTCGAAACGGATTCACCCGGCTGCCCGCCGCGCGGCGGATAGGGGCCCGGTTCGCCCGCGACCCCGAGATCGCCCGCTCGCTCGCCCGTGCCGCCGGACTCGTCGCGGCCGCCGAGCTGCGGCGCGCCGGGATCGATCTCGCCTTTGCGCCGGTCGTCGATCTGTCGCGAGGCAACGAGGAGACGATCGGAGAGAGGGCATTTCACGCCGATCCGGCTCCGGTGATCGACCTCGCCGGAGGCTGGCTCGAGGGGGCGGGGCGGGCCGGCTTCTCGGGGGTCGGCAAGCACTTTCCCGGGCACGGGACGGCGCGCGGCGATACCCATCTCGTCGAAGTCGTGGACGAGCGCCCGCTCGCGCGCATGCGCGAGAGCGATCTGGCCCCGTTCGCCGCGCTGGCGGGTTCGCTCGGAGGGGTGATGACGAGCCACGTCCGGTTTCCGGCGGTCGACGCGCAAGCTGCGGTGACTTTCTCCGAGACCTGGATTCGCGGCGTGTTGCGAAGGGACCTCGGCTTTGCTGGTATCGTGTTCAGCGACGATCTCTCGATGGAGGCGGCCCGGGGAGAACGGGGCGCCGAGGAGGCGAGAGTGGCCGCGGCGCTGGCGGCCGGCTGCGACGCCGCGCTCGTGATGAACGACCGCGCGGCGCTCGTGCGCGTGCTGGATGGCTGGCGTCCGGACGAGGTGCCGGCAACCCGCGACCTCGGCGTGCTGCGGCCCGACGGTCGGGCGAGCGTGCCGGCGCATCGATACCATGAAGCGGCGGAGCTGCTCCGGCGGCACCTGGGTCCGGAACCGGAACCTGCACCGCCGCCCCACCGAGGAGGTTGAAGCTCGAATGGAACGAAACGATTCGAAGGCGCTCGCCGGTGTGCGCGTGCTGGACCTCACGCAGTTCGAGGCGGGGCCGTCCTGCACGGAGGCGCTCGCCTGGCTCGGCGCGGACGTGGTCAAGGTCGAGAATCCGGCCGGCGGCGACCAGGGCCGGCAGGCGTCCACCGACACGCCCGGGCTCGATTCCCACTACTTCCTGCTGCTCAACGCGAACAAGCGCAGCATCACCTGCGACCTCAAGTCGAAGGACGGACGGGAGCGCCTCGAGGCTCTGATCCCGAAAGCGGACGTGATTATCGAGAACTTCGGGCCGGGTGTCATCGAGAGGCTCGGTTTCGGCTGGGAACGGGTGCGGGATCTCAATCCGCGCATCGTCTACGCGAGCGTCAAGGGGTTCTCGCCGGAGAGTCGGTACGCGGACTTCCTGAGCTTCGACATGATCGGCCAGGCGGCCGGGGGGGCCCTGTCCATCACCGGGGAGGAGGGCGGCCGGCCCCTTCGGCCCGGACCCACGATCGGCGACACGGGGACGGGGCTGCACTGCGCGATCGGAATCCTCGGGGCGCTCATGCAGCGCCACCGCACCGGGCGCGGCCAGCGGGTGGAGGTCGCGATGCAGGACGCGGTGACGAACTACTGCCGGGTTTCCTATGCGCACGTGTTGTCCCGGGGCACGGCGCCGCAACGGAGCGGAAACCGGGTGGGCCTCGGTCTCACCGCTCCGATGGACGTGTTCCCGTGCAAGGGCGGAGGCCCGGACGACTATTGCTACGTCTACACGACCCGCGCCCACAACGGCCACTGGGAGCGGCTGCTTCGGGTGATCGGCCGTGAGGACCGCCTGGACGACCCCCGGTTCGCCACCCCGGCGCTGCGCGGGCAGCACCGCGAAGAGGTCGATGCCCTGGTCGCGGCATGGACCAGGACCCGCACCAAGGAGGACGTCATGCGGACCCTCGGGGCGGCCGGCGTGCCGGCCGGTGCGGTGTTCGGCACCAAGGAGCTCTGGGAGGACGAGAACATGCGCGCGCGCGGGCTGTTCGCCACCGTCGACCATCCCACCCGGGGGGAGGTCACGATTCCCGGATGGCCGGTCAGGATGTCCGAATCGGACGTTCCCGTGACCGCGGCGCCCCTCCTCGGGGCCGACACCGAAGCGGTCCTCGCGGAGTGGCTCGAACCCGCGCGGGATCCGGCGGATCCCGGTCGGGAGGCGGCCTGATTCGGAGCCGGGCGTTCGGGTCCGGGCTCGCGCGCGCGGGGGCGGCTCGAGGGCGGCTCAGGTGAAGAGGAAGCCGCCCGCGCGCGCAGCCGCGTCACGGAGTATCAGCGCGAGCCACCCGGCGAGGGCGAGCCACGGACCGAAGGCGAAGGGGCCGCGCTTCACCAGCCCCGTCGCCACGCCACCGAGCGATGCGAGGAACACGACGCCCGGGAGCGCCTCCCAGCCGAGCCATGCGCCGATCATCGCGGTCAGCTTGAGATCGCCCGAACCGAGGCCTTCGTGGCCTCGGACGAGGCGGAAGGAGCGTTGCACGATCCACAGGACCCCGTAGCCCGACATCGCTCCCAGCACCGCCTGCGGCAGGGTCGCGAGGTGCGCGCCGGCCAGGTTGAAGCCGATGCCCGCCCAGAGCATGGGGAGGGTGATCGCGTCCGGCAGCAGCCGGGACTCGAGGTCGATGAAGGCGAGCGCGATCAATGCCCAGGTGAAGGCGACGGCCCCCGCCGCGGGCCATCCTGCGCCGAAACGCCAGGCGCACAGCGCGGCCCCCGCCGCGCACAGGATTTCGATCAGCGGGTAGCGGACGGGAATCGGGACGCGGCACCGTGCGCAACGGCCGCGGAGCAGCGCGAAGCCTGCGAGGGGGATGAGTCCGTGCCACGGGATCGGCTCCCGGCAGCGCGGGCAGTGCGAGCGCGGGAGCGCGATGCCCGGGTGGCCGGCGGTGCCGGGGCTAGCGTCGTCCTCGTCCGATCGCCGGCTCCATTGCGCCTCCAGCATGAGCGGGAGCCGGTGCACGACGACGGTGAGGAAGCTTCCGGCCGCGAGTCCCGCCGCGGCCGCCAGGAGCACGAACACCTCAGGCGAGCCAGATGAGGGTTGCCATCCGGCCCGTCACCCCGTCGCGCCGATGGGAGAAGAACCGATCCGGGTCGCTCGCCGTGCACCGCCCCCCCCCGTGCACGGAGCGGACGCCGCTGCGCTCGAGGCGCCGGCGGACGATCCCTTCGAGGTCGGCGTGCCATTTGCCGGGAGAGGAGGCGGGCCGAAAGGCATCGCCGGTGCCGGGGTCGCCCGCGAGGATGGCGTCGCGCACGTCCGGGCCGACCTCGTAGCGGTCGGGTCCGATGGCGGGTCCGAGCCATGCAATCAGTCTCGCGGCCGGACCGGCCGCGTGTACCCCCGCCTCGACGATTCCGGCCGCAATCCCCCGCCAGCCGGCGTGCAGGGCCGCCACGACCGTGGCGTCCCGGTCGCAGAGGAGGATCGGCATGCAGTCGGCCGTCAATATCGCGCAGACGGTCCCGGCCGCTCGGGCCACGATGCCGTCCGCCGCCGCGCCGGCGGCTCCGTCATCGGCCGTCACCACCCGACGGCCGTGGCGCTGGACGAGCCATCGCGGCTCCTCGGGAAGGCCGAGAGCCTGGCGCAGGTGCGATCGGTTCCGGCGTACCGCCGCGCCCTCGTCCGCCACGTGGTCCGCGAGGTTGAGAGAAGCCCACGGCCCGGCGCTCGCACCGCCCGTGCGGGTGGTCGAGGCCGCGCGCACGCGCCCCGGCGCCGGCCACTGCGGGATGATCGGGAGAAGCCTCCCCGGTCGGGTCACGCCGTCTCCGTCCGGTTCCCGCGGTCCGGCGCCGCATCGCCGGCGAGCGCCGCGAGCAGCGCCTTGAGGTCGTCGGGCGGCGGGGCCGTCCATTCGCGATCCTCTCCGGTGATCGGGTGACGCAGGGTCAGCCGGCGAGCGTGGAGCGCCTGGCGCGTGAATCGGCGCAGCACCGTTTCCAGGGCCGGCGACGCTCCGGCCGAGGTCACGGCGCGCCGGCCGTAATCGGGGTCCCCCACCACCGGGAACCCCCGATGCGCGAGGTGGACCCGAATCTGGTGGGTGCGACCGGTGTCGAGGCGCACCGCGAGCGCGGTGTGGGCGCGGAAGCGGGTCTCGACCCGATAGTGGGTGATGGCCCGGCGCCCGCCGCTGCGCACCACCGCCATGCGGGTTCGATGGCCGGAATGGCGTCCGACGGGCTCGTCGATGGTGCCGCCCGCGATCACCCGGCCGCGCACCACCGCGAGGTACTCGCGGCCGATCGTCCGGGCGGCGAGCTGGTCGACGAGTGACTTGTGGGCAGCCAGGGTGCGTGCGACGACGAGGAGCCCGGTCGTGTCCTTGTCGAGGCGATGCACGAGGCCGGCCCGGGGGATGGCGGCGAGCCGGGGCTCGTGGTGAAGGAGGGCGTTGACCAGGGTCCCGTCCGGGCGGCCGGCCCCCGGATGGACGACCATCCCGGCCGGCTTGTCGATGACGATGACGGCGTCGTCTTCATGCCGGATGGTGAGGTCGATGCACTGGGGCGGAAACGGGGCGGGGGTCGGGATCTGCGCCGGGGCGTCCAGCTCGATGAGGTCGCCGGCCTCGACCGGGTCGCGGGGCCGCCGGGTCCGCTGCTCCACGGTGGCCCGACCGTCTCGAATCCATCGCTGGAGGCGCGCCCGGGAGTACTCGGGGGCGAGCGCGGCCAGCACCACGTCGAAGCGCTTTCCCGCCATGTCTTCGGGAACCGTGAACCGCAATGGCGGTTCGGTTACCCTATCGGACATGAAGATGCATGCGGGCTGGTCCGTCGCCTTTGCGCTGGTCGTTGCGTTCCTGCTCGCTGCCTGCACGGGCGGCGGCGATTCGGCCGATCCCACGCGGAACTGGTCGGAGGCGCGATTGTACCGCGAGGCGAGGGCGGCGCTCGACGACGGCGATTTCGAGACCGCGATCGACTATTACGGAAAGCTGGGCGCGCGGTTCCCGTTCGGCAGCCATGCCCCGCAGGGACAGCTCGATCTCGTGTATGCGTACTACCGGTTCAGGGAGCCGGACTCCGCAATCGAGGAGGCGGAGCGCTTCATCGAGTTTCACCCCCGGCATCCGGAAGCCGCATATGCCCACTACATCAAGGGGTTGACCAACTACGGCCGGCGCTACGGGTGGTTCGATCGCTTTCTTCGCACGGATCGGGCGGAGCGCGACACGTCGGAGTTCGCGGCCGCCTTCGAAGACTTCAAGGCGGTAGCGGAGCGGTTCCCGGACTCGCGCTACGCGGCCGACGCGACCGACCGGATGGTGGAGCTCCGGGACACCCTGGCCCGCCACGAGCTCGTCGTCGCGCAGTACTACCTCGAGCGCGAGACCTGGGTGGCGGCCGCGAACCGCGCGCAGTACGTCGTACGCAACTTCCCGACCTCTCCGTCTTCCGGACCGGCGCTTGCCATCATGGTCCAGGCGTACCGGGCGATCGGTCTGGACGGACTGGCCGCCGATTCGCTTCGCGTGCTGCGAGCCAACCACCCGGGCGCTCCCGATCCGAGCCGGACTCCTTGAGGGGTCCCGATCCTTGCAGACAGGTCAAGTCTGCAAATCGGATTCAGGAACGAAACGTACGAGGCTGCCACCAAGAGAAATGCTTGCATTTCTCCCTGTACGCAGCGGCCGGGTCTCGAACCAGGATGGGTGTCTTCGAGAACCGGGATGGGTGGCTTCGAACAGGTCTCGTCGGTCCGGGGCGCAGCCTCGCTGGCGCTGCGTCGTTGAATCGCCCTGCGATGAATCGCCGGTCCGAAGCAACCGCGGGCCGGTCCCGCGCATGCCGCCGGGGGGAACGGCGGGCCGTCGCGCGGTGCGCGGGCGGTCGCAGCGGGACATCCACGGGACGTTGCAGGCCGGATGGCCCGGCTAAATGGCTTGGGCGTCGCGTTCTCCGGTGCGAATGCGCACCACCGTGTCAACCGGAAACACGAAGATCTTTCCGTCCCCGATCTTGTCCGTGCGCGCCGACTCGGTGATTGCGTCGATGCAGGCTTCGACCTGCTCGTCGGCGACGACGATCTCGAGCTTGAGCTTCGGAAGGAAATCGACGACGTACTCGGCGCCGCGATACAGCTCCGTGTGTCCCTTCTGGCGGCCGAAGCCCTTGGCTTCGGATACGGTCATTCCCGCGACGCCGAGCTCGGACAGCGCCTCCCGGACGTCGTCGAGCCGGAAGGGTTTGATGATGGCGACGATGCATTTCATTCGGAGGGGCCGCCTCATGGCAGGAACGGCGATGGCTCGTGGATTGTAGCCCAAGCGAGGAAAGTCCCGTGAGACAGCGGGGAGTCACCGTGATCGAGCTGATGGTCGTCATTGCCATACTCGGAATTCTCGCCGCGGTGGCGATTCCCGCGTGGCGCGACTATCTCGTGCGGGCGAAGGTCCGGCAGGCGGCGGATGCCGCCGCGCCGCACGTGGCGGCTCTCGATCTTGCGTGCCGGAACGGAAATCTCGCGGGCGCGGGCAACGAGGCTCTCGGACTCGCACCCGCGGATTCGTGGCGGACCGAGTACACCACGTCGATCGCGGCGGCGGGGGAGAGCGCGGGGGAGGGGATCGTCACGGTGACCCTGGACCGTGTCGGCGGCGGCATCGTGGACGGGGGGCGCCCCCGGCCCCCCGGGGGCGATCGCGGGGGCGGGGGAGGGCGCGGGGGAGGGGATCGTCACGGTGCCCCTGGACCGTGTCGGCGGCGGCATCGTGGACGGCGGCCGCCTCGTCCTCGCGGGGAAGTGCGGGGGTCGCGGGATGGTCTGGGCGGCCGGTGGCGAAGATGTGCCGGAGAAGTATCGACCCGCTCTGCCGTGATTCGCCCGGCGGGTCGCGCCTCGGGATCGCCGGCCGGAACCTCGTCGCGGCCTCAGGGCTGGATGCCGCGCAACGTTTCCCGGAAGAGCCGGCGGTTGGTCGCCACGATGTTGCCCCTTTCCATGAAGTCTTCGCCTCCGTCGGGGGCGGAAATGAGTCCGCCCGCCTCGCGGACCAGCAGCACCCCGCCGGCGAGATCCCAGGGTTGCAGGCCGGTTCCCCAGAATCCGTCGAAACGACCGGCCGCGACGTAGGCGAGGTCGAGCGCCGCCGATCCCATGCGCCGGCGCGTCACCCCGCGGTGAGCGAGCTGCCCTCCGGTTCGATCGTCGAGACTCTGCGGCACGGAAAGGGCGAGCACCGCCTCGGCGAGGGTGTCGTGCCGACTCACCCGGATCCGCCGGTTGTCGAGCTGAGCCCCCCAGCCCCGGGTGGCGGTGAAGAGCTCGTTTCGGCGCGGGTCGTAGATCACGGCGTGCTCCAGCCGTCCCTTGAGGCGCACCGCGATCGAGACCGCGTAGTGCGGGATCTGGCGCACATAGTTGGCCGTGCCGTCGAGCGGGTCGACGATCCAGGTCGCCTCCTCCTTGCCCGGCCGGCTGCCGCTTTCCTCGGCGAGCAGTCCGTGGTCGGGATAGAACTCGCGAATCGTCGAGATGATCGCCCGCTCGGCGGCGCGGTCCACCTCGGTCACGAAGTCCCCCTGTCCCTTTCGGGACATTTCCAGATCCGCCACCCGCGTGTGATAGCGCAAAATGATGTCGCCGGCCCGGCGCGCTGCCCGGACCGCGACGTTTACTATGGGGTGCACGAGATGACTGCCGCGTTTAAACGGTGCCCATTCTATCGTTCGTTCGCGCCTATCCCCGGCCAGGACGTGCCGAACGGCGTGGCAATGTAGTGAAGGGGTCCCGGGAATTGCTCGAGAACGTCCGGATCGTGCTGGTATCGCCTACCCATCCGGGAAACATCGGCGCCACCGCCCGCGCCATGCGGACGATGGGCATTCGCGACCTGAGACTCGTCCGCCCGCGCCGGTTTCCCTGCGCGGAGGCGACGGAGCGGGCGGCCGGGGCGTTCGACGTGCTGGACCGTGCGCGGGTGGTGGGCGATCTGACCGAGGCGCTCGCCGACTGCCGGTGGGCGGTGGCGGCGACCGCCCGGCCGCGGCGCCTCGAGTGGGAGCGGCTCGATCCGGAGAAAGCCGGCCGTGAGCTCGTCGCGCGTGCGGCGACCGGGGCGGTCGCCGCGGTGTTCGGACGCGAGAGCGCCGGGCTCACGAACGAGGAGATCGACCGGTGCCAGGCGGTGCTCAGAATCCCGACCGATCCCGAGTTCCGATCCCTGAACATTGCCGCCGCGGTTCAGATCACGGCGTACGAAATCGCCCGGGCCGCGGCCCGGGCCGATCCCGCAGGGGTCGGTCGGGGGGACGCTTCGTCCTCGCGCCGGGACGCGGGCGACCGCGCCGCCGGTGGCGATGGCGATGGTCCGGAGGCGAATGCGGACCGGGCCGGCGAGGTGACGGCCGCCGAGCTCGAAGGGTTGCATGCTCATTTCGAGAGCGCGCTCGTGGACATCGGCTATCTCGATCCCGAGCGCCCGCGGCTGCTCATGCGACGGGTTCGGCGCCTCGTCGCCCGGGCGGACATCGACCGGGCGGAGCTCAACATCCTGCGCGGCATCCTCGGCGCCGCACAGCGGGCCGCCAGCCCGGGCGGCGGGCGCAACCACGACGACTGAACCGGAGTGACGACGGAGCGCACACCCGTTGCCGGCGTGCGGGCGGGCGGGCGCGCTCAGTCGTCACCGATGCGCCGGCCGTCGAGCCGGGCTTCCCCGTCGTGAAGACGCAGCCGCCCGGTCACGAACCAATGGACGGCGCGGGTCAGGATCCGGTGCTCGCGCTCGAGCACGCGCGCCGCGAGGGACGCGGCGGAATCGTTCGGCCGGACGGGAACCCGGGCCCTCGCGATCACGGGTCCCGCGTCGAGCTCCTGAGTGACGAAATGGATGGTGCACCCGTGCGTCGCCGCCCCGGCCGCAAGTGCTCTCTCATGGGTCCGGAGCCCGGGAAACGCGGGCAGGAGGGAGGGGTGAACGTTGATCATCCGACCGGCGAAACGGTCCGTGAAATCGCCCCCGAGCACCCGCATGAACCCGGCCAGGACGACGAGATCCGCCCGTTCGGGCCGGTCAATGCGCTCGGCGAGCGCCGCGTCGAACGCGGCTCGAGAGGGAAACGCCCGATGGTCGATCACGTGCGTCGGAATTCCCGCCGCGCGCGCCCGGCGCAGTGCGGGAGTGTCCGGAACGTTGCTCAGGGCCAACGCGATCGGGCACCGCGCGTCGATGAGCGACTGGAGGTTGCTGCCGCGTCCGGACACGAGGACGACGACCCGCGCCCGCCGCGGCCACGCGTAGTCCCGATCCGCCGGGTCCGGCTGCGCGTCCGGGTCGCAGGTCGGGGGTTTGCCGCCCATGCCGGATCGAATCGGCCGCCGGGTCAGTCGATGAGCACCCGTTCGGGGCGGCGGCCGTCGGCGTGGAGCACCTCCCCGATGACCGCCGGGCGCTCACCCGCCTCTTCGAGCAGACGCACCGCGTCGCCGGCATGGTGGGCGGACACGTAGAGCGCCATCCCGATCCCGCAATTGAAGGTCCGGTGCATCTCGTCATCCGCAATGCCCCCGGTGTCCCGGACCCAGCGGACGATGGGCGGCACCGGCCAGGTCTGCCGGTCGAGCCTGGCGCACAGTCCCGCCGGGATGCTCCTCCCCAGATTGAGGGCAAGACCGCCGCCGGTCACGTGCGCGATGCCCTTTACCGGAACCGCGTCCATCAGCGCGCGCACGGCCCGAACGTAGATCCGGGTAGGGGTCATCAGGCGGGCTCCGAGGGAGTCTCCGCCGTCGAACGGGGCGGAGAGGGAGGCGCCGGACGTTTCGATGACCTTGCGCACGAGGGAGAATCCGTTCGAGTGCAGGCCGCTCGATGCGAGGCCGATGATCCGATCGCCGGGATGTACGTCGCGACCGTCCACGATGCGATCCTCCTCGACGATTCCGAGGCAGAATCCGGCCAGGTCGAAGTCCTCGCTCGCATAGACCCCGGGCATTTCCGCGCACTCGCCTCCGACCAGCGACGCGCCCGCGATATCGCAGCCACGGGCGATTCCCTCGATCACGATCTGGGCCGTCGTCAGCTCGAGCCGACCCATGGCCAGGTAGTCCAGGAACAGGACCGGCTCGGCGCCTTGCGCGAGTACGTCGTTCGCGCACATTGCCACCAGGTCGATCCCGACCGTGTCGTAGCTCGACGTCTCCACCGCCAGTCGAAGCTTGGTGCCGACGCCGTCCGCCGCGCTGACCAGCACCGGGCTTCGGTAACGGTCCACCGGCAGCCGGTACAGCGACGCGAATCCGCCGACACCGCCGATCACGCCCGGCCGGTAGGTACGGCTCGCGATTGCGCGGATCCGGTCCACGAGCCGGCTGCCCCGGTCGATGTCGACTCCCGCGTCCCGGTAGCGCAGTGAGGGCGTGTCCCGCTCGGCCATGTCGTCCGGACTCCTCAAGGCGCGATGATCTTCACTTCGAGTCATGTCTGCAAAGCGGTCTCACGCATGATGGGCACGAGGCGGCCGGCACAACGACGTGTCCGGACCCCTCGAGGGCCCCGGGCCTTGCAGACGAGTCAAGTATGCAAAGCGGTTTCCCGGATGGGAAGCACGAGGCCGCTACCAGGAGAAATGCCGGCGATTCTCCCCGTGCGGCGCGCCGGGGGGTTGCAGAACCGTCGGATGGCTTCGGTGCCGTCTCGTCGGTCCGAGGCGCAGCGCCGCCAGGATTCGAACGCAGAGTGATGACTTCGAACATGTCTCGTCGGTCCGGGGCGCAGTCTTGCCGGCATTCGGTTCAGTCGGGCTCGCGCCTATTGTAAATTGGCGCGATGAATCATCGGGATCGGAAACGGACGGTCGGCCCGCGGCGTCGACGGCGGCTCGCCTGCGTGGTGCTGGCGATGGCCGGCCTCGCGTGGTTCGGGCGGGCCGCGCCGGACGATACTCCCGGGGAACGCCACGAGCTCTACCCCGATCTCTATGCCGCCCGGGTCGTCGCGGAGGACCGCAGCTCTCCCGATCCGGCTCTCGCGCGGGCAATGCGCTCGATGCTGGTGCGCCTGACCGGATTGCGGAAACCGGAGGACGCACCGGGGGTGAAGGACGCACTCGCGGACCCCGAGCGATTCGTCCAGCAGTACCGCTTCGAGACCGGCCCCGACCACGGCCTCGCCGTGAAGTTCGATCAGGCTGCGGTCGACGATCTCGTCGAGCGGCTCGGGCTCGGCCGGGGGGGCCGGGGTCGCCCCCCGGGGGGCGGGTGGCTGGGGGTCGGGGGGTGCGCCCGCGGGTGATCGTGTGGCTGGTCGTCGAGGACGAGCGGGGGCGCAAGTCGTACGTGGAGTCCGCTTCGCCGGCGGCGGCGGCGATCGGCGGGCCCGCGCACGAGCGCGGAGTGCCGTTCATCCTGCCGCTGTTCGACATCGAGGATCGGGTGACCCTGCCCGTGTCCACGCTCTGGGGCGGCTTCGCGGAGCCCATCGAGCGTGCATCGCGCCGCTACGCGGCCGATGCAGTCCTCGCCGGCCGGGCCTACCGCGACGAGACCGGGTTCTGGAAGGCGCGCTGGACCCTGTTCGGCGAGCTGGCGCGAGAGTTCCGCACCGACGGCGACCGCCTGGAATCGGCGATCGCGGAGGGCGTGCACCAGGTGGCGGACCGGTTTGCGGCACGGTTCGCGCGCCGTGGCGCCGACGCCGTCTCGGCCCGGGCCGCGATCACCGTCGCCGGGGTCGAGCGTCTCGAGGACTACGCGCGGCTCCTTCGCTATCTCGCCTCGATCGACATCGTGGAGAACGTGCACGTCGCGCGGGTCGACACCACGCGGGTGAGGCTCGCGGTGCGGGCCGAGGGCGGCCTGGCCGCGCTCGAAGAGCTGATCGCCCTTGGCCGGACCCTCGTCCCCGATCCGCAGCCCGAAGCCCGGTCCGGGGAAAGGGAGATTGCGCTCGCCTACCGACTCCAATGAGTGGCCGGGAGTCCGACTCCGTACGTGCGCTTCCCGTCCTCGGCCGGCTCCGATGACCCGCCGGGGGAACCGTTCCGCTCGGGCGATCCTCCTTTCCGGCCGGGCGGGATGAATCCGGAAGTTCGCCAGTACCCGCTCGCGTTCGCGACCGGCGACCCGCCGTCGTTCGACAACTTCGTGACCGGGCGGAACGAGGCCGCGGTGGACGCGGTGCGCGCGGCGGCGGCCGGTCGCGGCGACCGGTACCTCTACCTCTCCGGCCCGGGCGGCACGGGGAAGACCCACCTGCTGATCGCCGCCGCGCGGGCGGCGGCGGGGTTCTATCTCGATCCCGGCGAGCCCGGGGTCGGACCGGAGGTCACCGAGCGTCTGGAAGACACGTGCCTCGTCTGCCTCGACGGAATCGGGGCGGCCGCCGGTCGTCCGGAATGGGAGCGGGCCCTGTTCCGGATGTTCAACGCGCTGGAGAACGCCGGCACGCCGCTCTTCGTGTCCGACCGCCTGCCTCCCGGACGTCTCGGCCTCGACCTGCCGGACCTCGCCTCGCGGCTTGCCTCCGGCCTCGTGCTTCGCCTTGCCGTGCTCGGTGAGGACGAGCTCGAACGGGTGCTCGTCACGCGCGCCCGCGAGCGGGGCTTCGAGCTCTCGCGGCAGGTGGCGAGCTACCTCGTGACCCGCGAGCGTCGCGACGTGCGCCACCTGCTCGCGCTCCTCGACCGGCTGGACCACCACTCGCTGGCCGCCCGGCGGCCGGTGACGATCCCCTTCGTGCGCGCCATGCTCGAGAAGGCCGGGCAACCCCGGTCCTGACGATCCGCCACCACCTCGACCCCGACCGCGGAGCGGATGGAAACCGAGGGAGTGTTCCGGGGGTTCGTCCGCCGGAAGATGGCCTGAACGGGGATCGGGCGCCGGCCGGCGCGAGCGCGACCGGCGCGGGATCAGATGCTGCCGGGGCGCCGGTCCAGGCGGGCCGCGACGAAGGCCGCCGCGTCATCGATGGGAACGAGCTCGGTCTCGCCGCTGCGCCGGCTCCGGTACTCGATCGTGCCCTTGTCGAGCCCCCGCTCCCCGAGCACGAACCGGTGCGGGATCCCGACGAGGTCCATCTCCGAGAACATCACCCCGGGCCGGACCGTCCGATCGTCGAGCAGCACCTCGATCCCGGCCGCCCGCAGCTCTTCGTGGAGCGCATCCGCGCGGTCCCGCACCCGGCCCGAGCGGTGCGCGTTCATCGGCAGCAGCGCCACCTCGAAGGGCGCGATCGCATCCGGCCAGATGATCCCGTTCTCGTCGTGGTTCTGCTCGATGGCGGCCGCCGCGATGCGGCTCACCCCGATCCCGTAGCAGCCCATCTCCAGGGTTCGCGCCCGCCCGTCCTCGTCGAGGCAGACGGCATGCATCGACTCGCTGTACTTGCGTCCGAGCTGGAACACGTGGCCGACCTCGATGCCGCGACGGATGGAAATGGCCCCCCGGCCGTCCGGGCTCGGGTCCCCTTCGACCGCGTTGCGGAGATCCGCCGTCGCCGGCTCGGGGGTGTCGCGTCCCCAGTTGACGCCGGCGAGGTGGGCGTCGTCACGGTTCGCGCCGCACACGAAGTCCGCGGCCGCCGCGGCCCAGTGGTCGACGACGACGGGAATCGGGAGACCGACCGGTCCGACCGCCCCCGGTCCCGCCCCGGCCGCTTCCCGGACCGCCTCCGGCGCAGCCAGGGCGACGGGCGTGCGCACCCCCTCGAGCCGGCTCGCCTTGACCAGGTTGAGGTCGTGGTCGCCGCGCAGGACGAGCGCGACCGGCCCCGCCTCGCCCTCCACGAAGAGGGTCTTGAGGCATCTCTCGGGCGGAACCCCGAGCAGCCGGCTCACGTCCCCGATGGTGCGCACGTCCGGGGTCGAGACCTCGCGCATCGCTTCCGCGGCATCCGCGCGTTCCGGCGGCGGCGGCGCGGGGGTGAGCTCGAGGTTGGCCGCGTAGGAGCCCGCGTCGTTGAACGCGATGTCGTCCTCCCCGGAGTCCGCAAGCACGTGGAACTCCTCCGAGCGGCTGCCTCCGATGGCCCCCGAGTCCGCCTCCACCACGCGGAAGTCGAGGCCCGTGCGGGTGAAGATGCGCCGGTACGCGGCGCGCATCGCGTCGTAGCTGCGCCGGCTGCCCGCCTCGTCGAGATCGAACGAGTAGGCGTCCTTCATGATGAACTCTCGCGCCCGCATGACCCCGAAACGAGGGCGCACCTCGTCCCGGAACTTGGTCTGGATCTGGTACAGGTTGAGGGGGAGCTGGCGATAGCTCCGGACTTCGCGGCGGACGATGTCGGTAATCACCTCCTCGTGGGTCGGACCGACGCAGAAATCGCGATCGTGGCGGTCGCGAAGGCGAAGGAGCTCCGGTCCGAACTGGTCCCAGCGGCCCGACTCCACCCACAGCTCGGCGGGCTGCACCGCGGGCATGAGGACCTCCTGGGCCCCGGAACGGTCCATCTCTTCGCGCACGATGCCCTCGATCTTTCGCAGTACCCTCAAGCCGAGCGGAAGCCAGGTGTACAGTCCGGCCGCAAGGCGGCGGACCATGCCGGCCCGTATCATGAGCCGGTGGCTGACGATCTCGGCGTCGGACGGGTCTTCCCGTTCCGTGGCGAGGAGAATCCGGGAGGTTCTCATCGTGGGCGCGTTCCTGGTGCCGACACTGCCCGCGATCATATCCCGAACCCGTTTCCCCTTGAATGGCGAGGGTTTCCGGACCGTGCCGGCGGTTGACGGACGAGCCCGTTGCGGCTACCTTGCCGCGCCACTCGCGGGCGCTGACGCAGGGCTGGCCGGGCGCCCCGCCACGACCGGCGATTGCCGGACCCGTTCCCGGCCGGCGGGCCGCACTCGAGAGGTGAGCCAGGTGGAGCTGACAGGCGCGGAGATCGTCGTCCGATTTCTCAAGGACCACGGGGTTCGGTACATATTCGGGTATCCCGGGGGCGCGGTCCTTCACATCTACGACGCGCTGTACAAGCAGAAGGACGTCGAGCACATCCTGGTGCGCCACGAACAGGGCGCGACCCACATGGCGGACGGCTACGCGCGGGTGACGGGCCGGGCCGGCGTCGTGCTCGTCACCTCCGGCCCGGGCGCGACCAACGCGGTGACCGGCATCGCCACCGCCCACATGGACTCCGCACCGATGGTGGTCATCACCGGTCAGGTGCCGCGTCACGCGATCGGGAGCGACGCGTTCCAGGAAGTCGACTGCGTGGGCATCACCCGGCCCTGCGTCAAGCACAACTACCTCGTGAAGGACGCCGGCTCGCTCGCGCGCACGCTTCGCGAGGCGTTCTATGTCGCCGAGAGCGGCCGGCCGGGCCCGGTGGTCGTGGACATCCCCAAGGACGTGACCGCGGACCGCGCGTGGTACGAGTATCCGGCCGAGGTCGCGTTGCGTTCGTACAACCCGGTCTCGCGCGGCCATCCGAACCAGATCCGCCAGGCGGCGGACCTCATCGCGTCCGCCCGGCGGCCGATGATCTATACCGGCGGCGGAGTGGTGCTCGGCGATGCTTCGGAGCCGCTGGTCGAGCTCACCCGGATGCTCGGCTACCCCATCACCAATACGCTGATGGGTCTTGGCGCGTACCCCGGCACGGACCCGCAGTTCGTCGGCATGCTGGGCATGCACGGAACCTACGAGGCCAACATGGCGATGCACGAGTGCGACGTGCTGATCGCCGTCGGTGCGCGCTTCGACGACCGGGTGGTGGGCGATCCGAAGAAGTTCTGTCCGCACGCCCGGATCGTGCACATCGACATCGATCCGTCGTCGATCTCGAAGACCATCCAGGTCGACGTTCCCATCGTGGGTCCCGTACGGAGCATCCTCGAGGATCTGCTCGTGGCGGTTCGCGAGAGCAACTCGCGCCCGGACGAGGCGGCCCTCGGCGCGTGGTGGAAGCGGATCGAAGGGTGGCGGGCGAACGACTGCCTGCGCTATGAGCGCGGGAGCGAGCTCATCAAGCCCCAGTACGTCATCGAGAAGCTCTACGAAGTGACCGGCGGCGAAGCGTTCGTCACCTCCGACGTCGGCCAGCACCAGATGTGGGCGGCGCAGTTCTACCCGTTCGACCGGCCCCGGCGCTGGGTGAACTCGGGAGGGCTCGGAACGATGGGGTTCGGCCTCCCGGCCGCGATGGGCGTCCAGTTCGCCTACCCGGATGCGCCGGTCGCGTGCATCACCGGGGAAGGGAGCATCGTGATGTGCATCCAGGAGCTTTCCTGCGCCAAGCAGTACCGGCTCCCGGTCAAGGTGGTGAACCTCAACAACCGCTATCTCGGCATGGTGCGCCAGTGGCAGGAGTTCATGTACGAGAACCGCGAGTCGGAGTCCTATCTCGATTCGCTCCCCGACTTCGTCAAGCTCGCCGAGAGCTTCGGCCATGTCGGGATGCTGGTCGAGAGGCCGGGCGACGTCGAGGGGGCGCTGCGCGAGGCATTCGCGCTCGAGGACCGGCTCGTGTTCATGGACTTCATCACCGACCAGTCGGAGAACGTGTATCCGATGATGATGGCGGGGAAGGGCCAGACCGACATGGTCCTTCGCGAGCTCGCCTGAACCATGCAGCGTCTCATTTCGATGCTCCTCGAGAACGAGCCGGGCGCGCTCGCCCGGGTCGCGGGGCTGTTCTCGGCCCGGGGCTACAACATCGAGTCGCTGAGCGTCGCGCCGACCGAAGACTCCACGATGTCGCGCCTCACCCTCGCAACGAGCGGCGACGACGCCGTGATCGAGCAGATCACCAAGCAGCTTCACAAGCTCGTCGACGTCATCAAGCTGGTGGACCTCACCGACGGCCCCTTCGTCGAACGCGAGCTGATGCTCATCAAGGTTCGGGCGAGCGATCCCTGGCGCAACGAAGTGCGGCACCTGACCGAGATATTCCGCGGCCGGATCCTCGACGTGGCCGGCGGGAGCTTCGTCATCGAGCTCACCGGGGCCCGGCAGAAGCTCGATGCGTTCGTCGATGCGCTCGACGAGAAATGCATACTGGAGGTGGTGCGCTCCGGCGCCATGGGCGTCGGCCGCGGTGACCGGAGCCTGCGCGCCTGATGGGGCGCGGAAGCCCCGCGCACGGCACCTCCCTACTCCGGCGCACCATCACCACCCGGCGCGGCGGCAAGGCCGCGGGCACCGTGCCCCGCTGCATGAACGCTCCGTGCCATCCTCCGGAGACTCGGACACGATGAACATCCACTACGAGAAGGACGCCGATACCTCGGTCGTGCAGGGGCGCAAGGTCGCGGTCGCCGGCTACGGCTCCACGGGCCATGCGCACGCCGACGACCTGCGCGAGTCCCGAGTCGAGGTGGTGGTCGGGCTGTGCACCGGACCGGGCTCGGCCACGAAGGCGGAGGCGGCGGGCCCCGAGGTGGATGCGGTCGCGGAGGCGGCGGCGGCGAGCGACATCGTGATGATGCTCGCGCCCGACGAGCACCAGGCGCGGATCTGCGCCGAGAGCGTGGCCGGCCATGCCCGCGGGGGAGCGGCGCTCGCCTTCGCCCACGGCTTCGACCATGATCCGGCGGCCGGATCAGGCTATCTTTGGAGGTTCTCGCGGGAACCGGACCGACCGTCTTCCAGGAGCGCATGAACACGCACGGAAAGAAGCGCAGGGGCATCTACCTCCTGCCGAACCTGCTCACCACCGCCGCGCTGCTGAGCGGCTTCTACGCTATCTTCCTCGCGTTCCAGGGGCGATTCGAGGCGGGGGCGGTGGCGATCTTCGTCGCGATGGCGTTCGACTGGGCGGACGGCCGGATAGCGCGCATCACCGGTACGGAGAGCGCGTTCGGGGCCGAGTACGACAGCCTGTCCGACATGGTGGCGTTCGGAATCGCGCCGGTCGTGCTCGCGGCCGCGTGGTCGCTGGACTCGCTCGGCCGGGCGGGGTGGCTCGCGGGCTTCTGCTTCACCGCCGCGACCGCCCTTCGCCTCGCGCGGTTCAACACCCAGGTCGGCGTCGCGGACAAGCGCTATTTCCAGGGCCTGCCGTGCCCGGCCGCGGCCGCGGTGGTGGCGGGCCTGGTGTGGGTCGGGGTCGATCGGAGCTTCTCCGTCGGGAGCCTGGCGTGGGAGACCTTCGTCACGGTCATCCTGGCGAGCGTCCTCATGGTGAGCAAGATCCGCTATCGAAGCTTCAAGGAAGTCGACATCCGCGAGCGGATCCACTTCGTGACCGTGCTCGCGCTGGTGCTCGCGCTCGCCCTGGTCGCGACCGATCCGGCCCTGCTGCTGTTCATGGGATTCACCTTGTACGCGTTGTCCGGCCCCGTCGAGACGCTGATTCAGGTACGACGGGCCCGCCGCCGCCGGAGGCTCGGCTCCGGCGGAAGGGTCCGCCGCCCGGACGCGTGATCTCCGGCGCGGAGCGCCGCCGACTGCTCGCCCGGATGGGGATCGCGGTCTTCGTTCCGCGCGGCACCCCGGCACCTCCTCCGGCAAGCCTTCCTCCCGGTACGAGGGAGAGCGAGGGACACGTTGCGGCGACGGCCGCGGTCGATGAGGGCGAAGCCGCGGTCGCGGGTTCCGCCCCGGCGACCATGCCGGTCCCCGCCGGGGCGGGAAGCCTCGCCGGGGGGGATGCTCCGGCTCCGATCTCTCCCATTTCGACCCGGGCGCCGACACTGGCCGCGGGTCCGGGCGGACTTCCTTCGGTGTCCGCTCTCGGCTGGCCCGAGCTCGAGGCGGCGGTGACGAGCTGCGTCGCCTGTCCGCTGCACCTCGAGCGCCGGCGCACGGTGTTCGGCACCGGTGCGCGCGATGCCGACTGGCTGGTGATCGGGGAGGCGCCCGGGGCGAACGAGGACCGCCAGGGCGAACCCTTCGTGGGGCGTGCCGGGCGGCTCCTCAATGCCATGCTCCACGCCATCGGGCTCGCCCGCGAAGAGGTGTTCATCACCAATACGGTCAAGTGCCGCCCGCCCGGCAACCGCGATCCCCAGCCCGCGGAATCCGGGCGGTGCGGCCCGTACCTCGACCGGCAGATCGAGCTTCTCGCGCCACGGGTCATCCTCGCGGCGGGAAGGATCGCGGCGCAGACCCTCCTCGAGACCGATGCCCCCCTCGCCCGACTGCGGGGGCGCGAGCATTCCTGTCTGCGGGGCGGGCGTCGCGTTCCGGTCGTCGCCACCTACCATCCCGCCTATCTGCTGCGAAAGCCGATCGACAAGCGCGCCGCCTGGGAGGACCTCTGTCTCGCACGTTCGATCGCGGCCCGGGCGTCGTAGGGCGCGCGTCCGCGCGTCCGATGACCGCGGAGGATCTTCCGGCGGTGGTGGGAATCGAGTCCGCGGCCTACCCCTTTCCCTGGTCGGAACAGGTGTTCCGGAGCTGTCTGCGGGCCGGCTACGCGTGCCGGGTGGCGGCGGACGGCAGGTGCGTCCGGGGGTACGGGATCCTCTCCCTCGCGGCGAACGAGGCCCACCTCCTCAACCTTTGCATCGAACCCGCCGAGCATCGCCGCGGGTGGGGCGGGTGGCTCCTGCGCCATCTCCTCGGCGTGGCCCGGATTCGGCACGCGGAACGGATGTTCCTCGAGGTGCGGCCGTCGAACCGGGCGGCCGTGCGGCTGTACGAGAGCCATGGTTTCGTGCAGGTGGGGACCCGGCGGGGCTACTATCCGGCCGCGGAGGGAGGACGCGAGGATGCCCGTGTCTACGCGCTCTCGCTCCGGCCCGAAGCCTGGGCAACGGGATCATGAACCAAGATCGGGACGGCGACTACTTCTTCGCGTTCGACGTCGAGACGGTCCCCGACGTCGACGCGGGCCGGCGGCTGTACGGTCTCGACGGCCTCGACGATACGGACGTCGCCAAGGCGATGCGCCACCTGCGCATGCAGGAGAGTGGCCGTGACTTCCTGCGCCTGTACCTGCACCGGGTGGTGGCGGTGTCGGGCGTGCTGCGCCTGCGATCGAGGTCCCGCGAGAACGACCGGATCCGGATCTGGTCCCTCGGCTCGCCGGAGTCGAGCGAGAAGAGGCTCATCGAATCCTTCTTCCAGATCGTGGACTCGCGCGCGCCGACCCTCATCACCTGGAACGGCGGCGGGTTCGATCTCCCGGTCCTGGTCTACCGAGCGCTTCATCACGGCGTCGGTTCGAAACGATACTTCGAGACCCGGGAGCCGGACTTTCGTTTCAACAACTACCTCAACCGCTACCACGAACGGCACACCGACCTCATGGACGTGTTCTCGGGGCACCAGGCCCGGGCCGCCGCCCCGCTCGACGAGCTGGCCCGCTTCCTCGGCCTGCCGGGCAAAGTCGGGATGCGGGGCGCGGACGTGGAAGGGCGGTACTTCGCCGGCGATCTGGACGCGATTCGCGCCTATTGCGAAGGGGACGCCCTCCTGACCTGGCTCGTCCACCTTCGGTTCGACCGGATCCGGGGCCGGCTCGACGACGAGGGGCTGGCCCACGAGCTGGCCCTCGTGCGCGAGGCGGTGCGGGATCGCGGCCATCTCGAGGCATTCGCGAACGTCGGTGAGCAGGGCTAGGCGCCTTCCGCTGCCGCCGGAGCCGGTCGAGGTGGAGATCCGGCAGGTGGACGGGCGTGGGCGCGGGGTCGCGGACACCGGGGGACGGCGGCTGCGGGTGCCGGGAACGATTGCCGGCGAGCGGGTGCGGGTCCGCTATCGCCGGCGCACCAAGCGCGAGGACGAGGGCGAGCTGGTGGAGGTGCTCGCCCCGGCTCCGGAGCGGGTGGCGCCGCGCTGTCCGCACTTCCACGCGTGCGGAGGCTGCGATCGGCAGCATCTCGACCCGGACGCGGACCTCGAGGCGAAGGAGGCCGGGGTGCTTGCCGCTCTCGCCGCCGAAGGGGTGGTTCCCGAAAGGGTCGACCCCGCGATTCGGGGCCCGCGCTTCGGGTATCGGCGAAAGGCCCGGCTCGGCGTGCGCTTCGTGCCGGGAAAGGGAGGCGCGCTCGTCGGCTTCCGCGAGAAGTTCGGGAACCGGCTCGCCATTCTCGACTCGTGCGCCGTGCTGCACCCTGCGGTGGGGCCGCGGGTGGGCGAGCTGCGGGCGCTCGTCGACTCGCTGGACGCGCGCGAGCGGATCCCCCAGATCGAGTTCGCGGCGGGAGACGAGGCGGCGGTGCTCGTGTTCCGGCACCTCGACCCGCTCGGCGCCGCGGACACGAGCCGCCTGCGAAGCTTCGCGGCGGCGAGCGGTCTTCGCGTCGCGCTTCAGCCGGCGGGACCGGAGTCGGTCGTGCCGCTCGTCGGAGGACTCGACCTCTCCTATCGTCTCGACCGATTCGGGATCGAGCTCGGATTCCATCCCCTCGACTTCGTGCAGGTGAACGCCGAGGTGAACGCCGCCCTCGTCGAACGGGCGGTCGCGGAGCTCCGGCCCGCGGGAAGGGTGCTGGACCTCTTCTCGGGAATCGGCAACTTCACCCTCGCGATCGCGTCCCGAGGGACGGCGGCAGGGGAGGAGCGAGCGGATCCCCTGCGCGTGACGGGGATCGAGGGAGATGCGAGGCTCGTCGAGCGGGCCCGGGCGAACGCGCGGCGCAACCGGCTCCGGAACGTGGACTTCGACGCGCTCGACCTCGCCGGCCCCGGTGCGCTCGCGGCCCGGCTCGCACGGGGGGTGGACCGGCTCCTGCTCGATCCCCCGCGAAGCGGAGCGGAAGAGGTCCTGGACGCGCTCGCGCCGCCGGGACCGGAGCGGATCGTCTACGTCTCGTGCCATCCTCCATCCCTCGCCCGCGACCTTGGCCGGCTCGTGCACGGACTCGGCTACCGGCTGAGCGCGCTCGCCCTCGCCGACATGTTTCCGCATACCTCCCACGTCGAGTCCGTCGCCACCCTGGTGCGCGGTTGCGGAGAGTCGTCCGGATGAGCGACCCCCCTGTCGAACCTGCGGGCGATGCCCTCGCGACGGGCGCGGACCGCCCCGCGCTGCCCGCCGCGCCCATCGCGCGCCTTTCGCCGGAAGTGGCGAGCCGGCTTGCGGCCGGAGAAGTCGTCGAGCGCCCGGCATCGGTGATCAAGGAGCTCCTCGAGAACAGTCTGGATGCGGGGGCGAGCTCGGTGACGATCGAGCTCGAGGCGGGCGGGGCGCGCACCGTGCAGGTAGCCGACGACGGGGGCGGGATCCGGCGCGAGGACCTCGCCCTTGCGCTCGAGCGCCACACGACGAGCAAGATCGAGTCCGCGGAAGATCTCTTCCGGATCGCGAGCCTCGGGTTCCGGGGGGAGGCGCTCGCCAGCATCGCCGCGGTGTCCAGGCTCTCCATCACGACCCGCGCGGGTGACGAGGCGTCCGGCTGGCGGATCCGGGGGGATGGTGACGGTCCGGAGCCCGTCCGCCATCCGCTCGGGACCACCGTCGAGGTCCGGGACCTCTTCTACAACGTCCCGGCGCGGCGGCGGTTCCTGCGCACGGAGCGTACCGAGCTCCAGCATGCGCTCGAGACGGTCCGCCGGCTCGCTCTCGCCCGCCCCGACGTCTCGTTCAGCCTGCGCCACGAGGGGCGTACCGTCTTTCGGACGAGGCGCGGCGCGCAACGCGCCGACGAGGTCGTGGGACGCGGCTTCACCGTGGCGGCGGCCCCGGTTGACGCGACGGCGGACGGGATGCACCTGCGCGGCTGGATCGGCACGGGGAGCTCGTCCCGGCAGTACTTCTTCCTCAACGGACGCACGGTCCGGGACCGCGCGCTCGGGCACGCGATGCGGATCGCGCTGGAGGGCCGGTTCCCCGCGGGGCGCGACGCGGTCTGCGTCCTGTTCCTCGCCATGGACCCGGCCCAGGTGGACGTCAATGTCCACCCCGGCAAGCACGAGGTCCGGTTCCGGGAGCCGCGGGCCGTGCACGACTTCCTCGTGACCGGAATCCGGCACGCGCTCGGCGGCGGGTTCTCGGGGCTCGGGGTGCGGGAGACGGAGGCGCCCGGGTACGGCCGCTCCGCCCCCCGGGAGCCGCCGGACGGACTGTTCGGAGCGACCCCGGGTGCGGGCGGGCGCCCCCCGGGAGAGTCCCCGAGGGAAGAGTCGCCGCAGGAACCGCCGGCCGCGCGGGGCGCCGCGACCCCGGGCGATGCCCCCGAAGA
>MKWU01001890.1_pt1 | contig 34000 bp, 23 predicted proteins | sample 809101 | NCBI WGS metagenome assembly MKWU01 (sample SAMN05860141, study PRJNA318959) | sponge metagenome | host: Aplysina aerophoba | place: Slovenia: Piran, Adriatic Sea, Gulf of Piran | collected 2013-05-07
ACGCGAGTTGCGCGCGGTGCCACAACCACATCGACCCGATCGGGATGGTCCTGGAAAACTTCGACCCGATAGGACGCTGGCGCGACCACTATCCCATCTACACCAAGCCGCCCGACGGTCAAGAAACTTTGACGGAGCAATTCTACTCGAGCGTCGGAAAGGGGGTCATCGACGGGCCGCCGGTGGACGCGGTGGGAATCCTGGCCGACGGCACCCGAATGGAGGACGTGACCGACCTGAAGCGGTACCTCCTGGAGCGGATTGACGTGTTCTCGCGGTGCCTGACCGAGAAGCTGATGGTGTACGCCACAGGCCGCCCATTGAGTTACGGTGATGGCCGCGTCGCGGACGAGATCGTGGCGTTGACGGCAGAGCAGGGCAACGGCTTTCGGGACCTGATCGTCAATGTTGTGCAGTCGGAGGCGTTTAACACTCGCTAGAGCGGGCTTGCGACGGCAGTTCGATTTGCGGCCAGCGAGACATGTGCGACCGGGCCAGCCGGATCAGCAGCGCGTGGCGCGTCACGCCTGGCGGAGACGCAATTCAAGCTCTGCGCTGCATGCACGCTATCTTCCTGTTGCTGGTACAAGTACAATAGCGGCTTCAATGCGCGTCCTGTACTTTGCCTTTCCGGTTTTGTTCGCGGCTGCATGCACGGCTCCCGCCCCGGAGGCTGAGCGACCTCCCCCGCCGAATATCGTCCTCATCATTGCCGATGACCTTGGATACAACGACATCGGCGCGTTCGGTTCCGAGATCATCCAGACGCCTCATCTTGACGAACTCGCGACCGGCGGCGTCCGCGTAACCGATGGTTACGTCTCGGCCGCCGTGTGCAGCCCGTCCAGGGCTGGGCTCTACACCGGCCGCTACCAGTCCCGCTTCGGCTACGAATTCAATACCTCGGGGCGCGACACGGTAGTTGGGCTGCCAACCGAAGAGCGGACGCTTGCTGACATGCTCAAGAGCGCGGGCTATGCCACCGGCCTGATCGGCAAATGGCACCTCGGCAAGTCGGAGAAACATCACCCGCTCAACCGGGGCTTCGACGAGTACTTCGGGATGCTGGCCGGCGGTTCGAGTTATATCGACTCGCGGATGGAAGGGGTCGAGTCCTGGCCGAACCGAAACTCCCCGACGTTGCCGCGCGGCGAGTCGAACGCCATTTTCGACGGGTTCGAGCGGGTCCAGGTAAGTCGATACCTGACCGATGTGTTTGCCGAGAGAGCTGTCGATTTCATTCGCCGTCACAAGGACGAGCGCTTCTTCCTGATGCTCACCCCCAACGCGCCGCACACACCTCTTCAGGCGACCAGCGAGTACGTGGACAGGTACAAGGATGTCGAGCCGGCCGGGCGTCGCATCTTTGCCGCGATGGTGTCTTCCGTCGATGACTACGTCGGTGATGTTGTCGCCGAACTACGGGCAAACGGCTTGGAGGAGAACACGCTGGTCGTGTTCTTTTCTGACAACGGCTGCGTGAAGTACATGTCCCAGGACGTCTGCTCGAATGACCCGTTGAGCGGGTCGAAGCGCTTCCACCTTGAGGGCGGCATCCGAGTGCCGTTCATATTCAAGTGGCAGGCCGGATTGCCGAGCGGCGCGACTTACTCGCAGCCCGTGATCTCGCTTGACTTGTTCTCCACACTCGCTTCCGCGGCGGGGTCTGAGGAGACCGCGCAGGACAGTGTCAACCTCCTTCCATACCTGCGCGGTGAGAACACGGAAGCGCCGCACGAGTTCCTCTTCTGGCGGGCCAAGCCCAACATCGCTGTGCGTTGGGGCAAGTGGAAGATGTGGAAGGTCAACAAGTCCGACAAGGTACTCGGCGACATGACGGTTGGCGGCCGTCGGTTGCCGCAGGTCGACTACCCCGGAGACTCGCCCATGGGCCAGGAGACCGTCCTGTACGACCTGTCGATGGATATCGGCGAGCGCGAGAACCTGAGCGAGAATCATCCCGAGATCGTGGAGCGCCTGGAATCGGAACTTGAGGCTTGGAACGCCGAATTGGCGGAGCCGCTGTGGCCCAGCAACCGGTCGACGCTGTATGACCTGGACGGCCAGATGGTGCAACTGTTCTTCTGAGCGGGTAGCCTGGTGCGTTCCATGACGAGCTATTCTCGCCTCTTGCGCACGGGAACCGCCGTCCGCGCCCTGCGCCTTGCCGGATCTGCAATGGCAATCACGGCGCTCGGAACAACCATGGGAATTGCGGAGCAACCAGGGATTCGCGTCGAGCGTTTGGCCGACGCGCCCATCATCACGCCACAGACGCACGCCAGCATCGGTGAGAACATTCAAGGACCTTCATTGATTCGAGTTCCGGACTGGGTCCAGAAGCCGCTCGGAAAGTACTACCTGTACTTCGCGGACCACAAGGGCAGCTATATCCGGCTAGCGTATTCCGACGACTTGCTCGGTCCCTGGAAGGTGCATCCTCCGGGCAGCCTGCAGATCGAGAAGTCGTTTTTTCCGAGCGAGTCGCCGCCGGTAGACGAGGAAGAACTCAAGAGGGCCGCCGCTCGACGCTCGCAGGCATTCGGGAGCAACAAGCTTCCGCACTCCATTGTCAAGGAGTTCACGGCGCCTCACATTGCGTCCCCGGACGTGCACGTCGACAACGACAACCGGCGCATTGTGATGTACTTCCACGGTCTGGAGGGGTTTGGAGTCCAAAAGAGCCGCGTTGCGGTTTCGCCGGACGGAATCGACTTCCACGCGCATCCCGAGATTCTGGGGAGAACGTACCTGCGAGTGTTCCAGCGTGATGGCGTGACGTATGGCATTGCCATGCCGGGTCAGGTCTACCGCTCCGAGACCGGCCTTTCGCAGTTTGAGGAAGGCCCGATGCTGTTCAATCCCGACATGCGGCATTGCGCGTTGCTCACGAGAGGAGACGTGCTGCACGTGTTTTGGACGCAGGTAGGGCACGTGCCGGAACGGATCTTGTTGAGCACGATCGACCTGTCCGTCCCGTGGACCGAGTGGACCGAGGGCGACGCCGTCGAGATCATGCGGCCCGAGCGCCCTTGGGAAGGCGCGGATCAACCGTTGGAACCTTCGTTGCGAAGCGTTGCGTACGGGCCGGTGAACCAGTTGAGGGATCCTGCGATCTTCGAGGAAGACGGCAGGGTGTTTCTGTTATATGCCGTGGCGGGAGAAACCGGCATCGCGATCGCCGAACTGCACTTCGACGACTGACCGCGGCCACGGAGGAGACTGTGATGCTTGCCTCAGGCGATGACGGTCTGTGCCGGGAAGTCGGGTGACTCGTATAGGTCGGTGTTGACCTCCACGCCTAGCCCCGGCTCGCTTGAGACGGTGTAGTAGCCGTCCTGGAACGTGTAGCCTCGCACGGTCAGCGCCGGACACGACGAACGGTCGTCTTCCGCGGCGATGGTATTCTCTTGCGTCTTCGCCAGGTGGAGGCTCATCAGCAGGCCGACCTGCGAACCCCAGTTGTGGGGCACGGCTGCCGCTCCATGGGGCTTGCCCATCATGGACATTTCGCGGCAGTCGAGGATCCCGCCTGTGCGAATGTCGAGCTGCATGACATCGAACAACCGTTCCGGTTGGACGAAAGGCTGGAAGTCCGTCGCACTTCGCATGTTCTCTCCGTCTGCGATCGGGGTGCGGATCCCGGCGCGTTTCATCTCGGAGCGCAGACGGCGGTATTGCTCCCGGTCCTCCGGGAATACCTCCTCGAGCCAGTCCAGTCGTTGCTGCTTGGTCGATTCCAGCAATTGCCAGGCTCCTTCATAGTCGGTGCGGAAGCCATTGTTCGCGTCGACCAGGAGCTTTGGACCCATGCCGATCGCGTCACGCACGGCCTGGATGACTTCGATATCGCGGCGCAGGCCCTGGTCGCGCTGCATCCACTTGCTGCCGCGTCCGATCTTGAGCTTGATGCCGCGATAGCCATTCCCCACGGCCTCCCGCGCCTCATCGACCACTGCCTGCACGCCTCGATCGCGGTACCAGATATCGCTGAAGTAGAGGGTCCCGTCATACACCTCCACGCGATCCCGGACGGAGTTACCGAAGAGTCTCCAGCACGGAACGCCGCGCAGCTTGCCGATCAGATCGCACAGCGGCCCGTCGAGATGCTTGTACTTGACCAACAGGTCGGCGAATTGTGGTGAGCGTCCGGCGATGTGTCCATCCCGGAACTCGTAAAGTGAGTCCGGAGAGACGCCGATCAACGAACGGATATCCGCAAGAAAGGCGGCGTTCGGCCGGGGGTAGCCCATGACCCCGACGCCCTCGACTCCCGCATCGGTGGATATGCGAACTAGCGTATTGGTGTATTGGGTGCCTTTCGGTTCGTTGTCATAGGAATTCATCGCGACAAACTTGTGAAAGTTGCCATGGATTGTTGCCAAGGCGATGCCGGTGATCTTGGTGGGAGCGGGTACGGCACAGGCCGCCCCGAACGCGGTTGTCGCACTGGCCAGGAAGGTCCGTCGCGTGCTCGTCATGCCATCGGGAGACCGCGCATTCCAATCCGAGTGAGTCGCACGGCCGGCCTCTGCGCCGGTTGGTGAACTGGCCTGCGTCTCGGTGTCACTTTACCCTACGCCGGGAATCCGTGCTCAAGGCAATACCCGAACCGTCGCTAGCCATGCTTTCGGAATCTCTACCCCTCGGATTCCCGCCAAGCGCTGATCTTCAGCCGCCGGCAAATCCAGCAGAGGCCGTTCGAGCTATCCCGCGCGCCAGATGCCCCGCAAACTCTGCATGGAAACCGCCTAACCGGCTTGGTGCGGAAAGTGTATTCCTGGGCGGAATCCACCAATTGGGCTTCGGTGACGTCGATCACCAGATCCGGGAGTTTGCCTTCTTCATGCATTTGCCGGCACAGTCCTGTCCAATTCCCACCATAGAATACTCTGTGCCGGGCTTCCTGGAACGAGAGCCTCAGAATTCCTGTCCGTCGCGCTCATGCCAGCAGCTGTTGGACAACCTGGCCGCCAACATCCGTGAGGCGAAAGTCGCGGCCCTGGTGCCGATAGGTCAGCCGCTCGTGATCGAAGCCCAGGCAATGCAGCAATGTCGCTTGGAGATCATGTACGTGGACCCTGTCCCGGACTGGCTTGAGCCCAATCTCGTCCGTTTTGCCCACGACCCTTCCGGCCGCCATTCCGCCCCCGGCCAGCCACATGCTGAAGCAATCGGGATGATGATCCCGGCCAGGATCCTCGTCCTGGCGATCCATTTGCGCCATCGGCGTCCGCCCAAATTCGCTGGCCCAGATCACGAGCGTCGAATCGAGCATGCCTCGCTGCTTGAGATCCTTCACAAGCGCGGCAGTCGGCTGGTCGATGATCGAGCAATTCTTGGTGTGATTCTTGTCCAGTTCCTTGTGGTCGTCCCAGTCGCCGTGGGTGAGCATCACGAAGCGCACCCCTTGTTCGATCATGCGTCGTGCCAGCAGGCAGTTCGTGGCATACGCATGCTTGGGCTCCTGCCCGATTCCATAGGAATCGAGGATGTGTTTCGGTTCACCTGCGAAGTCGAGCAGTCTCGGCACAGCGATCTGCATCCGGAAAGCGAGTTCGTAGGAAGAGATGCGGGCGGCGATCTCCATGTCGCCGGTCTTCTCGAAGCGCATTTCGTTCAGCTCTCCGATGGTGTCGAGGCGTGCCCGCTGAAGTTCGGCGGTTATGCCGTCCGGATTCGAGACATACAGGATCGGATCGCCGACGCTCCGGAAGCGGGTTCCCTGGTACGCGGAGGGAAGGAACCCGTTCGACCAGATATTCGAGCCCGCGCTCGGCCCGAGGCCGGAGCCAAGAACGACGAATCCCGGAAGGTCCTTTGACTCGCTGCCCAAGCCATAGGCAACCCAGGACCCGATCGAGGGCCGCCCGAACTGCGTCACGCCAGTGGAAAGCAGCAAGGCGCCGGGATCGTGATTGAAGGCCTCCGTATGCATCGTGCGGATCATGCAGATGTCGTCCGCGCAGCTGCCCAGGTTAGGAATCCAGTCCGAGAACTCCATCCCGCTTTGCCCGTACCGCCGGAACGTTCGGGCGCTCGGCATGATCTTGGCGTTGGGCTTGATGAAAGCGAGCTTGAGGTCTTTGGTGAGTGATTCCGGAAGCGCTTGGCCGGCCCATTTCTCAAGGCCCGGCTTCGGGTCGAACATGTCCAGCTGGCTCGGTGCACCCGACTGGTAAATCAGGATTGCGTTCTTCGCTTTCGGCGCAAAGTGGGGCTGCCGCACCGCCATCGGGTTGGTCTCGGTCGTCTCGACCGCTGTGCGGCCCTCCACGCCGAGCAGGTGCGCCAGCGCTGCCGCGCCCAGTCCGCCGGAGCAGTTGCTGAGAAACCTGCGTCGAGCGAGAATGCGCTGACAGTCGAGTGGATTCATCACATTTACTCCCTCGTAAGGAATTCGTCCAGATTGAGCAAGGCACTGCCAAGCGCTACCCAGGTTGCCGCGTCCAGCTGCGGGACTCCGGGGATTTCAACGGCGAACAACCGCTCCACGGATTCGGGGGTGCGTTCGAGAATCGCGCGTTGCCGTTCCCAAGAGGTTTGCAGCGAATCCATTTCCCGTGAATCCGGGTCCCGGGCAAGGCAAAGCCGGAAGACCTGCCGAAGCCGGTCCCCAAGATCCCCGTCGAATTCCGTCACGACCCGGGCTGCGAGCGCTTGCGCGGCTTCGAGGAACACGGAATCGTTGAGCAGGTTCAGTGCCTGCAAGGGGGTGTTCGTTCGGCCCCGGCTGCACGCCGACTCGTAGGTATCGGGCATGTCGAACGCTGTAAGCAACGGGTAGGGTGACATCCGCTGGTACTGGATATACATGCCCCGGCGGTACTGGTCGGAGCCCTCGCTCACCTTCCAGCCGCCATCCCCGGTGCTGCCCATCCGGCGCGCTCCCTCCGGTTGCGGGGGCCGGACGCTCCGGCCCCCGATTCGCGTGTCGAGCAAACCACTCACGGCCAGTGACGAATCCCGGATCAATTCGGCTGGCAGTCGCAGTCGCTCCTGCCGGGCCAGCAGCACGTTGGCGGGGTCCTTTGTCTTGAGATCCGGCCGGGCGTCAGACGACTGGCGATACGTGGCGGACATCGCGATGGTCTTGATCAGCCGCTTCCAGCTCCATCCCTGCCCGACGAATTCCGACGCTAGCCAATCGAGCAGTTCCGGATGGGACGGCTGGTCGCCTTGTGTGCCGAAATTCTCCGAGCTCCGGACCAAGCCCTTGCCGAACAGCTCTTGCCAGACCCGGTTGACAGTGACGCGCGCGGTGAGCGGGTTCTCGGGCGCGACGAGCCAGTTTGCCAAGTCGATTCGCGTAAGATTTCCCGGCTCGGACGGGCCAGCAATCCACTCGGGCACGCCCGGTTCAACGGGGATGCCGGGAGACTTGTAGCTGCCGCCGAGAAAGACGTGCGTCTGTCGCGGGCGCTCCTCGAGATGGACCGCCTGCGCTTCGCCGAACACCGGCAGCGATTCATCTAGCGCCTTGAGTTTCTCCGACAGTTCCTTGTAGCCGAGTTCGGCGTATTCTTCCTTGGGCAGGACACGCCCGTACTCGCGCACGAAAAAGTCAGTCAGGGCTTTCTCGTGCCGAACGGAGCGCCGCTCCGGGGGCGTGCGGATGATCCGCTCCCCGAGGTTGACGTACGTGCGCAGCTCGTCGAACGAGACGTCCCAGTCGGCGGACTCGCCGGGATGGTCCGCGGCATACAGCACCCCGGCCTCCCAGGCTGGCTTGCGCTCGAATACCTCGTGCTCCTCCAGAAGCTGGTGACGCTGGCGCTGGTAGTCCGCCAGCGCCGCGAGGTACGGGCCGCGCTCGCCCGGGAGCGGCGCGTCGATGTTGACCTCTTCCAGATCATTGAAGAATGCGAAGAGCCTGTAGTAGTCCTTCTGCGTGAGCGGGTCGTACTTGTGGTCGTGGCACTGGGCGCATCCAACCGTCAGTCCCAGCCAGACAGTTCCGACCGTGTTCGTGCGGTTGATAACCTGCTCGACTCGCCACTCCTCCGGATCGGAGCCCCCCTCGGTGTTGGTCGGGGTATTGCGGTGGAAACCCGTCGCGACGTGCTGGTCAACCTTTCGATCAGGCAGAATGTCTCCGGCGATCTGCTCCCGCGTGAACTGATCGAACGGCATGTCGCGATCGAATGCTTGGATGACCCAATGCCGGTATCGCCATGCGTGGGGCCGGAAGTTGTCGCCGCGGAAGCCATCGCTGTCCGCGTAGCGGGCGAGGTCAAGCCATAACCGGGCCCATCGCTCGGCGTAGTGCGGGGATTCGAGTAGATAGTCAACCAGGTCCTCGTAGGCTCCCGGGCGGTCATCCGACAGGAACTCTTCCTGTTCTTCCAGCGTTAGCGGAAGGCCCGTCAGGTCCAGGCTGAGCCTGCGGGCAAGCGTCGCCCTGGACGCCTCGGGCGAAGGCTCCACGCCCTCTCTGTCGAGACGCTCCAGGATGAACCTGTCGACCGGGTTGCGAATCCACGACCCGTCCTTCACCGCGGGCGGCTCGGGACGGGATACGGCCTGGAACGCCCAATGAGCCGGGGTCTGAACCGCATCGGGTGTCGGATGCTCGTCGGAATCGGACCACACGGCACCCTGATCGATCCACGCCCTCAGCAGGCTGATCTCGCGCTCCGTCAAGCCATCTCCCGCTGGCGGCATGATCTTGCCGTCGAGAGCACCAGTGATCATCAGGATCAGCTTGCTTTCGGCGGAATTACCCGGAATGATCACAGGGCCCGCGTATCCGCCCCTCAGCGCGTCGGCGCCCCGGTCCAGGCGCAGTCCCTGCATCTGCTGTGCCGGCCCGTGGCAGACGTGGCAGCGGGCGGCGAACACCGGCTCGATGTCGCGATCGAAGTTCACTGCATCTAGCGACGGTGCCGGTAGGCCGGATTTGTCGGCACCCTGCGCGGTCACGCTCAGGAGCAATCCGGCCCCAACGGCTGCCGCAAACACGGCTAGCGACCCCAGGCAAAACCGAGTTTCCCGCCTCTGGTGCCGAGTGCCGAGATCTATTGAGGTCATGATCCGACCCTCATCCGCCGTGTCGGTGTACGGGCCATGTGATCCACGTCAGTGTATCTTGACATTGACGCAGTGTGCCCAAGATACAACAAAACCGTACTCAATGCCTAAGAACCATCGGATTTCCCCTGGGCCCATCCCTGGCCTCTCTCATCGACACCATCCGAGCACAAGCCCCTAGCGGTGCATCCGCATCCAGACGACGCAACCGGCCAACCACCGTTCCCTCAGGAACTCATGCCGCAATTGCGGCTAGTCGCTGTCCAGCGTGATTGGGTCAAAAAACCACTCTAAATACGAAACTAATACGAAAATATATCCGTCTATCAACTGTATGCGGTGCGTGATCTACATCGCTGTCGTCCTTCTGTTCTCGCCGTGGATCGTTCTAGTAGGAGCCAAGAAGGCGATGGCCGTAATCGAGGGATCCGGGCAGTTGACTGGCGACGGATCGAAGACGCAGCTGCCCGCCAGGACGTCCGAGGAAGCGTTCGAGGAATTCGCGCGCACCGAAGCGCAGCGCCAGGCTGCTGTCGTCAAGCAGCTGGAGCGGGATGCTGCTGAGCGGCAAGCCGCGACTCTGCGCCTGATCGAAAAACAGGCGGCCGACCGTCAAGCAAGGATGATGCAGAAGATCCGTCGCGAGGCTTCGACCCGCCAAGCGGCCATGATGACGAAAGCGCAACTCAAGGCGGGATGGAAGGCAAGCGCTTCCCACATTGGCAACGGGTCGCTAACCAGGAATTGTTGTCAGACGCCCGTGCGTGATCGCATGGGAAACGCAATGAACGCTATGCCAAGGCGACAATCCGGCAAGACGATGGAGACGGACATGGTCCATCCGTCCCCATAGCCGGTTCGATCGGAGTTACGCGATGATTTTCGCTTGGATGCCATGTTCAAGGGTACGGTCGAGGCGATGATGCGGGTTCCGGAACTCCCCAGCTCTACAGCGCTCGAAAATCATCCGCGTGGCGACCCCTGTTCCACCTAGAACTGGCCGGCCAGCAGAGATACTTGGGGCATGACAACGATGGTCGGGGAATCCTCTGTATGGCTCCGGGTGATTGGATACAGCTTGGCCGGGATACCCATGTCGTCGCGATCAATGCGCTTCAGGGCTAGACCTAGAGCATCGTGCATCGCTACCCGACCCTGCTGACTGATATTGATCAGCTCGCCGTATCGCTCGATAAACAGGTACAACCGTCTGTCGCGAATTCATGACTGATCAGTAGCTGATTGTTGTTGGTCGATTGCGGGTCTAACAATGCATTTGATTGCCGAGCGGATCTCAGGCATTCGCACTCGGTGAATGCGGCGTAGAGCATCCAGGATGTGGAGTTCCACCAGATTGAGGAACGATAGCAGCAGCGGTGTTTGAGCGGCTGCATAAACCAACGGAGGGTAGTCTTCGCGGCCAGTCGACCAGCAGCGCACTGTTGCGGCAGGAATGCGCAGGTAGAGCGCGCCCTCGGAAATCGTATGAGCCGGCAACTCTCGCAGATTGCGGTTCACCATGCCTCCTTCTCCTGCTTGTGCTGCACAATCAATACGATGCAATTGGGATAGCCTGTTGCATCCTGCCCATACCCCTGATTAGGACGCTCCCGTGGTTGACAATCTCCTTTCCTTGCCACAAGCACTCTGTTCAATTCCCGCATAGTCCTCTAATGCCGCGGTCGGCACGGTTGTTTGAACTTCCCTTCTCGCTCATCAGTCCGAGCTGATGCAAAACAGATCGTCCTCGCTGCGAAGGTACAGGTTTCCGTCATGGATAACCGGGGACGATACGAACATCTCGTCACCCATGTTGTTGACGGCGACCACTTCGTAGCTCTTGCCCATCTTGAGCACGATTACGTCGCCTTGCTCGCTGGCGAGATACAGCTTTCCGTTGGCGGCGACAGGAGAGGCCTTGAATGAGTAGGTATTCGGGAGCCTCTGCTGGCTATAGTGCGGTTCGCCGGACACTGCGTCGAACGCGCTGATCATTCCCCGGTCTGTAACGAAGTAGAGAATGCCGTCATGGAGCACCGGCGAAGCCGTGTAGGAGTTCCCTCTCTGGTTGGTCCACTTGATGTAGTCAGGGTCGTCCGTGATGTCGCCTTTGCCTCCAAGACGTATCGCCAGCAGGTTCGCCCCGCGCCAGCCGGTCATTGCGATCACCATTTCGTTGTCGACGTTGACCACTGCCGGAATCGCGTTGCCTCCCAGCCCGCCTGCCTCCCAGATCAGGTCCCCCGACTCGAGGTCGTAGGAGCGCACTCGCGTCGAGCTGGTCACAAGCTGCTTTTGGCCGTCGTACTCGACGACGATCGGCTGGGGCCAGCTGCTCAGCTCGTCGCGCTCGGCGCGCCACAGCTCCTTGCCGCTGTTCTTGTCCAGCACAACGATGTAGGACTGTCCTTCGTGATCGTTCTGGATTATCAGCGAGTCCCCGTGGAGGACGGGTGCGATTCCCTCGCCAAAGGCGTTCCGCATGTACAGCTTGCCGAGGTCTTTCTTCCAAAGCAGCTTTCCGTCCAGGTCATAGGCGTAGACTCCTCTCGAGCCGAAGTTCGCGATGAGAACCTCGCCGTCCGTCACCGGTGAGTTCGATGCGAAGCTCCCGTAAGTGCGGTGATACCCCTCGTGCGGGCTCGTTGACGCGGCGGTCTTGCGCCAGATTTCCTTGCCGGTTTTGGTGTCGAGAGCCATCACGAGAAAGTCGTGCGCTGACAGCGAGCCAGTTTCCGTGGTCGTCCCGCTCTCCACTGACGTAGTCAGGTACATCGTGCCTCCGGAAATGAGGGGAGTGGAATGGCCCTTGCCCGGAATCTTGACCCGCCACTTGACGTTTTCCGTGTCAGAGAATTTCAGCGGCGCATCCCCTTCGGCCACGCCGTTGTTGGTGGGGCCACGCCACTGCCGCCATTCCCCCTTGGCGTCCGGGCCTGTCGCAGCCGCGGGCAGAGTCCAAACGGCTAGTGCCACCAGGAGTTTCGATGCTCCTAGAGCGGTGCTTCGCGCAGTAGAGGTCGATTTGAATTGCATCGTCAAGTCCTTCCAATGATCTTGGGTAAAGCGGCGCGGATCATGCAGCGTACCGCGTGCGCCCCTGTCGGTCGGCATCGCTGCAGCCGACCTTGTCCTGACTGACTAGGCGTCCAGAGAGGGGCGATGGTTGCTGGCGGACGATCCAAAGGCGCGTCGAATCAGCGGCCACAGCAACGCAAGCAGTGTCGCTGTCAGGAAAACCAGCAGGATCGGCCGCGTGAGCATCGAGGTCCAGTCACCCCGGCTGAGGATCAGAGCCCGCCTGAGATTCGATTCCATCATCGGGCCGAGAATCAGGCCGAGGACCAGCGGACCGAGCGGAATGCGGGCCTTGCGGAAGAGAAACCCTGCCACGCCAGCCGCGTACATCGCCCAAAGGTCCACCACAGCGTTGTTCAGCGCGTACGCACCCACGGTTCCGAAGAGCACGATGCCCCCCCAGAGCCAAGGTGCCGGCACCTTGAGGATCTTCGCCAGAGGCTTGGCGCACAGGATTCCAATTGCCATGATCAACACCGAGGCGAAGATCAGCAGGAACACGATTGAAAACACAAACGACTGGTTGTTTGCGAACAGCAGGGGGCCTGGCTGGATGCCATGGATCAGCAGGGCGCCGATCAGGACCGCTGACACGGCGTCTCCCGGGATCCCAAGCGTCAGCATGGTCGTCATCGCGCCACCGATTGCCGCGTTGCACCCCGAGCAGCTCGCGGCGAGGCCGCGGAGGGAGCCCTTTCCGAATTCCGCTTTGTCCGGCGCGGCGCGCCTGGCCTGCTCCCAAGCGATCACGGATCCGATATCTCCGCCTGCCGCCGGGATCGCACCCACCATCGTGCCGACTGTCGCTCCGCCGAAAGTGGACCCGATCATGCTCTTGTACTCAGCGGCCTTGGGCAGGATGCGCCCGATTGTCGCGGCTTGAACGCCGCTGGCGGTGTGCCGTTCCGAGATCTGGACGAGCACCTCTCCCAAGCCGAACAGACCGATCATCACCGGCACGAAAGAGATGCCATCCAGGAACTCCGACATTCCAAACGTGTACCGGGGATAGGCAGTCATCGGATCGAGTCCGACAAGAGCGAGTGCCAGGCCAAGCATCCCGGCCAGCATCCCTTTCAGTACATGCTTTCCGGAAACCCCGGCCATCAGACTGATGCCCAGTAGCGCCAGGCCGAAGTACTCGGCCGGACCGAACTGTAACGCAAAGCTTGCGATTGGGAATGCGAGGAACGCCAGGAACACAATGCTGGTGAGTTGGCCCGCCGCGGAGGCAAGAGCATTGATGCCAAGTGCCAGTCCTGCTTGGCCTTTCCGGGTTAGTGCGTAACCGTCCCAGGATGTCGCGATGGAGGCCGGCGTTCCCGGCACGTTGATGAGGATCGCTGGGATTCCGCCGGCCGGGATCGCGCCACAGTAGATCCCAAGCAGCATCGCTAGGCCCTGTTCCGCCGAGACCCAGAATGTCAGCGGCGTGAGGATGGCGACTCCCATCGTTGCCGTCAAGCCGGGCAGGGAGCCGAAGACCGCGCCCATGCAGACGCCCGCCACCAGGAAGGCCAGCACCTGCCAGTCGAGGACGGCGCTCAGTCCAGCCAGAATCTCGGGGATCAAGGCTTCGACTCCTGAATTGTGCGAGCGCAAACCTCCGAGGCGAGGCCGGTCATGGCTCGGGGCAGTTTGTTGTGTTCCGGCATCGGGTTGTTTGGAAGAGTCAATCCAAGGACACGTTCAGAGCCGTGTCAAATGCGAGGTAGGCGAATGCCGTCAGGGCGGCAGAGCACGCAGTTGCCGGCCACCAGCGTTGCCCGAGGAACCGCAACGTCAGGATCAGGAACACCGCAGTCCGCAGGATGAAGAGCCCTTGGCCCCACAGCAGGAGGTAGACGAAGAGCAGGCCGGCGGCTCCCGCCACTTGCCGGGCGTTGCCCATCTGGATCGAATCCGACGCGTCTTTCTTTCGCCGGGTGACGACCAAGGCGCACGCGAGCATCGCCATGACTGCCCCGATTGCCTGTGGAAAGAACCCGGCGCCAGGAAGGCCTCCCACGCCCGCCGGGAATGCCGAACCGCTTGCGATCAGGCCGATTCCGATGGCTAGGAAGAGACCACCCGAAATCCAATCCGTAGAATTCATTCAGGGTCCCTCCATGCGGACAAGCTGGGGGATTTCGCGTTCGAAGAATTCCTGTTGGGCCAAGGCGAACTCCTCGAAGCCGTCCTTGTCGAGATACAGTGCTTCCATGCCTCGCTCGCGGCACAGTTTGGCCCATTCCTCGGTGCCGAAGGCAGCCTCAAAGGCATCTGCGAGCAAAGCGACCCGGTCGGCAGGCATGCCGCCGGGTCCAAAGAACCCGCTCCACGCGGGTGCTCCGACGGGATAGCCCAATTCGTGTGAGGTCGGCACTTCGCTGAGGACGCTGGAGCGATTCGCGTCGAAGACGGCGAGCGCCCGCAGCTTGCCTGCCTCCACATGGGAGACTACTTCTCCCACTCCTGCGACGGCGGCATCTGCATGGCCCCCGATGACGGAAACCAGTGCCGGCGTCGAGCCTCCGTAGGGCAAATGCGTGAACCGCGCGCCCGTCCCCTGCTCCATCAGCAGGATGTTGAAGTGCCAGATCGACCCGATTCCCGAATTGGCCATCACGATATGCCCCGGATTTGCCGTGGCCGCGGAGACGAACTCCTCGAATGTTTGCCAAGGGGAGTCGGAGCCCACCACCAGGGCGGGCGCAGTCTTCGAAACGAGGCAGATCAGGGAGACGTCGGAGGGCCCGATATCGGCATAGCCCAGCGATCGCACGATCGCGATCTCCACCGGAGCGTGCCCAATCGTGTATCCGTCAGCAGGACGCCTCGCGACATACGAGAACGCCAGCGCGCCACTGGCTCCCGGCTTGTTCTCGCAGACGATCGGCGCGCCAACGCTGCTCTCCGCCAAGCTGGCCATGACACGGGAAACCGTATCGGAGGTGCCGCCAGGGGCCGCCTGGACGATCAGCTTGATTTCCTTCGACGGGTACGGGCCCTCAGTGCTGGCGCAGCCCGCGGCGAAAAGGCAGCAGCCGAGCATCCAGAGACGTCGCAACCCGGGCATCAAGCCGCTAGATTATACCCGAACGCTCGGTCTGCCGAGCTTCCAGTGGGAGTCCCAATGCGTTGCGCAACGGCTAACTTCGTTCGTCATACGGGCGAAACAGATCAGGCGCTACACTGACTCTTGGAATCTCCTGCTCCCTCCATCCGCGCCGTCTTGTTCGACTTCGACGGCACGCTCGTAGACAGCGAATATCTCCATCACGAGGCTTGGCTTGAAGCCGTGGAGCCGTGGGGCGTGACCGTGGGATGGGAGGAGTACAAGCGGAAGCTCGTGGGAATCAGCGACCGGCGCGCCTGCGAGTTCTTCCTTGGGCTGGCCGGGATGGAAATCACGCCCGAGGCGGTGGATTTCGGTCGAAGCCGGAAACACATGTTCTACCGTCGCCGCTCCGTGGACGAACTGACGGTCGATGCATCGGTATCGGACTGGATCCTCGCCAATTTCGAGCGCGTGCCGATGGGTGTGGTTTCTTCCAGCGCCGCTCCGGATGTCATTCCGATCCTGGAGCGACAGGGCGTCTCCGACCGAATGCGATTCGTGGTTTCCGGCGACGACGTTAGCCGTCTCAAGCCCGATCCGATGTCATACCTGCTCGCCTTGGAGAAGCTTGGACTGGAATGTGGAATCCGGAACCCGGCGGAATGCCTGGTCTTCGAGGATTCCGAAACCGGAATCCGAGCCGCACAAGAGGCTGGGATGACAATCCAGCCCCTGAAGTTGCCCTCCGACCTGCCCGCGTTCCTGAGGGAATGGGATCGCCGGATCCTCAGATCTGCCCCCCGAAATGCCGAGCGGGCGCCTTCCACCGCACTGGCCTAGCTGCAACAGTGAGATGGTCGCCGCCCGACGGGCCGACATGCGATTTCGCAGACCGCTGATGGCCAGCCAATCAGTGCCGGTGTCGGCAGCCACGTTGGCTTGGCCGTGTCAAGAGGCCTTCGATGCTGACGTGTGTCTCGCTCTCGCGGTCTCCGACCGCACCGGCTTGCGGGTCTGCTCAGACAGCTCCAGCTTCGCGATGACTTTCGATACCGGCACGGAGAACATCCCTTTCGCGGATGCACTGAAGATGTCTATGATTCGCTCCGGCGAATCCTCCAGGTAAACGGCCTCTCCGTCTGTCAGCAGATACAAGTTGCCGTTTCGCCGATGAAGACTGAAATAGTCCTTGCCGTGCTGCTCCTCCAAGGTCTCCAAGATCCGCCGAACCTTCTTCAGCGCCATCTTTTTTCCCCGAAGTTCCTTAATTAGAGAAACATGCAGAAGCTCGGATGAGTTGTACAGCCGCCGATGGCCTTCTTGCCTTGGCGTGACAACGCCCTGCTCGTCCCACCACTGGAGTTGGCGGGGGGTCACCCCGGTCAGGTCCGAAACTTCCTGGCTGGAATACGCCGTACGCCGTTCCAAGCCCCTCCGTCGATGCATCACGTTTGTCCCAGCCGCCAGTTGTAACGCTTCTGTAACGCAGAGTCCTAGGATATCAGGCCCGCATTGGTGGATCGGCTTTCCGGCGAACGAATTTCGCTGTCGCGGTCCCCAAGGAAGGCGATTCTTGGATTCGTTTCACGGCGCACGCAAGCAAGCCTGGGCCTGGCGGCAAGTCCCTTTGATTGCAGCGGTTATGGACGCGAGACGAGTCGTCCGAATTGGAAAGACCCAAACCAATTAGGCCCAAACCTGTTTTTATGCGCCCAAAATCAATTTCAAGAAAGTAGTCAATTCCTGCACGGAATCGACGCGTTTGAACTTTGCTGGCGTGATCAGTCCGCTGCAATGGCAGGCATCTCGGCGATGGGCACCTGGGCGTCGTGGACCGCGATCGCCGAGAGGGTGATTACGTCCTCCACATCGAATCCCTTTTGCAAGACCGCCACCGGCTTGTCAACGCCCATCAGGATCGGCCCGAGCGAACGGGCGCCCGCGAACTGCTTGAGCAGCTTGTAAGCGATATTCGCCGATGCCAGGTCGGGGAACACCAGTGCGTTCGCCTCGCTTTGCAGCTTCGAAAAGGGAAAGAACTCGTCCATCAGATCCGGGTCCAGCGCAGTGTCGGCCTGCATTTCGCCATCGACGATCAAGCCGGGATCCAGTTGCGCGCAGATTTCAGCGGCCCGGCGCACCTTGTCGGAATGTGGGCACCGCGCCGAGCCGAAATTCGAGAACGACAGCAAGGCCACTCGAGGCACGATTCCGAGCCTCCTCGCCCGGTGCGCCGCGAGCAGGGCGATTTCGGCCAGGTCTTCCGGGCTCGGATCGATATTGACGGTGGTATCGGCCAAGAGGTAGATCTTGCGCTGCCGGATCATCATGTACAGACCCGACACCTTGTGGACGCCCTTGCGCTTGTCGATGATGCGCAGTACAGTCCGCAGGGTTTCCGGATAGTGGCGATTGATGCCCGCCACGACGGCTTCCGCATCGCCCTGGCGCACCATCATCGAACCAAAGGCGACACGGTCGGCCAGCATCTTGTAGGCTCCGTCCAGCGTGCATCCCTTGCGCTGACGCAGTTCGAAGAGCGCTCGGGCGTATTCGTCGATGCGCGGGAATCGGTGCGTTTCAACGATGGTCCACCCATTCGTAGGTAGGTGCAGTTCCTCGGCCCGGTTCAGAATTGTTTCTCGATCGCCTAGAAGGACCGGCTGAGCGATCCGCTCCTTGCGGAGGACGTAGGCCGCACGCAGGATTTTCTCGTGGTCCCCTTCGGTTAGCACGACGCGTCGCGGGTCCGCCTTGGCGCGAGACAAGATCATCTGGAAGACTTCCTGGCTGCTGTCAAGTCGCACGGCCAGGCTCTTACGGTAGTCGTCCAGCGCGATGGTCTTCCCGGCAACGCCGCTCGCGACCGCCGCTTCGGCGACCTTGTGGGACACTTCCAGAATCACTCGGGGATCAAACGGCTTCGGAATGATGTACTGAGGTCCGAATTCCAGTTCCTCCGCCCTGTAGATTCTCCGCACGGCGTCCGGAACCTGGTCCTTCGCCAGCGCCGCGAGCGCCCGAACGGCCGCTATCTTCATCTCGTACGTCACGCCCGTGGCCTCGACGTCGAGAGCGCCCCGGAAGATTGACGGAAAACACAATACGTTGTTGACCTGGTTGGGGTGGTCGGATCGACCTGTCGCGATGATCGAGTCCGGTCGAGTGGCGATAGCTGTCTCGTACGCGATTTCCGGATCGGGATTCGCCAGGGCGAACACGATCGGCTTCTCCGCCATTGACAGGAGCATTTCGGGTGCCAGGACATTTGCCCTGGACAGGCCCACGAACACATCGGCTCCCCGGACAGCTTCCGCAAGCGTCCGCATGGGCGTGTCGCGCGCGAAACGCAGCTTGTGCGGGTTCATTCCGGCAGTGCGGCCCTCGAAGATCACTCCCCGCGAGTCGAGCAGCAGAACATTCGCTGGGTCCACGCCAAGGCGGAGGTAGAGATTGGCGCAGGCGATGCCGCTCGCTCCCGCCCCGTTGATCACCACCCTTACAGCGGAAATGTCTTTCCCAGCGATCTCCAGCGCGTTCAGCAGGGCCGCGGCGCTGATGATGGCGGTGCCGTGCTGGTCGTCGTGGAAGACCGGAATCTGGACCCGCTTGCGGAGTTGCTCCTCTACGTAGAAGCACTCGGGTGCCTTGATGTCTTCGAGGTTGACTCCTCCGAACGTTGGCTCGAGGAGTTCCACGACACGGACGATCTCCTCGGGGTCGCTGCTGTTCACCTCAAGGTCGAACACGTCGATATCGGCAAACCGTTTGAAGAGTACGGCCTTGCCTTCCATGACCGGCTTGCCGGCGAGCGGACCGATGTCTCCCAGGCCTAGGACCGCAGACCCGTTCGAGACAACCGCCACGAGATTCGACCGAGTGGTATATTGTCCTGCGAGCTTGGGATCCTTCAGGATCTCCAGGCATGCCTCGGCTACGCCGGGCGAGTACGCCAGGCTCAGATCGATCTGCGTGTCCGAAGGCTTTGTCGGAGCAATCGAGATCTTGCCCGGACGGGGGTATCGGTGGTAATCGAGGGCAGCTTCTTTGCGAATTTCCATGTGGCTCAGTCGAGGGCACGGGGCTCTGCTTCACGCATCGGCGTGAGGATTTGAGGCTAGCACGAGCCGCGGGCCGCGACGGGGAGCGAGAGCCTGGCTGATTCGTCTGGATCGATGGGCAGCGAGACCTCATGGGTGAAGCAGCGACGAAGGTTTATCCTTTTGATAACCAGGTGGCTGGCAGCCAAAGACGGCCATTGCTGAGCCTTGTTCGAGGATGTCTAGATGATAAGGATCAGATTTCAAGCATCGGTCGCGGCAGCAGGTTTGCTGCTTGCGAGCGCGGCACTGACCCAGGAACCCGCACCAAGGCCTGTTGCCACGATCACCCAGCTGATGCAAGCCATGATCATCCCTGCATCGAATGCGCTCTTCAATGTTCCCCGGCAGGTGCCTGGAGATGACGCCGGTTGGGATGCGGTCCGCAATCAGGCCGTAATCCTTGCCGAGTCCGGCAATCTGCTCATGGTTGGTGACAGGGCCGGGGATTCCGGGGTTTGGATGGAGACTTCACGGGCCCTTACCGATGCCGGCGAAGCCGCGCTGGCCGCGGCCCTGGCTCGCGATGTCGACGCCATCACAAGCGTCGGCGACCAGATCATTGACGCCTGCGAACGCTGCCACGAGAAGCACTGGATTCGCTGAGGTCCCCGGTCGGGGAATGCTCGAATCCTTCCCAGACCGACCATGTGGTGGGGACTGGCAGGGGCGGAGGTTACGCAGCCAGCCGGCGGGCATCTCCCACGAACCCGCGGTAGCGCTGGCACAGTTCGTTGATGAATCCGTAGAAGGTCTCGTCGGGCGCGGATCGAGGTACGGAGTCCGACAATCGAATCGGCGGGAATATCTTCGCTGCCAAGCGGGTCCTCGCGATCGGCTTGTCGAAGTTTGCTACCGCGATCGGAACCAGCAGCGGCTCGGGATCGGCTGCCCGCGCGACACGGAAGGCACCTGCGCGGAAGGCCATCGGAGATGCCTTGGTCGTCGTGGAGCCTCCCTCCGGGCAGATCACGAGATTGCATCCGGAGTTCAACACCGCCTGCGCATTGGAGAGGAATTGCTTCCGGGCCGCCGCCATCTTGGTCTTCACTTTGGACGGGGATCCGACCGGTCGCCCGGTTGTCACGCTGATGTAGCCCAGGCGGTCGAAATATCTCCGGTGGCCAGCTTGGTCCGGTGCTGCTTGACGGACGACACGAACGGGAGGCTGGTCGTAGCGCTCGTACAGGATCATCGCCGTCACGAAATGCGTATCAAGCGTTAGTTGAAACTGGTTGGGCAATGTGCTCTCAGGGTGGTTGGAGAGATGGTTCATCAGGACGATGAATCCCGGGTCGGCTGGCAGGTTTTCCCATCCCTCGATCCGGTAATCCGTCAGCGAATAGAGCTTTCTGAATTCTTCGCAGCATGCCCGCCGGATCTCCTCGGGATCGTCTGAGTCTGGTGCCCGGGCTACCGTGTCGTAGATCTGCTGCAACTGGCGAAACACCTGCGCTTCGCGCTCGGCACTGGCGATCACCTGCCGACACTGCAGAGCGAGGTCCCGCTCCAATGGGTCTTGAGATCCTGCCAGATCATCGAGCACGTCGTAGGCGTCTGCGGCTGTGAGCCGGTTTTCCAGATAGACGGGAATCTTGTAGAGCGGCGAGTTGACGCCCAGCGCCTCGCCGCGCTCGGCGAGCAACTCGCGAACCCTGCGTGCTTCGGAGGAATTCTGCCTGGCCGCAAGCTGCGCCCGGCTGCTTCCGATCCGGTCGCCCAGAGCCCAGAGGACCCTCGTGACGAATCGCAGCCCGAATTCCGGCTGGCGTTGGCAGTGCTCTTCGACCCGTCTCCGCTCGAATGCAATCACGCGCGTCGCCTCAAGTGCCGTGGCAGTTGCCCGGCAGCGGTAGGGCTTGACCATCGACGACCATCCGATCAAGGCGCCGGGTTCGTTGATCGAATGGATCACGATGCGTCCGGGGACGTCTTCGACATGGGGATCAATCTCGCTGTGCTCGGAAGGGGCGAGGAACGAGAGCTCGAACGTGCCGGAGACAAGAATGAAGAGTCGCTCGGACGGACGGCCTTCCTCGACAATGCGGTCACCCTTCCGGAAGTTGAGACGGACTGCGTCCCGTGCAAGGGCCTCCAGATCCTCGGTTTCAAAGACCTCGAAGAACTCGGACTCCCGAAGCAGGCTGACTAGGGAGTTCATGGCAATCCCTTCCTACGGTTCAAGCGGAGAGTCCGGAGCGTACAAAGCGACCTCTATCGAGGTACCAAGATCGTAGCATCACGGGTTACCCTAAAGTCGTCGCTATCATTCTGTTCCGAATCCATTCCGGGAGCGCCCGTCAGTGGCTGAACCCGTATAGCGGCGCCCAGCAGACTTGCAGTACCTGTGGACACGATCAACGAACCGAGACCACAGCCAACCACGCCGAATGATTTCCGCGGTTTCTGGCGCAAGACATTCGCCGAGCTTGCCGCATTCGAGAGCGATGTCGAGACCAAGGATTTCGCTCACCAGCTATATCCGCAGTTGAAGGGCCAGAAGCTGAGGTTTTCCTCGCTCGGAGGCGTCAGGGTTGCCGGGTACGCTCTCGGCTGGCGCGACGACAGTCCTAGGCCATTGGTGATTCACGCGCACGGCTACGGGGGCAGAGTCGGAGTGCAGTGGCTTTGGGCCCTAAGCGGATTCAACATCGTCGGATTCGATGTTCGGGGGTTCGGGCAGTCATTCGAGGCCGTGCCGGATCGATCGCCGTGGGGCTATGTGTTGACCGGCATCGAATCTCCGCGAGACTATGTCCTGCGTGGGGCGGTGTGCGACTATTTCCGCGCCTGCCAGGTCGGTGCGCGGCTCTTCGAGGGACGCACGAGGCGCATCGTGTATCACGGATTCAGCTTCTCGGCGGCGCTGGCACTGATGTCCGAGGCGTTTAACCGGACCGCCAGTCTGCTCGCCGCCGGCGTGCCGACCTTTGGATGGCACGAGGGCCGTCTCAGGCTGGTAAAGCATGGTAGCGCTGCCGAAGTGCGTCGGTACCTGAGAGCGCGCCCGGCCGACCATGACCGAGTGATGCGCACCCTCACATACTTCGATTCGATGAATTTCGCTCCGTTGATCCAGTGCCCCACTCTGGCCGGCTATGGGCGCAGGGACGATGTCGTCCCACCGGAGACGGTGATTGCGATCCTGGACCAATTGAAGTGCAGGCGGGAGACGATGTCATTGCCCGTCAGCCACACAAACGAACCTGCGGAGGCAGCTTGGGAGCGTTTCGATGCAGCCTGGATGGAGATGGCGCAGAGGGGCGTGCCGCAGGCGTTTGGCAAAGAGCCCGATGTGCAGCACATTGAGTTCCGCGAACGCTGATCAATTCGGTTGCCGAACTCGGTCCGGCCTGCGGACCGGGAGCGTTTCCAATTGCCTGGCCTGAATGCTAGCCTTGGGCGGGGCATTGAGGATGGGTTCGATCTATCGTGGCGTCTGGGCGGCATGCCTGACGGCTGTAGCTTGCGGTTGCGGAGACTTTATCTCGGAGGACCCTTCGCCGAGGCCCAACTTCGTCATTCTGCTAGCGGATGACCTCGGCTATTGCGGGACCGAACTGTACGGCTGCGACGAGATCCCGACGCCTAACATTCGCCGGATAGCCGAGAACGGAGTCACGTTCACGGACGGGTATGTCACCGCCGGTACCTGCAGCCCTTCCCGGGCCGGGCTGTTGACGGGACGTTACCAGCAGCGCTTCGGATTCGAATTCAACACCGGGCCGGCGCGCGTGACGTTCGAAGAGAGACGAGGCTTGCCCAAGGGGGAAAGAACGATCGCTGACATATTGGACGGAGTGGGATACGCCACCGGCATGGTCGGCAAGTGGCACCAAGGCAATACAGAGGGGTTTCATCCGACCGAACGCGGCTTCAACGAGTTCTTCGGATTCCTGCCAGGCGCTCGCGCGTATTTCGACAAGTCCACCGATAGTGGCGGGGCGATCAGCCGGCGAGTCGCGTCGGATCATCCCCAAGCCCGTCTCCAGAACATCGAGCGAATCAGTGACCTCAATGCCCTGTACCGGGGTCGCGAGCGAGTTAGCGAACAGGAATATCTGACCGATGCCTTTGCCCGCGAGGCAATCAGCTTCATCGAGCGACACAAGGATGACTCCTTCTTTCTGTACGTGGCCTTCAACGCGCCTCATACACCCATTGAGGCGACTGAAGAATACGTGGAGCGCTTCTCGCACATAGCTGATTCCCACCGCAGAATCTACGCCGCCATGGTGAGCAGCCTGGACGATGCCGTCGGGAGAATCCTGGACAAGCTTGAGCATGCCGGCCTCGCTGAGGACACGGTCGTGTTCTTCCTCAGCGACAACGGATGCGCCGTCTATACCGAAGCGTGCACAAACGATCCCCTGCGGCTCGGCAAGCTGTTCCTGTTTGAGGGCGGAACGCGTGTTCCGTTCGCGATGCAGTACCCGCGGCTCGTTGGCGGGGGCCGGATCTACCGGCACCCCGTCAGTTCGCTTGACATCCTTCCAACGTTTGCAGCGCTGGGGGGCGGACCGCTGCCGGCGGACCCGGAAATGGACGGCAGTAATCTCATGCCCTTCCTGTTGGGTGAGGAATCGCCTCCTCACGAAGCCCTGTTCTGGCGGAACGGCGAGAACAAGGCGATTCGCCAAGGCAACTGGAAGCTGTTCTGGAACCAGCGCCACATCTGGCTCTTCGACCTCAGCGAGGACATCGGAGAGGTCACCAACATGGCTGGCGAGCATCCCGAGAAAGTGGAGGAGTTGCAAGGGCTCCACAGGGACTGGGAGACGGGTACCGAGGATCCGGCTTGGCCGGCCCGCCAGGCACCGGGTCCAGTCGAAGTCGACGGGATCCTGGTCGATATCAACATCTGATCTCATGTGATCCGGTTCAACACTCACGAACCAACCGCGCTGGCGAGCATCCGCAGTTGGTCGAGAAGGCCGCCGAGTGCCGCTCGCTTCCGGGTTCGCGCCAGCCTGGCACCCTGGGCCGTGCCGCATCCCTCAGCCGGGGCTCAGAACCGGAAACGGATCCCGAAGCGGGCCGATATCGGATCCAGGAACCTGTCCCGCTGCAAGAAGCGCGGATCCAAAGTCGCGCCTTGGGAAGCAGCGATAGCCTGGTAGTCGTAGCCGTTGAGAACTTGGTTGACGGGATCGCCGGGTTGCCACAACGGCAGGGACTGGCGGTAAAGGCTGCGGAACGTCCGCAGCCCCGTCTCTTGGTTGAAAAGGTTGATGACGTTGAAGTTTATCTCCAGCGACTTGGTTTCATCCGGGAATGGGTAAAAGCGCTTCACCAGCGCAATGTCCGTCTGAGTCCATGCCGGATTCCTCCCGTCGCTGCCGCGGTTGTCAACCATGATGTCCACGTGCTCCAGATCGACAGTCCGGGTAATCGGCGTTCCGCTCATTGCACGGAAGAAACCGCCGATTTCCAGATTCCATGGAGTGACGTACGCCCAATTGATTTTGAACTGGTTGGGTCTGTCGGTACCCAGCGGACCATCGATCAGGTTTCCCTTGGAGTCATAGTTGAGGAACCAGAGATCGAAATCGCGATCGACGTTCGGACTGAGGCGTCCGTTCTCGTCGGAGCTTCCCAGGCCCGAGTACAGGCCGCGAAGCCGTGAATATACGTACGCGATGTCTGCAATCCACCTGTCGCGGAATGACTTCCGCAAACGGATTTCCAGCGCGTTGTAGGTTCGCTTCGGCTTGGGAGTGGTCGGCAGGCCCGCTTCGATGAACCTGTCCACCGATAGACCGCGCCCGGGGTTGGTGATGTAGTAGGCTTCGCCTTCCGGCGTCTGGCGACCCACATCCTCGATCGCCTCGTCAAGGTTCTTCCGGGTGTACCGGAACGAGAGAACATAGTCCGGTGCGACCTCGTACTCGAGCCCCGCCACGGATCCCGTCATCCGCATGGGTTTCAGTTCGGGGTCGAGGTCCTCGAAGGACGGTATGCGCCAGTTGCGCGTCTCAAGATATGTTCCTGGGTATTGCCCTTGGTCCGCCAGCCCACCGATCTTGCTCCAGTCGAGCGTCGTGGAGTCCATCAGGTAGTAGTGGCTCAACCACTTGAAGCCTCCGAACGACCCGTTCGCCATCTCGAGCTTCATCGCGTCGTAGAACCGGCCCCAACTGCCGACCAGCTTGAGCTTGGCGTTGCCAAGGACGTCGTATGCAAAGCCCAGGCGAGGCGCGACCTTGTCGGGGAAGTTCCATTTGAATACCGCTCCGGAGAATTCCGGAAGGTCGCTGAAGGACGGAATCGCTTCCTTTTCCAGGCGGAGTCCGAGATTGAGGGTCAGCCTGCCGGACAGCGTCCACGCGTCCTGAACGAAGAGAGCATGCCGATTCGTGCTCACGTTCGCCACGACCCCGAAAGGCGCGCGCACCTCGTAGTAGCCGCACGGATCGTAGAGGGCGCCGTCCGGGCCGGTACAGGCGCTGGTTTGGACGGTTCCGTCGACCGTGGTGTATGGCCGGGCGTAGTTGTACCGGATGTAGTCGAACTTGTACGCCTCGTTGACATCGTGCGCCAGTCCGTTGTATTGCCAGCCGAAGCGCAGGCTGTGCTGCTGGCCGCCCGTACTGGCCAGATAGCTCCCGCTCAGAGAAACAGTGCTCTTCTTCTGGAAGTCCTGCGCAGTGTTCAAGCTCGCATCATGTCCGATTGCGAAGAAACCGCGGGGGCGATATAACGGATCCTCGGGCGCGAACCCGATCAGGCCGGGCGACTGGTTGAAGCGGTGACGGACTTGGCTGGGGCCCAGGAACTGCTCGGTCTGGGTTGCGTTCAGCCCCCACCGGGCATCCACCACGAACGCCGGGATCGGGGTGATCATCGCGGCTCCCGTCAACGTGTAGCCGGGGTACTCGAATCCTTCCTGCTCCCACTCGAATTCCGGATTTGAAGTCCCGTCGCGATTGGGCAACCCGCCTTTCCAGTCCGCCCAGTCCGAAGCGACCGACGCCATCAGCCTGACTTTCTCAGTTGGCTGGAAATCAATCTTCGCGGTGCTACTGAGCAGCCGCTCGTTGCGTATGAAATCGCCGAATTCTCCGGATGTGAACGTGACGGAACGGGACCGCTCGCGGATTTGCGGGAGAAGTGCCCCGAAGAACCATGCCCTGTCCCGCCAGACAGGCCCGCCCACGGTGAAGCCGAATTCGTTCGTTACCTCGCCGTCTTCGGCATCGAACACATACTCGGCGACATCGACAGCCTGCGTCGGATCGAGGCGCAGGCGCCTGGCCGGCGCGCCTGACAGCGCGCTTCCGCTGCCGTACCACAGGGCACTGCCATGGAGTTCGTTTGCACCGCTCTTGGTCTGGACACTGAGAACGCCGCCCATAGCTCCGCCGAATTCCGCCTCATACCCGGCGGTCTTCAGCTGGAACTCCTGCACTGTCTCGACGCGCAGGTTCTGGTTGTTCAACCCGTTGTACATGCTCGTCGTATCGACGCCATCAACGTAGAAGACATTCTCTGCGCCGGAGGACCCGTCGACGGAGATTCCATGGACGTCCCTGCCCCTGTGCGCGACGTCACCGGCCTGGGCTTCGATGTTGACACTGGGCATGAAGCGCGCGTAGTCGGTGAAATCCCGGCCACCCGCCGCATCCGTCAGGCGGTCGCCCGAAAAGATCGACGCCGACTCGCTCTTGAACGTGTCGATTGCCGCCGCGCCGGCCTCCACCACGATCGTGCTGTCAACCTGGCCAATCTCGATGGCCATTTCAACAGAAAACGTTCGTCCAACTTGGACGATGACGTTCTCGTTCAAGGCAGTCTTGAAGTCCGGGAAGCGGACGGTCACGGTGTAGAGGCCTGGCGGGAGGCTGTGATTGACGACCAGTCCTTGATCGTTGGAGACACCGAAAACGGGCCGAATCAAATCCTCGCTACTGAACTCAACCTCGGCTCCGCGTACCAAGCTACCCGTTTGGTCGGTTACGAGAACACGGAGCCCGCCGACCTGCTGCTGCGCAATCACCGGAGCGCTTGTTGTGACCAAGCAGAGAATTCCAAGCAGCAGGGTGGTTTCGCGACAGCGGTTCATCTCGCCAGGTGCTCCCCAAAAGGGATCAGAATGCCAGCAGCAGCGTTCCGTTTCGACCTGGGATCGCCGGAGAGCCCGACCTAAACCCGGGCACCCATCCCAACCAATCTACAAGGCTTCCCTGTCGGCGATCTTGTCCAACGCTTGCCGAATCCCCCGAAGCTGCTTGTAAAACAGGTACACAACGTAGAACGCAACTCCGTAGGCTGCGATGACTATCATCAACGGAAAGAATGCCTTCCAGAGCAGGTCTGACATGTCTAGCATTTGGATCGTTCTCGCCACCTATTGCGACACAAACAGACTAACACGGCCCAACGAGGGTACCGACGCCGGACAGCCTCTAGTTATCGATCACGAGCCACACAGTTTGGCAGTCCGAGCCCCTGGAATACTAACGACTTCGGCGGACACAGCACCAGTCGATCACGGTTGGGATAGCGGTCCATCCAGCCCTGCATCGAACGCGACCGGACCAGACTTGACGCCGGACCCTCTACGGACCAGGATGGCGAGTAGTTCAGCGTGACGAGGGACGGGGCCGATTGGGTTGAGACGATGCTCTCGGATGAGCTCCCTGCCCGGCCCACAGGGGCGATAAACGGTGAATTCCGTTGATTCAAGGTCGTGATACGCTGACCGGCTAGAGGACGGAATGACTGCACCAGGATTAGCAGCCTTGCGAGCAATGGCTGGCCGAATCGGGATTTCCACTTTCCTGTGCATTGCTTTCGGCTGCCAAGGGACCAGCACTCCCGAGCTCTCCGTCGAATTGGCCAATAGCGGGCCGCGCGAACCGAATTCAATGCCGTCCCCGTGGATCACGGCTGCTCATCCGCACGAAGGGTTCAACGACGAACCCGCTCTGGTGTTGACCCAGGCAGGCGACGTCTACGTGGGTTGGATCAGCTATCGAGATGGCGGGGACGCGCTTGTGATTGCCCGCTTTGCACACGAGGGCGACCAGTTTCTCCCGCAAGGTCAGTGGATTGCGTTGGAGGGCAGCGGTACGCATCTGCTCGGCCTGCACGCGGTTGCGGCCGGATCGCGGACCTACTTCGTCTTTGCGCGCGAGATGGATGGCAACTGGGATGTGTTCAGCCTGGCTGTTGACGGCGGTGGGCCATCCGAGCCCATTCGGATCGCGTCGGGTCCCGCAACCCAGATCAAACCATCCGCGGCGTGGCACGACGGCACTCTCTTCGTCGCGTGGGAGGCCAATCCGCGGTCCGAGCGGCAGATCTTCATGGCTGCGCTCCGCAATGGAAGCGTGACCGAACCGGAACCTGTCAGCCTCGACGGAGTCTCGAATTACGGTCCTTCCGTCGCCGTCGCAGCCAATGGCCAGATCGCTGTCGCCTGGCACGGGCACCGCGACCACAACTACGACATATTCCTGAGGGAGCGGGAGCCGTCCGGGGAATGGAAGGCTCCGCGCCGCCTGACCAAGTCGCCCGGAATCGACCGTCACCCGCAATTGCTCTCGCATGGTGGGGAGTTGTGGATTGTGTACGAGCACGCCCTGATGGAGAAGTACTTCGTGGGGCGGACGAACGAGCGCCACCTGGTGGTGGCGAAAGTCACGCCCCACAGTCTGGAGGCACCGCCGGACTACTGGAACGCATCACCGTTGGCGACGAACCGATCGGAAGCAGGCACTGCCGTCTTCGACTTGCAGGGGCGATTGTGGATTGCCTACCAGCAGCCACGCGAACCGCGAGGAGGCTGGTCGGTGCGCGTGGTTGGCTACACCGGAGAGCAGTGGATCGGCCCGCGCGGGCTCTCCCAGCGTCGCTCGATGGACCGCCCCGCGCCAATGGCGCTCAAGGGCGACCGGCTGCTGCTGGCTTTCCAGGCCGATACGTTCTCAGACACCTGGTCGCAATCGGACCCGGACTTCACTGCCGGCGCTCGCTCCCAGGTGTTGCTGGCTTCGGTCGACATCGGTCAAGCACCGCCCGCGTCCACAATCATGCAGCTTGGAGCACTGGCCGAGCCGGACAGCCCGTTCGAACCAGCAAGCCTGCATGACACCTTCGGCGAAGATGCCGAAACGGCGTCCATCGAGTACGACGGTGAAACGCTCCATCTCTATTTCGGTGAGCTGCATGAGCACTCCGACCTCTCGATTTGCAACCGATGCGGCGACCAGTCACTCGGCGAGAACTACCAGTGCCGCCGCGACCTGAACCGGCTTGATTTTGTGGCGATGACCGATCACGGATACAACATCGTGCCGTATTTGTGGAATTACTCGGCCAAGCTGGTGCGGGCCAATCACGATGCCGGGCGACTCGTGACCTTCCTCGGGGAGGAGTGGACATCGAGCTTCGAGGACTACGATGACGAGCGCCCGTGGGGATACTACGGCCATCGCAACCTGATCTTTGGCGATCCGTATTTCCCGAAATGGTGGACTGCCTACAACGGGGACTCTCCGGCTGATCTCTGGAACGAGCTTCGCGCGATGGATACGGACTTCGTTCAGATTCCGCATCAATTGGCCGATTCCGGCAATGTACCGGTCGACTGGGACTACACCGACGAGGAGGCCCAGCCTGTTGCGGAAATCTTCCAAACGCGGGGCTCGTACGAGTATGCGGACGCTCCTAGGCATGCCCGCACTGCTACCGGGGAGTCAGGGAACTACATTCAGGATGCCTGGGCGCGAGGGATACGGATCGGAGTGATCGCGAGTCCCGATCACGGCGGAGGTCTGGGCAAGGCTGCAGTTTGGGCAACCGACAAGACCCGCGCCTCAATCCTGGAAGCGATCCGCAAGCGCCGGACATACGGCACGACTGCGGCACGCATTCGGATTGATTTTCGAGTGAACGGTCGACTGATGGGTGAGGCCGTGCCGCGAACCGAGGGGCCAGTCTCCATCACGGCGGCGGTGCAATGCCCAGGGCGAATAGCAAGGATCGAGATTTGCCGCAACAACAAGTTTGTCTATTCGACGTCGCTGGACGACACGGAAGCGTCGATCGATTTCGTTGATCGCCTGCCGCCCGAGGGTCCCAGCTATTACTACTTGCGGGTCACGCAACAGGATGGTGAAATTGCCTGGAGCAGCCCGGTCTGGCTCGGCGACTAGAACACCCGATTCGGTGAAAGGCTCCGCCGGATCGCGCGATCACTCGCCCCGGGGCGAAGTCATGAGCGGGTGGCCCAAGGTGTCTCCGTTGGGCTGAAACCCGTTCCCGTCCACATCCACATAGATCGGATTCGTGTAGGCGACTGGATGCATTTCCCCGTAGGGATTCAGACCCCAGCCCTTCTCGATATTTGATTTCTCACCGATGGTGACCACGATCAGATGGGCGTCCTGCTGGAGAGCAACGCGGATCGTCTCGTCGAAGTTCACCACGCCGTCCCGGAACTTGCCCGGGGCATCGCTCTTCCGGAAGTTGTACTGCTCCGGCTGGCGTCCGTTCACCAGGATCTGGACGCGGTCGATCTCCAGCCAGTTCGGTGTCTGGACGCGGACCTGCAGATCAATCGAGCCTTCCCTGATCACGCTCGAGCCGATCGGCAGGCCATCGGAGGTGGTCACCTCGAGGAACGGGCCGTTGGTGATCATCATGCGGCCTGCTTTCGAGTTGCGAATGATTTCCTCATGGTCGATTTCGACCGGGCTGTCGGTCGAACTCGGGACGTACGTGCGCCAGCCGCCGACGCCATTGCCAAAGATCCGGTGCGCGTCGCTGACGGCCACGCACCAGACGTGGCGGCCCTGGTTGAGCATCTGTAGCCAGCCAAACGTTCGGTTCGGGCCCTCGCGTGTGCCGTAGCGCGGGTTCAAGTTGAGGATTTCGGCACTCCACACTTCCGCAGCGTCGATCAGTTCCTCGAAGCCCGTGAAGCCGCCGTCCGCGATCCCGTCGCGATTCCGGTCGAAGAACACAGATCCCACATCGGGATGATTCGCTTGCACCCAGCGATCCGGCCCGCCGCCGAAGAGCCGGGTTCGATTGCGCGCGTTCACGGCCGGATCGATGCGGGAGCCGGAATCCAGGGTCGGTGTCCCCCAGTTCCGGAGGGTGATTGCGTTGATGCGGGGGTCGAAGTGCCACAGGGGGGCGCCGCCGTTCTGTGCCATCGGGTCGGGTTCGATCGGAAAGGAGTTGAAGTGCTGGCCGCTTCCGGTCAGTTCGATTCCCGGTACTGTCTTGATTCGGTCGGCAAGGCCCAGTTGCTCGATTTGGGGCGTCCAGTCATAGAGCCTCTGGTGCTCGGTCGTGGGTGCGAACTCAATGTGCTCTGCAGCGAAATTGATGATTCGGTCTCGTGTGTTGCAGTAGTTGTCGCCGCTTGGAGTCGAGTGCGCGTGGTAATCGGTGCTGATCCAGCCACCCGTGTCGACGGTTCGATTCAGCATGGCTTCGACAGCGACGGTCTCCCCGTCCTCGACGTCGACACGCCGTTCGACAAGGTCGTACTCGGGTCCATGCGTGACACGGAGTAGGTAACTGCCCGGAGGAACTTGCTGGGTGACCCTTCCGTCGTGGGTCTGGTACTGGTGATTGCCCCCGTGAACCCTGTAGTCGGTTCCGAAGTTTGGCGTCTCGGTGCCATCCACGCCAATGAACTGCACCTTGCCTGGGGAAGGATTGCCATTGGCGTCCCGAATTGCCACGTTGACCGCAGAAGCCTCCGACACCAGTAAGTCGAATTGGGTCGTTTCGCCATCGTTGATTGAGACCTGTCGGTCGACCGGATCCCGGCCGATATCGACGAAACGAAGGGCGTGCCTTCCCGCGGGGAGGCGGAACGAAATCTGTCCGTCCGGGTCCGGGTAATGCGGGACCTGCTGGCCGTCCAGTGCAGCGAGCAACGCGCCGTGAATTGCCGGATTCTCGGCGCCGTCCTGGATCGTTCCGGAAACCTGGCCTGTGGGGCCGCTTTCAGCTGCCAGCACTCCGTACGCCGCCAAGGGCGAATCCGCAACCGCGATCCGGATACGGAACGTTTTCTCCTCTCCGGCCTTCAGTGTCAAGCTCTCGGGGACAGTCCCGGCATCGGCGGACGCCACAGCGTAGCCGCGCTTGTCGAACGGGTCGATGCTGTCACCGACTCGAATACCGCCAACCGAGAGCTCGTTCTCAAGGCCTTTCCAGGTGGCAGCCGGCGCAACCGTGGTGTCCGACTGGGATTCGTTCCGATAGGTGGAAGAGACAAGGAGGTACTGCCAGCCGGGTTCCAGGCGGTACTCGTGCCGCGTGTAGAGGCCACCGCTCATTGCTGCGGTACGGACTGCCTCCACAGCGGCAAACCCACTCGAACCGTCCGCCGCGACCGTGACACTCGAAATATAGCCGGTCTCTCCTCCAGGGCGCAGGACCGTGAGTTGGTCATTGCTCTCCCCTCGGATGTCGAGGTCGAACAGGCACCCTTGGAGCACGGACGTATAGTCCGTCGTCATATTGGCCCGTCGGAAAGGCTGCGTGCCGGAAACCAGCGCATGGATTTTGTCATTGCGCAAGACAAAGTCGCCGGAGAGGCCGTCTGCTTCCTTGCCGGCTGGCATTTGATCGACGTTGTGACGGCTGACTTCGAATGCCTCGACCTCTCCGCGCTGCGCGGTTGATGCCCAGCTAAGGAGCAGGACGAAAAAAACGACAAGGATGATTCGAGCTTTCATTGCACTCGTCCTAGCTTACTGCCCGAAGTAGCGGCATGTCCTCACGTATCCGTCTAGACACCCAGGCTCATGTAACTCGCTCACCAAGACCGCTTCTTTTCGACCAGCCAAATTTCCGGACAGCCCCATCCTGGATTCGTCATGGCACCTTCTCATCATGCTTCCGGTCGGCTCGGAGCGTGCCCCGAACTCCGCTGCCAAATGACGCGAGCATCTGCATTGGACGATCCAGAAACAGACGCCCCAGGTCGGCGTCAGGAATGCGCGAGCAGTCCGCTGCGGGGAAGCGGGCCGAAGTGGCGACCACCTCACCGCTGGAGGATGGTCGCCTTGACTCCGGATTGCCGGATTTCCCGATCGTGCGCCGCCTCCCTCGCGGGCGGGTAGGAGTTGCTCCGGTACGCGAGGGGCTCATCAGGAGACCTTCACCGGAATTGCGATCTTGCCCCCCCACGCAGCTCCGGTGCCAAAGGACTAGTACTGGGATACATTGGCAACTAGTGCGCGGGGCGCTCGAAGTGGCTCAAAAGGTACATTGGACGCTTCTAGTAGTCAAATCTGCCCACATGTAACACGAGCAATCTCACCCGGCCAAGTGGATCGAATCGTGCGGCGCGGAAGACGCACGGAACTTTCCCGGTGGGGGTTTGTGATCGCGTCAACACGGCCTTGACAATTGGCGGGCAGGCGGATATCGCGAAGCCATTGAAGGATTTGGGTTCAGGCGTAATGGAAATCGCCCTGCACTTTCGATCGGATGCCTGTCTGGTCGTCTATGTCACGTAAATGATGGGGACATTGTGGGTGATTCATGCGTTCCAAAAGAAGTTGCAAGACCCCTAGAGCTGAGATCGATTTTGTGCAGAGGCGGTTAGGTCAACTGAAGAGGGAGCTGCTGCAGTGAACGAGGAAGGACTAGACCTAACTTACCCTCCAGAAAATAGTCGGGCTCTTGGTTTCTCTCGTAGTTTCAGCGATTTAGGATTTCGCAGCTGGAGATTTACTGGGTACAGGTCAGGCTGACTCCGAGCAGTTCGAGCGCCTTG